>Ga0116218_1000111_pt1 | contig 60762 bp, 50 predicted proteins | sample Sb_taG_2_FD_88966 | JGI IMG/M metagenome (GOLD analysis project Ga0116218, IMG submission 88966) | Peat soil microbial communities from Weissenstadt, Germany - Sb_50d_5_LS metaG | ecosystem: Environmental > Terrestrial > Soil > Wetlands > Peat | place: Germany: Weissenstadt | collected 2010-09-21 | reverse complement strand
GAGCCGGGCGTCCCCGCCCGGCTGGACGGGCGAGACGCCCGTCGCTCCACCGTATTCAGGGTACTAGAGAGAGATTAAAGATTTATGACTACGGCGTGGGGGCAAATTCTTCCTGAGAAACAATCGGGCGGCGACGATTTCTATTATTTGACGGCGGTGCTGTCGGGAGTGCTGGCAGGGTGGTTGGACATTAAAGTAGGCGATTTGCTGTTGACGGCGATGGTAGTGCTGGCGGCGAACATGCTGATCGGGTTCCTGAGCCCGCGCAAGCCGTGGCGCTGGGTTGTCCTGGTCGGAGTGTTTGTGCCGCTGGTGGATTGGCTGGCATATTTCTTTCTTTCGCAGAAGCCGGGGCGGGCGCAGATCTACGAATCCTTTCTTGCGTTCATGCCGGGAATCGCGGGCGCATTCGGGGGATCGATCGGGCGGGGCGTGGTGGACAAACTGCTTACGGGGAAGTGAGCAGGGTGCGTCTGAATGGTTGCCCTGGCCGGGGTGGGAAGAACTTTTTTCCAAGCGGAGAGTTGTCACCTCAGCGGCTAAAGCCGACGTTGAAGGCAGGCTGATGTCGCAGCGGTGAACCGCTGCGCCACCCAAACCCGGTGGTTATCGCAGCGGTAACCGCTGCGCCACCCAAAATCAAATGCAAGAGCGAGTCTTTCGGCAGCCTGCTAGAACGATGAACTGCCCGCCGGAGCGTTCAGCAAGATGGTCAACGGCGCAACGTGTTCTGGTTTCACGTAGCGATTCACCAGGAAGCGCTTGCCGTCTTTGGCCACGTCATAGGTAAAAACGTCGGTGCTGGAGATCGGAGCGCGGCCGTGAATCTGGAACAGCGGCACTGGCGTTCCGGTTCCGAAAATGCTTTCGCCGTTGACTGGCACGGCCATTAACATGCCGTTGGGCGCGATATAAAAGATCTCTTTGCCGTCTCCGCGCCAGCGCGGTTCGGTGCCGCCGCCGCGCGATACTTGCCACTTTCCAGCGGTGCTGGGGAAAGAAGTCACGTAGATTTCCCAGTTACCAGATTCGTCGGAGGCATAGGCCACCCATTTCCCATCGGGAGAGAATTGTCCGTTGGTCTCGTCGGCTGTGCCAGTCAGCAATGGAACGGGCGCCCCACCAGCGGCTGGCGCCATCATCAGGTACGAGCGCGTTTGAGCTTGCTTGGTGAAAAGAATTTGCTGGCCCCCTGCGGACCAGGAGTTGGGAATCACATCGTTGTTGGGCTCGGCGTGCATGATTGCTTTTTCCCGCTCCAGGCCATTGGCAGGCTTTGTAAATACTGTCAAACCACCCGCCGCCGAACGATAAGCGAGCGTGCGTCCGTCGCGCGACCAGACGCCGGCAACTTCTTCCGCGGGATCGAAGGTGAAGCGGGCATTGCCGGCGCCGTTTGTGCTCTGCAGCCAGATATCTACGTTATTCGCTTTCAGGTCGGCGATGTCCACGGCCACGCGGCTGCCGTCTGGCGAGAGCGTGGGATTCGCCACGACGGCGGGTTCGCCAATGCTGCCCAGTTCCTTGCCTGACCTATCCATCCAGGTGAGAACGGAGAGAGCCGCCCCGACGCCGTTGTTGTAGATCACCGTACCGTTTCCGCCGACGGCAAGAGCGGCCCAGTAGGTGGAGGGTTGAAACCCGACAACATTGGCGACGGCCGTGGTGCGGCCCGAAACCCTGGCGGCGGAGGGGTCAAAGGTGACGCTCACCAACTGGCGCTGCTCATCGGCGTAGTACAGATGCTCGGAATCGTAGCCGAAGCTTGAATGACAGAGGAGAAGCAGCCTTTTCTCCTTGCCATCGAGAGAGCTGACGTAGATGCCGCTGGTCTGGTCGTCCCTCGCGTTGTCAAAGTTGCCCGCATAGAACAAGAAATGGTTGCCGTCGGGAAGAAAAACGGGCCAACGGTGGGTGCTGAGCTGCTTGCCTCCGGCAAGGAAGTCCTGGGTGACAGCCGCCCCGCCGCTGCCATCGGCATTGACGCGCCAGATGGCGCTGCCAGCGTTGGGTTCGTAGATGATGACGTCGCGACTACCCCAGCTGCCGCCGCGGGCGGATAGAACGCTTGCCAGCACTTGCGGCGTGCCCCCGGAAATTGCGATCTTTTGCAGTTTTCCATTGGCAAAAAACCCGACGTAGGCGCCGTCGGGTGACCAGAAGGGATAACTTGCACCCTGGGTGCCCGGCAAGAGCATTACGCTGGACGAGCCAACACGTTGAACGTAGAGCATGGGCAAGGCAGAATTCTCTTCGGGCGAGACAAACACCAGCATGGTGCCGTCGCGCGACAGCGCCATGTGGCTGATGCTCATTTCATCTGGAACCGCAAGAGCGAACTGCATGCGAGTTGTTGGCAGGGGACGACGGGCAACCAACCACGTCACGGCGGCGACGGCCACCAGCGCCAGCGCTACGGAGATCCAGAGCAGGAGCGGAATTCGGCGTGGCGCTGCTGCGGCGCGCGCCACAGCGCCGGTCTCGGTTCCGGAGAGCGCGCTCAGAGCGAACGAGAGATCTCGTGCCGACTGGAAGCGCTGCTCCGGATTCTTCTCCAGGCAGCGGCGCACAATGCGCTCGAGCGCGGAAGAGACGGTACGCCCAGGATCGGACAACTCCGGCGGGTCGTCTTTCAAAACCGCGGTCATGGTTTCGGCGGCAGTGTCGCGGCGGAAGGCGCGCACTCCGGTGAGCATTTCGTAGAGCACGGCGCCGAACGCGAAGATGTCGGTGCGGGCATCGGATGGCTCGCCGCGCACTTGCTCCGGCGCCATGTAACTCGCCGTGCCCATGACGACGCCCGCTGCCGTGTGCGACGAGGTGAGGGTGAGGCCGTCCGGTTCCGCGTTTGGATTTTGAGCGAGCTTGGCCAAGCCAAAATCGAGGATTTTGATGCGCCCGTCTTTGGTGACGAAAACATTCTCGGGTTTCAGATCGCGATGGATGATCCCCTTTTCGTGCGCTGCAGCCAGTCCGTGGGCGATCTGCACTCCATACTCGATCGTCTTGCGCTGCGGCAGCGCCCCGCGGTCGAGCACGGCGCGCAGGCTTTCGCCCTCGAGAAGCTCGGAGACCAGAAACGGTGAGCTGTCGTGGCCGTCCTTGTGCTGACCGATGTCAAACAGCGCGAGAATATTGGGGTGGTTCAACGCGGCCACCGCCCGCGCCTCCTGCTCGAAGCGGCGCAGGCGGTCGGCATCAGAGGCGAAAGGGTCGGGAAGAATTTTTAGAGCGACATCGCGCCCCAGGCGCATATCCCTGGCGCGATACACTTCTCCCATTCCGCCAGCGCCTAGTGGAGCGAGGATTTCATAGGGCCCGAGTTTCGTGCCAGGGGTGAGAGCCATCGGTTCGCGACATTATAGTCTCATCCAAATAGTCTGGACCAAGTTGTCTCAACCCAAGTTGTCTCAAACAAAAGAGTCACGCATTTCCAACGTGCTGGGCGCGCTGTCTCGTTGACTTCGGGTTCCGGGCGCTTCTAACATGTTCGCCAAGAGATGGACCCCCCTTCCCAACTCGTCGGCCAGACGATCTCGCACTACCGCGTCATCGAGAAACTCGGGGGCGGAGGCATGGGCGTCGTCTACAAGGCCGAGGACACCCGGCTGGACCGCTTCGTCGCGCTGAAATTCCTTCCTGAAAATGTGGCGCAGGACCGGCTATCGCTGGAGCATTTCCGCCGCGAGGCACGAGCTGCGTCGGCCCTCAACCATCCGAACATCTGCACCATCTACGACATTGGGGAGCAGGACGGCAAGGCGTTCATCGTCATGGAGTACCTCGACGGGACAACGCTGAAACATAACATCGGCTATCGTCCGATGGAGTTGGAGACGCTGCTTTCGCTGGGCATTGAGATTGCCGATGCGCTCGATGCAGCGCACGCGCAGGGGATCGTCCATCGCGATATTAAGCCGGCAAATATTTTTGTGACCAAGCGCGGCCACGCGAAGATTCTGGATTTTGGCCTGGCAAAAGTCACCCAGCCTGCCACGCGGCAATCAGATTCGTCGGGTGTGACGGTGGAGGCCACGGTCGCCGAGGAGCACCTGACCAGCGCCGGTTCCACGATGGGGACGGTGGCGTATATGTCTCCGGAGCAGGCTAGGGGAAAGGAACTGGATGCGCGCACTGATCTGTTTTCGTTTGGCGCCGTACTTTATGAAATGGCCACTGGGATGGTGCCGTTTCGCGGCGACACTTCGGCGGTGATTTTTCAGGCGATCCTCGATCGTGCCCCGACTCCTCCGATCCGGCTGAATCCGGATCTGCCTCCGAAGCTCGAAGACGTGATCAACAAGGCGCTGGAGAAAGATCGTGACGTGCGCTATCAGGTCGCCTCGGAGATGCGCGCCGACTTGAAGCGCCTGAAGCGCGACACGGAAACCGGAAAATCCGCGGCGGCAGAAGCCCACGACCAGCGCAGCGTGAGCCAAGCCGTGATACCGCTGCGAAGGCGGTGGAGCCCCGCAATGGTGCTCGCCCTGGCGAGTCTCGCGCTGGTCTTGATTGGGATCGGCGTTTACCGATGGGTGGCTGGGAAGAAGACGCTCGCGCCTTTCCAGACGATGACGATCGAGCGGCTCACCACCAGCGGGACAGCGCGCAAGGTCACCATTTCGCCGGATGGCAAGTACGTGGCTTACGTCACGGGAGAAGCGGGAATGGAGAGCCTTTGGGTGCGACAGACAGCCACCCGCAGCGATATCCGGATTATCCCGCCAATCGCGGAATATTACGTTGGGCTTACCTTTTCGCCGGATGGAAACTACGTCTACTACGTTCGAACCGCGAACGCCTACGTAGCAGGTGTGCTCTATCAAATCCCAGCTTTAGGGGGCGAATCGCGAAAGGTATTGGAGCGTCTCGATTCTCCGGTTGCTTTTTCTCCCGAAGGCAAGCGAGCGGCCTTCGTACGAGAAAACCCCGGGTCGGAGACGGCCTTGATGGTAGCAGGAGCCGATGGTACGGGAGAACACCAGATCGTAGCGCGCAAGATCCCCGACCCCTTCGTCGAGTCGGGCATGGCCTGGTCCCCGGACGGCAAGAGCATCGCCATTGGCGCTTATTCTGGCGGCCAGTGCTATGTCATGACCGTGCAGGTGGCAGACGGTTCAGTGAAGCAGGTCGGTGCGAAGGGATGGCGCCACATCCTGAGGGTGGCTTGGCTGGCTGATTCGAGCGGGTTGGTGCTGGCGGCAGTGGAAGCTCCGAACATGCCGGTTCAGATCTGGGAGCTTTCCTATCCGGATGGTCCTGCGCGGAGAATCACCAATGATTTGAATGATTACGTGGACCTGGATGTAACCGCGGATTCGAGCGCTCTGGTCACCGTGCTGCGAGAGCTGCGCTCGAACATATGGCTTGGTGACCGGGGTATGGCGAGCCAGGCAAAGCAGATCGGCTTGGGCGCAGCCACGCAAGAGGGCCTGTTCGGTCTGGCTTGGACAGCGGAGGGACGCATTGCCTACGCTTCGCTGGCTAGCGGCCGGCGTGAGCTATGGGTGATGGAGGCGGACGGCAGTCACCCACGGCAACTGACGTCGGGTGCCGACCTGCAGTTCTTCTCTTCACCGTCGCCGTGCCCCGACGGGAGTATCCTGTTCGCGTCTGGGCCTTACGGTTCGGCGAACATCTGGAGTATCGACGCAGACGGTGGGAACCAGAAGCCGTTAACGCAGGGAGGCACCAACGGCGCGCCATCCTGCTCGCCTGACGGAAAGTGGGCGGTTTTCAACGCCTCGCACGGCGGAGACTATGCTCTGTGGAGGGTTCCTTTGCAGGGTGGGACTCCGGAGCAACTTACTAATTACGCGTCAGCCTATCCGACCGTCTCGCCGGATGGGAAGTGGATTGCCTTCAATGACTATGCCGTGCCGAACGCGACCAAAATCGGCGTGATTCCGTTCGCGGGTGGCCAACCGGTGAAGACCTTCGACTATTCGGCCTCGAGTTTTGCGGGTTATCCCGTAACCCATTGGACCCCGGACGGGCGCGTCCTGACCTACATTCGGGACCAGCAGGGCATCTCGAATATCTGGGCACAGCCTATCGACAGCGGCCCACCCAAACAACTCACGGATTTTACCGCGGGCCAGATATTCAACTTTGCCTGGTCGAAAGATGGCCGCCAAATCGTGCTCGCGCGCGGCTCGCAGACCAGCGACGTCGTGCTGATTCACAGCTCTCTAAAGTAGCTGGCGCTCTCGCACTCCACCATCAGAAGTTGAACGGGGGAGTTCCCATCAAAGGTACCGGGTTGCTGAAAAACTGTTCCCGTTTCCACAGGCGGTGGGGGTAAGCTACGGCATATGGGAGTGTCGGTGTCGGTGCTGGCCAGCGGCAGTCGTGGGAACTGCGCGCTGGTGGCGACGAGTACAACGCGCATTCTGGTGGATGCTGGTCTTTCCGGCCGCGAAACGTTCAAGCGGCTGCGGACGCTGGGCGAGCGCACTCCGGGTGAGCGCACGCAAGAAGTTTCCGCGATCCTGATAACGCACGAGCATTCGGACCATGTTGCCGGGCTGCAGCGGCTGGCGACGAAGCTGAATGTGCCTGTCTTTTTGACCGCGCCTACGCATCATGCGTGGAGCCGGGCGGTGCGCGACGCCGAGGGCGCGATTCCGGAGCTGCCGAAGTCGGAGCATTTCTCGGCCGGACGCGGTTTTCGGGTGGGTGATATTGAGGTGATGCCTTTTACCATTCCGCACGATGCCATCGATCCGGTGGGCTTCACGTTTCGCGCGGAAGGCGTGAAGATCGGTTTTGCCACCGATTTGGGCTACATGCCGGTGAGCGTGCGCGACCATTTGCGGGGATGCAGCGTGCTGGTGATCGAATCGAATCACGATGTGGAGATGCTGCGGTCGGGGTCGTATCCGTGGTCGGTGAAGCAGCGGGTGATGAGCCGGGTGGGGCATCTTTCGAATGAGGCGCTCGCGGAATTTTTCTCCAGCGACTATGATGGAGGAGCCGAATATTTAATTTTGGCCCATTTGTCTGAGCAGAATAACCATCCCGAAGTGGCGCGAGCGGCGGCAGAACGGGCGCTCGGCGGCCGTCCGGGGCTGTGGCACAACCGTGTGCTGCTGGCGACCCAGACGGAAGTTCTCGAATCCATCCGGTTGTAGTCTGCCGTAACCTCTTATGAGCGAATGCGTGGAACCGATCGTGGGGAAAATCCTAGCGGGGTGGCGCTACGATATTTCCGGCCTGGCTCCGGAGATGCGCGGGGACTACGAGTTACATTTCGCCGACTGCGAGCACTGCCGCGGCCAACAGAAACTGCACCGCATCATTGATATTTCGATGATTGTCCTGGCGTCGGCATCGGGGGCGGTGTTTCTGCTGGCGTTTGCCGCGGTCCGTTACTTCGAACCACGCCATGCGTTCTGGTTGGAGGTGGGCGCGCTGGCGGGCTTCGCGTTGTCGGCGCTGATCTGGCTGATTGTGGCGGTGGCAACTCCCGCACCCATGGTGATGGTGGATGTGGCGAAACTGGGGGCGCGACACGTGCACGACCGACTGCCGGCGGAGATCCGCGAACGGCTGCCGGAAGAAATACGGGTGAAGCTCACCGGGTCCTGAGGCGTGATGCAGGTCGCGCTCTAAGCAATGGGCGAAGACATGAAGTTCGGGCGTGAAATTCTGGAGCTTCTGCTGATCGCGGCGCTGGTTATGTCGACGCTGGCGACCGGAGTTCGGGCAGAGGCGGATCACGCGGCATCGTCATCGTCATTGTCGTTGGCGGCGCCCGCTCCGCGTTCGGCAAGCTGCCACTCGCAAGGTAGCAAAACCCTTCCTGATTCACAGAAATCTCATTCTCCGCGACCAGCGCCCGTGAGCTACCAGTGCTGTCTGACTGGTCATGATGCGGCGGTGGTGCGGGCGCTCTTTGTCCCTCAACCTTCTGGTCAGGGCACGCGCCTTGGTCTCGGACGCGAGCCTGCGCTGACGACATGCTGCTTGCGGGATTTGGAAGTCTCGATGGTTCTCTCCGCGGACCCACCGGGTTCGACGCCGCTGAGGATTTAGTCTCCCTCCGAACACAAAGCCTGGGTCGTCCCTCCGGGACTTGAATATCAATTTCACTTTTCCCAGCGCTGAAGCGCTGGGCTAAGCTTGGCCGCCCCTTCCGGGGCTATGCGGGCTGCGGGTTCCTCGTCTAGTTGGATTTTTGCGCATGAGGAGTTTGACGTGCGGGCGTTAATCTTTTTCTTCGTGATCGGCGTTTTCTTGGTGGTCGGCGTTTGCGTATCTTTTGCTGGAGCGCAGGACGTTGTCCTGGAAGTCCACGGGGACGATCCGCAGACGCAGTCCACGCACAGTCCAACAGAACAGAAGATGGACATGCCTGACATGCAAGGCATGGATATGTCGCAGCCCGCGCCGGAGTGGATGCCTTCTCCTCACGTTAGTTCGGGCACGGGATGGCAGCCGGCGGCGACGCCCGGACATATGTGGATGAAGTCCGCGGGCGCCTGGGAGGTGATGGCGCACGGCGTCGTGTTTGTGGACTACAACCAGCAAGGCGGTCCGCGGGGCGAAGGCAAGGCGGAGTCGGTGAACTGGCTGATGCTGATGGAGCAGCACACGCTGGGGCAGGGCACCATCCTGTTTCGCGAAATGTTTTCTGCCGAGTCGCTGACCTCGCCGCATCCGGGATTTCCTGAGCTTTTTCAGACGGGCGAAACTTATCACGGTCAGCCGCTGGTCGACCATCAGCATCCACACAACGTGTTTTCTGAACTCGCGTTGTATTACACGCACCCAATCGGAGTTCTAAGCAAAGAAAAAGTTTCCTGGGAGTTTTATGGTGCGGTGGTGGGCGAACCGGCGCTAGGTCCGGTGGCCTATGTGCACCGCGCTTCGGCGTCGCAGCTGCCGCTGGCGCCGTTGTCGCATCATCTGCAGGATTCCACACACATCAGCTTCGGAGTGATCACCACCGGGCTGGTCATGGAGCGCTTCAAGATTGAAGGCTCAGTGTTCAATGGCCGGGAGCCGGATGAGAACCGTTACACGATTCAATTCGCGCCGCTCGATTCGTGGTCGGCGCGGCTGAGCACTGCCGCATCGCGCAACTGGACGGCGCAGTACAGCTACGGGCGGCTGGAGCATCCCGAGGCGCTCGAACCGAGCAGCCAGCGCCGGCAGACGGCTTCGGTGGAATATGTACGGCCGTTCGCGCGAGGCTCGTGGGCAACGTCGCTGGTGTGGGGACGAGTGCACCAGGTGTTTGATAACCACAATCTCAATGGTTACTTGCTGGAGACGACGGCGAACTTCAAGTTACGCAATTATGCGTTCTCGCGGATGGAACTGGTCGATAAAGACGAATTGTTTCCCGACAATCCTTTGCTTCCGAGCTTCCGTATTGGGGCGTACACTCTTGGCGGCGCGCGCGACCTTGTCCAAAGCCGGCCGTGGCAGTTGGCCCTGGGCGCGGACTTTACGGTTTACACGAAGCCCTCAGTACTGGACTCCGCATGCGGGAGGAATCCAGTCTCGTTCCAGATTTTTCTGCGAGTTCGCCCGGCGTTGAGCCATCACGATCACTAAATTCCGCATGATGTGGATCGTTTAGGCGCAGAATCGTTTTTGGCATAGAATTCATGCTTATGAGAGCCGCGGTACGGCTGGTGCGACAGGTCCAGATCGCCTTGCTGGTAAGCATAGCGCTGTACGCGGCGGCGGGAGAACGGCTGGCCCGCACAGTTACTCACGATCCGGCGAACGCGTTATTCCACGCCCTCTCTCTGATTTCGATCAGCCTGGTGGGCGCGACGGTGGTGATGCGCCGGACGCTGGTGTTTCCGGCCGAAGCGGTGCTGAAAGAAAGGCCTGACGACAGCCTAGCCGTGGCGCGCTGGAGAGCGGGTTACATCTTCTTGTACGCGTTGTGCGAAGCGTTGGGATTGTTTGGGTTGGTCCTGCGGGCGCTCGGCTTTACGCTTGCCAACGTTTGGGGTTTCTATCTGGGCGGCTTCCTACTGCTCTTGCTGTATTCTCCGCGAACACCGCGGGCGAAAGTCAGGTGAGATTGTTCCGCGATCTATTCACTGGCTTATTCAGGCTCATTTCTTGAGTTCCTGCAGCCAATTCACCACCAGAGTCAGGCTGGGTGAATCCTGCACCGGCGGCTGCATCATCAGCAGGCGGTTGCCGTCGGCGCTGGCCTCAAACTGATTGAATCCCCCGGCTTGGGCGGAAAACAGTGTTTGCGGTTTACCCAGATCCACGCTGTCGCCGTGTGCCGTGACTTCCACCGAGGCCACGCGCGAGTGGTCATCTAGGTAGAGAATCTCTTTGCCGTTGCGGCTCCATACCGGTTCCTGACCTTCCCCCACCAGGAACTTGCCGGCAGGTTTGGGGAAGGCCACGACATAGACCTGCGGACGCCCAGCCTCGAACGACGTAAAAGCCATCCATTTTGTATCCGGCGAAAACACGGGGAAACGTGCGTTGTACTTCTCCTGCACGAAGGCGAAGGGCTTACGGTCGCCGAACATGGGCATCACCCATATGGAGATGCGCGTATTGGCGACGTTTTCGTAGGCAATATATTTTCCGTCTGAGGACCAGCTGCCGGCATACTTGTCGGTATCGTCGTGATAGAGCAATTCCTCCTGGCGAGCGCCATTGGCCGGCCGGGTATAGAGGTCAATCTTCCCGTTGCGCGCGGAGTCGAAGACGATCGTGTTCCCGTCCGGAGACCAGACGGGATCGTCATCTCTGGACTGCGAGAAACTGAATTGTGACTTGGTGTTGCGGACCAGGTCGTAGATGTAAATCTCCAGGTGCCCTCCGGCGTCGGCGCGCGCTGCCGAGACCTTCTTTCCGTCGGGCGAGATGTGAGCGTCCTGGAAGGTTCCGCTGTCGATGATGTCACCTTTCTTCCCGCTGCGGTCGTACCATGCCAGGTCGAGAGTAGTCGCCTGCCCACCGGCGAAGATCAGTTTGGCGTCATTCGAGAGTGAGAACGCAGCCGCTCCCCGGGGTTCACCGCGGACCTGCTCGGCGATGGGCACAGGATTCCCCGTCAACTTCAGTTTTTTCTCATCGAAGCGCTGACTCATCAGATTCCCGCCGTGGACGAACACCAGATGTCCATTGGCGTATTGCGCGCGGTAATCGGACTTCACCAAGACTGTGCCCTGTTGGGAATCAAGCGCGCCCAGATAAATAATTCCCCCTCCCTGGTTGTCGGGAGCGAATTGAAAAAAGATGAAGTGCTTTCCATCGGGCATAAATGCCGGCCAGCGCGGGGAACCAATGGTGGTGGTTGTTTTTTCATCGCCGATGGCTGGCGACGGTGTTCCGCCGGCCGCCGGAATGCGCATCATGACGGAGTTTGCGTCGGGGGTATACAGAAGGGTGACGTCTGTTCCCCAGGCGCCGCCGCGCGGCTGAGGAGCGTCGGCCAGGGTTTGCACCGCGCCTCCGCTGGCGTCAATGATTCTCATTTTTCCTTGCGCAAAGAATCCCAGGCTGCGGCTTTCCGGCGACCAGAAGGGGAAAGCGGCATCGTCTGTTCCGGCCAACGGCTGGGCCGCGGTCGAATCCAGGGGACGCACCCAGAGTTGCGGAGCGCCTCCGGCGGCCGCTGCCACAAACGCCAGCTTGGTGCCATCAGGCGAAAGAGCGATGCTCATCGGATCGAAGGAATGCTGGTCCGGCGGCAGAACGCTTACGCGCAGTGTGTGGACGGGCGCGGGCGCGCGCAACACAAATCCAATACCCAGAGCGATGGCGGCGGCGACGGCCACGGCTGCTACCGTCCACGCCAGTTTCTGCGAGATCCGGCGTCTTGCCGCAACGGGCGCGGGGATGCCGGCCTTCGAGCCGGCCTCGGCAATCCACTCTAATTGCAGCTTGACGTCATGTGCGGTTTGCCAGCGGTCGTCGGGATCTTTCGCCATGCAGGTCCTGACCACGCGATCGAGCGCGGGCGGCGACATTGGCTGTACCGAAGAAATCGGTTGCGGATCTGAAGCTAGAATCGCGGCCACAATACTCGCCTGGCTTTTGCCCATGAAGGCGCGCCGGCCCGAGGCCATCTCGTACAGCACCGCTCCCAGCGCGAAGATGTCGGAGCGCGCGTCGGCTTCTTTGCCTTCCAACTGCTCCGGCGCCATGTATTGGAATGTGCCGATCACCATGCCCTGCGCGGTTAGCGGCTGACCTGCCGACGGCCCGGAGATGGTCATGGTCAAACTAGACGCGGGAGGGGCTTGGGCCAGCGTGGCCTTGGCTAATCCGAAATCCATCAGCTTGGCTCCGGATTTGGTCAGCATGACGTTGCCCGGCTTCAGGTCGCGGTGAATCACTCCGCTCTTGTGGGCTTTCTCCAGGCCCTCGCAGATGTCGATTCCATATTTCAATACCTGTTCGGAGGACAGCGGCCCTTTCATGAGGCGATCGGCCAGGGTCTCGCCTTCGAGATATTCCATGACCAGGAAATCGGTTCCGTCCTGGTGGCCGACGTCATGCAGGGTGCAGATGTTGGGATGGTTCAGCGATGAGATGGCCCGCGCTTCACGCTCGAAGCGCTGCTTGGCTTCGATGTTGGAAGAAAGATGCGTGGGCAGGATCTTGACCGCGACGGTGCGATCGAGGCGTGTGTCGCGAGCGAGGTAGACCTCGCCCATGCCGCCAGCACCCAGGGGGGATTGAATTTCATAGGGACCGAGTTTCGTGCCAGAGGTGAGGGCCATTGGTGGCACGGATTATAGCGCATGGGGGATTGAGGCTGGGATTTTGCGGGGTCCGAGGTGGCAGCTTTACATAGCAGACTTGGCCTGTTCACGAACTGAAGAGCATCACTCGATCCCACCACCCAGCCGCCGAGCATGATTGGTGGAATGGGGATTTAACGTCAACTATGGTCATTGCGGAAGGCGCGACACACAAGTCACTGGACTACGCCGGAAGAGAATGCGCTGATGATCCAGAACAGCAAGAGGCCCATAAGCACTGTCAGAATCGTTGAGAGGAATCCCGCGAGAACGAAACGTCCGATGAAGCGCGGCAAGCGCGACACGCCCGCCCAACGCCGCAAGGCAAGTGTAGTCGTCACGATTGTGCCGATGAAACAGAACAGCGAGGCAATCAGCCAGCAAGTCGCGAAAGGAACGCCCACGTCGTGTCCCGGTTTATCCAGCAGATCAACAACAGAAAGTCTCATCGCGAAGTAGACCAAGAAGCCGAATGCAGATGCGGTTGAGAACAGCACAGCAGCGGTGCTGAAAAGCCAGACACGGGGCGAAGTCTGCCGCTCGACGAGTTCCTTCATCAGCAACGAATTTACACCCGGCCCCATGTGAATCCCAGGTTACTGTTGTTAATAGGCGAATTTCACCAACTATCCCAAATGCCCCGATATGCGATAACTTCTATGCATGTCCCCATCGTGAAGGGAGTCGCGAGTTGAGCATTCAGGATGAGCAGGAACTGGTTTCTTTAAAAGCGGTCGGTCGTATTGTCCGCATGATGCTGGATGCGATGGAGGCTGAGGTGCGGCCGGGCGTCACCACTCGCTATCTGGATGAGGTCGGCGCGCGCGTGATGCGGGAGAATGGAGCCCGGTCGGCTCCGTCGATGGTGTATCAGTTTCCGGGGGCCAATTGCATCAGCTTGAACGATGAGGCGGTGCATGGAGTTCCGGGCGAGCGCGAACTCAAGGAAGGCGACCTGGTGAAACTTGATGTGACGGTGGAAAAAGACGGCTTTATGGCTGACGCCGCCATCACCGTGCCGGTCGGCCGCGTGAGTCCGCAGGCTGAGAAATTGATAGCCTGCGCGGAGCGGGCTTTTCACAAGGCCATGCTGGTGGCCCGGGCGGGATTCCGCGTGTTTGAGATTGGAAAGATCGTGGAACGCGAGGTGCGTAAGTCCGGGTTCTCGGTGGTCCGCGAATTAGGAGGACACGGGATTGGGCGCACGATTCACGAGTTACCGCACGTCCCGAATTACGCCGACCCCGAGGCTCGCCAGATCATGAATGAAGGCCTGGTCATCACCGTGGAACCGATCATCTCCAGTGGCTCGGGGCGGGTGTTTACCGACAAGGACGGCTGGACGGTGCGGACGGGCGATCACGCGCTTTCAGCACATTTTGAGCACACTTTGGTGATTACTTCAGGCGCGCCTATCTTACTGACCGCTGGTTAGTGCGGACTGGGTTGACCGGCGACCAGCTTCGGGATAAAGTTCAGGGTCAAGGGTCCAGTTTCTTCCCTCCGCCCCCGTTTACTTGCGATTGATTTGCATGCGCTCCGTTTTTTCCAAACTCGTGCTTGAGAACCTCGTTTTGCCGAAGCGCGTTTTCCCGCAACTCGCGGTCTTGCTGTTTGCGTTGGCCAGCGTGGCTGGGGCGGCGACGCCACAATTGTCCGGACAGAGGCGAGTCGGTCTGACGAGCGGCGACCAGTGGGAACCGGCGGTGGCGGCCGACGGTTCGGGACGGATCTACGTTCTTTATCCGCACTACGGGCAGGTCGCCGACTGTGAGGGCTGCCGCGTGCCTACCATGCTGCTGGTGGTGAGCAACGATAACGGCAAGGCCTGGCAGACTCCACGCGTGATGCTCGAATCGGGATCGGGACAGTTTGACCCTCAGATTGCCGTTGATCCAGTCGACCGGCGCACGGTTTATGCGGCATGGCTGCAGAACGGGAAACGCGTGGTGATGCTGGCCAAGTCGTTGGACTCCGGCGCAACCTGGAATTTTACGATGGCGGTGCGCAGCGACGTGGAGCTCGATAAGCCGGCGCTGGCGGTGCGCGGGCAGAACGTTTACGTGGCGTTCAATCATGAAGAAGAGGTGTGGGTGGCGGCTTCGCAGGATGGAGGGCGCAGCTTTACGCCAACGCGGGTGAATGCGGATAGCCGTCCGGGATGGTCGCTGCTGGGTGCGGCGACGGTCGATCCGGCGGGCAATGCGTATCTGGCGTGGGCTTCCTACTCGAAAGCCGGAGGCGCGCGGGGTGCGGTGAATCTCTATGTTGCGAGGTCGGCGGATGCGGGCAAGACCTGGACTGCGAGTTTGCTCGATGTTTCCACGGCAGCGCCCGGCTGCGATGACGAAGACTGCGGCGAGGGATTTCTGGGCGCGCAGGTGGCTTTGACGTCGGACGCCGCCGGAACTCTTTATGCGCTCTGGAGTGCGGGCGGTACAGCGTTGGGGCCGCAGCGCATTTATTTTGCGTCGTCGACCAACGGCGGCGAAAACTGGCTGCCGCGGGCCGGCGTCTCGTGGGCTGCGGCGGGCGTGGAACACGGGTTTCCCGCGATTGTGGCCGGGAGTGCGGGCGACGTGCGCATCGCCTGGATGGACGCGCGCAACTCTTCCCAGAACACTTCCCTCAAGTCTCCGTTTTGGAACACTTACTATCGGAGTTCGAGCAACGGCGGCGCGACTTGGGGAGACGAGATTCGCGTTTCTGGTTACGTGCCGGGCTATCGTTATATCGGTAAAGAAGGTTTCAGCTTTCCTTTCGGCGACTATTTCGGGCTGGCGATCGACAACCACGGAGACACGCACGTGGTGTGGGGCGAAGGCCTGAACTATCAGTCGCCGGGATCGATCTGGCACGCCAGCGGTCGATAGACGCCGACTTCCAAATCGATATCGTCATCCAAATCAATATTGTCATCCTGAGCGAAGCGAAGGACCTGCTTTTTGTTCGGTGCAGGAGACAGCAGGTCCTTCGCTTCGCTCAGGATGACAATGTGAAAATATGATGCGAATTATCAGTCGGTCAGCAGACCGCCGGTCAGGTCGCTGAGGCGTTCGATGCGGTGGTGGCGGCAGTAGTCGGTCAAGTCTTCCACCAGCGTTTCGGTTGCCACCGGATCGAAGAAACTTGCGGTTCCTACTTGTACGGCGCTGGCTCCGGCCAGCATGAATTCCACTATGTCCGCCGGGGTGGTGATTCCGCCCATGCCGATCACTGGAATTTTCACGGCATGAGCTGCGTCGTAGACCATGCGCAGCGCGATGGGCTTGATGGCCGGGCCGGAGAGGCCAGCGGTTACATTGGCAATTCTGGGACGGCGCGTTTCCGCGTCAATCGCCATGGCGAGAAAAGTGTTGACCAGGGAGATGGCGTCGGCGCCCGCTTCCTGCGCCACGTATGCCATCTGCGCTATCGAGGTGACGTTAGGCGAGAGCTTGACGATCACCGGCCGCGTCGACACGCGCTTCGCCGTGCGCACCACTTCATCGAGCAACAGCGGATCGCTGCCGAATTGAATGCCGCCCTGCGCCGTGTTGGGGCAGGATACGTTGATTTCGTATGCCGCAATGCCCGCGCCCTGATTGAGGATCTCAATCGTCTGCTCGTAATCGGTGCGGGTGTAGCCGAAGACGTTGGCAAAAACAACTACATTTTTTTTCTCGCGCAACGCGGGAAGTTTGTCGGCGAGAAATGCGGGGGCGCCGATATTCTGCAGTCCGATGGCATTCAGCATTCCGGCAGCGGTCTCAAACAAGCGGGGCGGGGGATTTCCGGTCATCGGTTCTTTGGAGAGTCCTTTGACCACTATTCCGCCGAGCCGGTCGAGATGCACGATGTCTTCGAATTCGATGCCATAGCCGAAGGTGCCGGAAGCGGCGATGATCGTATTCTTCAGCTCGATGCCGGCGAAGCTGACGCTCAAGTCGGGATGGCCGATGGGCGTCATTGGATTCCTCCCGATGGCGGAGTGGCGACCGGCATGGCGGGCTGAGCGGATGACGGCGCGGTGGAATGATGCGGCTGCAGCGCCTCGGTGAGCACTCTTCCAGTGGCTGCGGTGGGTGCGTTGATTCCGAGCAAGGAGGCGAGCGTCACCGCCAGATCGACCGGCTCGGCGTGCGTCCGGTAGGTTCCTGGCTGAAATGCGAGTCCATAGAAGGCGAGCGGCACATGAGTATCGTACGAGAAAGGCGACACGTGATCGGTACCCTTCGTGATTCCGACTTGAAATGGGTAGGGGATTCCGATCACATACCATCCGCCTTCGGGCGAGTAGCTGTGGGCGTAACGGCGGCCGGTTTCGGTGGCCGGAGTTTCTCCACGCGCCAGTTGCGACTGGGTAAAGTATCCGGCCAATCCCGCTTGCTTCATGGCTTCGCCTACTTCGCCTTCGGCGACGGATTCGTCTTTCGCGCCGAGAGTTCCGGCAAAGGCTTGTTTGTCCAACCAGGCGAGCGGGTAATCGAGATCGAGCACGTAGTCGGCTTTCTTGGCGAATTTTTTCGCGAGCAGGGAATTAATCTGTTCGCGCAGCACTTTCGCGTCGAGATTGGCGGCGGGCAGACGAAGAGTTTTCGCGAAATCGGGAAGGGGCGCGATGCCGTGGTCGGCGGAAAGCGCCATCCACACGTTGGCCATTCCGATCTGATGACCGAGGAAGCCGAAGAACTCTGCTAAACTGCGGTCGAGTTCAAGCGCCATGCTGCGCATTTGCGGAGAGTCGGGGCCGACCTGGTGCCCGAGAATATCGTTGGCCGAGAGGCTGATCACCAGCAGGTCGGTCGCCGGGCCCGCGCCTAACTTTTCGTACAAGACTAGCTCTTTGGCAAATTCGAGCTGGTAATCGTTGGCAAACGGAGTCGAGCCGACGATCTGGTAGAAGCCGGCAGGCTCCGCATCTTTATTCGCGCCGGTTCGCGGTGCCGTCGAGCCGAGGATGTTTCCCGCGCTGTCTTTATCTCGCCACTCGCGGTTCAGGTATTTTTCCGCGCGATGGCTGCTGTTGAAATTGCGCACCCAATCGGGAAGATCCGCGCGGTAGTAGGTGGAGGTGATCCAGTCGCCGGTTTTTTGATCGATCCAGTAAGCGGCGTCTCCGGAGAATCCGGCAGGCAGGACGGCCGCGCGATCTTTCAGCGAGATAGCGAATACTCGGGCCTTGCCGCCGGTGGCCAGTTTCAACTCGTCGCCGAGCGTGTCGCTCATGAGGTTGTGCGGCGATGCTCCAGGGGCGGCTTTGCTGGCGCCGACAAGCTTAGTGCTGTCGTCTTCGACTGAAGTTACCCGCTTCTTTTTCTGCGGGTCCCACCATTCATTGGCCACGATGCCGTGTCCGCTGGTGTAGCTGCCGGTGAAGAGAGTAGCGTGTCCGGGGGCGGTGCGGGTGTTGGCGTAGTCGTAATTGCAGTCGGTGAAATTAGCGCCGTGGTCGAGAAACATGCGGAACCCCCCGTCGCCGAACTGGTCGCGATAGCGTTCGAGGTAGTCGCCGCGGAACTGGTCGATCACGATGACGACCACGAGCTTGGGGTGAGCGTTGTAAGCGGACGCAAAGGCGGCTGGGAGGGAGAACAGCAGCACGAGCGTCACAAGGAGGAAACGGGGGAGTCTCATCGCGAGCTAGTTTACAGGAGAATGCGATGGCCGAATGCACGGAATCGCGTTTTTCAGCTAAAGTTAATACAGAATGCTTGATCTGAATTTTGTTCGCGACAACCTCGCGCTAGTGGAGGAAAAACTGCGCCAGCGGGGGATGAATCCCGCGGAAGTGTTGAAAGACTTCCGCATTATCGATGCCGAGCGTCGGCAGGCGATCACGGCGGCGGAAACTCTGCAGGCGCGCCGCAACCGGGCTTCCGAGGAGATTGCAAAACTGAAGAAGAGCGGGCAGGACGCTTCCTCACAAATTAACGAAACCAAGGAACTGCGCGAGCAGATTGCGGAGTCCGAGAAAAAGGCGGCCGAACAGGAAGCCCGCCTGCGCGAAATTCTGACTTCGCTTCCCAATCTTCCGCATGACAGCGTGCCGGTGGGGAAGAGCGCCGAAGATAACGTGGAGGCGCGCCGCTGGGGTACGCCTCCGCAGTTCGACTTCAAACCCAAGCCGCACTGGGAGCTGGGCGAAGCGCTCGGAGTTCTCGACCTGGAGCGCGCCGCCAAGCTGTCGGGCGCTCGCTTCGCCGTGTACTGGGCGCTGGGTGCGCGACTGGAGCGGGCCCTCGCCAACTTCATGCTCGATCTGCACACCGGAGAGCACGGATACACCGAGGTACTTCCGCCGTATCTGGTGAACTCCGAGTCGATGTATGGCACGGGGCAGTTGCCGAAGTTTGCGCAGGACTCGTTTCGAGTGCCACACGGCGAGAAAGATCTCTGGCTGATTCCGACGGCCGAGGTTCCAGTAACGAATCTGTATCGCGACGAAGTTCTGGACGGGGCGAGGTTGCCGGTTTCGCTGACCGCGTACACTGCGTGTTTTCGCAGCGAAGCGGGATCATACGGGAAGGATGTGCGCGGAATTATCCGCCAGCACCAGTTTCAAAAGGTGGAACTGGTGAAGTTCTCGCGTCCGGAGACCTCGTACGATGAACTGGAGAAGCTGACCCACAACGCCGAAACGGTGTTGCAGAAACTTGGCCTGCACTACCGCGTGGTGACATTGTGCACGGCTGACATCGGATTCTCCGCGGCGAAGACTTACGACATTGAAGTCTGGCTGCCGGGACAGAATCTGTTCCGCGAGATTTCTTCGTGCTCGAACTTCGAAAGCTTTCAGGCGCGGCGGGCGAATATTCGCTACCGTCCAGAGGGGAAGAGCAAGACGGAATTTCTGCATACGCTGAACGGCAGCGGTTTAGCGGTGGGGCGCACCTGGGTTGCGATCGTGGAAAACTATCAGCAAGCCGACGGCAGTGTGCGCATTCCGGAGGCGCTGCAGCGGTATATGGGCACTGATCGCATTGTGGCACGAAGCGGGTAGAAGTTTGGCGACCAGCCCCGGAAGGAGCGTTGATTTGGAGGATTTGTCGGCATCGCTGAAGCGATGCCCTGATACAAACCCAAATCGTAGAACCGGCAGGAGATTTGATATCCCATGAATTCCCAAATAAACTGGCAACAGCCCGAAGCCTCGGCGGTGCTTGAAGTCAACGTTTCTCCCATGGGCGCGATCTGGCGCACAATTCGCGGATACATTTTTTGGTCGTATGAGCGGGGCAGCCTGCACTACGACATCATGGTCACGCTGATTCTCATCTTTGTCTTTGTTTCGCCGATCTTCATCAATTTCAAAGACAAGCCGGTCGAGCATATTCCGCGGCTTACCGGAGTAGTGGTGGTTCCGGGCGCAAAGGGCGAGCTTATCTACCAGATACAGGCCTCGGCAGTCGATACGGCCGCGGGTGGAGATGTGCGACGGCAATTGGAAAAAATCGTCGAGCCGATCTCCGGAGCGGTCACGATTACCAATGTCGAAACTGTCAAAGACATTGCGGGACATACGCAGAGCTACAAAGTCTGGGTGAAAAAAGAGTAGAGGGGCCAGGGTTCGAGGTTTCAAAAGCTCGTCGTTTCAAGGTTCAGCGTTTCAAAGTTCATCAATGAGAGTTGTGCCCAAAACCGTGGCGCTTAAGACGCTTGTTCTCAGGTGCGCGGCGATCGGCTGGCTGCTAACCGCGACGGCGTGGGCGCAGAGCGAAGCCGTCGGGCTGGAGCGCGTTCTCAAACAGATGGATGAGGCCGCCCGAAACTTCACAACCATCGAGGCCAGCGTCGCGTGGGATCATTACGACAAGGTAATCAACGAAACCGAAACGGAGAAGGGAAAGATTTATTTCCGGCGTGAAGGCGGCGAGATACAAATGGCGGCGGACTTCGTCGAACCGGATAAGAAGTACGTCCTCTACAGCGGCGGTAAAGTTCAGGTGTACCAGCCCAAAATCGATCAGGTCAACGAATACAGTGCGGGCAAGAATCGCGGCGACGTGGACAGCTTTCTGGTGCTGGGCTTCGGCGGCGGGGGGCACGATTTGCTCAAATCGTACGAAGTGAAGTTTGTGGGGTTGGAGACCGTCAACGGCGTTGCGGCCGAGAAACTGGATCTGATTCCGAAGTCCGAGCGTTTTCGTAACAATATCGCGCGCATTCTGCTCTGGATCGACCCGGCGACGGGAATTTCGGTACAGCAGCAATTGTTTGAGCCCAGCCCGAAAGGCGGATCGGACGGCGACTATCGGTTGGCGAAGTATTCGGGCATAAAAATCCATCAAAAACTTCCGGAGAATGTGTTCAAGCTGAACACCACCAAGAAAACCAAGTTTGTCTCGCCGCAGGGATAGGAATGCGCTAGGAGACCGTCCATGTTGTCATCCTTAACTTCGTTCGGGATGAGTAGGTAAGCATGGTAAGAGTTGAGAGGCGGGCGAATGTCTTGCCCCCAGTTCCATGAAATCGGTTCCAACAGAAACAAGCTGAAAAAGACCGCCACCGGCGATATACTGCACGAAGACCTTCGAAAGCAGAGTGCGCATGGCCAAAGTGTTTACCATCACCGTACCGCCGGATTTATCGCGCAAGAAGCGTGAACGCACCACCGACCCCCGCTACGTGGACGGCCAGAAGATGCTGGTGGAAGCGATGAAATATCTGGCGAAGGCCGATCCCGTGGCCAATCGCGAGGCCGTCGAACTGCTCTCCGAACACGTCCGCACGCGTTTCCGCATGACCGACTCGCCGCTGAGTTAACCGGGGCAATGAATCATTGAGACATTGAGTCACTGACAGAATGACCTTGCGAGCACCTTGCCAGCAGCGAAGATGCGAGCACTATGACTACCGGATAGCATTCCAGCGTGTAGCGCGGCTCCGGGTTTTCCATGGTTCCGAGAAATGCCGAGCGCAGCAGCAGGAAGCTGACGAACAATCCAACCCAGCGAATTCCCGACGGCCTGCGCAGCAGCGCCCAGAGTGCGGCTGCGACGTAGGCCAGGCCCAGCAATCCGAAGCCAACGGCCATGGCCGACAACTCCGGGTCGTCGTTGAATTCCCACCAGCGCACGTCGGGAGGAAGGATTTCGGTTCGCGGACGCAACCACATATCCGCGATGCGCAGCAGGGGCAGCACAAAGTAGTAGCGAACGGGATGGGCGCGAATCCTTTGCGCGGCTATTTTGGCGAAGCGCGCATCCAGTTCCGGCGTGATGTCTTGCAACTCGTTGACCTCGGCGATTAGCGCCAATGTTGTCTCTCGCTCTGCCGGGTTGGACTTGGAGTTATCAAGGGCTCGCGACGGCAGTTTCTGCGGATCAATCTTGCCGTCGGGAATGCTCCAGTAGACCTCTTCCACCGACGCGTAGTCGATGAGCCAGGTTTTGACCCAGCGGTTGAAACCTCGGGCGACCAGCTCATCCGCGTCCTGAGCGTATCGCGGAGCCAGTGGTTGAAAATGATGGAGCGTGCGAAAATTACGAATCGTCCAGGGAGCGAGTGGCGCCAGGGCAAATACCGCGACGATAACGCCGGCGATCAGGACATCCGCTAAGCTTTTCCTCTCAGCGCTGTTCCTGGCGGAGAGACGCTTCCACGCCAGAACCGCCAGATAAAACAGAACCGATGCCAGCAGGAGTCCGCCATCGGGACGCAGCAGGATGCAGGCCGCAATCGCCGCGCCGGTCGCGGCCCAGAGGTTGCGGCTAGCAGGGTCTGGCATCCCCGGCTGCGCACGGACTTCGGTACGGACTTGGGTACCAGCGGCCTGCGTTCGATTCAGAGCTGCGACCGCGCAGTCGAGCGCGAGCGCGGTAAAGAAGATCGACAAAGTTTCGGTGAGTTCGGCGGCGGTATAGTTTGCGAGGAATGGACACAGCGCCGCCAGCACAAAAGCGATTCTTGCGGCGCGTTCGGAAATCGCCCGGCGGGCAAGGTCGGCAACGATCAGGCAAGTGACCAGGTCCACCACGATTTGTTTCAGCAGCACTGCTTTCAAGTTGCCGGGTCCAAACAGCCAGAAGATTGCGGCCAGAAAAGCAGGATATCCGGGCAGGCGCGTATCAACCGGCACGACTTTCGTCTCCGGCGGGCTGCCCTGCGTCTGGCCGTAGACGCCATGCTGCAGCCAGTTGGTGGCGAGGTCGGCGTAAACGCGCGAGTCATCCGTGACCCCCGGGAAATAGACGAAGAAGCATAGTCGCAAGGCGAGCCCGGCCAGTGCGATTCCCAGGAAAAAACTGCGATGTCCGCGGATCAAATTGAGCACGCTGGAAATATATCGCGAATCGCGCGATTTTCGTCGACGGCTCATCGGAACGGGAATGGCAACGCTCCGGTCATGGCTCCTATAGGGACAGGGCTTGCCCCGTCTCGGGAGACGCGGCGAGCCGCGTCGCTACGGGGAATTCATTGGGTTTGACCCCTTGCCTCGCTCACCATAGGATGAAGGGACCACTACGAGATGGCGAAACAGGTTTTTTACGATCCCTTGCAAGCGCGCTGGAAGCGGATTCGCCGCGTTGTCGACGCGGCCGCTCTCGCTTTTTCCTTGCTGGTGATCTTCTTTATCTACAGCGCTCTGCGCAGCGAACCTTTGCCCGACCTTTCCTGGCTAACCGAAAAAAAGCCTTACCATGCCCTGAAAGAGAATGAAAAGGCAAAAGCGCGCGAGAAACGCCGCCTGGCCACATTGGCCCGCGCCGGACACCGCCATCAGGCGCACAAGGCTCCCTCGCAGCTCACGCTGAACTCCGAGCAAGGGGTGCGAGCGGCATTTTACGTTTCCTGGGACGCGGCCAGCTTCTCGTCATTGCGCGAGTACGCGCGCCAGATCGACTTGCTCTTTCCCACCTGGCTGCAGGTTCTCAGTCCTGATGGGCATCTCGAAGCTACCGACCCGGATACGAACACCATGTTTGACGTGATTCGCGGGCAAAGAGTCCGTACCGTGGACAGCAAAGTGATGCCATTTCTGAAAGCGGAAGACACCGACATGGAAGTGTTTCCGGTGGTGCAGAACTTTGACGGCACTGACTTTGTTCCGGGGGTGGCAGATTTCCTGATGAGTGAGGAAGCGCATACAAATTTTCGCCGCGAGATTGGAATGTATCTTACCTCCGATCACTATCGCGGTCTGATGATCGATTTCGAATCCTTCCCCAAAAAGGCGCAGCCCGGATACGTGGCTCTGCTGAACGAACTCTCGTCTGACCTGCACGCCAAGGGCTTGAAGCTGTACGTCAGCGTTCAGGTACGCAACCCGGATTTTGATTACAAGGCGATTTCGTCCGCCGTCGATGGCGTCGTCATCATGAACTACGACGAGCACTATCCCGGGGGAACCTCTGGTCCCGTCGCTTCGTACGACTGGTTTGTGGACAACCTCGACTCTGCGCTCGATGAGATACCGAAAGCGAAGCTCATCTGCGCCATCGGCAACTACGGCTACGACTGGGTCGAGAAGCCGAACAAAGGCAAGCTGCCGCCGGGAGAGGCCGACAAAAGCGTTTCCGTGCAGGAAGCGTGGATCGGGGCGCGCGATTCCGAAGAGGACGTTGATTTCGACGGCGACGCGCTCAACCCGCACTTCAGCTATCGCGACGACGATAACTTCCGCCACGATGTCTGGTTTCTCGATGCGGTGACCGCCCTGAACCAGATGCGTGCTGCCCAGACCCTCGGCATCCAGACCTTCGCCTTGTGGAGACTGGGCGCGGAAGATCGCTCGCTATGGCGCGTGTGGGATATGCCCGGAGAAGCCAATGCTTCCGATCGATTGAAAGACGTTCCTCCCGGCCAGGACGTCGACATGGAGGGCGAGGGTGAAATCCTGCACATCGAGGCGAAGCCAGCGGACGGCCAGCGCGATCTGACCATAGACAAGCAGACCGGACTGATCGACGGCGAAGACTTCAAGAGTCTGCCCGAGCCGTATCGTGTGGCGCGTTATGGCGCCAGCAAGAAACAACTCGCCATGACCTTCGACGACGGCCCCGATCCGCAGTGGACTCCGAAAATTCTCGATGTCCTGAAACGCGAGCGGGTGACGGGAACATTCTTCCTGATTGGAATCCAGGCGGAGAAGTTCAGCAGTCTGACCAAGCGCATTTACCAGGAAGGTCACGAAATCGGGAACCATACCTTCACTCATCCTGATATCAGCTCAATTGGTTCCGGGTACATGAAGGTGGAGCTGAACCTGACGGAGCGATTGTTCGCCAGCCAGCTGGGCATACGCACAATGCTGTTCCGTCCTCCGTACTCGGTCGATGCGGAGCCAGACACTGAAGACGAGGTGCGGCCGCTCGAACTCACGCAAAGCCTGGGCTACATCACCATCGGCAACAAGATCGACACCAGGGACTGGAACGACGAACCCGCGCTCTCGCCGCAGCAAATCGCCGCTCGCGTGCTTGACCACCTGCCACCGTGCCAAGCGAACGATACGCAGTGCGGCAACATCATTCTCATGCACGATGGCGGCGGCAACCGGGAAAGAACCGTGCTGGCGCTCCCGCTGATTATCGACGGGGCGCGTGCGCGCGGATTTGAATTCGTCCCCGTCTACACGTTGATGGGCAAGACGAAAGCGGATGTCATGCCGCCGCTCCCGGCCAACGAGTATTGGTCCGCGCGCCTGAATTGGATCGGCTTCGGGTTCTTCAGTGCGACCATGATGGGCATCACGATCATCTTTTTCCTGGGCGACATCCTGATGACCGGACGGCTGATTTCGATTGGCGTGCTCGCCATCTATGACCGTCTCCGCTCGCATGTGTATGGAACCCCGGAGCAGATTGCCGCCTACCGGCCGCGGGTCGCAGTGCTCATTCCGGCTTATAACGAGGAGAAGGTCATCGAACGCACCGTCCAGGGCGCGCTCGATTCCGACTATCCTAACCTGCGCGTGGTCGTCATCGACGACGGTTCCAAGGATCGCACTCTGGAAATCATCCGCCGTTCGTTTGCCCCCGAAGAAGCGGCCGGGCGGGTAGTGATTCTCACCAAGCCCAACGGCGGCAAGGCCGAGGCACTGAACTATGGACTAGAGCACATCGGCGATGCGGAAATTTTCGTCGGCATCGACGCCGATACCATTATTGCTCCCGATGCGATCGTCCGCATGGTGCCACACTTCCTCAATCCTAAAGTTGCAGCCGTAGCCGGCAATGCCAAGGTTGGAAACCGGGTAAACGTGTGGACGCGCTGGCAGGCGCTCGAATACATCACCAGCCAGAATTTCGAGCGGCGAGCGCTCAACACCATGGGCGCGGTGAGCGTGGTGCCGGGCGCAATCGGCGCCTGGCGCACCGAGGCGGTTCGCGAAGCGGGTGGGTACCATGTGGACACCGTCGCCGAAGACGCCGACCTGACCATGGCGCTCTTGCGCAATGGCTATCGCGTGGAATACGAAGACCTGGCGCTCGCCTTCACCGAGGCTCCGACGACGGCCAATGCGCTCATGCGACAGCGCTTCCGCTGGTCGTTCGGAATCCTGCAGGCCATCTTTAAGCATAAGGGCGTCTTCGCGCGCAAAGGCGCGTTGGGTCTGGTCGCGCTTCCCAACATTCTCATCTTCCAGATTCTGCTTCCGCTGGTTTCGCCCTTCATTGATGTGATGTTTGCCGTCGGCGTGATCTGGTATTTCATCCAAAAACACTTTCATCCTGATTCCACAGACCCGGCCAGTTTTCAGCGGCTGTTGGTTTTCTTCTTTGCCTTCCTGGTCATTGATTTCGTCGCCTCGGCGATCGCATTCTTATTAGAGCGTCGACAGCCCGAAGCTCGCGAAGACGCCTGGCTGCTCAGCCAGGTTTGGCTGCAGCGCTTTGCCTATCGCCAGGTATTTTCCATTGTTCTGTTTCGAACCTTGAAGCGTGCCATCCAGGGACGCCCGTTTGCCTGGGACAAACTGGATCGCACCGCCGCCGTCAGGTACGTTCCCGCCGAACGCAGAGATTCAGTCAAAGTGTAGTGCTGGTGAGGGTACGTGTGGGCCCCTAAGTGCATGCAGATCATAGGCTACCTGCCCGTGATCTTAATCACTGACATGCGCCGGGCAATGGTGTCTGGTTTAAAGAGAGAAGCCACCATGCCCCGCACCATCATTGAACCGTTTCGCATCAAGAGCGTCGAACCCATTCACTGGACGACGCGCGCGCAGCGCGAACGACTACTCCGCGCCGCGTACTACAACCTTTTTCTCCTGCCCGCGGACGATGTTCTCATCGACCTGCTCACCGATTCCGGCACCGGCGCCATGTCCACCCACCAGTGGGCGGCGATGATGGAAGGCGATGAGAGTTATGCCGGCAGCCGCAGCTTCGAACAGTTTCGCGCGTCGGTCCAGGATATTTTCGGCTACAAGCACGTGATCCCGACTCACCAGGGCCGAGCGGCCGAGCGCATTCTGTTTAGCGTGATGTGCAAGAAAGGCGATGTCGTTCCCAACAACACGCATTTCGATACCACCCGCGCCAACGTCGAGTTCGTTGGCGCTGAGGCCGTGGATCTCGTCATCGCCGAGGGCCGGCAGCCGAGCCTGAAGCATCCTTTCAAAGGCAACATGGACGTTGCCGCGCTCGAAACCTTGATTCAAAGCTCGGGCCGCCAGCGCGTGCCGCTCGTCATGCTGACCGTGACCAACAACTCCGGCGGCGGCCAGCCGGTGTCGATGGAAAACGTCAAAGCCGTGAGCGCCGTTTGCCGGAAGCATGGCATTCCGCTCTACTTCGACGCCTGTCGTTTTGCCGAAAACTCCTACTTCATCAAAATTCGCGAGCGGGGATACGAGCATAAATCGCCAAAAGAGATCGCGCAGGAAATGTTCAGCTACGGCGACGGCTGCACCATGTCAGCGAAGAAAGATGGCATGGCGAACATCGGCGGATTTTTGTGCACGAACGACGACCTGCTGGCGCAGCAGGAGAAGAACCTGCTGATTCTCACCGAGGGCTATCCGACCTACGGCGGCCTGGCCGGGCGCGATCTTGAAGCCATCGCCGTCGGAGTGCAGGAGGCGCTGCACGAGGACTACCTCGAGTACCGCATCGCTTCCACCGCCTACCTCGGCAACCACATCGCCGAGGAGGGCGTGCCGATCGTGCAGCCGCCGGGCGGCCACGCCGTCTATGTTGATGCGCGGGCTTTTCTGCCACACATTTCGCCGGATCACTTTCCCGCGGTTGCGCTGGCCAATGAACTCTATCTTGAAGGCGGCATCCGCTCGGTCGAGATCGGTACATTGATGTTCGGGGCATCGGCGAAGATGGACCTGGTGCGGTTGGCGATTCCGCGGCGCGTCTACACCCAGAGCCATATCGACTACGTGGTGGAAGTCATCCTCGAAGTCTGGAAGAAACGGGAACAGATTCATGGGATGAAGCTCAGCTACGAAGCACCCTTCCTGCGGCACTTCACCGCCAAGCTGGAGCCGGAGCCGGAAGAAGTCGGGGCCGCCGCGCGACGCTAGAGTGGGCCACTTTGTCCCAAAACAGGTGGCCTGCGTGCCCAGCCTTTGTTTCAAATAAGTTACGACTTGGTTGGCGACATCGAACCTGATCGCTGGACCAAGTTGTCCCTTTGCGCCCGCCGACCGCCGCTTTGCAAGTTATTGTAACCAGGCAAAAGCACTCAGAACCCAGGTTGTGAGTGACATGGCGATGTTTCGACCGGCTATCCAGATCCGCACGTTTCTGAGGCTTGCGTCTCGGGATTTCATCGTAAACGCCACCGCCGTGGGCATCCCGGAATCATTCGAGATTGCCAACTTTGCTTTGATCGCTTACACTCCCTGCGGCGTCGAAACTCACGTTGAACCGCAGGATGTTTCGGGTTGGCTCTGGCCAACACGCATGAGGGACACAGCGATGGGCATTCAAAACCCGATGGTCAATGTTTCAGTCAGAACGAATTCCTTCCGAGCAGCCCGGCCGGGCATGTGGGCGCGCGGACTCTTTTTCCTGGCGGTCGGCGCGCCTTTGATGTTATTCCCAGCGCTGGCAAGCAGTCAGGCAGCGGACACGCCGCAGGCTGCGCCGAGCGTGGTTCAAACCGATGTCAAACTGGTGATCGGCGGCGAAAAGATCAAGAACGGATCACACGGCACGCTTTCCGTAGTGGGCAGCTCGCTGCGGTTCGCAACCGGCAAGGCTAAGATGGAGGTGGACGCCTCATCGATTCTGGACATCTCCACCAATGAAGATAGCCGGCAGGATATTACCGGCGCGGCCAAACTCGCGACCATGGCCATCCCTTACGGAGGCGGACGCGTGCTGAGTCTGTTTTCACATAAGGTTGATGTCCTCACGGTGGAATTCAAGAACGCCAACGGCGGGTATCATGGCGCTATCTTTGTGCTTCCTCAGGGGCAGGCCGCTCCGATCAAGAAACAGCTCGTGGCGATGGGCGCAAAAGCCAGCGTTCCCTTGGCAGAGCCCGCAGCGGACGATAAGAATAAAAACAATAAGAATAAATAGGAGGACAGAACTTTGAAACATCACACGCGATCGGCAGTCTCAGTCATTTTCTCCATTGGCCTCGCCTGCGTCCTCCTGCTGCTGGTGGGCTCTCTATGGGGGCAGACGGGCTCGGGCGATTCCAATTCGAAGAGCGTGCAGAAATCCCTCCCTTCTTCCATTCAAATCGAGCCCATGGATCCGGGCGACGTGCCCATGCCGCCGGAATTCCGTTTGGCCATCTACGAAAACCTGATCACGCAGATTGAGAAGTCGGGGAGGTTCCAGCACGTTTATCGCAGCGGTGACAAGGATGCGGCCAGCGTGCCCGACCTCATTACGCTGCGCACCACTGCCCAATCTTTCAAGAAAGGCAGCCAGAAAGAGCGCGAAGTGACCACCATAAAAGGATCTTCCTCGATCATCCTGAAGGTCCACATAACGGATCACGCCGGTCAGACGCTGGTGGATCGTAACGTCGAGGGTAAGGTACGTTTCTTTGGAGAAAACCTGCGTGCTACTTATGATTTCTCCAAGAAGGTCGCTAATATCGTTCGGGATGCGATCTAGTCCGCGACGCATTGTGGTCAACTTTCCGGTGGCGTTCTAGCCTATCTCGGTGTGGTTTTGCCTGCGGTGTTTCCGGCGACGATGCCAAAGCCAGGGCAGCCTATCAGGTGTAAAATCATAGGTCGCGAATGTCCGCGCTAATCTTCCGTCCTGGAAAGGAATTCCTATGGCTACCATGGAAGCCCCACCGCGTTTGCAAGTCCGCCTGCACGAGGGTGCGTTCAAGAATGAAACATTTGTCGATTTCACTAAGGAAGAAAACGTGCGCAAGATGCGCACCGCCATCGAAAAGGTGCGTGGCCAACTGGGCCGCGAGTATGACCTGATCATCGGCGGCAAGCGCCTCAAGACCTCCGAGAAGATCCGCTCCAGCAATCCCGCCAAGCCTTCGGAAGTGGTTGGGGTTCACCAGAAGGCTGGCAAGGAACACGTCGAGCCTGCGGTACAAGCCGCCTCTCAAGCTTTTGGCCGCTGGAGCCATACGTCGGTTGAGGAGCGCGCGTCGCTTCTTTTCCGCGTGGGCGATGTGATGCGCGAGCGCAAGCTGGAATTCATGGCCTGGCTGGTGTTTGAAGTGTCGAAAAACTGGTTCGAGGCCGATGCCGATATTTCCGAGACCATCGATTTCTGTGAGTACTACGCGCGCGAGGCGCTGCGCTTTGCGAAGGCGGAACCGTCGGTGCAACTGCCGGGTGAGCGCGATACTTTGAGCTACATTCCGCTGGGCGTGGGCGCGGTGATTCCGCCGTGGAATTTTGCCTGCGCCATCATGGCCGGCATGACTCTCGCTTCGATCGTCAGCGGCAATACGGTTGTGCTCAAGCCGTCGAGCGATTCGCCTACAATTGCGGCGAAGTTCGTCGAACTGCTTGAAGAATGCGGGATGCCCGAAGGCGTGGTGAACTTCTGTCCGGGCGGCGGCGCGAGCTTTGGAGACGCGCTGGTGGCGCACCCCAAGATTCGGTATATCGCTTTCACGGGCTCGCGCGAAGTCGGATTGCACATCAACCAGACCGCGGCGCAGCAGCAGCCGGGCCAGCTCTGGATCAAACGCACCGTCCTCGAAATGGGTGGCAAAGACGCCATCATCGTCGATGCCGACGCCGATATCGACTCTGCCGTGGAAGGCGTGGCGCAGGCTGCGTTCGGCTTCCAGGGGCAGAAGTGCTCAGCCTGCTCGCGCGCCATCGTCGACGAGCGCGTCTATGACAAGTTCCTGGAGAAACTGAAGTCCCGCGTCGAGCGCATCACCGTCGGCGATCCTACGCTGAACCCGAACATGGCTGCGGTCATCAACGAAGGTTCGATGAAAGACATTCTTCGCTACATCGAGATTGGCAAGAAGGAGGGACGCCTGATCACCGGCGGCGCGCGCGCCACCGATGCCGGAGACGGCTACTTTATTCAGCCTACGGTGATTGCCGACATTCCAGCGAAGTCGACGCTGGAGCAGGAAGAAATCTTCGGCCCGGTACTGGTGGTGATCAAGTCGAACAACTTCGACCATGCCCTGGAAATCGCCAATGATACCGAGTTTGGGCTGACCGGCGCCGTTTACTCGAGTTCGCGCGAGAAGCTTGATCGCGCCGTGCGCGAGTTCCACGTTGGCAATCTATACCTGAACCGCAAATGCACCGGAGCGATGGTGGGCGCGCACCCCTTTGGCGGATTCAACATGTCGGGCACTGATTCGAAGTCGGGCGGCCCGGATTATCTCTACCTGTTCACGCAAGCGAAGAGCGTGGGCGAGAAGATCGGGTAGAGACGAGACTTGCTCGATCCACGGACGGGTCGAAGACTCGTCACCACACATGCTTGGGCTGAACGGCAAAGGGCCGCCCGCGGGCGGCCCTTTGAATTTCCCGCGGAAGCGATCTAGTTGCTGATGCCCGCGCTCTGCGGCGGTAGCGGAATGGCTGCTGCTGCCGTGGCTGCCGCAGCCTCGTTCAAGATGCGGTGGTGAATGGTGAACAGAGCCAGTTCCAGCCTGTCCGAGACACCGATCTTGTCGTAGACATTCCGCAGGTAGTTCTTGATTACCTGCTCGGTCGTCCCCAACTGGGTGGCGATTTCCTTGTTCTTGTATCCCTGAACGATGAGGGCCACGATGCGCAGTTCCTTGGCCGTCAAGCGGTCACGGACGCGCAGCCCCACCATATCGTTTTCGGTCAACTCGCTGGGCACTGCCATGTCCTGCACCCAGTTCTCGCCCCGGGCGATCTTGCGGACACAGTCGACCAACGCGGGGCTGGTCACGTTGCGATAGACGACGCCATGGGCGCCCGCCGCCATGTAGCGCTGCGCGCTCTCGCCGGTATCGGCGAGGACCACGACGCGAGTCTTGTTCTTGTTGGCAGCCGCGAGGACGGAATTGAAATCGGAGTGGAAGCCTCCGGCGATGATCAGCACCGCGGCGCGAAATTTGTCGAGCGCCATGAACATCTGCTCGGCAGTTTGCGCCTGGGCCACAATGCGCATCTCGTCTTCTACGGCCAGAACCTTGGCGATGCCAGCTCGAAAGATCGCCTGATTGTCGGCCAAAATAAGTTTCAGCATGGATCCTGCTCCCCGGTTAACTGTTGCGAACGAATTCGTAAGAATCGATTACGCAAGCGACGCCCCGGCTATCTCCGGATCCGGCGCTGGCATTGGGCTCATCGGTCCGCACTACACGGCCGCGGCACTGAATCACAACATCGTCCTTGCCTCCCGTTACTTCTGGAGGCAGGGTGATCTCAAACTCTACTGGTGAGCCGACCTCGAGCGATGCGTCGGCGCGGATGTACACACCGGCGGCACTCAGATCGCCGGTCATGCCGCTGTGACTGTCACCGGCGGTATCTTCCCTATGAATCTTGATCGGCAAATGCAGCGGAAACCTTTTTCCGGTACGCGCTTCGGACACGACTCCTCCTCTACTCTCGCTCTGCGGCTTCTACCCAAAGTTAGAAGACCAGGCAGACGACCAAGCCAGAAAACCACGGAATTCCCAGCCCAAAGCCTGACGAGCAGCTATCGGGTTTATATCACGGAAAATACCCCAAAAGAAGCCCTGATTACCTAAGTAATACCAGTAGGAACTAGGTTCTGGCCCGGACCCAGCGCCGGAAACCGCCCTCAGAGAGCGTTAAAAAGGGCAGAAATCATCTCCAAATCGACCCAGAATTGGACGCTTCCTGGTGTTTTTGCAAGGGGCGTCGTGAGAGGCCGGTGCGGAAAGCGGTAAGTGGAGCGACGGGCGTCTCGCCCGTCCGGGCCCGGACGCCCGACACTCCACAGGCAAGCCTCCGGTCCTCTAGATGTGCGCAGTCCCTACAGCCACGCAGTCTGCATCGAGTGGATTCGCATTACTCCCCGCGAGTTGACCCATGAGCCACAAATAGGTAGTCAGGTGATGCATACACGGGATCGAGGGATTGATCGCGTTGGGTGGGGGATTCAGTTCGTACTGCGTATTTACGTGCTCATACGGCAAGGGGAGAATCGGCGGCAGCTTCGGGACCAAATCCTGGCGGTTCGCAATTCGATAGCAGGAAGGAATCGCGGTGTTGAATGTGCCGGCGAAAGTGTGGTCACCGGTACGCGGGCTGGCATAGGTGTACGCGGTGGGAGAGTGGCATGACGTGTTTAAACCCACGTCGAGCGTCAAAAACGTTGCCAACGCGCCGCCCAGGCTGTGTCCGCAGACGGTTAGACTGGCGGCGGCTCCGGAGTCGGTATAGCTTTTTATCGAATCCTTGGCTGAGAGGGTTCCGTTCGCTGGCCCAACTCGCAACGAGCGATACACGGCCGTAAAACCGTCTTCGGTGAAACCATGAGAGCCGGCAACCGGAGACGGCACCATCAAATACGATGCGTCATGCAGCCATTCCAAAATCGTGTCCGTGCCGCGAATGGCGGCCACCAATTCTTTGGCGTCGGAAACGGCTAGGAAGCCGAAGGTTACGACGTCTCCTAAGTGAGAATCAATGTCGGTTGCCAGATCGTCGCCATAAAGCGTTTGAAGGAATGTGTAGCCGGCATTCTTGATCGCACTTATCTCATCGGGGCCGTACGCTCCGGTCGGATTGACCGATTCGGCGATCTTAACCAGGAGGGCATACTGAATCGCTGTATTCCAATTGATTGGCAGCATAGGTACCTCATGCGCAATTTCCGTTAACCGATTGCATTCTGGCTCGAGGCCCGGCCTTTGTCACCATTTTTCTTTTCTCAAGGAAGTGTCTGGAATATCACTGCGTCCGACTCTCAGATCAGGCTGTCAGCTTGTTCTCTGGGGCATCGCGCCGCCGGGCATCGCCGCCGCTCGGCTACCCAGCGGTATCCGGTCCGCATTGCGGCTGCCATTCCAGGAAATTTCGCTACCCACGTCAGCGGCCGCGCCCACCACAACTCTCGTGCCACAGCGAGCACGGCGGCTGCGCCGAGGTATTGGGTCCCGTCCGTGAGTACAAAGCGGATCGTGCGCAGCAACTCCTCCGGCGAAAGGCCGAGCAGCAACGCCACGCGCGGGTCCTGCAGCGGGGCCAAAGCCAAGCCGCGCCGTTTCATCGGACCCATCAGCCACCTGGCAATCCCGATGCAGAACGCGCACTCCGCATCGAAGAAAAGCCATCCCCGGGCGTGTCGCCCTTTACCATCCGTCATTTCCGATGCCAGCGAGATCATGGGCGCCTCATTTCACTTGTGCTTTTTCCCGGCACCCAAAAGCGTCTTTAGTTTCCCGCGCAGGCGTGCCATCCCCTTCAGTGCCACTGTCGGGACGCTCACGAGTTCCTCGAACAAACCCGATGCGGTGGTGAGGAATTCCAACATCTCTTCCAATCGTTCCCGAGTGTAGGCGTTGCCCGGGGCGTGCTTCAGTTCGCCCACGCATTCCTGCAATATTCGCAGGGTGGGGTCAATCTCCCGCCGTTTCCGTTCTTCGGAAACGATCCGGAAAATCTCCCACACATCTTTCGCTGACTCGAAGTGGTCCCGGCGATCGCCTAGTACGTGCACCACGCGGACGATCCTCCAGCCTTGCAACTCACGCAGGCTGTTGCTCACGTTCGACCGGGCGACCGCGAGGGTAGCCGCGATGTCCTCGGCATGCAGCGGCCGGGGAGAAACGAAAAGCAAAGCATGTACCTGGGCCACCGTGCGATTGATGCCCCAACGCGTGCCCATTTCACCCCAATGCAGGATGAACTTCTGTTCGATTGGAGAAAGTGGCATAAGAAACTTCTCTTAATTCTGTCATTACAGAAAGTAACGTAATAACAGTAAATAGTCAAGGCCGTTGAAGGGAGGTTCTGAGCTGGAATTTGAGCTCTATCGGCCGCGCAGGGTGTGCGGGGACCTGCCGCTCAGGACGCGGTGATTTCCGGGTCGGGCTCCGCGATCAGACTGTGGCGGCGCGGCGCCCGCCGACGCTGGGATTCTTGGAGCGGCGCGGAGGCGGCAATGGCGCAGAGAACGTAAAACAGAGCGGCGTTTGCTGGAATCTGCAGATTGAAATCGAGAAAGCTGTGCACCAGGATGCCCACACAACCGATCAGAGCGGCCATGGTCAGCGCGCCACTAGCGGTCTCCGTCCAATTCTTAAGCTTGCCCGCGGCCCGGCGGAAGACCAGCACCAGAAACCAAACCGCGATGGAGAACCCAGCCAGGCCGGTCTCGACCAGCAGTTGCAGATAATCATTATGTGCCTGGTTCACAAAGAAGTTGGTGTAGAAACTGCGAAATTCCGGATAGACGATGGGAAATGCGCCGAGTCCCCAGCCGAGAAGTGGCTTCTTGACCAGCATGCGCAGGCAGTCGCGATCGATGCTGAGGCGAAGGCCTCCGTTGATCTCTTCACGGGCTTCGGAGTGAATGCTGATCAGGCGCTGGGTGAGGGCGTTGCCACCCATCCAGACGAGAAAAACAATCACCACCGCCAGAAACATGCCCAGCATGAGGGGTTGTCTCCAACCTCCTTCGCGCTTGCGAACCAGGAGAACGCCGAGCACGACCATCTGCGCGACGAACGCCGCCATGCCGCCGCGCGAACCGGAAAGAAAAATACTTGCCGCCATCAGTGCGGCGATTCCCGCCACCACAAGCTTGCGGTTCCCACTGGTGTGGCGAGTGGCGGCCAGTACCAACGGGAAGGGCGTGAGCATCTCCATCAGGCCGGCGTAATGATTGTGATTGACGTAGGGCCCATAAATCGCCCCACCCTGCTCCAGGGTGCGGATCCAGTAGAGCTTTCCATTCGGCCCCAACCCCTGGAGTATTGCAAACAGAGCCACTAGCAGCCCGTAACCGGTGAACAGCTTGGCCAGCAGCTCAAATTGGGAAGCTCGACGCAAAGTCTGGGTGACCACAAACACCAGCATTCCGTAGGCAGCGTAGAGCAGCAAGTGAGCGTAGGTCACGTGACGGTAGGCGGTGGTTCCGACCACCCACTGCACGAGCGCAAGCGCAAAAAAGGCTGCCATGGGGCGGTAGAGGACATTGTCGGAGAGGTTGAGTTCACGGTTGATCCACTGGCGGGATGCCCAGGCACCGAGCAGCAGCACGGCCGCTGCCTCTAAGGCAAAAATGGACCAGGGCTCGACCGCTCCAAAGGCCAGCGGTCCCAGCAACAGCACGGCACAGGCGCCGGTCAGCAGCGCGTTGTTGGTAATTCGCGAGGCCGACTTCTTAGCGACGGGCGCGGGTTCAGGTTGCGTTGCCAGGGCGGAACTCACGGTTTGTCCTTGGAGTTATTGGAGGCGTTGTCGGCGGTATCCTCGGGAGCAAGTTCGAAGTCGTCGAGCCAAAGCTTGCCGCGAATTGGGGAACCGGCCGGAAAGCGCTCGATGGCCAGCATGAGCAGCGTGGTGGACTTTGGGGTAGTGACTTTGGAATGCACTTCCTTCCAGAAGTCGGCATCTCTGAGCGGATCACTGGTATACAGGAGCGCGCCGGTGTATGCGTCGCGCAGAACGATCTGCGGCCCGCCCGCTCCCTCAAAGTCCGCCGACTTGTAATGCGCCGAGAAGTCGTAAGTGGTTGCGCCGTGCACCGGAATAATTTGTTGAATACCCGCATCGTAGATTCCCGGGCCCAAGAAGTTGAGGAAAAGAGAGCGACTACCCTGATGGAAGTCGCTCGAATCGAGCACTGGAGTAACTCCCTCGCGATGGTTATAGGTCCAGTCGAAGCCTCCGTTCAGGATGTCGAGGCTGAAATCGCCGTTCACCACCAGGTTGTCCTCCGTGGGCAAGTAAGCGGAGAGGCCAAGAAGGTCAGCGGCCTGCTCCCAGGCAGACATGGCGGCGTCAGGACGATGGACTCCAATGAGATAGTGCACGTAGTCATACAAATAGCGGTCGTCGAATTTTACGTGCAACTGGGTAAGCCGTTCCCAAGTCTTGATGGCGCCTTCGGTCTCCTTCTTATATTCCAGGAATGCGAGAAAGTTAATCAGGGAATCGGCGCGAGCCGGTATCACGTCCCGGAGTAGTGCGTCCGTGTCAGGACGAACGCGCCAGCATTCACGGATGGCGTTGTCGGACATGGGGACGTCATTCTCGATGACCACGTGGAATTCGCGCAAAGCACGGTCGATATCGCCATCGACAAGAAAAAAATTGGCCGCTTCCCAGGCGACATCGGGAGCGGTGGGCTCGGCCTGTAACGCGCGATCCAGTGCCTGTCTTTGGCCAGCGATGTCCCCGGTAACCTGGTATGCAGCGGCGAGGTCAAACCAGTAGCGGGCGTCGTACGGGTTGAGCGCGACGGAGGCTCGAAAGTTCTCGATGGCGGACTGAGGATCACCGGTAACAAATACAAAATAGCGCCCGACCCGATGGCGATAGTCGGCATTTCCCGGCGAAAGACGCGCGGCGCGCTCCAGTTTTGGCAATTCCGCATGCGAAGCGAAGACGCTAGCGGCGAACTCTGTGGCCGTCAGCAAAAGATAGACGCAGGCGACAAAGCCCAGACCCGCAGCGAACTGCCAACGGTGCCGGTCTGAAAGTGGAATGGCCATGGGTGTGCGTTCTTTTTCTCTCCACCACTTCAAACTGCTTTAGGTTCCGCTCCGTTCTCAGTGTCGACAGGTTCTTCCTGATAGTAATGACTGTATTTCCCCTGATACTCATAATAATAGTAATAATCGGGGGAGGTGAGGTCGACGGCGTTCAGGAGCACGCCAGCGACGTGAGCATTGACCTGCATCAATATGTCGCGGGCGCGGCGTAGAGCCTGCTTGGTGGTCTGGCCGGAACGAATCACCAGGATGGTGGCGTCGGCGCGGGGTGAGAGGACCACCGCATCGGTAACGGAAAGGGTTGGGGGAGTGTCGATCACGATGTGGTCGAACTGCGGGCGCAACTCCGCGAGCAAGTCCCGCATGTTCGAGGATGCCAGCAATTCGGCAGGATTCGGTGGCGGGGTGCCGGCGGGCATAATGAAGAGATTGGGCAGGATCTGAGAAGGTGTAATCGTCTGCTGCACGGTGGCGCTGCCGGTGAGCACGTTGCTGAGACCGCTGCGCGGGCCCATGCCCAGGGTTTTGTGGACACTAGGGCGGCGCAAGTCGGCATCCATCAGGAGAACGCGAACTCCCTTTTGCGCGAGCACAATCGCGGTGTTGATGCTGGTAGTGGTTTTGCCTTCCTGCGGACGGGCGCTGGTCACCATGATGACTCTAGGCGGGGCTCCGAGGTTGGAAAGCAAAAGCGAGGTTCGCAGTGCGCGGTAGGATTCGGCCATCTGCGACTGGGGGCGAACCTGGGTTACGGTTTCCACCACTTCCCTCGAGGCAGCGGTCAAGGCCAGACGCTTGCCGTGCGGCCCATTGTTACCCGACTTGGAGCCGAGCGGAATCATGCCGAGAGAGGCCAAACCGGAGAGCGCCGTTGCCTGTTCGGGGGTGCGGACAGTGTTGTCCATGTTCTCGAGCAGGAAGGCCAAGCCGACGCCGGAGATGACGCCCAGCACGAGCGCGAAAGACAGGTTGCGCGGAATGTTGGGTTCGCTGGGATAGGTGGGAACGCGGGCCGCGTCAATGATGCGAAAGTTATTGGATTTCAATCCCGCGGTGACGCTGGCTTCTTTCAGTTTTTCCAGCAGTCCCTCGTAGAGCGTGCGGTTGCTATCCAGGTCACGCTTCAGGATGCTGTACTCGATGGCGCTTTCGTTGAGCTTGTTGGCCTCCTGCTTTTGCTTGTCGAAGGCCCCGCGCAACATCTCTTCGCGCTGCAAGGCGGCCAGGTACTGCCCCTTGAGATGATCAACGGCCTTCTCGGTTTCGGTTTGAAACTGATGGTCAATCTCCTTCAGTTGGTTGTTGAGCTGAGCTATTTTCGGATACGAGGGACCGAACTGGATGCTGAGATCGGCAATCTGGACTCTGATGGTTGCCTCCTGATCGCGCAACTTTTCTAGAAGCATAGCTGCGGGATCGGAAACGATCGCTGCGGCAATTGCTACCGGATCATTGGATTGGGTTTGACGAAAGACGGCCTCTTTCTGCATGCGGTCAGATTCGGCGGTCGTCATTTCTTTGTTAAGTTCTCCGAGTTTTTCGGTGATGATGTTTGTCTTTTCGTCAGTCCCGAGAATCTCGTGTTCCTTCTGATAGCGTACGAGCTTCTCCTGCGATGTTTCCACTTTCATCTGCAAGTCGACGAGCTGTTTGGAGAGCCAGTCGGAGGCAGCCATGGTGGATTCGAACTTGGTCTGGTAGTTCTGCTCGACATAAACGGATGCGAGGGTGTTGACGGCGAGGGCTGCGAGCTGAGGATCGGTGCTGGTGAAATGAATCTCCATAATGCGAGTGTTGGGAATAAGAGCGACGCGGAGCCTGCCATGAAAACCTGCCAGTAGAGACGACACGCGGTTCGAATCGGCCTGCAGCGGATCGGCGACCAGGTTGGCTTGTTTTTGATCGGAATGACCGCCGAACTCAGGATGCTTATCCAGATTCAGTTTCCGGATCACTTGCAGGGCCAGCAGATCGCTTTGCAGGATGTGGACTTCGGTGTCGAGATCGCTCTGCTCGTAAACGTAGTCGGTGTCTGGGGTCGAGTCTTTGAAGGCAATGAGGTTGGAATCAGCCTTGTTGACGGCGATGCGGCCTACCGCGTCGTAGACGGGAGTCTGGCGCAGGCTGGCAATGGCGACGGTCATGAAGATGCCGACCACGACCGCGATCACCATATACTTGCGCTTGATAAGAACACGCATGTATTCGCGCAGCACCGATTCCTGCGAGGGCAACGCGTTATACAGTGCGGAACTGATCGGCCTGAGGAATTCGGCCGGTTCGCCGGGTTGTAGTTCGCGCAATCCGTCGTTACCGCGCGGGTCGTTATTTCGTGGGTCGTTATTGCGTGGAACCAGGGGCCCCAATGACATCGTTACTCCTTAAGCAGCCACAAGCTCGATGCGACAGCACGCCGCACTCGACACACAGGTTTCCGCTCCAGCCAGACTTAATTCAAATTCACAGCAAGCCGGACAGACAAGAGCGGGCTGTAGTGAGGAATTTGCCTGATTTTAGCATCTCGGGGAGTGAGAACCAGCCAAAAATTGCAGTTATCGTCTCTTGTTCGCAATCTTTTGCGCTTCAACTGGGTCTTGGATAGTATGATTTTTCATTCCGGTGAATCCTTTCAGTGCCAATCTCTACATCAGAAAGCAAGCGGACGACGAAATGGAGAGCCGAGCCAACCTTACTTGAGTTGCTCACGTTGGTAGCTATTGGAGGCGTGTTCTTCGGCCCACGTTAATTGCCTTCCACAGCTGGAATCATCGAGTACTCAGTTTCGGGGACAACGCCGCTTACATAGAAGTTGCAACCGCAATCCAGCACTGGGACTTTCACGGAGTCGACACCCAGCACTTCATGGGCTACGCGTATGCGGTCGCTGTCCTGTCGCTGGCCTTGCATCTTCCCGTCGCCTCCAGCATCTGGGTTGTGGCGGGGGTGGCGTCGGTTGTCAGTACGGTCATGGTTGCCCGTCTGTTTGGCACCTGGGTAGGAGCCTATTTCGCGCTCTTAAATTTCACATGGTTACAACTTTCGTTTCTTGGTGGTTCCGAACCCCTGGCGGTCGCCCTCGGTATGGGGGCGTTCTGGAACTTCCGCCGAGGCCACACTCTGCTCGCTGCTCTGCTCGGATCGCTCGCAACCACTGTTCGGCCGATGATGTTCTTCGCCATCGTGGGCATAGGTGTCGCTTTGCTCTGTCAGAAGCGCTACGCCAAACTTATCGGGGCCGTGGCCTTGGGGTTGGCGATCGGCCTGTTGTACCTGTGGCCGCTCGCGCACTATTTCGGAGACCCATGGCGCACGGTTCACAGCTATACATCCCGTGATTACGGTGCGGCTAACTTGGCTGGACCCCACGGACACCTGTTTGGGTGGCCATTTCACGGCATTATTGTCGGCACTATGTCGTACCCGGCACCCTGGACCAATCTGATACTGACCTTCTCATGGATCGTACTGGTAATCATAGGGACGGTGGCGATGTTCCGCCGAGATCTGCGCGAGTACTGGCGTGGCAACCTGGCCGAGGCCATCTTCTGCGGTTTATACCTGCTGGCAATCTTCTGTTACGACTATTTGGCGTGGGCACGTGGCAACTTTATGCGCCTTTCGATTCCCGCGCTTCCGTTCGTGTTCTTTGCGTTGTTACGCTGGTTGCCGAAAGATCGGCGAGTGCTTTGGTGTCTGAGTGCGCTTGCCCCGACGCTGGCCGCTTGTTCTGCGATGGGGATTAGAAACCTTCCTCTCTTGCGGTAGAGAATCACCCGATTTTGCGCGCTGTCCGAGGCTGCTCGGCTATACTATCGAGCACGAGAACTTACCTGGAAGAGAAGTTTCTCCTGGCTTCCGGAACCGTCTGGACTTGGCGGTGGGCACGCCCTCTGGCACGTGCCTCGGTAGAAGAGGATCCTTAAGGAACAAGAATGGTCAATTGGTCGCAGGAATCGATACTGGTAACGGGTGGGACAGGATCGTTCGGGAAGAAGTTTGTCGAAATCATGCTGCGCGACTATCAGCCGCAAAGACTGGTGGTTTTCAGCCGGGACGAATTGAAGCAGCATGAGATGAGAACGTCGGGGTTCGATCATCCCAGCCTGCGCTATTTCATTGGCGACGTTCGGGACGTGGATCGCTTGAAGCGCGCTCTCTCGGGCGTGACGGTGGTGGTGCACGCGGCGGCACTGAAGCAGGTGCCGGCCTGCGAGTACAACCCGTTCGAAGCAATCCAGACCAATATCATGGGCGGGCGCAACGTGATTGATGCGGCGCTGGATCAGGGCGTGCGGCGTATTCTGGCGCTCAGCACCGACAAGGCCGTGAATCCGATCAATCTGTATGGGGCGACCAAACTGTGCGCGGAAAAGATGTTTGTGCAGGCCAATGCCTATGCGGGTGCGAAAAATACACGTTTCAGTTGTGCCCCGTACGGGAACGTGGTGGGCAGCCGGGGAAGCGTGATTCCGGTTTTTCTTGAACAGCGGCGGCGCGGGAAGATTACGATCACCGATCCACGCATGACGCGATTCTGGCTTACGCTGGAGCAGGGTGTGAAGTTTGTGATCCGCTGCCTGGAGCAGATGCACGGCGGCGAGATTTTTGTTCCCAAGATTCCCAGCATGCGATTGCTAGACCTGGCGGAGACCATCGCCCCCGGATGCGAGGTGGAGTACATCGGGATTCGTCCGGGAGAGAAGTTGCATGAGGTGCTGGTCTCTGAAGACGAGTCGCGGCAGACACTTGAAACCGAAGAAATGTACGTAATTCAGCCATCGCACCCATGGTGGAAATCAGAGAATTGGGTGAGCGGCAAACGGCTTCCGGAAGGCTTCCGTTATTCGAGCGACACGAACGAACGCTGGCTGACGCGGCGGGAGTTGGAAGAACTGGTGGCGCCTGAAACCAGCGCTGCCGAGGCGGTTCAGAGCTCCGCCTAGCAATGAACGCCTTACCTACAAAGCTGGAAACACTTGCCATTCATGGGGGGACGCCCGCGCGCGGAAAATTGCTGCCGTACGGGCGGCAAAGCCTGGATGACTCAGATGTGCAGGCAGTGGTTGAGGTTTTGCAGTCGGACTGGCTGACGACGGGACCAAAGATCGGCGAGTTCGAAGAGCGGTTTGCGGCATGGGTCGGCGCGCGGCACGCGGTCAGCTTCAGTTCGGGTACGGCTGCGTTGCACGGCGCGACGTTTGCCGCTGGACTGGGGCCCGGGGATGAGGCGATTACAACCCCCATGACTTTCTGCGCGACCGCCAATTGTATTTTGTATCAGGGTGCGTTGCCGGTGTTTGCCGATGTGTCGCCGGACACGCTGAACCTTGATCCCGGCGAAGTTTCCAAGAAAATATCTTCGCGAACCAAGGCCATTATCGCGGTGGATTATGCGGGGCATCCCGCCGCGCTTGATGAACTGGCGGAACTGGCGAAGACACAGGGAGTTCTTCTGATTGAAGACGCCTGCCATGCGTTGGGCGCGGAATTTCAGGGGACACGCGTCGGTGGCATTGCCGACCTGACCGTGTTCAGCTTTCATCCGGTGAAGCACTTGACCACCGGGGAAGGCGGCATGGTTGCGACCAACGATACGCGGCTGGCGGAGGCACTGCGGCGCTTTCGCAATCATGGCATCAGCAGCGAAGCGCGCGAGCGGCAGGAAGCGGGGCAGTGGTTTTACGAGATGGTGCTGCTGGGCTTCAATTACAGGTTGACAGATATTGCGTGCGCGCTGGGACTCTCACAACTGGGAAGGCTGGCGGAGAACCTGGCGCGACGCCGGGAAATTGCGGCGCAGTACGCGGCGGCATTCCGGGATATGCCGGCGATCGTCATTCCGGCGGTGCGGGAGGGCGTGGTTCCGGCGTGGCACTTATATCCGGTGCGTCTGAAACTGGAAATACTTGGGGTGGGGCGAAGAGAGATATTTCGAGCGCTGCGGGCGGAGAACATAGGCGTGAATGTTCACTACATTCCGGTGCATCAACATTCGTACTATCGCGAGCGTTTCAAATCCCATGAAAGCTATCCCGTGGCGGAAGACGCTTATGAGCGGCTGATCAGCTTGCCTATGTTCCACGCCATGACCGCGCAGGATGTGTAGGACGTGATCCGTGCGGTGGGTAAAGTTTTGATGCATTACGAAGAGATCGACAGCTTCTAGTGAAGGGAAAGGCGAGCGCTCGCATTTGCTCGAGACCAGTCAAGGCAAAATAAGTCATGTCCACGATTTCGGAATGGGTGGAATATCGGGCACTGGTGGTTGGGTGCGGTTCTATTGGCAGCCGGCACGCGAGGAATCTCAAGTCGCTTGGGGTGCAGCAGCTCGGCTTTTGCGACACCAGCCCCGAAGCGCTGAAGCAATGCCGCGAGGAACTGCACGGGGAAGCCTTCGGCGACTATGGTGAGGCGCTCGAGAAGTTCCGGCCGGATATGGTACTGATCTGCACTCCGCCGGTGTACCACGTGGAGGAGGCGCTGGCCGCGCTGCAGGCTCGGGACCACGTTTTTATCGAGAAACCTCTTTCGCACGAATCGAATGGAATCCAGGCGCTGATTGACGAGGCGCGCCGCCGCGACCGGAACGTTCAGATCGGATACAACATGCGGTTTCAGCCCGGCCTGCAGATCGTAAAGGAGCTTATCGACTCGGGAAAGATCGGGCGCGTGCTCTGGCTCAGCGCGGAGGCGGGGCAATACCTCCCCGACTGGCGACCTTGGCAACATTATCGCGAAAGCTACAGCGCGCGCCACGAACTGGGCGGGGGCATCATCCTCGACGGTTCTCACGAACTGGATTACATTTGCTGGCTCTTGGGGCGGCCCACCGAAGTGACTTGCCGGGCGGAGCACCTCAGCAGCCTGGACGTGGATGTTGAAGATTCGGCGTGGATCTACCTGAGTTTCCCGGAGCGGCGACGCGCGGAACTGCATCTGGATTTTGTACAGCGGACCTATACCCGAACTTGCAAAGTCGTGGGCGAGACTGGGACTGCGATTTGGGATTTCAGCGTTCAGGAAGTGCGCTGGTTTTCAGCCGCGCAGCCAGGTTGGAAAAGTATCCCGTACGAATTTGAAGTCAACGACATGTATGTGGCGGAGATGGTTCACTTCCTGGAGTCTCTCGGAAACAAAACGGGGCCCATGGTCGATCTTGAGCAAAGCCGGGATGTGATCCGGGTGGTGGAAGCAGCCAAGAAATCGTCGGAAGAGGGAAGGCCGCAGGAGCTCAATTGGACCAGCGAACTGAGCGACGGGCCGGTGGTGGCGATCATTCAGGCGCGCATGGGGTCGAGCCGGTTGCCGGGCAAGAGCCTGGCGGAGATTGAAAACCGGCCGATGTTGTGGCACGTGATTCAGCGCGTGAAACGCGCCCGACTGGTGGATCGGGTGGTGGTGGCCACTTCCATCGCTCCGGCGGACGACGTCATCGAAAAGATGTGCCAGGAGAACGACGTCCCCTGTTATCGGGGGAGCGAAAACGATGTGCTGGATCGTTACTACCACGCGGCGCGCGCCGAGAAAGCGGCGCAAGTGGTGCGCATCACGGCTGATTGTCCGTTGATTGATCCGGAGGTGATCGATCGGGTCGTGCGTCGCTTTCAGCGCGGCGATCTCGATTACGCCTCCAACGCCATGGTGCGGACCTATCCTGATGGGCTGGATACGGAGATCTGTTCCTTTTTCGCGCTGGAACGGGCCTGGCACGAAGCTACGAAAGCTTCTGAGCGCGAGCACGTGACTCCGTACCTGCGTTCGGAGAAGTTTCGAACTGGTAACGTCGAGAACGATTCGGTGTCCTATTACCAGCATTACCGCTGGACGGTGGACGAGGCGGCGGACCTGGAGTTTATCCGGGCGGTGTACAAGGCCTTTCGAGAAAGGGAGAGTTTCTTAATGAAGGATGTTTTGGACTTGATCGAGAAGACTCCGGGATTGGAAAAGATGAATTCGGATATCGTTTCCAACGTTGGGTATTACAAGAGCCTTTTCGAAGATGCGTGTGCGGCGGCAGCGCCGCGCCGGCAGATTGAAAAATCGAAAGCCTGGCTGGAGCGGGCGCGCAAAGTGATTCCTGGTGCTGCGCAGACGTTCAGCAAAGGAGCCAACCAGCACGTCCGCGGGGTGGCGCCGGTCTTTCTGGCGAAGGGCAAAGGTTGCCGGGTTTGGGATGTGGACGGGAATGAATATATCGATTACATCCAGGGACTTCTGCCGAATATCCTCGGTTACGCGAACGAAGAGGTAAATGCCGCGGTGGCAGCGCAGTTGGGGCAAGGGCACAGCTTTTCTTTGCCGCACCCCTTGGAGGTGGAACTGGCGGAGCGATTGACGCGGCTCATTCCCTGCGCCGAGATGGTTCGCTTCGGCAAGAACGGATCGGACGCCACGGCGGGAGCGGTCCGCGCGGCGCGAGGCCTTACCGGGCGCGAGCGCATCGCCTGCTGTGGTTACCACGGATGGCAGGACTGGTATATCGGGAGCACGACGCGACATGCGGGCGTTCCGCAAGGGGTGCGGGCTTTGACGCATCCGTTCGTGTACAACGACCTGGGATCACTGCAAAGGATTTTGGACGAACATAAAGGCGAGTTTGCCGCAGTCATCATGGAGCCGGTAAACTTCTGGCCTCCCGCCGCAGGTTTTCTGGAAAGCGTGAAAGACCTGGCGCATGAGCACGGAGCGCTGCTCATTTTCGACGAGATCTGCAGTGGTTTTCATTTCGGGCTGGGTGGCGCGCAGAAAAAGTTCGGTGTGACTCCCGACCTGGCTTGCTTCGGCAAGGCGATGGGCAACGGGTTCCCCATTTCATGCGTGGTGGGAAGAGCGGACGTGATGAAGGTGTTCGAAGATATCTTCTTCAGCTTCACCTTTGGGGGCGAAGTGGCTTCGATGGCAGCGGCTATGAAGGTGCTGGATATACTGGAAGCGACCGATGCGCTGGCCCGCATCAACGTGAACGGGCGCTTGCTGCAGGAGGGACTGAACGCGATGGCACAACAGGCGGGATTGCAGGATCGCATCAAGTGCGCCGGCTATCCATTCTGGTCGTTGATCAGGTTCCTCGATGCCGACGGCAAAGACAGTTTTCTCCTGCGAAGCCTGTTCACTCAGGAATGCGTAAAACGTGGAGTGCTGCTACTGGCCACGCATAACATGACTTCGGCGCACGATCCGTTGGCGATTGAAGGGACTCTCAAGGTCTATGCCGAAGTTTGTAAGACCATGGCGAAATGGCTGAGCGACCCGCATCCTGAGGCGTACCTCGAAGGCGAAACGATTCAGCCCGTGTTCCGGGTACGGTAATGCTGGTCGTTACGGGAGCCAGCGGGCTGCTGGGTGCGAGTGTGCTGCGGGCGGCAGTCGAGCTCGGCTGGGAGACGGTGGGCCTTTGCCACCAGCATGTGATACGAGATCCGGCGATGCGGGTTGCCCGGGTTGACTTGACCGACGATGCGACAACACGCAAGCTTCTCTTCGATCTGCGACCCGATACCATCGTGCACTGTGCTGCCGCTACCAGCGTAGATTGGTGCGAAGACAATCCGAAGCGGGCCGAGGCGATCAATGTTCAAGCGGCGGCGGTTTTGGCCGAGACGGCTGCCACATTGAATGCGCGTCTTGTGTACGTTTCAACGGATTCAGTGTTCGACGGCACGAAGGGTGATTATGCTGAGACTGACGAACCCGCTCCGCTGAATGTTTATGCCCGGTCGAAGTTGGCAGGCGAGCGGGAGACGTCGCGACGCAATCCGTCGGCGATGCTGGCTCGCGTGAGCATCTACGGTTGGAATGCGCAGAACAAAGATAGCTTGGCGGAGTGGGTTCTTAGACGACTGGAAGAGGGAAGGGATGTGCCGGGATTCACGGACGTTTTCTTCACCCCCATCCTGGTCAACGATCTGGTTCCGGTCTTATTTGCGATGTTGAAACAGGAACTGACCGGTCTCTACCATGTCGTGGGGTCGGAAAGAATCAGCAAGTTTGAATTTGCGCGGAGGGTGGCTACCACTTTTGGATTCGATCCAGCGCGGGTTACACCTTGCCAGATCAAAGACATGAGCCTCAGGGCGACGCGTCCATTGGATATATCGCTCAACACCGAAAAGATCAGAACTGCGCTGCGGTGTTCGATGCCCGACGTCGATTCGGGTCTGAATGGATTTCGAGAACTGCACAACCGCCAATACCCGCAGCAACTCAAGAGCTATTTGGGCGATTGGAAGCGGCAATGACAACGACGACCTTGAAGCTGGGAAGCAAATTGGTTGGTTTAGAGCACCCAACCTATTTCGTTGCTGATATCTCGGCCAACCATGACGGCGAACTGGAGCGCGCCCAGCTGCTCATCCGCCTTTGCGCGGAGGCGGGAGCAAACGCAGCCAAGTTTCAGAATTTCCGCGCTCGCAAAATTGTTAGCGAGGTCGGCTTCCAAAAGCTGGGCGATCAGCTTTCCCACCAATCGAAGTGGAAAAAGAGTGTGCTTCAGGTCTACCAGGAGGCGACCCTGCCGTGGGAGTGGACCCCCGTGCTCAAGCAGGAATGCACGGCCTGCGGGATCGATTATTTTTCGGCTCCCTACGATCTGGAAGCGGTGGATATGTTAGATCCCTTCGTGGATCTGTTCAAGATTGGCTCCGGGGACATTACCTGGCCCGAAATGCTGCGGAAGGTGGCGAGCAAGAACAAGCCGGTGTTGCTGGCGACCGGAGCCTCGGATATTGGGGAAGTGCAGCGGGCGGTTCGGGAAATTCTGCAGATCAATCCGCAGCTGGTGCTGATGCAGTGCAACACTAACTATACGGCGAGTCTGGAAAACTTCCGGCACATTCACCTGCGGGTGCTTGAGAGCTATCGCAGCATGTTCCCCGGCGTGGTTCTGGGGCTCTCCGATCACACCCCGGGGCATGCGACGGTGCTGGGTAGTGTGGCGCTGGGTGCGCGCGTAATTGAAAAGCATTTTACCGATGACAACCACAGAGAAGGCCCGGACCATCCGTTCTCGATGACGCCATCGTCATGGCGAGAAATGGTTGACCGGACGCGTGAGCTCGAGCTTGCACTGGGTTCTTTCAGCAAATTCGTCTCGGAAAATGAACGCGACACCGTGGTTGTTCAACGGCGATGTCTGCGCGCAGTGAGAGACCTAGCTGCCGGGACTATCCTGCGAGAAGAAATGTTGGAGGCGCTCCGTCCTGCGCCGAGGGATGCTGTGTACCCCTTCGATTTGCCCCGAGTGGTGGGCAGGAAGCTCACGTGCGATCTGCCCGCCGGAGAATGCCTCACATGGACTAGCTTAGCCGAGGTTCGGGAGTGAGGATTCTTTACCTGACCGACAACAACTCCGTCCACAATCGAAGATTTCTGGAGAAACTGAGCTCCGCAAGATACGAAGTGTGGTTTTGGAATCTCACCGCGACTGAATCGCCCCAGAATGGGCTTCCCAACGGCGTTCAGTCGATCGTATCCACGAAGAATGTCGGTCGCGGCGCGTCACCTGGCCAATACCGAGAGCTCTTACCTCAGCTTCAATCTGTGCTGAAAGAATTTCAGCCAGGGTTGGTTCATGCCGGTCCGATCCAGAGCGGTGGATATTTAGCTGCGCTCGCGGACTTCCATCCCATGCTTCTCATGTCGTGGGGTTCGGATCTGCTGCTCGAAGCGGAGCGTAATCCCGAATGGAAGCAAGCGACGGAATTTGCGCTGCAGAAGACCGATGCCCTTTTTTGTGATTGCGACGCGGTGCGTAAGAAAGCAAACAGCTTCCGCGTATTTTCCGATTCCCAGGTGGTGCAATTTCCCTGGGGAGTGAAACGAGGTGTGTTTTCGCCAGTGGGGTCATTACTCCCTAATAACAAGTTCACGCGAAGAGAAGGGACGACGACTTTCATTTATACGCGCTCGTACGATCCGCTCTACGGAACCGATGTGCTCCTCGATGCATTCCTCAGGGCGCGAAGCGCGAACTCGTCGCTTCGTCTGCTGTTGCTCGGGAGCGGGTCGCGAGATCAGAGCATTCGCAGCTTCGTTCAGGCCCACGATTTGAACGACGCCGTGTTGCTTCTGGGACCGCAGCCAACGGAGGAGTTGCCGATGTGGTTTCGCGCTGCCGACGCGTATATCAGTTGCGCAAAGTCGGACGGAACCTCCATTTCTTTGTTGGAGGCGATGGCGACTGGACTGCCGGTCGTTGTAACGGACATTCCGTCTAACCGAGAATGGATAACGGAGCCAGAGAACGGATGGTTAGCGCCCGCTGGATCTCCGGAGGAGGTGGCGGACAGAATGTTGCAAGTCGCGAACCTCACTGCGCAGGAGCGTAAGACGATCTCGGAACGCAATCAACGGGTAGTGGCAGAAAGGGCGGACTGGGACAAGAATTTCCCTCGTCTGCTTGAGATGTACGAACGCCTCGCCGGTGGCTCGGCGTCGGGCTTTCCTATTCAATTTGGGCAAAAGATATAGCCGATCCAAACGAGCAGCGTTCGATGCGATAGTCGCGCAACTTCAACGATTCAAGAACGGCGATCGACTCCCCACGCCAATCTTTCAAGTTCAGCTCGTCGAACGCGATGACCGCGCCCTTGGGCATTCGAGGAAGAAAGTGCTTCAGCGCGGTGAGAGTTGGCTCATAAAGGTCAAAATCAAGGTACAAGAGGCTGACGATCAGCTGAGGATTTTCGTTCAAGTATTGCGGGATAGTCTTCGCGGCATCGCCACGGACCAGTTCGACCTTGGGCACGTGCCCTACGAAGCGGTTCATGTCGAACAGTTCAACACAGTGCTTGAGGTGATCGTAAGAATCCACGGCCAAACCGCCGGGGCGCGCGTCTTCAGACTCGCTCGCTCGATCTTGTTTTGACAGTTTTGGGAAGCCGCTAAAAGTGTCGAAGCCTACCGCCCGCCGTTGATGGTTGGTGGGCTCGAAGATGGCGCTGAACTGCGCCCAAGCCATCAATCCCGCCCCTCGTAACACTCCGCACTCGATAATCGAGCCCTGAACCTGGAGCACTCGTTTGAAAATTTCGTATCGAACCAGGAAGTTCGTCAGATCCTGCCTTGGCGTGTACAGGCTGAAATTCTGCAGCCGCTCCAGGGTTGAAAACGGACTGTCGGCAATGCATTGCTCCATCCGCGCCGCGTAGCTCTGCTCTTTCTCAGAGCGAGTGGTGCTGCGAGACTGTTTGGACTGATGTTTTCTAGGCATCGAAATTCCTCTACCTCAATTGGCACAGCTTACGTCATCATCGATTTTAAATTGCTTGTGTTTTCGTAGGGGGCCCGGCCCTTCGAGTTGCGCAGAGACCGATTCCATTAGGGTTAATACCTTCCGAGTAAATAGGCGAGCAAGAGGAAATGAATCAGGTGCCGGAAGCCACTAACCCTGACAGTCGCCGCGTGGGAGGTCGGTTGGCGTAACTCGCACTCGACCATTATCATGTTGGAACCTTGGGGAGTGCATTATCATCTTGAGTGTCCGCGCCGCCCAACATGCTGCAGAAACGAATCGACGATCAGCCGACCATCTCCCCGGAGAACATCCGCGAAGCCGAAGGAATTTTCCTGCAGCATCTCAAGCGCGTCGGCTTGAAACAAACTGGACAGCGCAACGCAATTCTGCGGACTTTCCTGGAAACTCGTGAACACCTCTCGATCGACGAATTGCATCGACTGGTCAAGAAAACAGATCCACGCATCGGGTTCACCACCGTCTACCGGACGCTGAAGCTTCTTGCGGGTTGCGGCCTGGCCAGCGAAGTTGCCTTTCACGACGGCATCGCGCGCTACGAACACCAGTACAACCGCCGCAGTCACCATCACATGGTCTGTACCGAGTGCGGCGCCTCGGTCGAATTTTTCGCGGAGAAAGTTGGAGAAATCGAACAGGAGATCGGACGCAAGCACCACTACGTTACCACCCGCCACACCTTTCAGATCTACGGCATTTGCGAAGCATGCCGCAAGAAGAGGAATGGACGCCGACTTGTCTAGCGCAGAGCAAGGTCCACCAAATGGGTCGGAAAATAATCCGGAAAATAGTCCGGAAAAAGGCCCGGGAAAAAGTCCGGAAATTGTTGCGGAGAACAGTCCAGCGACTTCCGCGCAAGCTTCCGTGAAATGTCCACACTGCGGAACGGTGATGCCGGCGAACGCCGCATTCTGTCCGGGATGCGGATGGTCGATGACGCCACTTCCGGCCGCGGACCGGGCGGTCGCGGCGGTTGCTTATCTCACCTTCGTGGCTGGCGCGGTGATCTTATTGCTGCCGGAATTTCGCGGCAGCCGCTTTGTCCGCTTTCATGCATGGCAAAGCATTTTGCTCTGGGGAACCTTTTTCGCGTTGACTATCGCCGCGCTCTTCCTTTCGAATGTGGCTGCCGCCATGCTTTTTCTGCTGTTTGGGATCCTGGCTTCGCTGGCCATGTTGTTCTTGTGGATCGTTCTGACGCTCAAAGCGTGGCAGGGCGAGCGCTTCGAGTTGCCGCTCTTCGGAGAACTGGCGGCGCGGCTGCCTTAGGTATCAGGTCTCGGGAAAAACAGAATCAATTTGATTTCACTGGCGAGGTTTTCCGAGGCCTGACACTTGACACCTGCCACGTGAGACCTTGCCGTTCTCGCGTGCATCGTTCAAAATAATCAATTCACTTCGTATCGCACTTTATACTTCAGCATGCATCTCAGGAGACCTCATTGAGTCAGCTTCAGCGCGTTAAGATCAGCGCTCTCGGTACCTACGTTCCACCTCGCCTTCTCACCAACGCCGACCTCGAAAAACTTGTCGACACCAATGACCAATGGATCATGGAGCGTGTCGGCATTCGCGAACGTCATCTCGTGGATAAGGGGGTTGCGACCAGCGATCTTGCGATGGAGGCGGCGAAGAAAGCGCTCGCCGAGCGCGGCATCGAGGCTTCCGATCTCGACGCGATTATTGTAGGGACGGTTACGCCCGACATGTTTTTCCCCTCGACCGCTTGTCTCGTGCAACACAAGCTGGGCGCAAAAAATGTCTGGGGATTCGATCTCTCGGGCGCCTGTTCGGCGTTTGTCTACGCGTTGCAAGCGGGAGCGCAGTTCGTGGCTACCGGATCCCACAAGAAAGTGCTGGTGATCGGCGCTGACGTGATGTCATCGATCATCGACTACACCGATCGCGCAACTTGCGTCATCTTTGGCGATGGAGCGGGTGCGGTCCTGCTCGAACCCGCGGAAGACGACTCCGTCGGGCTCATTGACTTTTTGCACGAAGTGGATGGATCAGGGGGTTGCTCGCTGTACATGCCTGGCGGCGGAAGCCTGAATCCATCTACCCGCGAAACCGTCGATAAGAAAATGCACTTCGTTCATCAGGACGGGGCTGCGGTGTTTAAATTCGCGGTGCGCAAGATGGCGGCGCTCTGCGAAGAGATTCTTAAACGCAACAACATCAAAGGGAGCGAAATCGACGCTTTCATTCCGCATCAGGCGAACAAACGCATCATCACAGCGACTGCCGATCGCCTGAATATGCGTCCCGAAGCCGTGATTATCAACATAGAGACTTACGGAAACACCACCGCCGGGACGATTCCGCTGGCCATGGAAACCGCACGCCAGGAAGGCAAACTGAAGAAGGGAAGTTTGGTGCTGCTGGCGTCCGTGGGCGCCGGATTTACGAGTGGAGCGACTTTGCTGCGCTGGGCCTACTGAGACTGGTCTCAGATTTTTCCATAACCGGACCGCTGTTCTCGTACCGACTCCACCGCTGCACTGCTTCTGTAATCGAGGTTCTCAAAGAAGCGAACGCGTATGCCAAATTCAAAGGCAAAGCCCATGACAGCCCAACGGGAGAGCGTGACAAACGCTTGGCCATGCTTGTCCATGAGTAGAAGCGCCGGCTCGCATACTCGTATCCGGCCAAGAGCTCCTCTGGGCTCATTTGTTTGGGCCGGAAGACCACGTCCGCGCGGCCGTTGTACTTACTCCAGTCGTGCGTCAGGATCCGGCCCTCGGCTTCCAGACGCTGGTACAGTCGAGTTCCTGGAAATGGAGTAAGGATGTTGAAGGTTGCATTCTGCACTCCCGCCGCCTCGAGGAAGTCCACCGTTTCGCTGAAGATCGATGGCCTGTCGTTGTCGAAACCAAAGACGATACCCGCCTGCACCGCGATGCCATGGGAATGGATCCGCTCAATCGCACGACCGTAGTCGGACACGTGGTTGAAGCGCTTCTGCACTTCATTCACGCTGCTTTGCGAGATTGACTCCAGCCCGACGAACAGTTGTTTGCAGCCGCAGCTCGCCGCCAACTCAAGAAACTCGTCGTCTTGAGCAGCATGAATGCTCGCCTGGCTGCTCCACCACTTGCGATGGGGAGCGAGAGCCCGGAACAGCTTCTTGGCGTACTCCATGTCGCTCGCGATGTTGTCATCCCAGAGGATGATCACCTTGCCGGGAAAAGAGCCGAACTCTTCCGCCACCGTTTCCGCGGGTCGCTGGCGCACCTGGCTCTGATACATAACCGCGAGTGTGCAGAAATCGCAACGGTACGGACAGCCGCGCGTGGCAAACAGAACTCCACCCGTAAGATCGTGCCGGTGAAACAGGTCTTTCCGCGCCATCGGGGCATGTTCCAGAGTTGGGGGTTCAGTGGAACAGTACCTGTGGCTATGCTGCCCCGCGTCAAAGTCGCGCAAGAATTGCGGCCAGTGGGATTCAGCCTCTCCGACGAAGATTACATCCGCGTGCGCCTGCGCCTCATCGGGCATCAGAGTCACATGTGGTCCCCCCAATACGACCGGAATTCCCCGCTGCCGGAACCGGTCTGCCACGGCATAGACGTGAGCCGCACTCGGGGTGTGGAAGGTAATCGCTACCAGGTCCGCTGGCAGACCGAAATCGACCGGCTTCACCACCTCATCGATATGGAGCACAGTCCAACGGGGCGGTGCGAAGGCGGCTAGATACGGCATGGTGATTTGCTGAAAGTTCAGGACACGGGAACGCCGTACCTTCTGGATTTCGGGTGAGGAAGCGGTGATCAGAAGCAAGGTTCGCACAATAGGTTGGATGTGAGGCCTACTTGATTGCCAGCGCTCCCACGAGCGACTCGAAAATCTTGCATCCATCGGTGCCCCCGAGTTCAGGTTCGGCGGCACGCTCGGGATGGGGCATCATGCCGAGCACGTTGCGTCCGGGGCTGCAGATGCCGGCTATATTTTCCAGTGATCCGTTGGGATTTGCTTCAAGTGCAATTTCGCCTTGCGCGTTCGCGTAGCGAAAGACGATACAGTTGTCCCGCTTGAGCTCCGCGAGCGTTGACTCATCGCAAAAATAATTGCCTTCCATGTGTCCGATGGGGATCGTCAGCACTTCACCCTTACGGCACGTGTGGGTGAACGGCGTCTCGTTGTTTTCGACTCTCACCTGCACCGGCTTGCAAACATACTTCAGGCCGATGTTGCGCATCAGCGCTCCGGGCAGCAATCCCGACTCACACAAAATCTGGAAGCCGTTGCAGATGCCGAGCACCAGTCCGCCCCCGGCGGCGAACTTGCGCACGGATTCCATCACCGGCGAGAACTTGGCGATAGCGCCAGTGCGCAGGTAGTCGCCATAAGCGAACCCTCCGGGCACAATCACCACATCACAATTCTCAAGGTCGTGCGAGTCGTGCCAGAGGAACGTTGCCTGCTGCTTCGCGACTTGCTCGGCCGTCCAGAAAGCATCGTGATCGCAGTTCGATCCGGGGAAAATTATGATGCCAAATTTCATCGAAACCCTCGCGTGACCTGTATGGTAATGGCGGTGTGGATGATCTATGGTGACAAGCTCCTGTTTTTAGGTCAAGGTAATAGTTCCTGTGAACTCCAGCGTTGTGACTAGCCGATTCGGCCAGAGACGATTTCAGGGCCTGAGGCGCAGGTCATTTACACTTAGATTGAAGTCTACGGAAACCCTCGATCGTAGGATGTGCCCTCTTTGAGCAAGAAGACTGCAATCATCATAGGCGCCGGCCCGGCCGGCCTGACCGCCGCTTATGAGCTCCTGAGCCGAACCGATATTCTCCCCATTGTGATCGAGAAGAGCGATTACATGGGCGGGATTTCACGCACCGTCAATTACAAAAACAATCGAATTGATATCGGGGGTCACCGTTTCTTTTCCAAGAGCGACCGCGTGATGGACTGGTGGTTTCAGCACTTGCCGATGCAGGAGAGCGGAGCGGCGCAATCCATAACTTACCAGGGTCAGACGCGCGAGGTTTTACCCAGCGAACCGGTTGGCGATTCGAAGCCGGTCGACGAGTTGATGCTGGTACGCCGGCGCAAATCTCGTATCTACTATCTGCGCCAATTCTTCGACTATCCGATCCAGCTCAGCTTTGATACGTTAAGGAAACTTGGCCCCTGGCGCACCCTCCGCATCGGAACGAGTTATTTGCGCAGCTCGTTTTTTCCGCCGAAGCAGGTCGTTAACCTCGAGCAATTCTTCATCAAGCGGTTTGGCCGCGAGCTCTATCTCACTTTTTTCAAATCTTACACGGAGAAGGTCTGGGGAACGCCGTGCCGCGAGATCAGCGCGGAATGGGGCGAGCAGCGGATTAAGGGTCTCTCGATCACGAAGACGATCCTGCATTTTCTCAAAACGGCGTTGGGGCGCAAGAATAAAGCTGACGTCCGGCAGAAGGGCACCGAAACTTCGTTGATTGAACAGTTTCTCTACCCCAAGTACGGTCCCGGGCAGATGTGGGAGACGGTGGCCCGTAAGATTCGGGAGAAGGGTGGAGTGATCCACTGCGGCATCGATGTTCGCGGATTGCGGGTAGAGCACAACCGCATCGTTGCCGTAACAGGCGTAGACGGCACAGGCGCGCCGCTGGAATTTGACGGAGATTATTTTTTTTCCACCATGCCGGTCAAGGAGCTGGTGCAGTCAATGAACGGAGATGCAAGAGTGCCCGATGCCGTGCGCGAAATCAGCGATGGTCTGATTTACCGGGATTTCATCACCGTAGGCCTGCTGGTGAAGCGGCTCAAAGTGGGAGTGGACGGTCACGTCGACGACAATTGGATTTACATTCAGGAACCGGATGTGCTGGCCGGGCGGTTGCAGATTTTCAACAACTGGAGTCCATATATGGTCGCGGATTCCAGGAACATCTGGCTGGGTGTGGAATATTTTTGCAACGAAGGCGACGATCTCTGGAACAAGCCCGATGCGGAGATGAAGAAGCTCGCTGCTGACGAATTGCACAGCATCGGCATCATCGACCGAAACGATGTGTTGGATGCAACTGTCATCCGGATGCCGAAGACTTATCCCGCTTATTTCGGAACTTATTCCCGTTTCCCCGAACTGAGGCGCTATTTGGATGGTTTTGAAAACCTGTTCCTGGTTGGCCGGAATGGGATGCATAAATATAACAACCAGGACCACTCCATGCTGACGGCAATGGTGGCGGTAGACCAGATCGCCGCCGGCAGCGTGGACAAGGGAGCGATTTGGGACGTCAATACCGAGACGGAGTACCACGAGGAAAAATCGTGACGCGAACTATGGTCGCGCCATTTGGGCCAGCCACAGGATCCCCGAGATAGTTTTTGCATCACGGATGCGTCCATTGAGCGCCATCCGCTTCGCCTCCGACAGAGGGAAGAATCTGATTGCGATCTTCTCGTCCGGCTCCGGCTGAGCCTCGCCAGCCTGGAGGCCCTGGGCCAGGTAGATGGTCATGGTTTCGTCGAGAAAACCGGGGCTTACGTAGAAATGCAAAATTCTCTTCCACTGGCGCGCGGAGTAGCCGGTTTCTTCGAGTAACTCGCGCTTGGCGGCTGTGAGCGCGGTTTCGCCGTCGTCGATGCGTCCGGCGGGGAGTTCCCACATCATCGACTGGGCGGCGTGCCGATACTGGCGTTCGAGCAGAATGCGCGGGTCGACTTTGCGGCCGGCTTTCGCTGACTGAAGATCATCGACCGCCAGAACCACGATGGAGCCCGCATGCCGGATGACATCGCGCCGGGCGCGCACGCCCCCAGGTTCTTCCACTTCATCCGTGGTGACGCTGAACACTGGGCCCCGGTAACTAACCCGCGAAGAGAGAACGCGAGCTTGTTTTGATTTCGCCTCTGCCGATTTCGCCATGACAACAATATAAGGTATGCTGCGCCGGTGAGCCGAAAGCAAATTACAAGAAAGCCCACCGTAGCCATCGTCGGAGCCGGACGCCTGGCGACTTTTCTGGCCGTCGCGCTGCATGATGCCGGTTTCGCGATCACCGAGATCGTCGCGCGCGATTCCGCCCGATCACGTCGGCGCGCCCGCTCTCTCGCCGCGAGGGTGGGAGCTCAGGTAGTCGCCGCACATTCCACCATGCTGGACGCCACATTGCTGTGGTTCTGCGTCCCCGACGGCGAGATTCATAACGCCGCCTCGGCAATGGCGGATCATCTCGCGGCGCGCAAGGCTGCAAACAAGGCAGGCGGATCTCCGAGCAAAGTTCTGAACAAAATTCAGAGCAACCTTCGTTTCGCTTTCCACTCCAGCGGAGCGTTGCTCAGCAACGAACTCGAGCCTCTGCGCAGCGCAGGCGTCGCGGTCGCGTCCGTGCACCCACTGATGACGTTCGTTGCCGGTGCGCAACCTTCTTTGACGGATGTGCCTTTTGCGATCGAAGGCGATGAGGCGGCTAAGCGAGTTGCACGGCGAATCGTCCACCAGTTGGGAGGGAAGAGTTTCTCCTTGCCCGCGTCGCGCAAAGCGGCGTACCACGCATGGGCGACGATGACTTCGCCGCTGCTGCTGGCGTTCCTGGTGACGCTCGAAGAAGCCGCCCGCGCCGCCGGACTCACAAGGCAAGATGCGCGCCACAAGAGCCTCCCCATCATCCGCCAGACTCTGGCAAGCTATTCGCGCCTCGGACCAGCGCGCTCCTTCAGTGGCCCGCTCGTCCGCGGAGACGCCGACACCGTGGCCAAACACCTGACCGTGCTCAAGAAGCATCCCGGAGCACGCAAGGTCTATGTGGCCCTGGCGCAAGCCGCCCTGCGCGGCCTGCCGGTGAAGAATCGGGAAGGACTCAAGCGGTTACTAAGGGCCCTTTGATGTTCGATCTCTCTTAAGCGCATATGCAGTAGGATCCAGTGGGAGTCGCATTTCGAGGTGCTCATGAAACCGCAGATACTGGCCGGCCTCCTGGTGCTTTCAACCGTCGCCTTCGCTCAAACCTCACAAGAGGTGACCGCGCTATCGCTGCCCGGCAAAAACCTGGTGTTGGAAATGAAGTTGGCCGATCTTAAAATCGATCCGAGCCAGACCGCCACCATACCCGATGGCAGCGGCACAAAGATCTTCGCCTCCAACAACGCCGGCCTCGCGCTCTCAGCCTTCCTGCAAAAAGAGACGGGGAAGACAACAGCGGCGGAGTGCCGCGACGATTGGTTCGGCAAGATGCGCGCTGCGACTCCGTTTTCCCTCGACGGCGTGAAGCTCTCGGAACGTGGACGAATGGCGCTTGCCGAGTACATCATTCACACTGTACAGGGCCTCGAAGTCGAGCAGAAGCATGTGCACGCTTATCTGGGCAGTCGCGACATATGCGCCGAGGTACACATCTCCAAGACTTCGTTCCGTGCCGGCGATGAGAAGCTGATCGACACCTTGCTCGACAGTGTGCGTCTGCGATACAAGCTCGATGAAGAAGGAAGCAGCGGCACTTTGAATTCCGGCCCGCCTTCTTCCTCCGATCCAGGCGGCAAGTCCCCGAACGACGCCATGGAGTTGTTCAGGCGCGGCAGCGCGTTCTACATCCAAGGGAACTACCGCAAGGCAATTGAGTACTATCAGCCCGCTTTGGATTTGGAAATGAAGCGCCCGCAGATCGGGAAGACCTATTGGACCGTGCTAGTAGATAACTTGGGGATGTCGTACGGCATTAGCGGCGACCTCGAACATGCTAAGCAGGTCTTCCAGTACGGCCTCAGCAAAGAGCCAGCATATCCGATGTTCCACTACAACATGGCCTGTGCGTATGCCGAAGGCGGCGACCTGGAGTCCACCATCGGCTACTTGAAGACGGCATACCAGTACCGCAGCAACTCGCTACCAGGCGAGAGCATGCCTAACCCGCGGAACGATTCGTCCTTCCAGAGGTTTATGAAGGATCCGCGATTCCTCCAAACGCTGGCGGAGCTTGGTTACTGATGATCCCGGTTTAATGCTGGCCCCGCCGGCCGCTGAACAAATGCCCCAGTTTTTCCTGCTTCGTCTTCAAATACTCGACCGTGTGTTCCGTGGGCGCGACTTCGCACGGCACACGCTCAGTTACCTGGATACCAGCGTTTTCAAGCGCAGCGACTTTATCAGGGTTGTTCGACAGCAGGCGAACCCGCTGTATGTCCAACGCCTTCAGGATCTCGACTGGCATGAGGAACTCGCGCTGGTCGGGTTTGAAGCCGAGGCGCTCATTCGCCTCCACCGTGTCAAATCCGCTGTCCTGGAGCGCGTAGGCCTGCAGTTTTGCCATCAGCCCAATGCCGCGGCCCTCCTGCTGCTCATAGATCAGGACGCCCGCCCCCAGTTCAGCGATCATGGAGAGAGCCATTTCCAGTTGCTGACGGCAGTCGCAGCGCAGCGAGCCAAATACGTCGCCGGTCAGACACTGCGAATGGATGCGCACCAGCGGCGACCCGGAGTGCACCTCGCCCATCACCAGCGCCACCGCCTCTTCCGTCTTGGCGCCCTCTCCAGATGCCGACGCCCGAGTCGCAAACCCGTGAATCAGAAAATGTCCCCAGCGCGTCGGAAAGTCCGCGGACGCTACTTGTTTTACCTTTGAAGAACTCACCCCTAAATTATAGCCTTCGCGTGCAGTTACTCACGGTTTGGAGCCACTGCAATGCTGGGATGGCTTAAATGCGAGCGGCGCATAGGCGAAATCGAGCGACGGCTGATAAAATCAAAAAGAAAACTTACCACCGCATGGGGCTATAGCTCAGTTGGGAGAGCGCATCGTTCGCAACGAT
>Ga0116218_1000101_pt1 | contig 63943 bp, 63 predicted proteins | sample Sb_taG_2_FD_88966 | JGI IMG/M metagenome (GOLD analysis project Ga0116218, IMG submission 88966) | Peat soil microbial communities from Weissenstadt, Germany - Sb_50d_5_LS metaG | ecosystem: Environmental > Terrestrial > Soil > Wetlands > Peat | place: Germany: Weissenstadt | collected 2010-09-21 | reverse complement strand
GCTCACCCCGGTGGTGTTCGCCACCGCAGCCCGGCTGGGGGCACGCCCCAGGCCGCACGTGTACGCCTGCACCCACCTGTCGAATACCGCCTCCGTGCTGCTGCCCATCTCCAACCTGACTAACCTGCTGGCGTTCGCGGCCAGCGGACTGAGCTTTACCCGCTTCGCCGCGCTGATGGCGCTGCCGTGGCTGGTCGCCATCGGAGCCGAGTACGCCGTCTTCCGGCGGTTCTTCGCCACCGATCTGGACGCCGGCGCCCCGGCCTCGGCTGCCGGCGGGCCGCCCGAGGTGCCGGTCTTCGCCATGGCGGTAGTGGCCGCCACTCTCGCCGGGCTGGTCGTTGCCTCCGCCGCCGGGGTGAACCCGGCGTGGGCCGCGCTGGCCGGCGGGGCGGTGCTCGGCGGCCGTGCCCTGGCCCAGCGCCGCACCACCCCCGCTGCCCTCGCCAGCGCCGCGAATGTCCCGTTCCTCGCCTTCGTGCTGCGCTGCTGGTGCCTCGACCTCATCCCCGACAGCGACCAGGTGCGCGGCATATACGTCGTCACCAACCCCGACAAGCTGTCCCGCCTCGGCTGAGCGTCGGAGATGCAGACGCGCCACCGATCAGGCGAAGCTTGCCTGCTACAGCGGAGCCGGATTTACCGACGCGCTTCTGGAGATCGCCGCTAGATCCGATGACGTCGTCCTTGTCGATCTTGGGCAGCTATATCGGCGGTGAGTTCATGGCGAGGCGAGCGTCGACCTCGGCTGGCGTCCGCGCCGCTACATCTGACGACTCGGCTGGTTCTTGTGCTGCTTGAGCCACTGCACTTGCGACCCCGGAGGTGGAATGACCTGCGCACGGCTTAGTCGCGTCCTTGACATGATGGATCGCCAGCACCCTAATAGCTTTAGGAGCACCCGGTGGACAGAGAGCACGTCGCGCGCTGGATCGCGGAGTATGAGCGGGCCTGGCGGGCGCCAGGGACTGCCGCGCTCGCCCGGATCTTCACACCGCAGGCGACCTACCTGCAGGATCCCTACGAGGAACCGGTCGTCGGCCTGGCTGCTATTGCGCGGATGTGGGAAGCCGAGCGCGCGGGCCCCGACGAGGTGTTCCAGATGGCCAGCGACATCATCGCGGTGGATGGTGAAATCGCGGTCGTGCGGGTGCAGGTGAACTACGCCGACCCGGCCATTCCGGATTACCGGGACATGTGGATCTTGCGCTTTGAGGCCGACGGCCGCTGCGCCAGCTTCGAGGAGTGGCCGTTCCCGGCGCGGTGAGACCAGCGTACGAGCCGTGCCGCTCAGGCCCCGCACTTGAATTGGTTGACTGCGCTGATACCTGGCCCGCACCAGTACGGGTTGCCGTACTTGAGATCATATTGCGACAGATGCGTGTGCAGGTAGCTGGTCTTCAGCAGGCCAGTGGCCATCACGCGCAGCTCGAATGTGTCTGTGGCCCGCAGGAAGTCCTTCGGGTCGAACCCGGGGATAACCGCGTTCTTGAGCGTCGTGTAGAGCACCCGACTGACGGTGCCGATGATGGTGCCCGCTGGTCCCGGAGCGAAGGTCACCTCGGCCCACCCGTTGCAGACGGGCACGCTGGCCGGCGGATAGGGCCCGCATCCCTCGTACCACCTGATCCATCCCGAGCTGCCAGAACCGCTGCAGCCTGGGAAGGTGTTGGCGGTGGGCAGGTACAGACTCTGACCGACACACAGACTTCCGTCGTGGACGTACCAGGAGCCGCGGAATGCGTCGATGGCCGGGGCGGCCTGATCCACGGCGATGCGGTAGTTGCGCCAGTAAATGCCGGTATCGATTGCGGCGTGCAGGCCGTCGAGGACCAGTTTGATGCCGTCGACAAGCCAGAGCAGCACGCTGGTGACGAAGGAGCCAATGAACCCGGTCACGCCGTAGGCGACCTTCCACTGGTCGCCCAGGCAGCCCACGGCGAGTTCGACCTCGCTGCGGAACAGCTCACCGACAGCATGCGGGCTGGACAGGTCGTTGTGAGCGATGGCGTCGATCTGGGTCAGGCAGTCCTTGGCGGCAAACGCCAGGCTGATCGCCCTGGCGGTCTTTGACGGGTCGGCCTTGGGCGCACCGGGGATGTCACCGAAGGTCATAGCGAGAGTGTCGGCGCCGTACAGGAAGGCGTCGATCAGGTAGCCCTCGGCGCTCGGCTGGGTCTGCACCTCGCCTGAGGACCCGGCTGGCACGGTGAACTGCACGGTGCGGCCGCCCGCGATGATGGCGGATGCGCCGCCGGCCGCCGCCGGGCTGAGCACATGCGTCACGGCCGAGATGATCCGCTCGGTCACCGGGTCCGGTGCACCCACCGGGTGCACGGACCAGTCCGCGGGAAAGTCGGACTCCATGGCGTAGCGGCGGTTGTCGGCCACCTGAAGCAGCGGCGACCCGGTCCCGCTGACCCCCGCGCACCACTTGACCAGGCTGCCATGGTCGGACTCGACCCTGATGCCGTCGGCGGCCAGCTGGCTGCTCCCCGGGCAGGCCGGCTGAGCGGTAGTGTCGGCCACGCCGATGAAGCCCTTGAGCAGGTCCGTCGCCCCGGCGAGTATCTTGCCGGTGTCCAGCCGTAGCACGGACCAGACCGACAGGTGCGGAGTCGTCGTTGTGAGTGTCCGCGCGGCCGGGTTGTAGGTCGCAGGCACCGGCTGCCAGCGCCCGGCCGCGGCGTCATAGAAGACAAGCAGTGCCGCGTCCGGCCCGGCTGCCGCACCGCTCGCGCCGAGCGGCGGAACGGGTACCGTCAGCCGCACCCGCCCGGTGAGCCTGGTGCCGGCCACGCTCAGCCGGTATACCGGGCCGGCCAGCATCATTCCTGACGGAGCCGCCGCAGGAGCGCTGGCAACCGAGCCGGACAACCTGCCCGGCCCGCTGACCGCGCCAGGTGGCACCCGGACTTCCAGCCCTCCGGCCAGACGCAAGGAGGATGAGTGGCCGGGAGCGACCCCGACGATCACCGCTGCCGGTGCCGCCGCGTGCGGCTGCCCAGTGCTGCATCCCTGCAGCAGCAGCGATCCGGTCGCCAGCACCGCGATCAGACCGGTCCCCGATGCCGCCCGGCGGTATCCAGCCATGCGCATGCCGACCCCTCCCCAATCACGGCTTACGCTATCTTGATCCAGACATCCGATTGCGGCGTGTCTGGTCGGCCAGATGCCTGACTCAGCCGATCCGCCGGACCGCGGCGGCGCGGGCATCAGCATCCGAAGCGATCCGCTCAGCCCGCTACCCGCTCAGCCCGCCGCCTCCGCCTTCGTGGCCAGCTGAAAGACCGTGGCGACCTCGGTGCCATACGACCGGACATCGAGCCGCGGGTCGGCCGCGAGCAGGAACGGTAGCCCGTCCACTGCCCGCTGGATCAGCGTGGCCATCACCACTGGGTCGAACCGGCGGAACTCGCCGCTCTCCTGGCCGCTGCGCAGGATGTCCCGAACGTGCGAGAGCACCTGCTGCTCGGTGGCTGGGTCGTACTCGAATCCGCCGTTCAGGAAGATCTCAAGCAGAGCTTTCATCTCCTCCCGGTGAGCGCCGATGAACTCGACATTGGCCACGATGTACGTCCGGAGTGCCTCGGTGGCGCTGCCGCAGTCCGCCATGGCCGCCGCCATGTGCGCGCCGATGGCGCCCACGACCTCCTCGACCACCTGCTGGATCAGCTCCTCGCGGCCTTCGAAGTGGTAGGAGATGAGCCCGGTGCTTGACAGCCCCGCCCGCTTCGCGATCTGGGCGAACGACGCGTTGCGGTAACCGAGCTCGGCGATGGTGGCGATTGCCGCCCTGACGATCTGGGCACGTCGTGCTGTCTCGGTGAAGGTGCGTCCCGGCTCCGCCGTCGCTCGGATCTTTGCTTGCATGAGCTAATTTTAGCCCATCCGAGCAAATCCTGATCCCCGGCACGGAAGACGGCGCCGCCGAGCCACTCAGGCAAGCCAGCTCGCCGCTCTGCACAAGTACGCGGCGTAACGACCCAATGCGCCGCCGACATTGAGCGCCAGCATCAGGAAACCGCAGGACGAGGGTGCGTTGGCCCGCTACAGTCTCACCGAATGTAGTTATGCGACTACTTGTAGTTGTCAATTGGTGGGGCCGACGAGTGCGGCTGGCTGGCCGCTGATCGGGTCGGCGCGTGACCGCCGATCCGAATCCAGACCTTGGGAGAGGTACGTGGCAGGGGGACGGCTGGGTCTCGTCGCCGAGCACGACCCGGGCAGTGCCGCACTGGTGCGGCGCATGCTGCGGCTGGCGGTCCGGATCCTGCCGCAGGCACAGTTGGCTGGAGACTTCGCGTTCACGCTGGCCGGGGAGCGCGGTCCGGACAGGCAATGGCAGGTTCAGCCGACCGGGACCAGCCTGCGCTATGGCGTCATCGCCGGGCTGGGCCTGCTGCGCCTGCCCGAGCAGCGCAGGCGCGAGGCGCTCGGCGGGGATGACTGTGCTGACCTGATCGGACGCCTAGCCAAGCGGCTGGACGACCTGATCGACCTCGGCGATGTGGCGCTGCTGTGCTGGGCGGCGGCCGAGGCTGATCATAGCGAGCTGCCCCATGCCCTCGACCGACTCTGGCATCTTGATCAACGGGCCGTCCGAGTCGATGTGGTATCAGCGGCCTGGGTGGTGACGGCGCTGGTCGCAGCCCGCCGGATGGCCGATGTCGAGCGGCATCTGAGGCTCGGTCGTGGCCGCCTGCTTGCCGCCCGCGACGCCCTCTTCCCGCACCTGATCGGCGGGGCTGCACCCTGGTACCGCGCGCATGTCGGGAGCTTCGCCGACCAGGTGTACCCGGTGCAGGCGCTGGCCCGGCTGCACCGCAGCGGCGACGACCCGGAAGCGCTCGCCGTCGCCGACCGCGTGGCTGCGGCGCTCTGCGAGGCACAGGGCGTCGCCGGTCAGTGGTGGTGGCATTACGACTCGCGGACCGGCGCCGTTGTCGAGGGCTACCCGGTCTACAGCGTTCACCAGCACGCGATGGCGCCGATGGCCCTGCTCGACCTGGCCGACGCGGGCGGCCACTGCCACGCCGACGCGATCTGCCGGGGACTGCGCTGGCTGGCCGGGCCGCCGGAAACCAGCGAGGACCTGGTCAGTGCCGAACCGCCAGTCATCTGGCGGAAAGTGGCGCGCAGCGATCCGGGAAAGGCGGTGCGCGGGCTGCGGGCCGCAGCCACCCGGCTGAACCCAGGGCTGCGCCTGCCGGCGCTGAGCCGGGTGTTCCGGCCGGGGACCGTGGACCACGAATGCCGGCCGTACGAGCTCGGCTGGCTGCTGTACGCGTGGCTGCCCGGGCTGGCGGAGGACCGATGAACCGCGAGGCCGCCGGAGTCGCCCGGCATCAGCTACTCGGAGTCAGCGTCGACGCGCTCGTGATGAACCAGGCGGTGAGGCGGTGCACCGACGCCGTCGACCAGGGGCGGTACCTGTCGGTCGGGATGGTGAACGCCGCCAAGATCGTCGCGATGCGCGAGGACGATTTACTGCGCGGGGCCGTAGCCGGCTGCGGCATGGTGCTGGCTGACGGCCAGTCGGTGGTCTGGGCGAGCCAGTTGCTTGGGCTGCCGCTGCCGGAGCGAGTGGCCGGAATCGATCTGTTCCTGGCGCTGCTCGGCGAGGCATCGCGCCGCGGCTACCGGGTCTACTTCCTCGGGGCCAGGCCGGACACCCTGCGTCGCATGCTCGCCGAGGTGGAACGCAGATATCCGGACCTGATCGTGGCCGGCGCCCGTGATGGCTATTTCACCGGCGCGCAAGAGCCCGAGGTCGCCGCCGAGATCCGGCGGAGCCGGCCCGACCTGCTGTTCATCGGAATGTCCTCACCGCACAAGGAGCTGTTCACCGCTGCGTGGGGGGAGCAGACCGGCGCCCGGGTGGTGCACGGGGTCGGCGGATCCTTCGACATCCTGGCCGGGCTGACCCGCCGGGCGCCGCTGTGGTGGCAGCGGCACGGCCTGGAGTGGCTGTACCGGGCATCGCAGGAACCGGTCAGGCTGGGCTCCCGCTACCTGAGCACCAATACGTCATTCATGACCATGGTCGCCCGCCAGGCGATGACGCGTCGCTGGCGGTCGGCCGAACGAGAGGATCAACCGTGAGTGCTGTCGTCGTGGTCGGCCTCGGATACGTGGGCCTGCCGCTCGCGATTCGTGCCGCGGAGGTCGGCCACCGGGTCGTCGGGTACGACACCGATTCAGTCCGGGTGAAAGCGCTTGACGCCGGCGAGTCATATATCGAGGACGTTCCGGCCAGCAGGCTGGCCGCCATGGTCGACAGCGGGGCTTTCCGGCCATCTGCCGAGCCGAGGGCCTGTGCCGGATTCGACGTGGCGGTGATCACGGTGCCCACGCCGCTGCGGGATGGCCTGCCCGACCTGACCCACATCGAGGCGGCGGCTCGCATGCTGGCGAGGTTCCTGCGGCCGGGCGCGACCGTGATCGTGGAGTCGACGTCCTACCCAGGGACCACCCAGGAGCAGGTGCTGCCCTGGCTGGAGGACGGGTCAGGGCTGATCGCTGGCACCGACTTCCACCTCGGCTACAGTCCGGAGCGGATCGACCCGGGGAACGACACCTGGACGCTCACCTCGACCCCGAAGATCGTGTCGGGAATCGATGCCGGCTCGCTCGCAGCCGTGCAGGCCTTCTACTCGGGAATCGTCGACCAGAGCGTCCCGGTATCCGCCCCGTCCGTCGCCGAGCTCGCCAAGATCATCGAGAACACCTTCAGGCATGTCAACATCGCCCTGATTAACGAGCTCGCGATGTTCGCCCACGATCTGCGCATTGACATCTGGGAGGCGATCGACGCCGCATCGACCAAGCCGTTCGGGTTCATGCCGTTCACGCCCGGGCCTGGCGTAGGCGGCCACTGCCTGCCGATCGACCCGTGTTACCTGTCCTGGCGGGTCGAGCGCGCGCTCGGCCAGAGCTTCCGCTTCGTGGAGCTGGCCAACGACATCAACTCGCATATGCCGGACTATGTGGTCCGGCGCCTGATGCTGGCGCTGAACGGACGCGGCCGGCCAGTCAGCGGGTCCCGCATCCTGCTGCTCGGGCTGGCGTACAAGAAGAACACCGGCGATGCGCGGGAATCACCGGCCGTCCGGATCGCGCAGCTGCTCAAGGGCATGGGAGCGGAGGTCATGGCCGCCGATCCTCATGTCGTGGAGTTCGGGCCGATCGACGCGGTGGTGGATGAGCGGGTCACGCTGACAGCGGCCGAGATCTCCCGCGCCGACGCGGTGGTCCTGGTGACCAACCACGACGCGTTCGATCTCGACGAGATCGGCAAGTACGCGAGCTACGTCCTTGACTGCCGCCGGGTACTCTCCGGCGACCAGGTCGAGGCTTTGTAACGGCCGGGCTATGCGAGTCCTCTGCGTGGTCGGAGCGCGGCCGAACTACATGAAAGTCAAACCGGTGATGGACGCCCTGACCGAGCGCGGGGCAGAGGTCATCCTGGTCCACACCGGCCAGCACTACGACCCGTCGATGAGCGACGTCTTCTTCAATGATCTGCGGATCCGGCAGCCCGACCACTTCCTCGGGGTGGGCTCAGGCAGTCACGCCGCCCAGACGAGCCGGGTGATGCTCGCCTTCGAGCCGCTGGTCAGGCGGCTGCGTCCGGACGTGGTCGTGGTGGTCGGCGACGTGAACTCCACCATGGCCTGCGCGCTGGTCACCGCGAAGGCAGGGGCACTGCTCGGGCACGTCGAGGCGGGCCTGCGCAGCAGGGACTGGTCGATGCCCGAGGAGGTGAACAGGGTCGTGACCGACCGGGTGAGCGACTACCTGTTCGCTCCGTCGGAAGACGCCGTGGCGAACCTGCGGGCCGAGGGGTACCGCGAGGACCAGATCCACCTGGCCGGGAACGTGATGGTGGACACCCTGCTCGCGAACCTGGACCGCGCCCGCGACGGTGACACCCTGTCCAGGCTCGGACTCACGCCGGGGGAGTACGGCCTGGTGACGCTGCACCGCGCGGCCAATGTGGACGACCCGGCGATCCTTGCCACGCTGCTCTGCGCGCTCGACCGGGTCGCGCGGCTGTGCCCGCTCGTGTGGCCGGCCCATCCCAGAGTGGCCGCAAGCCTGGGCAGCGTCGGCCTGGCGGACCTGGCCGGCCAGATCAGGATCGTCCCACCGGCCGGCTACCTCGACTTCATCGCGCTCGAAGCATCGGCGCGCCTGGTCCTCACCGACTCCGGCGGCGTGCAGGAGGAGACCACCGCTCTCGGGGTCCCCTGCCTGACGCTGCGGGACAACACCGAGCGCCCGATCACGCTAACCGAGGGAACGAATCAGCTTGTAGGCGGCGATCCGGTGCGGATAGTCGCCACGGCGCGGCAGGTGCTGGCTGACCCGCCGGTGTCGCAGCGGCCAGCCCTGTGGGACGGTCAGGCCGGAAAGCGGATAGCCGCAGCGCTCCTGGCCGACGGCAGCTGCGGCGGCCGGCTACGGCCTACCAGTCTGCTGGATAGCCCGCGGCCGGGGCAGGCGCTGGTGTCGCTCGGGCGTTGAGGCAATGTGAAGCTCACGGCGTGCTCTGCCGCCATTTCCCTGGCCGGCGGGCGGCGACGGTGGCGCCTGTTGTGACCATTGCCAGCAGGCCGACTGCCAGGCCGAGCGCGGCTGCCGGGCTGATCCGCAGGACGAGCCAGGCGTCGGCAACTGCGCCGCCGAGCATGGTGGCCACCGCGAGTAGCCGCCTGAGCAGAGCAGGCCCGCGGTTGCGGGTGCGCAGGTCGGCAGCGATGCCGGTGAGGGTCATGGTGAGCACGGTGGTGGTCAGGTCGGGCACCGCGAGCCGGCGCGCGGCCGCGTTCTGGATTCCCATGGCAACAGCCAGCAGTGCGGCGAGGATGTCGCGGGGGACGTCGCTGAGGACGGCAGCCGAGGCGGCCACCGCGAGGGCGGCGGCTACCAGGATCAGTTCGCTGGCGGCGGCGCTGAGCAGGAGCAGCGCCCGGTCCTGGCCTGCCCGGCTGGCCAGCACGCCGCCTATAGCCGCCCCGGCGAGGAACCCGGCCAGGGCGAACAGCGAGGCGCTGAGCGAAAAGCCCGGCGTGCCGACGATCGCGAAGCCGGTGAATACGACGTTCCCGGTCATGTTGGCCACGAAGACCCGGCCCAGCCGCAAGATGCTGACGGCATCGACAAGGCCGGTGACCGCGGTCAGGGCCAGCAGCAGCGGCGGCAGCGGGCCGTGGCGGGGATCGCTGAGCATGTGCCGGGCAAGCGGCATAGCCAGGGCTGTCTGCGGAGAACTGCTGACGGCGGTGGTCATAGTGTATTCCTTCGGGCTTTGCCGCTGTCGCCGGATGGCTGCGGAAGAGTTCACCTGGTTGGCGCGGTGGCCGCCGGAGGCGCTGGTGGCGCGATGCCGTCGAGTGCGGTGTCGATGACGTCGCGGACGAACCGGTCGTTGAGTGGCGCATGGCCGTGCAGGAGCCGGTGGTAGATCGGGCCGTATAGAACGTCGAGCGCGACCTCGATCTTGGTGTCCGCTGGGATCTCACCGCGTTCGATCGCGCGGCGGAAGATCGCGCGTGCCTGGTCGCGGCGCGGCTGGACGAAGCGGGTGCGGTATTGACGGGCGAACGCGGGGTCCATCTGGGCTTCGGTGACCAGGCCGGCGATCACGCGGCCGTAGGGCCGCCTGCTGGCGAGCCGGGCCCAGGGGCGCAGCAGGCTGAGCAGGTCGCCGCGCAGTGATCCGGTGTCGCGGGGCGGGGGGACGCCGGCCCATTCGTGATACAGCGCGTCCAGCGCGAGGGTCTCCTTGGTGGGCCACCAGCGGTAGATCGTGGCCTTGCTGACCCCCGCCCGTGTGGCGACCGCGTCCATGCTGACGGCCGCCAGGCCTTTCTCCAGAAGGAGTTCTGCTGCGGCTTCGAGGATGGCGCCCTGGGCCTTCTCGCTTCGGGGCCGCCCGCGCCGCGGTGCGACGGTCGGCACGGCGCCGGTCATAGGGTGTTCCCGCCGCTGGCTGCGGTCAGCATGCCGGACCTGGCCGGCCCGGCTGCTGCGCCGGGCTCACCGGCCGTCCGCGCCAGAACCTGGAAGAAGGCGGCGATGTCACGCCGCGTATAGCCCAGGTCTTCGGCCCTTGCCAGCATTCCATCGGCGACCGCCGCCGACGGAACCGGAACATCCAGCTGGCGGGCGGTCCCCAGGACGAGGCGGATGTCTTTGTGCATGAGCTGCACGTCGAACCACGCCTCCTCGGGCAGGTTGAGCATGAGGGGAGCCCGCGCCTGGAGCATCGGCGACCCGATCGCGCTGCCGGTCATCACCTGCGCCGCCAGCGCCGGGTCGATCCCGCCGCGCTCGGCCAGCAGCACGCCCTCGCTGAACGCGAGCATCTGCGCGGCGAGGCTGATGTTGATGGCCAGCTTCAGCAGCAGCGCCTGGCCGTTCGCGCCGACGTGGGTGACGTGGCCGAGCCGGCGCAGCAGCGGCTCGACGGCACGGAAGGCATCCTGCGGGCCGCCGGCCATGATCGCGAGAGTGCCGTCCTCGGCGGCGGTGACGCTGCCAGAGACGGGGGCGTCAAGCATACTGGCGCCGAGGGCGCGCACCCGCTGGGCGAGCTCGCGGCTGGCCTGGGGGCTGACCGTGCTCATGTCCAGATAGATCTTGCCTGGCGTGAGCCCGGCCAGGATCCCGTCCGGGCCGGCGGTGATTGCCTCCAGGGCCGTGTCGTCGGTGACCATGCTGAAGATCACCGGCGCCGCCTCGGCAACCTCGCGCGGCGTGCCGCGCCAGACCATGCCCTGCCGGGTCAGCTCGCTGGCCCTGGACCTGGTGCGGTTGGTCCCGTACAGCTGGTTGCCGTCGAGCAGGCGGCCGGCGATCCGGCTGCCCATCGCACCGAGGCCTACAAAGCCGATCGCGGTCATCGTCGTCACCTCTTCCTCGCTGCCTCGATCTCGCTGACGTCCTCGTCGGTGAGCTCAAGGTCCGCAGCGGCGACGATCGGGTCCACCTGGCTGGGTCGGCGGAATCCGGTGATCGCGCCGTCCACGGCGGGATTGCGCAGTGCCCACGCGACCGCGACGGCTCCCGGCGTCACGTCGTGCCGCTCGGCGACCGTCTGCAGCCGCGCGGCCAGCGCGAGGTGCTCCGACAGCTGCGGCTCGGTGAAGCGCGGGTCGCGGGCGCGCCAGTCGTCGGCCGGCATCTGCTCGATCCGCTCGCGTGTCATCGCCCCGGTCAGCAGGCCGGAGCCCATGGGGGAGTAGACGATGACCCCGATCCCCTCGCGTTCGGCGAATGGCAGGAGCTCGTCCGCTACGGCGCGGTCGACCAGCGAGTACGGCGGCTGGAGCGTCTCGACCGGCGCGATCGAGCCGATCCGGCGCAGCTGCCAGGCATCGAAGTTGGAGACGCCGATATGCCGGACCAGCCCCTGCTCCTTCAGCTCGGCCAGCGCCGACCAGCCTTCTTCGATGTCGTGCCCGGGGACCGGCCAGTGGATCTGGTACAGGTCGATCGCCTCGATGCCGAGCCGCCGCAGGCTGGCCTCCGCCTCCCGCAGGACCGAGTCCCGCTTGAGGCTGTGGCGGACGTGGCCCGTGCCGTCGTCCAGCAGCGAGCATTTGGTGAACACGTACGGGCGCTCAGCCAGGCCCTCAAGCGCCCGGCCGACCACCCGCTCCGAGCGGCCGAAGCCGTAGGCGGCGGCGGTGTCGATCCAGTTGATCCCGAGATCAACCGCCCGGTGGATCGCCGCGATCGACTCCGCGTCTTGCTGCGGCCCCCAGCCGAACTCCCAGCCGCCTCCGCCGATCGCCCACGCGCCGAACCCCACCCGGGTGATCTCCAGGCCGGTGGCCCCCAGCTGGCTGGTCTTGAGCTGCGTCTTGTACATGACTCCTCCGTTGATCCCTGACGCCCGCCTGAGCGGCCGACCACATCCTCTCTAAGCAAAACTAGACTATCAGTTTCTATATTGCAACCGCGTCCGGCGAGAGCAGATGTCGGCAGGGGAGCCACTGCCAGCTCGCTGCCTGCGGGAGTGACCGTGGTCATGCCTCCACGCTGACCGCCGCTAGCGGCTGCCGGTAGGGCCACGTACGCGTACCTGATCGTGATGGGCTATCGGATCGGCCGGTAGGTCGCGATCAGGCCGCCGCTGCTGGTCGGCTGGCCTTCGACCAGTTCGAACTTCGTCAGCGCGGCGTCGTCGGCGAACAGCCGCTTGCGACCGCCGCCGGCGAGGACCGGGCTGATCATCAGGGTGACTCGTCGAGCAGTCCCTGGTCGATCAGTGATCGAACCAGCGACGGGCTGCCGACCGTACCGATCGTCCCGCCGTCCTGCTGGGAAGCTCAACCGCATTGCAGACTCGGCAGTGGACCTGTTCCTTGCCACCTACGGGTAAGGACCACAGCCACGCGAAAACCCCACCGTCCGGGGGTTGGTCTGTACATCCTGCTGCCGCGATGGCCCCACTGGCGCAGCAGCTTTCGGCAGTCTCGTGATGCCCGGGGCGACAGGCTGGCGCCCGGTTGCCCCGGACTGCCAGAGTGGGCGAGCCTTTGGGTGAGCTGCACACCGCGCCGTGGACCCCGCATATCAAGCTGGCCTACAGCAATGCCTCCGTAGCGCGTGAAAGTGCGGGAGCGGGTGATTGTCGGCGCCACGGCTTGCCGATTGCGCGCGATCCCAGCTGGCGTGGTGAGAGCGCCTAGAATTGTGTTGTGGCCGATGGTCGGGTTGCGCAGCGGTTCAGGGTAGCTCTGGACATGTATGAGTTCGGTGAGCGGATGGCGCGTTTAGGGCTGCGCCGCCGCCACCCTGACGCGACCGAGGAGCAAATCGAGCAAATGCTCCGGGAGTGGCGGACGGCCAGGCCGGGAGCACCGGGCGGTGATGCTGCCGGGCGGCCGTCCCGCAGGTTCGGGTGAACATCCTTGAGGCCGCTCTGCGGCGGATCGCAGCTGATCTTGGGCGGTACGGCCGCCGCTGGGCCCTGGTCGGCGGGTTCGCGGTCTCGGCGCGGGCCGAACCCCGGTTTACCCGTGACATCGATGCCGCTGTCGTGGTCGATGATGATGCCGATGGGGAGAGCCTGGTGCGGCGGCTGCTGGCAGACCGGTACCGGGTTCTGGCGTCGGTGGAGCAGGACGAAACGGGTCGGCTCGCCACCGTACGCCTCAGTTCTCCGCTGAGCGGAGACGATGTCGTGGTGGATTTGCTGTTCGCGAGTTCGGGGATCGAGCCGGAGATCGTGGCAGCTGCCGAGATGACGGAAGTAGTACCTGGGCTGCGCCTCCCGATCGCCACGACCGGGCATCTGATCGCTCTCAAACTGCTGGCCCGGGATGACCAGGAACGACCGCAGGACCTGGCCGATCTGCGCGCATTGCGCGCGGTCGCGACGCCCGCTGACTACCGTGCCGCGCACGAGGCAGTCCGACTGATCTCGGCACGGGCTTCGATCGGGGACGCGATCTGACAGCCGGCCTTCACGAGCTAGAACAGCCGCCCCACTGGACCTGAACCCCGGTTGGTGTGAGGGCATTGTGCGGGCTGGCGTGGCGGCGCGTGCTGCACGGCTCAGGCGATAATGCCGACAGCGCCGCTAACCATGTCGTACAGGCCGCCCCTGACCTGCAGGTGGCCGCTCCGGACCATCGGGTGGAGCAGCGGATCGTGCCGCAGCTGCCGCACGGTCAGCTTGATCTGCGCCCGGATCGTGTTGTCCAGCAGGTCACCGCTCTGCCTGATCGCCGCCTCGTAAGCCGGCCGCAGGGCGCGGACAACGGCGCCGATATGGCCGGGGGCCGGCTCGCCGGTCTGGAAAGACCTGATCGCTGCCTTCACCGCCCCGCACCTGCCGTGCCCGAGGACCACCATCAGTCGGGCCGACTCGAAGCTAGCCGGACCGAACTCGATGCTGCCGAGCACTACCTGATCATCCAGCGTCTGCGCACCGGTCCTGATTACCAGCAGCTCGCCTAGCCCGCAGTCGAAGACCAGCTCAGGTGGGACCCGTGAGTCGATGCACGAGATGACCGTGGCGAACGGGTCCTGGTGATCGGCCAGGTAGTGCCGCCACCGCGGCGACTGACGCGGGTGCCTGGCCTGTCCCCGCATCCACCGGCTGTTCCCCGCCATCAGTATCTTCAGCGCCTCATCCGGCCCCGGAGTCCGCCCGTGGGGCCGGTCCGGCACCTCGGGCCTGGTCGGCACGGTCTCGGCCGCAGCCGCACTCGCGAGCGCGCTGCCAGGCCAGGAGCCGCCGGCAATCGCGGCAGCAGCCAGCCCGGCGCGTGACGCCGTCCCGATGAATCCCCTGCGGCTGACCCGCGCACGCTCCAGCTCCGCCATGACCTCCCCCGTCGTCGGATCACGATCTGCGCAGTGCCGTCCTGCGCAGCACGAACCAAGCCACCCCCAACCCGGCCAGGCCGACGTCGCCATTCTTGCGCGCCGACCAGCCAGCTAGCGTGAGCCCAGTCTCGCCCCGGCGTGTCGCCGCTGCACGATCCAGTTCGGCGCACAGGCGCTGACGATCTTGCCGGGCGTCGCGAGATCACTTCGGGGCGTCCGGCCGGCTCTGACGTCCGGTGACAAGCCAGCTTGACAATCTCATGGCTGTCAAGCTAACTTGTCATGACAAGGATGCTTGACAGGAAGGAGGCCCGTTATGAGACCGTGGACAAGGTGGCTGTACCTGGTAGCGGGACTGGTGGCGGCGTTCGTGGCGGTCAGTGCGGTCGCGCTGGCTATCCGGCAGGGCAGCTGGGCGCCGATCGCGTCGGTGGGGTGGATCCCGGCCGTCATTGTCGCGACCGCAGGCAGTACGCGCCGCCGCTGCCGGCCGCGCCGCGGCGGCGGCGCGGGGTCAGCGGGCTGGGCGGTAGTCTCCGCTTTCAAGCCGCTGCTTCAGGTTCCGAAGGCTTGCCGGGGCTGCTTTCGCGGTCATGCGGCGAACCATGGGCACGAGCATTGCGCCGATGCCGTGGCCCTGGTAGTCGAAGGTGAAGGTGGCTCGCGAGCCTGTCCCGTCGCTGGCTGGTTCGACGGTGACTTTCACGTTCGGCCTGATCGGCCCGTCGACGCCGCGGACGGCCCATGCGCCCGGTGGACTGGCCTGCGTGATTTCCTGGGTCATCGTCCGTTCGGTACGGCCGATACGGCGGGTCGTGGTGAACGTCGATCCTACGCCGGGGGCTGCGTCCGTGACCCGCACGCTGGTGATGTCATGCTGCCATTCTGCGAACCGCGCGGGGTCGGTGGCGTAAGCGTAGACATCGCCCGGCGGGCAGGCGATGTCGATCGTGAGCACAATTGGTGCCATTGTCCAGCTCCTCGCCGCAGGTTCTGTGGCCGACGGCCCGGCCTCTCACCGGTATGACCCAACGCGGCCAGGGAATGTGACCGCAGCCAGCCGCACAGCGGCATGTCGTGGCGGGGCTGGCCGTCACCTGCCGTTGGCGGAAAGTGCTGATAGTCCTTCGGGGACGTCCAGTCACCGCCCCATTTCCAGCCGACCGAGATGAAGGCCCGCCAGACCGCGTCGCCGTGCCTGATCATCGCCGGGGTGTGCCGGGACCGGTCGGCCCACGCGGCTGCGGCGGGCGGGTCGATGGCGCCGTTGACGACCTCGGGGTTCTCGAACGGGTTGATGTCGACGGCCAGGCCGTAGGAGTGCTCGGACCACGATGTTGTCCCGCGGACCCGGCGGCAGTTGAATGCTGAGGTGTTGTCGGCCAGCATGGACCGCTCATCGCTGCCGCCGAACACATCGACCACCCGCATCTGCCGGATCGGGTACCTGGCCGCGAACAGCAGCCGGAAAGCACCGGTCAGCGCCCTGGCCGCGGACTCGTTCACGATCAGTTGACCCTGGTGCACCGCGTGATCGAACCCCCAGTAGCTGAGCGTCAGCAGCCGCAACTGGTCCAGCCCGAGCGGGCAGCCCGGGTGCCAGGATGCCCCGATCATCCGCCGCCGCATCGCAGTCGGGATGGTCGACGTCCTGGCCTGGTAGACGGCCGCCCGGACCGCGCTCGGAGCGGCCGGAGTGCGCGACGCCGGGATGGCAGGGCTTGGCGTGCCGGGCCGCGGGGTCGGCGCCGCTGCGGGCTGCCCGTCGCAAGCAACGACCAGGAAGCTGATGACCGCGAGCGCCAGCAGCGTCCGGCAGTTCACTCTCACCGCCCACGGCCTCCCGCTGAGCTGCCCCGGCCTAGCTGCCCGTCCCGCGCGCAGGTCCGATGCACCGATACCGGGCGTCATAGCGGCGCCCACACGATCACGCGCCGGGTTGATCTGTCGTTGCCCGGCACATACATTCTGCTCTCTTGCTGGACCCGGCCAAATAGCACTCATCGGATCGGGGGACACCGGGGGCACACCCTGGGCACGGCAGCAAGACAGCCAGCAGCCGGCCAGCGCGGTGATGACGGGCTCGCGAGCGCCCATCGGCTGGTGATCGCCTCATCGAGGGCGATCATGGCAGCGTCAGTCCTTCGCCGCGAAGACGGCCTGGAGGGCGGGTGACTGCGCCAGCGCGGTGTCGCCGTCCTGTGACCCCCACGAGTAGGCGTAGTCGAATACCGGCGCTGGTGTCACGGCTGCCCAGTCAGCTAGCATCAGGCGTTCCTGTGCCGGGGTCGGCAGTACCCAGTCGCCTTCGCTGCCGCCGCCGAACGCCTGGTACACGGGAACGATCCGGTTCGCCGGCCAGCCCGCGGCCCGCGCCGCGGCCGCGTACGCGGCGATCTCGCCGTAGTCCGGCGGCCCGGCGGAGGTCACCGGGTACGGGTCAAGGCCGATCAGGTCCAGTCCGGTGCCGGCCGGGGTGTAGGCGGTGAAGTCCGGCGAGCTGTCCGGGCCGAGATTCTGCAGGATCGCGAACGTTCTCGCGCCGGGCACGTTGGCGTGGATCCAGGCATCCTCAGCCTGGATCGCCGGGGCCGGGCAGGAGGACGGGTCAGGTTCGTCGGTGATGTAGAAACCGAACAGCTTAGGGTCACCGGCGAAGGCGCCGGCCTGGGTCCGGAACGCTGCCGTCGCGCCGCCGCAGGCACCCAGCCAGACCAGGCCAAGGACCCCGGTCGGCAGGGCATCCAGGGTGCTCTTGTCGCTGACGTCAGCCAGGTTGAATCCGACCGTGCCGGGCAGGTAAGCGCCGGACGGCCCGAAGTTCCCGTTAGCCGTGTAATGCAGCGCTGTGACCGGCCACGGCCCGGTCGGGCCTGGGGACGGTGCCAGAGTCCGAGACGGTGGCCGGGTTCGGATCGGGGTCGCTGAGCTGGCCGCGGTCGGTGTCGGAGGCGGTGAGCTGTGCCGCCAGCTCGGAGCGGGACTGGCGCAGCCGGGCCGGCACTGCGGATGGTGGTTCGCGGCATCCGACGCGGAACTGGATGGCGCCCCGGAACCGCACGCTGCTGCTGATCCTGCCGCCAGGATGACGGCTGCTGCCATCAGCCGCGTTCGGTTACCAGGTGAGGTCATGCCGCTCCGATGCCGCAGTTCGCGCCCCATCGGGCCGTTCAGACTTGCCGGAGCGCCCGACCGCAGCAACGTAACAGTCTGGTAACGGCTCCGGGTAGCGAACGGGTGAACTCCGACGGAGCCGGACGTTCCTGCCGCCTTGACCTGCCGGTATCGGACGCAAGCGGGTCTAACCGGCATACTCGGCCGTGGGATTCGCTTTTGGCTTCCCTTCCGGATTCCAACGACCCGGGAAACCCCACGCCCAGGTACCGGCCACCACGGCCAGAATGGCGAGACCGGCAAAGGCGCGCTTATGCGACGCGGCCTGGACGAGTGGCCCGGTGTCACCGATGATCTGGGTCACGATCTAACTGCCTGGCGGAACCTGAGCCTGCTGCCTGGTGAGAACCTGATTTATCATCCTGGTCGCAAGAACGAAGGTCCAGTGGGTTTCTGCCGCGTCTGGCGACGTCGCCGTAAGCGTGGCATAAGGGTAGTTGTAATCGGGATAATCCTGATTGTAAGAGTTAATCAGTTCCAGATCATAGTGGCCGATTCCGCCAGCTGCGTAAATCAGGCCCTGGGACTGGGAGTTCATTACGATCTGGCTCATCGCCTGACCGGCTGAGATCAGGGACAGAGCAAGCCAGGAGTACGCATTAGCGGACGCCTCGAACGCTGGCAACCTAAAGAACAGGTAGCGCTCTCGACGTAGCTCGGTCGAGTGCTCTGGATATCGATTCCCAGGCCAGCGGTGAGGATGACTATTATCGCTACCCCGGCGAGGCGGAGCTGCCGCTGCAGTGCTGACGGCCCGCTCCCTCGGTGCTGGCGTGCCACTCCGCGGTGCTGAGGTCGTGCGCGGATCCATCGGTGGCTGCTCCATTGATTAACCCCAGATGGCAGCTGGAGCCGCAGCGAATACGGACATGATGAGAACGGTGCCAGCCCGAGCCGAAACAGACGCCATAATAGGCCGAGGCAATGCACGGCAGGCTCCATACTTCCGCGCGGCCGGCGGAGCCGGAAGAGAACTTGAGTCACAGAGATCGTGACACCGTCCAGATTGTGTCAAGAAGACACAGATCGAACGACAGGTACGGGCACGATGATTGGGGGATGGGTCTAATGGATTTTAGCGAAACAATTCAGATCTGGCGGCGGCGGCGGGCTCTGACAGCGACGCTGCTTATCGTGCTTTCGGCGGGTGCGGCCGCGGCGCAGGCGGTCGGGGCGCAGGCGGTCGGGGCGCAGGCGGTCGGGGCGCACACGGCCGGGGCGCAGGGGGTCGGTGTGCGGCCAGCCATCGCGGCGCGGACGGCCGGGGTGCCGCAAGCCATCGTGGCGCGGACGGCCGTGGCGCCGCCGGCCACCGCTGCAGCAGCGAAAACCATCGTGGTCACGAACCGGAGAAGCTCCGGGGTCGGCTCACTCCGTGCAGCGATCGAGCGAGCCGACGCCGGCCCGCCAGGACGAGCCGCGGTCATCGACTTCGCGGTCCGCGGGAGTATCACCCTTGCCAGTCAGCTGCCCGCCATCACCCGCGAGGTGACGATCGACGGACGATCCGCGCCCGGGTACGTCGCAGGCGGTCCGCCGGTGGTAGAAATCGACTGCCAGCGGCACGCTGGCCTGCTATTCGCGGCAGGCTCGGCTCGCTCGCAACTCCTGGGGGTCGCGGTGGATGACGCCAGAGGCAGCGGCGTGACCCTGAGCGCCAGCTCGGTCACGGTCAATGGCGACTACATCGGCCTGGACCTGGCCGGAACCGCATTCGGCAATCACGGCGACGGCGTGTACGTCACGGCACGCTCGTGGAGGAATCGGATCGGGCTGAACAAGTCGCGCGCGGCCGGCGTGGTCGGGAACGTGATCTCCGGCAACGCCGGCAGCGGTATCGCGCTGATCGGCTCGTCAGACGATGTCGTGGTGGCCAATCGGATCGGGACGAACGCGGCTGGTACGAAGGCCATCCCGAACAAGGGCAATGGCATCTCGATCACCCATCGGTCCGATTACAACGAGATCGGCGGCACCGACTTCATCGACTTGGCGACCGGCCAGGCGAATAACCCGACCGGAAGCAAGGGTACGGTGACTCCGGTCTTCGTGGTGCCGCCGCTTGGCAATCTGATCTCCGGCAACGGCAAGAACGGCATCTTGATCGGCACCGGATCCAGGAAGAACACGCTGAACGGAAACTTCATCGGCACGACGGCGGACGGAGACGCTCCGCTCGGCAACGCCGGTGACGGAGTACGGATCGACCGGGCGAACGACAATGCGCTGGTGGGCTGCAAGTTCGTCAATAACCCGTTCGTCTACTACAACGTGGTCAGCGGCAACGGCATGAACGGGCTGCGGATCACCAGTTCCGACAACGTCCTGGTGCAGGGGAACTTCTTCGGCGTCCGCGCCGACAACACCGGGGCGGTGCGCAACCGGCTGGATGGCATTCTGGTCGACGGGACCTCGGCCGACACCCAGGTGGGCGGCGTGATTCCGCTCGGGAACGTGTCAGCAGGCAACGGCCGCAACGGCATCGAGGTGGCCGGCCGGGCCAGGGGATTCATCACCTTCAATACCTTCGGCGGCCTGCTCGCCTTCAAGGGCGCGGCACCCAACGGCAATGACGGCCTGCTGATCACCTCCACCGGAGGTGACAACCTGGCTCGGACCAATGTGTTCTCCGGAAACAGGCGGAACGGCATCGAGCTGGCCGGCCACGCCTCCGGGGTCACCGTCGACCCCGACATCGCCGGGCTGACAACCAACGGCAAGAGCCCGCTGCCTAATGGCCGCGATGGTCTGCTCATCGACGGCAACGCACATGACAATGTGATCGGCGGCTCGCTGCGCTCGGTGATCCCGCAGGACACGTTCTCAGGGAACGCGGGCTATGGCGTGGCGATAGCCGGAGATGCGCACGGCAATCGGGTCTTCAGCAGTTTCATCGGCACGAAGATCGGCGGCCTGGCAAGGCTGGGCAACGGCAGGGGCGGAGTTCTGATCTGCGGATCGGCTTACCGTAATATCATCGGCCGGGCCAACCTGAAGCCGGCCAATCTGATTAGCGGCAATAAGGGTAATGGCGTGACGCTGTGCCACGGCACCAGTCGCAACCTTGTGATCAATAACTACATCGGCCTTGATCGGGCCGGGCACTATCTGCGCAATACGGGCCGTCCGGTGGTCAATCGGGGCCGCGGGAATATTCTGCTGGGTAACCGCTACCGGCCGTGAGGCCGGGTCGGCTCAGGTGCCCCGGCCGGGGTGTGCACGGCGATTTCGCCGCCGAGTGCGAACCCGGCGGTCAGGCTGATGGCGTCACCGCTCCAGAAGCTGCCGGCGTCATACCAGTTCGCTGGGCGCCTGCCGGGCAGGAGTCCCATGGCCTGGTAGGTGACGGCGAGTACCTCCGCGCAGTAGGCGGTCTCCAGGTCGCAGTGCTGCTTCCTGCGCCTGACGGCCGGTACCCGCCCGGACAGCCACCGGCCCGCGAGCCGGGCGGCGGAGGGGAACGGGGTGCCGTCCATCCGCGCGATGGTGCGGAGAACGGCATCCTCCATCTCGCGGCTGATCGCCGGATCCAGCTGGCGCAGCCACGGCCGCTGATCGTACTTGGTGACCCAGATGAGCACGGCTTCGCGCAGGTCATGCAGCTGAACCCCGCGGTGGCTGGTGCCCGACCACAGGTCGGGCAGCGACCGGCTGAGTTCGGCGTGCCACATCAGCGGCGGCAGGTCGTCGATGACTACCGACATTCCGACGTGGTTGACCGGGCTATTGGTCGCCAGCTGGACGGCCCGGTCGGCCACCTTGCGCCCACGGAACAGCCATAGGTCGCCCGTGAGCGTCGCATCGAGAGCTGCGTCCATGGTGATGCTCGCGGCGGTCATGCTCGCTAGCGTAGGCGTATGCACATGCGCTGGTGGAAAGTGGCGGGACTGGCAGGTTTCGCGGGCGTCGCCGCCACCGGAGTGCTGATCGCCCGGGCGCAGCGCCGCCGCCGCTCCTATACCCCGCAGGAGATCCGCGACCGGTTGCACGCCCGGCTCGCCACAGTGCCTCGCGACCCGTCAGCCGATCAGCAACCCCGGCCATAACGTCCCGGCCGCTCGACGCAGCGCGATCGAGATATCGCCGTTGATCCAACCTATATCCGAAACATCCAAAAACGGGCTAGACTAAACCGGTTGTCCCCGGACCCTGGCGACCGTCAGCTCGCCAACTTATCCGGGAGGTCGCAAAATGCGAATCGGAGCACTTCTGCTCATCGTGTGGCTGATCATTGGCGCCATAGCCGCAGGGCAGCGCCACTACTACAGCGGCTCTTCCACCAGCTGCGTCAAGCTAGGCACGACTGCCCTGACAATTGCCGCGGGTCCGCTCAACTATTTCGGCGTGAACCCGAAGGTCACCTGCAAGACGCCGCAGCCAAGCAAATGACTATCCCGAGGTGTGGCCGCCCCGCTGGAATGCCCGAGGCGCGGCTGCCCGCTGGAATGCCTGGCCGGGCATGGTGGTGCCTCCTGCGGCACCGCTAGCGGTGCGGCAGGAGGCGTCCTTGCCAGGCAGGGGACTTGCGGTGTGCCCCCGCCTGGCACGTCCTGTCAGGCGCCGTTCTTGACCGCCGTCGCTGTTAGCGCAGTCTTGCCCTTTCCGCGGTGCACCTGGATGCGCTTGGCCATTACTTCCTCCGCCTTAGGCACCAGGATCAGCAGAACGCCGTCCTGGGCTGAGGCTTCGATCGCATCGGCCTGCACGTGGCTGGGAAGGGTGATCGACCGGCGGAACGCGCCGTAGCGGCGCTCGGCTCTGTGTACCTTCACGTCGGCGGACGGCTCCGCAGCGTGCCGCTGACCCTGGATGGTCAGCAGACCGTCCTCGAACGTGATCTCCAGGTCCTCGATCCCGACCCCGGGCAGCTCTGCGGCGACCAGGTAAGCGTCCTTGCGCTCGGAGATGTCGACCACCGGCGCCCACGCTTGGGTGCCCGCCGTGTCGTACTGCTGACCGAACTGGCCGGGCAGGCTCAGCCGGTAGCTAGGCGTCCTGCTCATCCGCAGCAATTCATCCTGGGCGTTGCGCAGATCCTCGAACAGATCCCAGCTTGTCATCACTGTCATGTCGTTCTCCCTCACACGTCTCGCCCGGCCGACGGCCCGGCGACCCAAGAAAAAAATGCGGTTCGAGTGAACGACATTCGCTTCCGAGTAACATTGTTCACTATATCGTGGACACCGTTCACGGTCAAACTCAACGCCGGGGGGAACATGGCAGATCGATCGCAGGCAGCCGCCAGCGCGGGCCAGCACCCGCTCTGGTTCATCACCCCAGAGGACGATGAGACCCGCCGCCGCGTGCTGACCCGCGAGCGGGTCGTCGCCGAGGCTCTCACGGTCATCAGCTCCGACGGCGTGGACGCCCTCAGCATGCGCGCTCTCGCTGCCCGCCTTGGCGTGGTTCCCGGCGCGCTGTACCGCCACGTGCGCGGCAAGGAGCAGCTCTGCGACCTCGTCGTGGACGGAGTGTTGGCCGAGGTCGACTGCCAGACCGACCGCACGCTCGGCTGGACCGGGCAAGTCACCGTGCTCGCGCACCGGCTACGGGCGGTCCTGGAAGGCCATCCCGGCATCGCCGGACTGCTGAAGACTCGCGATCCGATCGGACCGCACTCCCTCGCCCTGGCCGAGGCGTTCCTCGCGCCACTGCAGGCCGCCGGGCTGTCCGGCCGGGAGACCGCATTGGCCTTCTCCCTGATCTATGACTACACCCTCGGCTTCGCGCTCAGCGATCGCACCACCGTTAACGAACAGCGCGTCCAGGACACCGCGACCAGGCACCAGCTGCACGCGTTCTTCCGCTCACTGCCAGCCGACCGCTTCCCCGCGCTGGCCGCCCTCGGCGAGTACGTCTGGGCCGCTAACCGCGACGAACGATTCTCCGCCAGCCTCGACACCCTCGTCAGAGGGCTTCAAGGGTCCCGGCGCACCGGCGCCGCCTAGCTTCCGCTGGAGCGCGTATCTGACGACTACGTTTTGATCAGCGTCACCGGCGCTTCCGGCGCCCGGGCACGGACCATTTCGTGCCAACGCCGGCTAGGTGCAGGGCCAGAAGGGTTAGGCCGACCAGCATCAGGCTCGTCGGGGAGAAGACCGCGCTGGTAGAGGTGGACGTCGCGTTGATCAGGAACGCGATGGCGAAGAGGACAGCTGCGACGAAACCAGCATTGCCGCATCCTTTCCATTCTGCAGAGCAGGAACTGCGAATCCGGACTGCCGCAGGCGGCTGGCCAGGCCCGGCGTCCGACGGGCGGTTCGGGCTGCCCAGTCATCCGGGGCGCGTTGTGTCGGTGGCCGAGGCTAGCTGGCTGGCTCTGGCGCGCCGGGTGCTGCGGATGTTGCGGCGCAGCTGGGTGATCCGCGCGGTCCCCGCGGCTGCCATCAGCAGCGCGCCGGCGATGGCTGCGATCAGCAAGGCGATGGCGAGGGGCAGCCGGGCGTGTGCGCCGAAGAAGCTGACCTTCACGGCGGCGGTGTTCTGGATGATGAAGATCACTAGCAGGATCAGGATCAGTACGCCCGCGATCAGCCCGGTGCGAAATGCGCTGATCCGGGTTCGCCGGCCTGCTCGCTGCCCGCTGCCGGCGCCGGCGGGTAGGAGGCAGGAGCCGGTCCGCTGGCGGGGGCGGGTGGCTGCGCGCTGGCGCTGTCCTGGATAGGTGCCGCTGGACTTGGTGCCGCAGGCTCTGCCATGACGTTGCTCCTTCTGCAAACCCTGTGCAGCGCCACCCGCCGGGGTGTCCCCTGGCAATCGACTTATCAGCGGAACCTCTGCTATCGCGGGTGTGGCTACCTGGGTCCGGGGCAACACCTTTGACGTTACCCGTCCCTGACCCTCGCGCATAGGGCGTCGCCGGCCGGGCGAAGCGCAGCGAAAATCCGGCGGCAGGGCCATCGTGCGGCCTGGCGGTCGGCCAGCCAGGCCATCACCCAGCCAGGCCGTCGCCCAACGAAGCTGCGGGCGCTCCTTCAGGCGGCCGGATATTCGCTGAGCGCGCGGGCAGGCTCGATGTGCGATGCGCGCCACGACGGGTAGAGCCCGGCAAGCAACCCGGCTGCGGCGCCGATCAGCGGGGCAGGCAGTACGGTCAGCGGGGCGATCACCGGGGTCCACCCCCGCCCGATCGCGACTAGCAGGACGGCGCCGACGCCAAGGTTGGTCCCGGCGAGACCACCGAGCAGGCCGAGCAGTGCGGACTCGGCCAGGAACTGAACGGCGATATGCCGGCGCCGGGCACCGAGTGCCCGGCGCAGTCCGACCTCCGCGGTCCGCTCACGCACCGCGATGAGCGTCATGTTGCCGATGCCGAGCGCGCCGATGAGCAGGCAGACTCCGGCCAGCGCGCCGTACAGGCCACCGAGCGTGGTGTTCACCTGGCTGCGCAGGTGCCAGGGGCTCGGCGGCACCGTCACCAGGAACTGACCGGGATTGTCGGCGCTGACCGCGAGCGGTGCCTGCCGGGCGACCAGCGCAGCGGCGCCGGGCCGGGTCTCGATCAGCACCACGGGCTGCGCGCCTGCGGCATCGCCTGGCGAGCCCCAGATCGTGGTTGCCGTGGTCGACGGCATCAGCACGGACCGCATGATCCAAGGCTGGTGGCGCACCTGGCTGATCAGGCCGATGACCGTGCATGGCAGGTCGTTGATGATGATGGCCGGCTGATGATCGAGCCTGGATATCCCGAGCGCGCGGGCTGCCCGGGCACCGACCAGGCAGACCGGGGCGGCGCGGGCCTGGTCCCCGGTGCCGAACAGCCGTCCCTGGTCGACCTGGGCGCCTGCCGCCTGCAGGAAGCCGGGCGAGGCCGCGAACACCATCGGACTGACGTCGGCCGTACCGACCGGGACCCGCCAGTACACGCCGGCGGCCAGCACGCCGTTCAGGCGATCGAGTCGCCGTTCGACATCGGCGGGAAACGGGTCAGCCACGGCGGACCGGCCAGTCTGCACTGCCGCCATCCGCACCTCGGTCGGCAGCCGCTGGTTAAAGGCCGACGCGACCTGCGCGGCCGCCGACGAGGCGATCCCGAGCACTGCCACGAAGCTCGCCACGACGAGCAGCGTTCCGGCCGCAGTGAGCAGCGACCGCAGCGGCCTGGCCAGCATCGAGGCGACCGCCTCGCCGAGAGCGTCCCGGGTTCGCAGCCGGGTCGGCTCGGCTGCTCGTCGGCTCACTGGACCTGGCTCGTCGCGTTGGCAGCGAACAGGCCGATCGACCGGGTGCCCTGCGCGATCAGTGCGGGGTCGCTGGTGGCGATCAGGATGGTGCGGCCGGCTCCGTGCAGCGCGCAAATGAGGTCGATGATCGGTGCCGCCGCGCCGCCATCCAGGCTCGCGGTCGGCTCGTCGCACAGCAGCAGGCTCGGGTTACCGGCCAGCGCCCGGGCGATCGCGACGCGCTGCCGTTCGCTGGCTGTCAGCTGGCGGGCGGCCGTCTTCGCCTGTCCGGCCAGCCCGACCCGGTCAAGCAGGTCCAAGGCGGCTAGCCGGCGCTGCCGTCCAGGCAGGCCGGCATAGAGCAGCGCGAGCGCGACGTTGTCCCGCGCCGAACGGGACGGCAGGAGATGGGGCCGCTGGAACACGAACCCGATCTGCCGTCCGCGCAGCGCGGTTCTGTCCCGCTCGCCAAGCCCGGCCGTGTCGAGCCCGTTCAGCAGGTACCGGCCCGTTGTGGGCCGGTCAAGGAGGCCGATCACCTGCAGCAGCGTCGACTTACCCGACCTTGCCTGGCCGGTCACCGTGATCAGCTCGCCTTGCTGGACGGTCAGATCAACCGGGTGCAGCGCGGTGACCGGCGGCTTCCCCGGGTAGCTGACGCCGATCCTGCGAAGGTCGATCACGGCAGGCGGCGGGAAGAGCCAGCCGATGCCCAGCGGCAGCGGGCGGGTCACTGGCTCGGTGGCCGGCTCGCTGGCAGGCTCGTTCGGCGGCCAGCTCACTGGCTCGTCACCCGGCTAGTCCGAGTACGACGCGGTCCCCAGGTCCTAGCGTTCCCGGCAAGACTGGCTGCACGGCCACCAGGCCGCCGGCCGAGATCCCGGTCCGGACGACGACCCGCACCCGCCGTTGGCCCGCGGTCAGCCTGATCACCTCCGCTCTACCGTCGGCTGTGACGACGGCAGCCAGTGGCACCGCGAGCACGGGTCCGCTGGTGGCCGCGAGATAGAGCGTCAGCCGCACCCGGTGGCCGATCAGGGACTGCGGCAGCGGGCGCAAGCCGGTCACCGCCAGGGGATACCCCGCGCCCTGGCCAACCTGCCCGTTTGCCACCGGGTAGGACCCGATCTGGGTGACTATGCCGGGCGCTGACAGGCGTGGGCCGGCTGACGTTATTCGGGCCGACATCCCGGCTCGCACCAGCCGGGCCTGGGCCTGGCCGAGCTTCCCGGTCACGATGGGTTCTCCGGTGGCCAGCCGCAGTACCGGTCCCGCGGTGACGGCCGTCCCGAGCCTTGCGTTAACGGCCACGACCAGGGCTGACGACGCCGGTATGAAGATGACCTCGCTCATCGGGAGGTATGCGTCGGGTATCCGTAGCCCGGTGGCGGTCAGCTGGGTTCCGGCCGTCGCCATCACCGGCGCCGCCGCCGGGCGGGCTGCGTGCGCCGGGCGGGTCGGCTTTGCCGCCGGGAAGGTTGGCCCCACCGGCGGTAGCAACGGACCAGTCACCGCAGGGTGGTAGATCGGAGCGGCGTACCCGAGGTGGCGGTAGAACAGCAGCAGCGCCAGCGCTGTGCTCTCGCCGAAGTGCCCGGGCTGGTCGAAGTCGAGGTAGCCCAGGCGCTCCAGGGCATGCTGCAGCTGGCTGACGTCCGGGCCGGCGTCACCTTCGTGCAGGCTGCGGTAGGCGGGCAGCCTTCCGCCCAGCAGGAAGATCGGCCGCCCGTCGATTTCGGTGACGAGCTGTCCTGGCCGCACCCGCTGGCCGGCCTTGACCGGCATCCGGGTAACGATGATCTGGCTGTACGGCGCGGAGGCGATTACGTTGATGATCCGCGCCGCTGTCACGGTTCCGCGCAGGATGATGGTGTTCTCCAGGACCTGCCAGCGCGCGGTCGCGGTGAGGACCGAAGGGGATGGCGGTGCCGTCTCCGCTGCAACCTGAAGCGGCGACTCGATCAAGCCAGAAGCCACCAGGCCGATAGCTGACATCATGACCGCGCCGATGGCGACTCCGACCAGGAAGGCGCGCCCCCCGTCCACTTGGCGCACGCTACCAAGTCCGCGAGAGCGCTACGCCCTGATCCGGCGACGTCCGGGCAGTCGTGTCGACTTCCCGGCTCCGCTGGTCCGGTTAGCCCTGCTCGGTCCGGCCAGCCTGGTCCGGTCCCGGCTAGCCCGGTTCGGTCCCGGCCAGCCTGGTCCGGTCCCGGTTAGCCCGGTTCGGTCCCGGTTAGCCCGGTTCGGTTCGTCAGCCGGGTCCGGTCGGCGGCATAAATGGCGGGAAGCCGCGCCCTGAGCATGCAGCGGCCTCGGTGGATTCGCGACATCACGGTGCCGATCGGGATTCCCATCATCGCGGCGATCTCCCGGTATCGGTAGCCCTCGATGTCGGCGAGGTAGATCACGGCCTTGAAGCAGTCCGGCAGGTCGCGCAGGGCCTGCATGATGTCGGAGTCAGCCAGTCGGTCCAGTGCCTCTGCCTCGGCCGACCTGACCGGCTGGACGATCGGGCGCAGCTGGAACGGGACGCCGGGGATGCCGCCAGCCGGGACCTGGGTGGGTTCGCGCAGCTTTCTGCGGTACGTGGTGTAGAAGGTCGTCGTCAGGACGCAGTACAGCCACGCTTTCAGGTTGGTTCCCGGCCTGAACTGATGAAAGGCGCAGTATGCCCTGGTGAAGGTTTCCTGGATGAGGTCCTCGGCATCGCTGTGATTGCGAGTCAGGCGGAACGCGGCCGGGTACAGCCGGTTCATATAGGGAATCGCGTCTTCCTCGAACCGCGTCCGGTGGCACAGGGTCTGCGCTGCTTCGCGGCCTGGGGAGCGCACAGCTTCGCTGATTGTCATGATGCCTCCGAGCTGGGGGGCGGCGCGCGAGCCGCCGCTTGGGGGGTCTCCTGCTCATGCTCAGACATCCGACCGGCCAGCCGCATCAGGCTCAGCCTGAAACACCAGCCTGGTCACCCTGAGTTAAGCCACGGCGGGATGCGGCAGGCCTTCCTGGTGCGCAAGACGCGCGGCGAGTGCGACCAGCTCACGCCGACCTGGCCGGCCCATCTTGGCGACCAGGCTGGCTACGTGGGTCTCGACGGTCTTGGGCGAGATGAACAGCCGGTCGGCGATCTCAGTGTTTGAGCAGCCTTGCCCGACGAGCAGGAAGACGTCCATCTCGCGGCTGGTGACACCCAGTTGCCGCAGGAACGACGGCACCTCGGAGTTACCCCGGCCGCTGCGTGGCACTCGCTCGCCGGCCCGCCGCAGGATACCGCGGCACGCCGATGCCAGCCGGTCGAGGCCGCAGGCCTCGAAGTCACCGATCGCGGCACGCAGCCAGGCCGCCGGCTCGCCCCAGTGATTCTCGAAAGCAGCCGGGGCGATCAGGCGCCGCAGCACGTGGTTCCACCACGGTGCGCAGCCGAGGAAGTGGGCGCTGCCTTCCTCGGCGAGCTCCGCGGCTCGGTCCGGGCAGCCGGCCCTGCCCTGGAGTACAGCCTCGGCATACGCGAGGCATCCTCGGTTCCAGTGCGCCACCTCGGCACCCGCGGCCCGGGCCTGCGCCAGCGCGTCATGCCCGTCGTCGCCGCAGATCGCCTTGAGCACTGCCCAGTACCCCCAGGCCAGGGACGGGGCTGTCAGCGGCTCATGTCGCGCGTAGCAGATCGCCCTGGTGCTCGCCTCGAGCGCACCGGCCAGATCGTCGACGAAGATCGACGCGGTCACCCGTGCCTCGCCCCAGGCAGTGGTCAGGATCTCAGCATCTCCGTCGGCGACCCGCTCGGCCTGCTCAGCGGTCGCCTCCGCGCGTTCGCGCTCGCCCCTGACGCCGAACAGGCATGCCTGCACGCTCAGCGCCATGGCCTCGACCCGGCGCATCTTGAGACGGCCAGCGGCCTGCTGGCACTGACGAGCTGCGGTCAGCGCCCGATCGGTGTCACTGCCCAGACTCCAGGCATTGGCCAGCTGCAGGTCAAGGACCGCCGCGGTGGAGATCGCGCCTGAGTCCAGGGCCAGGCGCCTCGCCTCAGACAACCGGCTCGATCCGCGGCCTTCCAGCATGTCGATCGTGCCAAGCTCATGCAGGGCGCGGATCCGCCGGACCGGCAGGTCGTGGCTGGACGCGATCTGATAGCCCCGCTCGAACGCGCTCCGGGCGGCGCCCAGGTCGCGGACTCGTTCCCCGCGTCCGATCACTTCGAGCGCCTCACATGCGGCCTCGGGAGCAGTTCCGGACAGCCCGGCCGCCTCGGCACTAGCCAGCGACCGGCGAGCCAGGTCGAGGGCACGGTCGGGGTCACCGGCGTCGATCGCGCACCTGGCTGCCACCGCATCGGCCCAGCCGCCGAGGGTCGGATCGGCCGAGCCGTCGGCCAGGGCGCGGGCCGTCGCGACCTGCCGTTCGGCGGCGGCCACCCGGTCGCCCTCGGAGAGTGATCGGGCGAACTTGAGCCGGATGCAGGCCCTTCGCTCCGGAGCCGCTCCGGTCGCCTCCAGCTCGGCAAGCAGCCGCTCGGCTACTCCGATGAGCTGGTCACAGTCTCCGGCAAGCATCAGAACGTTGGTGAGCGCGTCATCGACTTCCACGAGCAGGAGCGGTGCCGCGGCCGGCGTCCGGGCCAGCACCGCGCGGGCCTGGCGCAGGGAGTCGGTGGCGCTGGTCAGGGTGCCCCGGCGCAGGGCTCGGCGGCCTGCCTCAAGTAGCAGCGTGGCGGCCTGTACCGGCTGACCGGCTGCCTCGTGCAGCTCGGCAGCCAGCTCGCACCAGGCGCCGGGCAAGCCCGGATGGGCGCTTTCGATCGCGGCCGCGGCCCGGCCTGAGCGTCTGGCCAGATCGGGCGGCAGTAGGTCAGCGACGATCGCGTCCCTGGTCAGGGAATGCCGGAACCGGAAAGCCACCTGGCTGGGACCGTGCGGCTCGATGAGCTGCACCCCGCATGCCCGCTGCAATGCGGCGAACGTCTCGGCCTCGGTCACCCCGGCAACGGCCGGCAGCAGGGTCCAGTCGAACTGGCGGCCGAGCACCGCAGCCGACACGATGACGTCGCTCACCTGCTGGCCGAGTCCGGCCAGCCGTCGGCGCACCGATTCGGCGATTGAGGTGGGCACACCGGTGGTGATGTCCTCGTTCAGCTGCCAGCCTGCCTGCCGGGGTACGAGTTCGCCGGACGAGACGGCGGCCGCGAGAATTTCCTCCACCGCGAACGGCAGGCCGTCGCTATCTCTGAGCAGCCGCTGGACGACCGCGCGAGGTGCGGCCTCCTGCGCCAGGCAGGCTGCGGTCATCCGCTCGACCTCGGGCTCGGTCAGCCTGGGCACCGCAACGATGGTCGCCGCCCGCCGGGCGTGAACCCGCAGGATGACGTCAAGCGCCGCGGATGGCTCGCTGTCGCACAGCGTCGCGACGCACAGGACTCGCCTGGCCTCCAGGTTGTCGGCCAGGTACTCGACGATCGCGAGTGTCTCAGGATCGGCCCACTGGAGATCCTCGAGGACGAGCAGCACGCCCGCGTTATCCAGCAGCGTGAGCAGCCGGAGAACAGCCTCGCCGAGGATCAAGGGTGAGATCTCGGCACCGGGCTCGCCAGCCCTGCTCCACTCGGGAACGATCGAGGCAAGGGCCGGCCGGTACTCCGCGATCTCGGGCGTATCCGGAATCTCGGTCGTGCGCGCGACTCGCATCAGCGCCTCGACGATCGGGCGCAGCGGGACCGGCGAAGACGCCTGCACAGCGCGCCCGGTGAGCACGGGGAAGCCGCGCGACGATGCGAGCGACGCCGCTTCCCTGGCGAGCCTCGACTTGCCGACGCCTGGCTCGCCGGTGAGAACGACCACGCCGCCCGCTTGGTCGGCTAGGCGGTCCAGGGCAGCGGTCAGGACGCCAAGCTCGCTCTGGCGACCAACCAGCACTCGACACTGCATAGCGCCCACCAGGCGATCCTACTGCTTACTTAAAGTTAACTAGTGCGACGGTGAGTAACTAGCACCAGTTCGGTCGATCTGCACAGGGACAAATTGGTCAACAACCCGTCGGCCGCCGCGAGACTGACGGGCGAGCAGTGACGTGAGCGCTCCTGGGTGTGGATCTGGCGATCCCTAAGTTGATCGGGCACTGGTCCGGCCAGCGAATCCGCGGTGCGTAGACATCCCGCTCGACCCGATGCAGGCGCAGCAGCCAGGCGCCGATGCCCGCGGCCCCTTGCATCCAGCCCAGACCTGGCTCCAGATCGGGCGGCGTCAGCCGATGCTCCGTGTGCGACCAGCGGATGCCTGCCGCATCCTCAATGCGCCGCTCCAGCACGTCGTCGGCCAGGTGCTCCGCCCAGGACAGCCACCGGCTGTCCCCGGTCTGCTGATAGCGATCGAGCGCCATCTCGCCCACGCCCGCTGTCCCGCAGCATTGGCCCAGGTTGTCCCAGAAGCCCGGGTAACGGCGGGCCGGCAGCCCGCTGGCCAGGATCGCCCGGCGGCAGGCGTCGGCCCGGTCGGCCCAGCCCTGACCGGGCCGCAGGTTGTCGAGAAGCTGGAACAGGCGCAGCGTGCCGGTGGGCCCGTGACACCAGCCGTAGCTGACCGGCGCTCCCGGTTTGGTCAGCGGGATGCTGCGCTGCACTGGCCGGGGAATGCTGTGCGGCACTGCCAGCGGGACGCTGTACGGCACCGCCAGGGTGCCGTCGTCCCGGCTGCCAAGCCGGATCAGCCGGTGTCCGGTCGACAGCGCGACATCGAGGAGATCCTGCCGGTCGAGCGTGGTACTGGCTGCCGCGAGCGCGTACCCGATGCCGGCCGCTCCGTGGGAGAAGTTCGGCGTGAACACAGCAGCATCGCGATGCCGAAGCCAGTCCGGCTCGCCATCGATCCAAGCTGCCCCGGCGACCAGCCGGTCGGCGATCGCCGAGACAGCGGGCTTGGCAACGCTGGCGTCCCCGGTCTGGATCAGCACGAGCAGAATGCCGGCCTCGCCGGACAGCAGATCGGGGCAGGTGCTGACCGGCTGCCCGGCCGCGGCGATCTCGGTCACGCTGCGCGTGAGCGCACGGGCTGCCTGGCCGGCCTCATGGTCGCCGCTGACCGACGCCCAGATGCGCAGCGCCGTCGCGCATCCGCTCAGTCCGGTATAGAGACCCAGATCGGGTCTGCCGGGTAGCGCGTCCGACTCCCCGGGTGCCGCAATGAAGTCCGCCCAGGCCGCGGGCGACGTCAGGCTCCCCAGCCGTCCGGCTGCGGCGCGGGCGTGATCATCGAAGTCCGCGATCCCGCTGAGGTGAGCCTCGGCCAGCGCCACCAGGACTCCTGCCGCTCCGGCGTAAAGATCATCGGACCGCGGCGCTCCCGGTGCCCTGGTCTCCGGCCAGGTCGCACCACCGCGAGCAGCCACCGCCGCGTCCGTCACCCAGCGCAGCGCCTCGCGGCCCGCCTCGAAAGCGTCGCTCACCACTGCACCCCGATAGCCCCGCATCTTCCCAATAGTGGCATACGGCAATCTGACGATCACAATGTGCTACTTGCTAAGCGTGGTGGCCGATCCCCGGGTTCGGGCATCTCAACTGGTCCTGTCTGGCCGACCGGTTCTGGCACAACTGGAACTTCCTGACCCGCGGCATCGCTCCGACCGCCCGAACCTGCCGTAACGGGATCGCGGAGTCGCGGTCGACCGGACCGGGCACCGCACATTCCATGATCACGGAGAGAAAGCTGCAAAATACGCACACAACTCTCCGTGATCATGGAAGCGGGACGATCCGGCGTGGTCCGCCAGCGTCAGCGGGTTCGGCCGGCCAGCGTGGCGCCGTTGCCTCGCCGATCTGCTGCCATGGCCGGCCCGATGACCACCACCGGGCAGCGGGAATGACTGAGGCAAGCTCGGATGACCGGGCCTACCGGCCGGTCCAGGAGCACCCGATCGACCGGCGGTCCGAATTGCGAGTGGGTGGCCGACCCGAGCACGAGCAGATCGGCCGTGGCCGATGCCTGTGCCAGGATCCGCTCGGCCGCGCCCTCAATTAGCTCGATCACCAGATCAGGTGCCGTCGTACCACCGAGCGCTGCCTTGACCTGCACCGCTAGGCGCCCGGCGGTCTTCGTCGGCGATCCCGGCGCAGGCTCGATGCAGTTGCTCACCGCGTAAGGTGCGCGCGCCGGGTGAGACTGCCAGGCCTGAATTACTCTGAGCGTCGCATCCCGGTGCTGCGCCTCCCGTGCCGCCCAGGTCAGGGCGGCCAGTGAAGCCCCAGAGCCGCTGACGCCCACCAGGATGACTGGCTGCTGTCCGCTGCGGTCCACTGCGGCCTCCTTACTCATCAGGCGTCCCCAGCTGCCTGCTTTCCCGCAGGCGTACCCCCGAACGCCTGCTGTCAGATGCTCCAGCACCTGCGGATTCAGTGTTGCGCCAGATGGAACGGGCCGCGTAGGGCAGAAGGTCCCTGAAAAGAGGTCGATATGCCCCTTGGACCAGGCTCCGCTCCTAGCGAGCGTGGAAGTCACCAGGGCGGGAAGGCTGTCAGGGTGCGACGGATGGGATCTCGGAGGCTGGTGATGCGGCCGATGATACCGCTCAGCGGGCGACTCGCCCGCTGGCTCGGGGCCGACGGAAATCCAATGCGCCGCCGGACGGACCGGGTGGAGAGCGCGGTGAAAGTGGTCCTGCTGCTGGTGTTCCTGGCCAGCGGACCGCTGCTGGCGAGCATGACCGGCAGCTGGGTGGAGCAGGCAGGCATGCACGAGATGCGGCAGCAGCAGTCCTGGCAGCAGGTGAACGCAGTGCTGCTGCAGCCCGCGCCACGGCCGTTCGACACTTATGGGTCCATGGCTAGCTACTGGGTGGCGGCCCGATGGCAGGCACCGTCCGGCAAGCAGCAGGTTGGCGAGGTACTTACCCAGGCCGGCGCTCCGGCCGGCACCTCGGTCAGGATCTGGGTCAACCAAGCCGGCCAGCTGACCGGGCGCCAGCCGATGACCATGCGGGTGGTCGTGATCCGGATGGTTCTCGCCGAGATCCTGGCCCTTGGCGGGCTGGCGACCGCGCTGCTTTTCGTCTCCGGCCTGATCAGGTGGCAGCTCAATCGACGCCGGATGGCGTACTGGGCGATGGAGTGGGCCGCATTCGGCCCGCGCTGGACTAAGCTGCGCTGATCTCGCGCAGCAGCTCCTTGGCCTGGCGGGCTATCTCGGCGTCTTCGCGCGCGGTGACGACGAGGGTTCGCGTTGTCGCCTCCGGCCCGGTGATCTCAGCGTCGGCCCTGGCTGCGGCGTTGCGCTCCGGATCGAGCGCGACCCCGAGGAAGCCAAGGCCCGCCGTGGCGGCGGCCCGCACCTCGGGCAGGTGCTCGCCGACGCCGCCGGTGAAGACCAGCGCGTCCAGGCCGTTCATCGCGGCCGCCATCTGAGCTATTCCGGCGACCAGCCGGTGCGCGTGCACGCGAAGCGCGAGCGCGGCGGCCGACGCACCCCTTTCCGCCGCCGCCATCACCTCCCTGATGTCACCGCTGGAGTCCGGCAGCTCGGCCAGCCCGGCCAGGCCGGAGCCGTGCTCCAGCCGGTTCGCGAGCTCAGCCAGCGATACCCGGTCCTCGCTGGCCAGCCACACGATCAGCCCGGGGTCGATGCTGCCGCACCTGGTCGCCATCACCAGCCCGTCCATCGGCGTGAATCCCATGGTGGTCTCCACGCTGCGACCGCCCTGCACCGCCGCCAGCGACGACCCGGCGCCGAGATGACAGGTCACGAGGCGAAGCTGTTCCGCATCGTGGTTGTCGAGCAGCTGCCCGGCCCGGCGGGCAGCGTAACCGTGCGAGAGCCCGTGGAAGCCGAACTTGCGCAGGCCGAACCGGTTCCGCCAGGCGGCTGGCAGCGGGTAGGTAGCGGCTTGCGGCGGAAGGGTGGCATGGAAGGCGGTGTCGAAGCAGGCGACATTGGGAACGCCGGGGAAGGCGGCGGTCGTGGCGGCGATGCCGGCCAGTGCGCGCGGCTGGTGCAGCGGTGCGAGCGAGGTCAGGTCGGCGACCTGGGCCAGCACGTCGTCGTCGATCAGCGTGGCCGCGGTGAACCGGCTGCCGCCATGCACCACCCGGTGGCCGATCGCGTGGACCGGAATCGGGCTGCCCGGACCGCCACTCACACCGCTGCTGCCCGGCCCGCCGCTGCTGCCCGGGCCGCCGTCGCTGAGCTGGTCAAGGAACCCGCGCAACTCGGGCGCGTCCGCCGTGCCGTCCCACCGGTCGACGTCGCGCCGGGCGATCACCGCATCGTCGTCGCCGACGACCGACAGCTTGAGGCTGGATGATCCGGCGTTGACGACCAGGACCGCCGTCATCGCAGTCTGGGCACGTGGATCGCCCGGCCTCCGGTCTCCCTTGGCGCGGCACCCGGCGGAGCGTCCGCCGACCGGCCGACGGCCAGCGGCCACTTCCACTTCGTGATCTCCGGCATGTCCTCGCCGTGGGCTCTGATCCACTCGGTATGCCTGGCCCGGCTGTCCGTCATCAGCTGGCGCAGCCTGGCGGCGCGGGCGCCAAGCCCGGGCACCCGGTCGATCACGTCCATGACCAGGTGGAACCGGTCCATGTCATTAAGGACCAGCATGTCGAACGGCGTGGTGGTGGTGCCTTCCTCCTTGTAGCCGCGGACATGCAGGTGCTCGTGGCCGGCCCGCCGGTAGGTGAGCCGGTGGATCAGCGTGGGGTAACCGTGATAGGCGAAGATCACCGGCCGGTCAGCGGTGAACAGTGCGTCGTAGGCGGCGTCGCTCATCCCGTGCGGGTGCTCGGAGACCGGCTGCAGCCGCATCAGGTCCACCACGTTGACCACCCGGACGGCAAGGTCGGGCAGGTGCTGGTGCAGGATGTCGGTCGCCGCGAGCACCTCGATGGTGGGCACGTCGCCGGCACAGGCCAGCACCACGTCAGGCTCGACCCCGTCGGAGTCGTTGCTCGCCCACTCGAAGATGCCCGCGCCGCGGGCGCAGTGCACCAGGGCGGCGTCGATGTCCAGCCAGTCGGGGGATGGCGTCTTCCCGGCCACGATCACGTTGACCAGGTTCCTGCTGCGCAGGCAGTGGTCGGCGACCGCGAGCAGCGTGTTGGCGTCCGGCGGCAGGTAGACCCGGATCACCTCGGCCTTCTTGTTCACCACGTGATCGATGAAGCCGGGGTCCTGGTGGCTGAAGCCGTTGTGGTCCTGTCGCCAGACGTGCGAGGTGAGCAGGTAGTTCAGCGAGGCGACCGGCCGGCGCCAGGGCAGTCTACGGCTCACCTTCAGCCACTTGACGTACTGGTTCACCATCGAGTCGACGATGTGAATGAACGCCTCGTAGCACGAGAAGAACCCGTGCCTGCCGGTCAGCAGGTATCCCTCTAGCCAGCCCTGGCAGGTGTGCTCGGACAAGATCTCCATCACCCGGCCGTCCGGCGTCAGGTTCTCATCGACCGGCAGGATGTCCGCCTCCCAGGTCTTGCCGGTGACCTCGATGACGGCGTGCAGCCGGTTGGACTCGGTCTCATCCGGTCCGACGATCCTGAAATTGCGCTGGTCCAGATTCCTGCGCATGACGTCGGCGAGCATTCCGCCGAGCACCCGGGTGGGCTCTGACGTGGTCTGGCCCGGGGCGCGGACGCCGACGGCGTGCTCACGGGCGCCGAGCAGGTCCAGGTCCCGCAGCAGCAGGCCGCCGTTGGCATGCGGGTTCGCCCCGAGCCGCCGGTTGCCGCTTGGCGCCAGAGTCAGGATCTCGGGCCTGGGCCGTCCGGCGGCGTCGAACAGCTCATCCGGCCGGTAGGAGCGCAGCCACTCATCAAGCTGGCGCAGGTGCTCCGGATTGGTCCTGACCTCGGCCAGCGGCACCTGATGCGAGCGCCAGGTCCCGGCCACCGGCAGCCCGTCCACCATGGCCGGTCCGGTCCAGCCCTTCGGGGTCCGCAGCACGATCATCGGCCAGGCTGGCCGCTGCCGGTGCCCGCGCGCCGCGGCGGGCATTTCGGGCGCCGTGGCCGATCCGGCTGCCGTCTGCCCGGGCAGGACGGGGACGAAGTCGGAGCTGACCGGCGCAGCCGGGCCGTCGGCGCCGCCGCCGCTCTCTGCTCGGGCGTCGCGCCAGATGGCCCGGATCGCGGCCGTGACCTCGTCCACAGCGGCGGCCATTTGCTCATGCATAACGGCAGGATCGTCGCCAGTGACGTACCAGGGCCGGTAGCCGTAACCGCGGAGCAGGGAGTCGAGCTCGCCGGCGCCGATCCTGGCCAGGACGGCCGGGTTGGCGATCTTGTAGCCGTTCAGGTGCAGGATCGGCAGCACCGCGCCGTCCCGGGCCGGGTCGAGGAACTTGTTCGAGTGCCAGCCGGTCGCCAGCGGGCCGGTCTCCGCCTCGCCGTCGCCGATGACGCAGGCCACGATCAGGTCCGGGTTGTCGAACGCGGCGCCGTGCGCGTGCGAGAGCGAGTAGCCGAGCTCGCCGCCCTCGTGGATCGATCCCGGCGTCTCGGCAGCGACATGACTGGGCACCCCGCCGGGGAAGGAGAACTGGCGCATCAGGGCGGCCATGCCCGTGCCGTCCCGCGGCACGCTCGGGTAGATCTCGGAGTAGCTGCCTTCGAGCCAGCTGTTCGCCAGCGCCGCCGGACCCCCGTGGCCAGGCCCGATGACGATCATCATGTCCAGGTCCTGCATGCTGATCGCGCGGTTCAGGTGCGCCCAGATGAAGTTCAGGCCGGGCGTGGTTCCCCAGTGACCGAGCAGCCGGGGCTTGATCTGCTCAGGTCGCAGCGGCTCCTTCAGCAGCGGATTGGTCATCAGGTAGATCTGACCAGCGGCCAGGTAGTTGGCCGCCCGCCAGTAGGCGTTCAGCGTTCTTGCCTGGTCGCCGGGCAGGACGCGGCGCGCGGGCTCAGCGGTCTCAGCGGGCACGGACGACGGTGACCGGGCAGGCGGCGTGCGTCACGCAATGGGTGCTGACCGAGCCGAGCAGCATGCCGCTGAACCCTCCGTAACCACGGCTGCCCACGACCAGCAGGTCGGCGTCTTGGGATTCGTCGATCAGCACCTGGGCCGCGTGCCCATAGACGATCTTCGACTCGACCTGGAGGCCGGAGTCGCCGAACGCCTCAGCCACCGCGCGCTCCAGTTCGGCCTGCTTGGCCTGCTCGACCTCGGCGCGCACGCTGGGCGGCGCGACGCCGACCGGTGCTGGACCGACCGCGGCCGGGTAGTGCCAGGCCATCACGGCCCTGATAGTGGCGCCCATCGCCTTCGCATAGCGGGCCGCCCAGGCCATCGCCGTGGCCGACTCAGACGAGCCATCGACGCCGACCACAACGCACTCTGCCTTGCCTTCGCTGGTCATAACCTGTGCCTCGCTTCTGTGCGCCGTGGTAGCGCGCCGGTACGCGGTCCGCAACACCCTCAACAGTCATCCAATTGTGTACCCACTCATCCGGCCAGGGCCGTAAGTCCTGGCCGGATACGGCCGTTTCGTCTGACCCGCCGGCGAGCCAGCGGCCGCGGACATCGCCGGACCCACCGACGCCGGCTCTGGCTGGTCGGTAGCCGTTACGTGTCCCGCTTGACCAAGGCTGGGCGTGGGTGATTTGGTTCACCACATGAAACGCGGGTCAACCCGAGTGCCCAGATGACCTCGGCTTTCCTTTTTGTAGGTATTGCGGTGATCTTGTGTGCCGCCGCGGTCCTTGCCCTGCTCGGAGTTGGTCAGCTCGCGCTGTCCGGGGTTGCGGCGATCGAGCGTGACGGGCTGGCCAGAGGCCGGCTGGCCCCGGCGTGGTCGCTGGCCGATGCCGACGGGAACCTGCATCGGTCACCGCCGGCCAAGCCGCTGCAGCTGATCGTGTTCACCGACCACTCGCTGAAGTCGTTTCCCTCGGTGGCTGCCGGGCTGCGCGCGCTCGCCGCGGACGACCTGGAGATCGTTGTCCTGCTGCGCGGGCCCAGCCAGATCGCCGAGCCGGTGCTCGGCCAGCTTGGCCTGGGTGGCATTCCGGTGCTGACCGGATCCCCGGCGCGGTACGCCGACTACAACGTCAGAGTGATCCCGTTCGCGATCTTCGTGGATTCCGCCGGGCGAGTACGGGCATCGAGCCTGGTCAACCACGACTGGCAGCTAGCCAAGCTGCGGGAGATTGCCGCGATTCCGCTGGACGCCGCCGAAGAGGCAGCCGCGCGGCCACGCGGATCCGCGCTGGCCAGGCTGCGCGGCGCGACCGGGCTGGACCGGCAGCGGAAAGCCGCGCCGCCATCGGCACCCCGGTTGTCCGGGCGAGCGGCGTAGCGGTGAACATGATCGCGCTCAGCGCCAAGGCACTGATCGCCGTGCTGCTGCTGGCGGCCGGCGGGGCCAAACTGGCCGATCTGCCCGGATTCACCGCGGCGGTGGCGCTGTTCGCGCCGCGCCGCACTCCGCGGCAGGTGCTCCGCGGTACCGCACTCGGGGTGGCCATCGGCGAGATCGTGGCCGGGGCTGCCAGCCTGTCCAGCCCAGGCATCGGCTGGCTGAACCCGGTCGTCCTCGGCATCGGCTGCGGTTTCGTCGGCGTCTCGGTGGCCGGTTACGCCTGGCATCGAGACCGGCCCTGTCACTGCTTCGGCGCGCTCTCGGCGCGCACCTTCGGCGCGGCCGGGATCGGCCGGGCCGTAGTGATCGCGGTCGGCGCCGCGATGGCCATGGTCCCGGCCAGGTCGTCGCTGATCCAGCTTGGCCCGGCCGGACGGCTGTCACTCCTGGCCGGCGCCGCGCTGGTCGCCTGGGCTGCCTTCAGCGCGGCGGCGGCGGTGGCCGCTGGCCGCGATGCCGCGCCGAGGTGGGCGTCGTGATCCGGATCCCGCTCTACCTGGCGGTGGCACAGTGGGCGCTGCTCGCGGCTCTCGGCGTGCTGGTCGTGGTGATGTTCCGCCAGCTTGGCCGCCTGCTGGCCGGTGCCAGCCAGCCGGCCGAACTCGGTCCGGCGGTCGGCAGCCTGGCCGCCCCGGTGGCCTATTCCCGGCCAGGCGAAGATGCCGTGCGGCGGCTGACGCCAGGTGACGGGCAGCCCGCGCTGGTGGCGTTCGTCGACCCGACCTGCCCGTCCTGCGAGGAACTGGTCGGCGTGCTCGACGCGGCACGGCGGGCGGGTGAGCTGACCGGCCTGCGGACGCTGCTGCTGATCTCCGACCCGGTCAGCTACCTGCAGATCTCTGCGCCGTTCCGGTCGACCGGGCTGGAAATCGGCCGGCCTGCGCAGGCTGGCGGGCTGCGCTCCTACCGCGTGACGGCCACGCCGCTGCTGGTGGCGATCGATGCCGCTGGCCTGGTCAGGGCGGCCGGACCGGTGCGGCAGGCTGCCCAGGTTCGCGCTTACGCGCAGGCGTGCCTGCTGCCGGAGCCGGAGACAACGTTGGCCGTCGTTCCGGCGGCCGCTGCAAGGGGGGAGACCTCGACGTGAGCCGCAGAGAGCGGAGCCGCAAAAGACAAGGTGCGAGCCTGGATGACCGGATCGGCGCGCTGACCGAGCGGGTGGCCAGGCGGATGAGCCGCCGGGACGCCCTGCGCCGGGTAGTGATCGGCGGTACGACCGGCCTGGCCGCGCTGGCGCTCGGCGAGAGCCCGGCCCAGGCATCGGCCTGCGTGTGCGGCCCGACCCGGCGCTGCTCGGGCTGCCCTGAGGTGGGTTGTCCGGCCGGCCAGCACCTGTGCAAGTCGTCCTTCGACGGTGGCAACTGCTTCAACTACCAGGGCTATCGCTGCGAGTGGCCGCAGGGCACCTGGATCGCGTGCATGAACCTGGGCAAGGGCCTGGGTTACAAGGTCTGCTACGACTGCATCGGGGCAGCCGGCTGCCGGGACTGGTGTACCTGCCTGAGCGGGTGCATCTGCTGCGACTGTGCCAGCCAGGCCGATGTTCGGGCCGAGCAGCGCCGGCTCCAGCTTGCTGATGTGCAGTGACGCTGCTGCTGGCCGGGTCGGCCCTGGTCCTGGCTGTGGTGAACGGCTATTCGAAGGCCTACTCGCCTTGAGGCGCGAACTCGGCTGCCTCGCTGGCGGCTGGCCTTCCGGTCGGGAGGCTGACTACGCAGTTCTGGGTCGTCATCGCGTACGCGGTCCCCGCCGCCGCGATCTGGGCCGTGCTCGGTCTGTGCCTTGGTGCGCTGCCGCTGGCCGGGGCCGCACTTGCCGTGGCGGTGGTCTACGGCTGCTACTACGGACTGACCGAGGTAACCGGCCGTCGCGGCCTGGCACCGCCCGGCCGGACCTGGCAGGTGCCGCAGACCATGGTCATCAGCGCTTCCCCTGGCCGCCGCGTAGTTGTCTGGGGTGCGATTCTGGGGCCAGGTTTCGCGACCCGCAATCCCTACGCCGGGTTCGGGCTGCTGCCCCTGCTGGTCGCCGCGATGAGCGGCGTCCGGGCCGCCCTGATGGTCGGAGCGGCGATCGGCCTGGCGCACGGCTCGGCGCGAGCGCTGGCCCTGCTGCGCGACCTGCGAGAGCTGCCCGCTGGGTCGGCCGGCGGTCCGATCGGACACCTGGATCTGCTGCTGAAGACCGTCTACTGGCGGCGACTGGACGGCTGCATCCTGCTGGTCATCGCAGCGGCGGCCGCGGCTGCGACCGTGCACCACTTCACCTGACCCGACTATTCGTGGAGGACACATGCGCGCAACGCTGTCCGCGGCGCTCGTGCTCGGCCTGACTGCGATCACGATCAGCGGCCCGGCCGCGGCGACCATAGCCGCCGCGGCGCCGAGCACCACCACCCAGTCCGCGTTCTCTGGTCGCGAGGTCTTCAACATCATCAGGCTGAGGGTGACGTCCCAGCATCCGAAGGTGATCGCGAAGGGCGCGTTCCGTGCCATCGGGTACCTCGATGGCGGCCGGGTGACGACGGCCGTCTTCCGGCACGGCACGATCGAGTTCCGCCACCGGGTGGCCAGCACCGAGGTGTCCGGTCCGAACCTGCAGACCTGCTGGTTCCGTGAGTGGCAGCGGGGGACCGTCTGGGTGGTCGGGGCGACCGGGAGGTACGCAGGGATCCGCTATCGTGGCGACTTCTGGACAACGATCTCGGCCCAGCTTGCGCATGGGTCGCAGAGCGGGTGCGGCACCAAGATCGTCCGCTTCCGAGAGCTGACCCACGAGAGCGGCCAGGTGAGCTGACTGGAGAGCCCGGATGCCCGACCTGTCCTTGCTGCCTCCGTCGGCCACTATCGAGGGCGAGGACCTGCGGCTCGGCGGCTGCCTCGTCTCCGACCTGGCGCAGCGGTTCGGGACGCCGGCCTACCTGATCGATGAGGGCGCACTCCGGGCCAGGGCCAGGGAGTACCTCACCGCGCTGACCAGCCGGCATCGGCGCGGCCGGGTGTGTTTCGCTGTCAAGGCATATCCGTCGGTGTCGATGATCCGGGTCCTGGTGCGCGAGGGTCTCGGCTGCGACGTCGTGGGTGCCGGTGAGCTGAGGCTGGCGCTGGCGGCCGGCGCCGACCCGGCGAATATCGTTATGCACGGAAATGCAAAGTCCGACGAGGACATCGAGTCCGCCATCGCCGCCCGGATCGGCTACATCGTTGTCGATGGTTTTGATGACATCGACCGGATCGCGAGGCTGGCGGACGAGCGGACCCCGGTGCTGCTGCGGGTTGTTCCCGGTGTCGAGTCGGCAACCCATGCCGCGCTGGCGACCGGTGGCAGCCAATCCAACCTGGTGGTGGTCCCGGTGACCGGCGCGTACTGCTTCACCATGGCCAACAACTACAACGCCGCGCTCCGGCCGCCGGTCATCTACTGCGACAACGGTACCGCCCGAGTCGGTGTCCGCCGGGAGACCTTCGACGACCTGCTGGCCCGCGAGGTCGGTGAGTCCTGATCTGGAGCGAAGCCAGCTCGTATTATTTAATATACCAGTGATAAGAAAATTAGACATCGAGGTTCATCTATTTCTTGACCCGATGAAATCGGATCAGCATGCTGTCCATACTCTGTATGCAGTTAAGGTCGGCTCGCGGGGTGGCAAGAGCGCGCTCTGTCTCGGACCTGGTGGCCTGCCGCCGCGCGAACGGGAGACCGCATGCCAGTAACGAGGGAGCAGGTTATCGACCTGCTCGGCACACTGGTGCGGATCGAGTCGGTCGCGCCGCGGCTGAATCCGGCCGGTCGGGGCGAGGGGGACGTCGCTAGGTTCATCGCGGACTGGCTGGCAGCCAGCGGCGCGGAGATCGAGTTCATCGAGATCGAGCCGGGCAGGCCGAACGTGCTGGCCAGGCTCCGCGGTACCGGCGGCGGGCCAACCCTGTGCCTGAACGCGCACAGCGATACGGCCGGCTACCAAGGCTGGCCGGACCGGGCGCTGGAGTGCAGGATCGACGGCGATCGGATGTACGGGCTCGGCGCCGCCGATGACAAGGCAGGCTGCGCAGCGGCCATGCTGGTGCTGCGATCGCTAGCCGAATCGCAGGTCCGCCTCCGCGGTGACCTGCTGGTCGCCTGCGTGGCGGACGCGAAGGGCGGCTCGATCGGCTCGCAGCACCTGGCCAGCCTCGGCGGGATCGACGCGTGCGTCGTCATCGTTCCGCAGCCGATCCATGAATTGGTCGTCGAGCATCAGGGTTCCGGCTGGATCGACGTGATCTGCCACGGGATGGCCGCCGCTGGCTCGGCACCTGACACCGGGGTAGACGCCATCGTGCATCTCGCCGAGGTGATCACCAGGATCCACCAGCTGGACCGGGCGGTCTTCGAGGCCAACCCGTCGCTGCTGAACGGCCGTACCGTCTGCCACACAGGGACGATCACCGGCGGCAGCGACCACGCGACCTATCCGGGCCAGGCACGGCTGGGGATCGAGATCGGTACCCAGCCAGGGGAGAAGCTGTCCGACCGGGTAGCCGAGATCGAGACCATCTTCGCTCGGGTCGCTCAGGCTGAGCCCGGCTTCCGCGGTGAAATCGTCGTCCGGCTGGACCGCGCGCCGTTCGTGGCTAAAGGACACGAGGCACTTCAGGAAATCGTGGCCAGGGCAATGACCAGCGTGCTCGGCCGGACGCCCAAGATCACCGGCCGGAACGGATGGACCGATGCGGCGGTGCTGCAGGCGGCCGGAATCCCGACCGTGCTGCTTGGAGCGACCGGCGGCAACTGCCAGGTCGCCGACGAATGGGTATCGATCGGCCAGCTGGTGACGCTGTGCACGATCCTTGAGCAGGCAGCCAGCCAATATCTGACCTGACCCGCCCGGATTGACTTCTTATTAGCTATCTATCAAAATAGCTACATGTTTGATCAGCAGTCGGAGTCGGTGTTCCGGGCGTTGGCTGACCCGACCCGGCGGCAGATCCTGCAGGACCTGCGCGACGGCGATCTGGCTGCCGGGGAGATCGCCAGCCGGTTTCCGATCAAGGGACCGTCGGTCTCCCGGCACCTGGCGATCCTGCGAGCGGCCGGCTTGGTCACCGAGCGGCGCGAGGCGAACCGGATCATCTACTCCCTTGCGCAAGACCGGCTCGCGTTGTGCCTGGGCGGGTTTCTGTCCGCCGTCTGTCCTGACCAGATCGTGCTGCGGCACCGCAGGCCAGGTCCGGCATCGGAGGGAGCGCTATGAGCCCGCCGCGAGTCCGGGCCATGCTCGAACGCCGAATCCTGGTCAACTACCGGATCGAGCCCGACGCGCTTGAGACGGTCGTGCCTGCGCCGTTCCGGCCGGTCCTGATCGACGGCCATGGGATTGCGGGCATCTGCCTGATCCGGCTGGGCCGGATTCGCCCGGCCGGATTCCCCGCTGCCTGGCTCAGCTCGGAGAACGCCGCCCACCGGATCGCCGTTGAGCGGGACACCCCGGCCGGGCCGGCCACTTGCGTGTACATCCCGCGCCGTGACACCTCGTCCTGGTTGACCGTCCTCGTTGGGGGGCGGATGTTCCCCGGCTGGCATCATCCGGCGAGGTTCAGCGTGAGCGAGAGCGGCAGTCAGTTCCTGGTTCAGCTGCGGAGCAGGGACGGGAGCGTGCGAGTCCGGGTTGATGCGTGCCGGTCCGATCGGGTCATGGCCGGCTCGGTCTTCCAGAGCATCGCCGAGGCTGATCAGTTCTTCAGGAGCGCTCCCATCGGCTACTCCGCGACGCCGGCTGCTGACCGGTTCGATGGCGTAGAGCTCGGCTGTTCCGGCTGGAACCTTGAGCCGCGCCAGGTGCGCGAGGTGGCGTCAAGCTTCTTCGACGACGTCACCCGATTTCCGCCGGGCACCGTCACGCTCGACAGCGCCTTCCTGATGCGCGGGCTCGAGACCACGTGGCACCCGCTGCCGGGGTTGCGAGACGAGACGGCCCAGGTTCGGGGTCCGGCGCGGATGCCGCTAGTCAGCTGATCCAGGTAGGAACGCCGCGCGAGGAGTCCTCGCCGGGCACCGAGACCACGGCATTGCCGTAGCCGCAGGCCATCAGCCGGACGTCCGTCACGGCCCGAACCTGCCGCTGCGTCCCGGCCGCCAGGACGCCGGTGTCGCCGCTGGCGAGGCTGATGACCTGGCCATCGGCCGAGATCTCGGCTTGGCCATCGAGGACATGCCACACCTGTTCTGAGTCGAAGACATGGACCGGGCCGTGTTGGCCGGCCCGCATCTGCACCTGCCACATGCTCAGTTCCGTGGTCGGACCCTGCGATGGCGATGCCAGAGTGATCATCACCGCATTGGGAGTCTCGGTCCGGCGGGCCTGACCTTCTCGGACATAGACGACTGGCATGGCGTTCCTCTCGGGTATCCTCGCGGGGTCCTCACTAGGTCCTCGCAATGTCGTCGCGGGTCCTCGCGCCGTCCTCGCGCGGTCCTGGCAATGTCCTCGCGGGGGCCTTCGTAATGTCCTCGCGGGGTGCCCGCAACTGGACAACTAGGTTGACGATAAGGTACACCAGGTTGTCGATTTTGGCCACCGGCGGCAAGATGTCCAGGTGACGAACGAGCGATCGGGCTACGAGCTACCGCTGCTGCTCGCGTCGGCGTTCCGCGCCCTCGTGGACGAGCTGCACAGCGAGCTAGCCCGCCGGGGCCACAGCGGGGTGCGGCCGATTCACGGCTTCGGGCTGCAGGCGCTTGGGCCGCAGGGAGCCAGCCTCAGCGAACTGGGCCGTCGGCTCGGCGTCAGCAAGCAGGCAGCGGCCAAGACGGCCGCATCGCTTGAGCAACTCGGCTATGCGGCTCGGGTGCCGGATGCGAGCGACAAGCGGGCGTGGGTGCTGACCCGGACCGAGCGCGGCGACGAGATGCTGAGCCTCAGCGCGGCTGTGTTCAGCCAGTTTCGGCAGCGCCTCGTCAGCCGACTTGGTGCCGACCGAGTGCGAGCCCTTGAAGACGATCTTCAAGAGCTGGTGGCGTCGGCGGGCGGCGCGAAACTCGGCGACCTGCCGGGCTGGCTGCGCTGAAGCCGTGCGGTGAGCGCGGACATTTCTCAGCGACTGTCCCTGAAAGTCTTCCGCGCTATCCCCCAGCGCTCGCCGTGCTCGCGGAACATCCGGGCCGGGCCGGCGTCACCTGGCATCGCGGGTCTCGGGCATATCGCTGCTGTGGCAGCCATTGCGGGCGTGCCTGGCGAAGTTCCTGAAGCACCTTGATGGCTTCGGGATACTGGCGCAGCGTCGCATGCGCATGCGCCACGTCCAGCCGGTGGCTGGGCGAGAACCTGTGCACGCGGCGCAGGCTGCCGCCTTCAAGCTGCCGGGCGATGGCCAAAGTGACATCGGGCTGGCCGGCCTTCGCCGCGTTCTCGGCAGCAGTCACGGAGGCGGTGACCGGACCGAACACATGCCACGGCGAGTACGACAGCACAAAGTCGCGTCCTGCGCAGGCAGCGGCCATCTGGACCAGCCGCAGCGCGTCGCGGGCTTCATCCGGGCGGTTGTCGCGTACCGCCGCAGCCGAGGCCCGCATCAGCAGTCGGCCCCACGCGGCCATCTGATCCCGGCCGGCCGTCGAGCCTGCGCGCGCAGCGACTTTGCTGCCATGCGCGCACTGGCCGGCGAGGCCGACACCAGGGCATCCGCGTCACGCAGCAGGGCCGGCAGTACCGCGCCCATCTCCGCGAACCTGCTATCCACCAGCAGCGGCATCGCCCCGGCCAGCGCGGACCTGACGCCCGCCAGCGTCGGCATCGCGTCCGGCTGCTCACGATGCTCGCCGTCAATCGCCCGCCGCACCGGCTCCCACTGCCCGGCATCGACAGCATCAGGCTCAGGCGCATCCGGCTCAGACATCAGCGCTGCCGGCGGTCGGCGTCCGGAGCGGGCCGCTGGGAATTTAGCGGATCCGCGCTTTCGCACAGCGGATCGGGCCGCTCGGGGCGTGTATGGGATGCATGAGCTACCCACGCGGAGGTGCGGTGACATTTGAGGAGTTCGCGGCGGGCCACCTGGCCGCGGCGCGGCGGTTTGCGGCGGTGCTTATCGGAGATCAGACCCGGGGCGACGACCTTGTCCAGGAGGTACTGGTCCGGGCGCACGCCAGGTGGCGGCGGATCGGCTCGATGGACCGGCCGGAATTCTACGTTCGCAAGATGATCGTGAACGAGTTCCTGTCCTCGCGCCGCCGGACCTGGTGGCTCGTCCCGGCCGGCAGCGGCACCGATATCGATCAGCGGGTCACGCCAGATCACGCGACCAGCCAAGCCGACCGCGACGCCCTGCTGACCGAGCTCGGCAAGCTACCGGCCCAGCAGCGAGCCGTGCTGGTACTGCGGTACTACGAGGGGCTCTCCGACGGGCGGATCGCGGAACTGCTCGGCCTGGCGCCAGGCACTGTGCGCGGCTACGCCTCGCGTGCCCTTGCCGCGCTGCGCATCGAGATGTCCCCCGGGCCAGAAGCCGAGCACATCGGGCTGGCCGCAGATGAGAGGAGATACTAGTGAGGACCGAGAACGACCTACGGGCCGCACTGAGGAGCCTGGAGCCGCCCGCCACGGGCGGTGACACGGTACTGCGCGGCGTCCGGCGCCGGGTCGCGCGCCGCCGGATCCTGCGGGCCGGGGTCCTGACTGGTGTGACAGGCCTGGCCGCTGCCGTGACGGCGGTCGCGGTCGTAACCGGGGCTACGCCCGGCCCGGCCATCGCCGGTGGCCGTCATGCGCCCGCGCCGAAGACAACCACCCAGCGGGCGCAGACCGCGGCCTACATAGTCCAGCACGCGGCCGCCGCCGAAGCCCGCGCGGCCCGGATGATCCAGGTCATCAGGGATCGCGCGGGCGTCAGCTACCTGAGCGTCGCGACCCAGCAGACGCTCTTCGTCAGCTCCCAGCGCACCTCGCACGGCTGGCCCCTGCTGGCGAGCGCGGAAAGCATCACGGGCACGACCTATACCAATACCCTGGTCGACTACAAGGACCGGGCGTACAGCGTGAACTCGGCCAGCACGCTGGACGCCGGTCCCTGGGGCGCGAAGGGCATCGTGATCGGCAGCTGGCTGCCCGGCGTGACCGCGTCGGATCCCGCCTCCGCCTATGCCGCCGCGCTCCGGCGGGGGATCATCAAGGTAATCGGCTACCGGAACCTGAACGGTCGTCAGACGATCCTGATCCAGATCGACTTCCAGAAGCTGAAGGTCCTGCCCACCACCCCGGCCCGGCGCAGCCACGACTACGTGCGCAAGCTCCATATGTGCCAGGCCCAGCACGCCGGGCCGTGCACGCGGCCGCAGGCCATGCCACCTCGCCCCAGTACCTGCAAGCTTCCGCCGCCACCAGTCAACGAGGTGTGGCTCGACGCCTCGACCTACCTGGAGGTCCAGGAAGGGACCATCACGCCGAGGACCGTAATGCACCTGCTGCCAGGAAAGCAACGCGTGGTGTGGGCCTGCTACACGGTGGTGGGCTGGTCGGCGACCACGACGAGCGTGGCCTGGCTGCCGCCAACCAAGCACAACCTGGCGCTGCTGAACCTGACCCCGCCAGCCGGATTCACCCAGGTCTCGAACCAGAAGATCGCCCAGTATCTCGGCCCTTACTCCTGACCCTGAAAGGAAGGCCGCGCGCTGGCCAGCCCTGGGCAGGCGAGCCCGAGGCTGGCCGGTTGCGCTCTGCTCCGGTCAGCGGGGTGCGGGCTCCGGTAGCTGGGCTAGCAGGCCTGCGCCAGATCTGGGCGCCGGCCAGTTGATTTAGGCCTGGGCTGTCTCCGCGACCTTGGCCGACTCGGCTGCGGCGCGTTCTCTGACGGCTTCCTGGCCGCCATGCCGCAGTGCCGCGAGCGCGGCGAGAACGAGCACGATCATTGCCATGCTGAACACGATCACCAGGCCGTGGTGGAACGGACCGGAGATGAGCTGCGGGAAGAACCGCTTTCCGGTCAGCACGGCCACATTGTGGGCCGGCAGGTGCTGGAGTGCACCGGTCGGCGCGAGCAGCTGACGCACTGGGTTGTAGCCAAGGAACGCGGCGAACAGGCTGCCGACCGGCGGCAGCGCACCGACCTGATGCGCCACCGGGGCAGCGACGCCCTGGCTAATTAGGCCGCGGCTGAGAGTGGCCGGCAGAGTCGAGGCAAGTCCGGCGATCATCAGGGAGAAGAAGATGCCGATCGAGAGCACGAAGCCGGAGTTGGTGAACGTCGCGAGCATGCCGGAAGCGGCGCCGCGCTGCCTGGGCGGGACGCTGTTCATCACCGCGGCGGCATTGGGCGCGGAGAACAGGCCCATTCCGATGCCGGAGGCGAAGATCAGCGCGGCAAAGGCCGGGTAGTGGAAGTCGACCGGCACCAGCAGCAGCCCGCCGAACGCCGCGGCCGAGAGCAGCAGCCCGCCTGAGGCGAACAGACGGGCGCCGTATCGATCAGACAGCCAGCCGGACAATGGTCCGGCGATCAGGAAACCGCAGGTCAGCGGGAGCAGGAAGATGCCGGACCAGAGCGGCGTGACGGTGAACGCGTAGCCGTGCAGCAGCAGCCAGATGCCCTGCAACCAGATGATCAGCATGAACTGCAGCCCGCCGCGGGCGATCGAAGCGAGCAGCGCCGCGGTCGCTCCGGCCGAGAAGGACTTGATCTTCATCAGTCTCAGGTCGAACATCGGAGATTCGATCCGCAGCTCGATCACGCAGAACGCGGTGAGCAGGACCACCCCGCCGATCAGGCCGGTGAGCACCACCGGGCTGGTCCAGCCCATCGAGTGGCCGCCGTAGGGCTGGATGCCGTAGGTGATCCCGGTCAACAGCCCGATCAGGCCGACCCCGAAGGTGATGTTGCCGAGCCAGTCGATCCTGGCGGGGGTCCTGGCCCCGACCTCGCGCAGGCTGCGGTAGGACCAGATGGTCCCGACCACGCCGATCGGCGCGGAGACGATGAAGACCAGCCGCCAGTTAACCGCAGCCAGCACTCCGCCCAGGATCAGGCCGATGAACTGCCCGGAGATGCCGGCCACCTGGTTGATGCCCATCGCCATGCCGCGCTGGTTGAACGGGAAGGCGTCGGTCAGGATGGCGGGGGAGTTGGCCATCAGCATGGCGCCGCCGATCGCCTGCAGCACTCGCCAGCCGATCAGCCAGAGCGCCCCGGCTGGCCCGGTGAACGGGTCAAACGGAAGCGCGAGCGCGCCGAGGCCGAAGATCGCGAACCCGGCGTTGTACATCCGGACCCGGCCGTAGATGTCACCAAGCCGCCCCAGGGTGACCACCAGCACGGCCGAGACGACCAGATAGCCCATCAGCATCCAGAGCAGGTAGCTGACGTTGCCCGGAGTCAGCGGGTTCAGGTGAATGCCGCGGAAGATGGCGGGCAGCGAGATGATCACAATCGAGGCGTTGACCGTGGCGGCGAGCATTCCCAGCGTGGTGTTGGACAGCGCTACCCACTTGTAGTGCCCTCCCCGCAGCCCCCGCTTGGTCCTGTCGTCGCCGGCCCGATCGGAGGAGGTCCCAGCTGTCTGTGCTCCGCCCTGGCTGCGGTCCGTGGTAGCCAAATAAGTGCCGCCTCACTCGATGCGGGTGTAATGGGGTCAGAGTCTGAAGCTGTCGCCTGCCACGAATTATTTCAGGTTCGCCCATCCTGCAGGCTTGTCGGCGTCCGCTGCGGAGTTCGCCGTCAGCTGGTCAGCTGGTGGGTAGTCAGCTCGCAGCTGCTAGGCAACGTGCATTCGCTCAACAGCACTGGAATCGCCCTGGTCATCGGCCTGATCGTGACGTTCGTAGGCGCGCGAGGTGCGGCCAGAGTCATGCAGTACGCACTTAACACAGCATGGGAGGTGCCCTATCAGCGCAGGCCAGTCTTTCCCTGGTCACTCCTACGCAGCATCAGCCTGATCCTGGCGGTCGGAATCGGTGAGATCATCACCGGGATCTTGTCCGGACTCGCCGGCGGGGTAGGTCACGTGATCACTCGGATCACGCCCGAGGCAGGGGCGGCCGCGCTATCACTCGTGCTGAACATGGGCCTGTTCTGGCTGGCGTTCCGGCGGCTACGTCCTCGACCACCTGCTGCACCATAGCTCAGCGTTGTTCGGGGGGTTCGGCGTGGTGCTTGGCCTGCTCGCCTGGCTCTACCTGCAGGCCCTGATAACCCTGTACGCGATCGGGGCCTCTACCGTGTATAAGTGGCGGCTGTGGCCGCGTAGGCTGCTCCCGCCGGTGACCGAGCAGGACCGCCGTGCCTGCCGACTCTATGCGCAGGTGGCGCGGCGGCTGCCAGCGGACTGAGTCCCGGCGTGGGTGTCCGGTCGGGCTACGCGGCCTGCGGCACGGGCTGCGGCAGCGCTGTGTACACCGCCAGCAGCTCACGCCCGATCCGGTCCCAGGAGTAACGGGCCCGAGCACGGGTCGCCGCCGCTATGCCGAAGCCCTCCCGGAGCATGGGAGCGGCAAGCAGCTGGCGGATCCGGCGGGCCAGCGCCTCTGGCTCGTCGGGCGGTACCAGGAATCCGGTAGTCCCGTGGATGACCGCGTCCCGCTGGGCTCCGGCCGCCGCCGCTATGACCGGGACGCCGCACGCCATCGCCTCGACCGGGACCATCGCGAACGGCTCGCACGCGCTAAGGCTCAGCAGGATGTCCGCGGACCGGAGCAGCGCTGGCGCCTTGGCCTGGCTGATCTTCCCTGCGAGAGTGAGCCGATCCTGCAGGCGCAGCTCGCGCGCGAGCCTAGTGACGTCCCGGTAGCCAGGAACGCTGGCCAGCTGGGCCGGTTCCGGGCCACCTGCGATGACCAGCTCGACCTCGGGCACCCGGGCGAGCGCATGCAGCGCGGTGGTCATGATCAGGCGCTGGGACAGGGGTGCGATCATCAGCAGCCGAGGCCGGCTGGTCCGGTTGGCGGCAGGCCCGGCCGGCCGGAAGCGGGTCGTGTCCACGCCGTCCGGGGCGATCTTGACAGCGGTCTGCGGTAGCCCCAAGCGGACCAGCGCCGCGAGAACCTCCGAAGTTCCGGTCAGTACGGCGGTGGCGCTGCGACCAATGCCCGCCTCAAGCCGGGCCCGGTCGGTTAGGTCGCGGGGCTGCGGGCGGTGACCGCGTCGCCCGGTCGCCGCGAGCGAGCGGAAGGTCTGCACGACCGGGATGCCGAGGTGGCGCGCTCCGCCAAGCGCGGCCAGGCCGGCCAGCCAGTCATCGGCATGCACAACGTCAGGAGGGCGCTGCTGCCAGCGCTGCGCGAGCTGACCGGCCAGAGCCCCGATGTGCGGCAGCAACCGGTCAGCGGCAACCTTGTCCTGCGGGCCTGCCTGGATGAGCTCGACGTTCAGGCCAGCGGTGCGGGCGATGGCGTCGGAAGGCCAGGCAGAGTCCTTCCTGGCGTAGACGGTCACCTGGTGACCGAGTCCGGTGAGCGCGGCGGCCAGTGCGAGAACGCGAGCGGCTGGGTCGCCTGGATAAGCGTCGGCGCCGTGATCAGACTGCTGGCTGATGTGCTCGGCGATCAAGGCGATCTTCATCGCGTGGCTCCCCTCGGTCCCGCTGCGCGGCCCTTCGTCCCGCTGCGGCCTTTCGGTCCCGCTGGTTGGCCTCGGTCCTTCCCGCGGCCTTCGTTCCCGTCCGGCGGCGTAGCGGCTCTGGCAAGTGGCTATCGCTTCCCTGGAGCGGAGAACGTAAACACCGGGCGTCGGTCGGTCGGCTCTGGCGGATGGGTGACCGGCCAGCCCTCAGGCACGGTGCTAGACCGCCGGGAGGCGGTTCAGCAGGCTGCGATAGCTCCGCAGGGTGATGCGAAGACCCTCGGTGTCCACTCCATCGCGGTCCCACTCGCTGCGCAGTGCGCGCTCTCGCTCCTTGTTGCTTGCGGTAAGCGCGTCGATTGCCTCAGTCGCCAGGTCTGCTGCCGCGGCGACGGATCCGCGCGGATCGTCGACGAACGATGCCTGAATGGACCGCCACCGATGCTGGAAAGCCGTCATGCCATTGGCCACGTCGGCCACGACTTCGTCGCGACCTCCTAGGTCAGCGGCTGGACTCTCGGTGGCGAACGTCAGTCGTCCAGCGGCACTACGCGCGGCCGAGGTGGCCACAGTCGGCGGATGGACGGACGCGGACCGTTCCGCAGTTGCCATCTTGTCGCCTAGGTCGCGAGCTTCCGCTGTGCTGATTGCCTGCCGCAGGACCGGTCATACCTGCTCTTCCTCGAAAGCGATGTGCTCAAGCGCCGCGTCGATGAACTCGGTCAGCATCGGCTCGAAGGTCGGGGCGTCCAAGTCCTGCCTTCCCGTCACTGCCTTGGAAGCTGCCGGGCTACCCCGAGCAAACTGACGCAAACGAAATGAGCGGCACCGAGACGCCGCGCTCGCGGAGAACAATTGTCCAGAACCTGAGGATCAAGATCTTTTAGGCGGCCTCTGGTGGTGTTTCCTGGCCGGGTCCTTCGGCTGGCTTGATCACCGGTGCCGACAGGCCAGCCGCCGAGCCCAGGAACTGGCCCAGCGCCGGCCCGAAGTCACCGGACGACAGGCCGTGCAGGTACAGCAGCAACGGCAGCAGCCAGCACGACGAGGGCTGGCTTCGGTCAACAACTCCGCTCTCTCACAGATCTCGCCCAGACTGGCCGGACGGGACCGGGGTCAGAGCGGACGGTCCGGACAAGTATCGGCCGTCCACGTCTCGGTCAGCCGGGTCGCCGTCGAGGGACGACAGGCCCGCATCCGGCTTGGAGGGCTGGCGCGGGCAGGTCGCCATCGTGACCGGCGCGCGGCGGTCAGCCGCTGGGGTCAGCTGGATGGCCGACGCCCGACTGTGCGAGCTGCACATTGCGTTGGCTCCCGACCAGGCCGTCGGGTCGGCGCGGCCGTCACAGGCCAGGTCAGGCGGGTGGGAAGGCAGTCGTGGTGATCGCTGATAGGCTAACCAGCGCGTAACTTGCGGCGGCCGGGCAGCACGCCGCAGAGCTATGCCAAGGGTGGGTTGTCTGGTCGGTTAGCTCATGCAGCCACGATTCTAGGTGCGTGGAGACATTGACCGGCGGTGCTGTTCGGCTCGCGTCTCGTCGTCGGCGCGGACGCGCTGCGTTAGTACTCGCTACAGATCCGCATAGATCTCCGCCGAGCGGACAGTAGCAATGCCAGGAGGCGAGAGGAACTGGCTCCGGTCTGGAGTCACCATTGGCCCGGGAGCTGGCTGCGCAACCGGGTCAGATCTCGGCGGGTCGGTGATGGTGCCTGATGGGGCGTGAGATGGCTCAGGTTCCGGGGAATGGCCGGGTGGATCCGGGCTGGGCGGAGTCTGGGCTGATGGTGCTGCTTGAGGCGTGTGAGCGGGCGGTGGAGGAGATCGGGTCGGCGGTGCCGCCTGCGCAGTTGCGGGCTTTGCTGATTGTGGATCGGGCGGGGTGCTTGAATCTGAGCGCTCTGGCGCGGGCGTTGGGTGCGTCGGCGTCGGCGGCGAGCCGGCTGATTGACCGGATGCAGGCGGGGGGTCTGCTGACTCGGGATCGGGCGGCGCTGAGCCGTCGGGAGATTGTGCTGGTGCCGACGGAGTCGGGGCGGCGGCTGGCGGAGTGGGTGCGCAGTCAGCGGCGGGCGGCGCTGGATGGGGTGCTGCAGACGATGAGTCCGGCTGGCCGTGAGGCGCTGGCCCGCGCCCTGAGCGAGCTAGCGACCAACGGGCAGCACCGCTCCGCTGGCCAATCGGCGACCGCGTCGTAATCTAGCCGAGACATCGGCGTGATCACGCTGATGTACGGCCGTAACCGAGCCGTGACCTGCAGGGTTGCGATACTGCGACATCCATGAGAGTCTTTCCTCATGGAAACACTTTCTATGGAGAAAGTATCTAGGGAAGATTCAGGCGGCACGCCGCCGGTCCCGGTCGCCAGGATGATCGAGGACATGGCCGCGCTCGACGATGGCCAGCTGCTTGGCATCGTGAGGTCGCAGCCATGGGACAGCGACCGCCGTTCCCTGGCCTGCGAGCTGCTGGTCAGCCGTCATCGCAACCTCGTGCGGTCCTGTGTTCAGCGCTACCGGCGCAGCCCCGAGCCCGCTGAGGACCTGATGCAGGTCGGTTACGTCGGCCTGCTCAAGGCCATCAACAACTTCGACCCGGCTCTGGGCGGCAGCCTTGCCGCGTATGCCCAGCCCTGCGTGTCCGGTGAGATCAAGCGGCACTTCCGCGACAAGCGCTGGCATGTGCACGTCGAACGCGCGCTGCAGGAGCGAGTTCTGGAGGTCAGGGAGGCGACCAGCCGGCTGACCCAGCAGCTGGGTCACGCTCCGGCGGAGTCGGAACTCGCGAGCCATCTCGGCACCAGCGATGCAGAGCTCCGCGCGGCCCGTCGGGCCGAGCTGGTGTTCCAGCCATGCTCGCTAGACGCACCGCTGGGCGACCGGCCAGATGCCGCCCGGCTCGCCGACGTGCTCGGCGAAGAGGACCCGGGCGTGGAGCACACGCTCGACATGCAGTCGGTCGCCACACACTGGGACGAGCTGCCGCGGCGCGAGCAGCGCATCCTGCTGATGCGGTTCTACGGCGACATGACCCAGGCGGAGATAGGCGAGCAACTCGGTATCTCGCAGATGCACGTGTCGCGGCTGCTCGCCCATGCACTGGGTCACCTGCGGGACCGGCTGCTCGGCCTGACCGAGCACGCCGCCGGTCCCAGCCTGGCCGCGACGGGCTCATGACCCCGCGATCAAATCCAAGCGCTGCCGGATCGGCCGACCGGCGTATGGAGAGCCGGTGGCCTGACCCGCCGGTACCTGGTCAGCCAGCTGGCCGTCATGCCGCCTTAATATCAGGACGTTCGGGAAGCCGGAACCTGAAGATCGGAGCCAAGTCCGGATCGAGTCGCCAGCTGGACGGCCTGCAGCACCGGCTGCGCCGCGTTCTAAACTCTGCGGCATGGCGCAGACGCCCGACGAGATGATGAGTGCGGTGAGCGCGTCGCTTGCGGCCCGCACTGGCCGGACGCTCGATGAGTGGGTCGCGCTGGTGCAGCGGAGCGGTATCGATCCGCTGCACCAGCATGCCGTGCGCGGCTGGCTGCGGTCCGAGCACGGCATACCCCAGAACAGCCAGTGGGCGATCGCCGACGCTGCGGCCCGGGCGGCAGGCTGGGTGCGGCCAAGCGTCGCCGAGTACATCGACAGCCAGTACCGTGGGGCGAAGGCGGCGCTGCGACCGATCCATGACGCGATCGCCGCGATCATCGACGAGCTGGGCGACGACGTGACCGTCGAGGGACGCGGCACCTACACGCCGTTCGTGCGGGGCAGGCAGTTCGCCGCCATCGCCCCGGTTACCAAGGATCGGGTGGATCTGGGCCTGCGCTTCACCGACCCGCCAGACGCGGGCCGACTTCAGCCATCCAGCGCTCCCGGGCAGGCCACCCACAAGGTCTCGCTGCGCAGCGTCGACGATGTCGACGACGAGGTACGGCGGCTGCTGCGCATCGCCTACGAGCAGAACGCCTGAACCGCCGTCAAGATTTGCCGGCCCGCCAGGAAGCCCAATGCTGGGCTGGCACGTTCTCCCAGCGACAAGCGCTGGCCAGATCACCAGGAGGCAAAATGAGCGTCTTCACCGATGCCGAACGTGAGTACATGGAGAGCACAATGCTCGGGCGGCTGGCGACCGTGGGCGCGGACGGGATGCCGCATGTGGTGCCGACCAGCTTCCGCTACAACGCGCAGCACGACACCATCGACATCGGCGGCCATGACTTCGCGACCCGCAAGAAGTACCGCGACGTGCAGCGGCATCCGCAAGTTGCCTTCGTCGTCGACGACATCGCGTCGGTCAACCCGTGGTGGGTCCGCGGTATCGAGGTACGCGGTGAGGCGACGGTGCTGGAGACGGGCGGCGCTGAACTGGGACCAGGCTTCGCACCGGAGATGTTCCGGATCGCCGCACGGCGAATTGTCAGCTGGGGCCTAGGCGATCAGTCATCGGGCAGCGCGCGGTCCGTGGGCTGAGCCCGGGTACTCAGCTGAGCCCGGCCGCTCAGCTGATGGCGTCCGCAGCCCCAAATGTTCGTCCATACGCACGATCGGGCACTACCAAGGCGTTCAGCCTCGAACCAGCGGCGATGTTTGGCTGCGCGCCTGGCGGATAGCTGGGACTCGGGTCCCGGATTCGCGGGCGCGGCAATGACCACCGTGGCGCTGCCTGCGGGTACCTGGACCAGCGTGCTCAGCGGCGATACCGTGGCCGGCGGCGACGCCAGCGTGGAGTGGCTACTGCGGCGGTTCCCGGTCGCGGTCTTGCGCAGGGAGATCTGATGCACGAGTTCGGCGTCTGGGCGCCATTACCGCGGCGCGTTGACGTCATGCTGAACGGGCGGCGGCTGCCGATGCGGCGGGCCGCGGGGGGCTGGTGGACCCGCCGGGCTGACCCGGCCGGGCCGGGTTCCGAATATGCCTTTAGCCTCGACGGCGGCCCGCTTCGGGCTGATCCCCGATCGGCATTTCAGCCCGGGCGGCGGCTGGCGGAGTGGGTGCGCAGTCAGCGGCGGGCGGCGCTGGATGGGGTGCTGCAGACGATGAGTCCGGCTGGCCGTGAGGCGCTGGCCCGCGCCCTGAGCGAGCTAGCGGATCCGGGCTCAGCTTTGGGCTGAGCCCGGCCTGGGAACGGCCGGCGAAGCAGCCGCGGGCTCGCTGTTGCGCTCAGCTGGCAGGCCGAGAAGCTCGATGAACAGTGAGCGATAGTGGATCAGTGCCTGGCGCATGTCCTCGGTCGAAGCGTTGCCTGCGGCGGTGCGCTCGCTGATGTCGCATGCCGCCCGGAAGTGATCGAGCGTGCTCGCGTGGTCGACGGACAGGTCAGAGATCACCTGCTCGCGATGCGTCGTGGGATATCCGCACTCTGTCAGAACGGCCACGACCAGGCGCTGTGCGTCAGCGACGGCGTCAGCGGGCATGTCGACAAAGCGCTCTTGCAGGGCAGTCCACTCGGCCGCGTAGCGGCTCACCGCAGTCGGCGTCAGCGGCCGGATGCCGAGGTCGCCGACGTGCCGCTCGCGCATAACGAGTTCTGCCTCGGCCTGCCGCCTGCTCTGGCGGTCCTGAACGAGGCGTTCGTACTCGGCGCCAAAGCGGTGCTGTAGCCGGCGCCTGCGGCTCTGCGTGATAACGCCGGCGGTCACGGCCGCCGCGAGCAGGACGATGACGACGATAATGGTAATAGGTCGGCCGCGGATGCGGTCGGCGGCGGGGTGCTGCTCCGGTCAGCTTGCGCGGAAGGTAAAGAGCGGCTCGTCGGGTATTGGAGCAGCGCGGACCTGGCTGAGCCGGTGGACCCCGACGCCGGTCAGGGTGGCGGTATCGAGCGCGTCGAAGGCGACCTCGTCGAAGCCGTTCGCCGCGAACCAGCAGCGGATCTGCGGAGTCAGGTCGGGAGGGCGGCGATGTCGGGTCCAGATAACGGTGCAGCCTGCCGCGCACAGCGCGGGTGCCGCGGCCACGGTCCGCTCGATGTCGCGGGCACTGACGTTGCCGAAGATGCCGCACAGCAGCAGGATGTCGGCGGGCAGCGCGTCAGCGAAGCTGCCGGCCAGGGCCGCGTCCGCCTGCCGGATTTCCAGCTGAAGAAGTCCTGCCGCCACGGCATCCGAACGGGCCTGCGCGGCAAGGCGCGGATCGGATTCAACCAGGACGCCGGACACATCGCGGCGGCGCGGGTGATCGGGCAGCACGCCGATGACGTCACGGCCTTGACCTGCGCACAGACTCACCAGCCGCAGCGGCCCAGCAGGCGCGCTGTCTATCGCCTGCCGCAGGTGGAAGCGGACTCGTTCCAGCCGGCTGCTGAGGTCCGATGCCGGGTCGTCGTACCCGGTATGCCATGCCGCCCAGTCCTTCACCTGACCATTGTCCGGCACACCGGGCCGGGTACGGCGACGGCGCGGCAGGACGGGAAGTCCCGTCCTGCCGCGCCGCGGTTAAGACCCGGTTAGAAGGATGCGGTGATCAGTGCCGCCATCCTTGGCGTTCCGATCCCAGTGGCCTCGTCGTATCCCGGGGTGACCGGGAACAGGCCGTTGTTGGTGGTGGTCTGGCCGACTCCGGTTATGTCGTGGAAGTAGAAGTGCGGCGCGATGTTGAACAGTAGATACAGAATTGGGTTGATGTTACCGCTGCGGAAGCCCTGGAAGCTGTCGCGGTCGGCGATGATCCCCGACCACAACGGCGAGGACAGGCTGGTCCCGCCGATGCCGAACCACCCGGGCGGAGTCTGACCGCCGCTGAAGGTCCCGCACACGCTGAATGGCGTGCTCGCGTTGCCCGTGCAGTACTCGGCGTACGGCGTGTACTCATCCGCGTTGGCCGAGATGTCAGGGTCTTCGCGGCACGGCTTGCCGATGGTGGCAAGCGCGCACTGGGTCGTGCCGTTGCCGAATGTCGTGAATGGGTTGTTCACGCCAGGGCCGAACTGGTAGAACGGCCGGCCCCACCACTGGCTGGATCCGCCGCCGCCCGCGCCGGTCGCGGCGCACCAGAAGAAGCCCGGCTGGCCGCCCTCGCTGGCGCTGGTGTTGCACAGGCTGTCGACGTTCCAGACCGTCTCGATGCCCGCCGGATAGCCCGGGTTCGGGTTGGTGCCTGGGTTGGCGGTCTCCAGCGAGGTTCCGCCGACGCTGGTCATCCATGGCTGCGACGGCGGGTCGAGCACGTTGAGGATGGTCGTGCCGTCGGAGCGAATGCAGGAGAAGGCACCGGTGTCACCCTCGGCCCCGAACAGGCTCTGGCCCTGCGCGGCCATCTGCTCGAAGACGACGTTCTCGGCCTGGACGTAGGCCGCGCTCACGTCGTTCTCGCAGACCGCCCAGCTTGAGCTGATCGCGGCGGCGGCGTTGGCGTTGGCGATGGCCGTGTACTCGTCGAGTTCGGTCTGCCCGGAGAAGTCGTTCGGCGCGTTGTAGACAATCAGGTTCCTGACATCGGGAGACATGGCGAGCTGCGTCTCGATGTCGGCATCTACCTCAATGTCACCGGCGTAGCCGTTGAAGTTCGGCGGGCAGAGGTCTCCGGCCGGGCAGATCGGGTTCAGCGGACCGCCGTCCACGTTCACGTCGACTAGCGGCGCGTGGTAGCTCGGGCCGTAGAACTGCTGCGTCCAGGTGTTGATGTCGGAGTGCTGGTAGGCGGAGAGCTCGAAGACTGCGATGTTGACTCCGGCGCCCTTGCCTCTCGGGCCCACATGCGGTGCGCCGTAGATCGAGTTGTCCTGCGACGGGGTCAGGCCGTTGCAGCCAGGTCCGCCGCCGAAGCCGAACGGGAAGCCGATGCCGTTGTTGACTGCGTTGAAGAGCTGCGCTGTGGTGGGATACGGCGCTTCGCAGCTGGTCGGCGACCCGGATGACTTTCCGGCCGGCCTGCTGGTGCGCGGCGCCCGCATGACCATGGCGTGCTCGCGCACCGTATTCGACAGTCCGATCACGCCGAACACGCTGCGGGCCAGCGCGGCCGGCAGCCGCACCGCCGTGGAGTTGGAGAAGTACCGCACGCCGCGGGGGTTCCGGTAGGTGCTCAACGTGGTGCGGAAGGCCGCCGACACCTGCTGGCTTGATCCGGTGGCCCGCACCAGGAACGGCGACGAGGACCGCTGGATCTTCAGGCCCTGGCTCGACAGGTATCGAGCAACCGCTGCCCGGGTGGCGGCGGTTGGCGCGAACCGCGCGTCGAACCTGCCCGTGGCCAGCCAGTGGTGGTAGCTGCCGCTGTTCTTGGTGTACAGCGCCTTCAGTATGCTGCTCAGGCCGGCCGGATCCCTCGGTGCGAGTGATACCTCGACCGACATCCGCGAGCTGTGGTAGCTGCCGGTAATCACATCGGTCGTGCGCGGCACGCTGTTGCTGAGCGCGACGAATCGCGGCCCGCCGGACGCCGGTGCCGCCAGGGCACCAGATGAAGCAAAGGCACCGGTGAGTGCGGTGATCGCCAGTCCCAGGACGGCGATTCCGCTAGCGCGCACCGGACGGTGGATCAAACCCATGCAGCCCCTCCTCAGGCATCGTTGACTGTGGCAGGCCGAAATCGCGCGAACGGCCCGGCTAGCGCCAGGCCACTCGGAGGCGCGACGTAGTCCCGCCATGGCGGCATATCTCACGACGATCTGTCGTAGATATATGCGCCAGGTTCAGCCTGGTTGTCATAACTCGCCCTGTCAAGATGGGACAACTAATTCTTTAAGACGCAGTTGTGCGTGAATTCGATGATCCGGCCACCCGCTGTTCCGCTTTCCCGACGTGCCGATGGCGCTCGCGCCTGGCCGCGGCTTAACCTGGCGGGGGAGGTCATATGACGGCGGTCGATGCGCGGGCGGGCGGGGCCGGCCCGGTGGATTTCGAGGCGTTCGGGGACTACGGCGACTTCCGGCGGAGCGGAGATCGCGACCGGGCCGAGCCCAGGGCGGAGTTCGTGCGGGCACCCTACCCGTTCCGGGGGCGGATCACGGCCGACGGCTCAAGTGGCTACCCGGCCGAGCCTGGCCGCTATCACCTGTACATCTCCTGGGCTTGCCCCTGGGCTCAGCGGACCGCGATCGTCAGGAAGCTGCTCGGGCTTGACGAGGTCATCTCACTGTCGGTCGTGGACCCGATCAGGGATGGCCGCGGCTGGGCCTTCCGGCCGGGAGCCGGGCACGGCCTCGACCCGGTGAACGGCTTCTCCTTCCTGCGCGAAGCGTACGAGGCGACGGAGCCCGGCTATGCCGGGCATATCTCCGTACCGGTGCTCTGGGACAGGGTGACCGGCCGCATCGTCAGCAACAATTTCCCTGACATCACCATCGATCTGGACACCGCGTTCGGCGAGTGGGCCGATCCATCGGTCCAGCTGTACCCGGTGCCGCTGCGACCGAAGATCGACGCTATCAACGAGGTCGTCTACGCGACCGTCAATAACGGGGTCTACCGGTCAGGCTTCGCTAGGTCTCAGGCGGAGTACCACAAGGCGGTCACCGAGTTGTTCGCGACACTCGATCAGCTTGAGGACCGGCTGGCGACCAGGCGGTACCTGGTTGGCGACCAGCTGACCGAGGCCGACGTGCGGCTGTGGGTGACCCTGGCCAGGTTCGACTCGGTCTATTACTCGCACTTCAAGACCAGCATCCGGCGGCTGTCCGACTACCCGAACCTGTGGGGGTACGCGCGCGACCTCTACGCCAGGCCGGCGTTCCGGGAGACGACCAACTTCGACCACATCAAGCGGCACTACTTCATGACGCATCCGCATCTCAACCCGACCAGGATCGTGCCCGAAGGTCCGCTGCTTGACTGGGATCGCCCGCATGGCAGGGAGGCCCTGCCGTCTGGCGAGGAGGCTGGGTAGCGGCGGTCGTCGAGCGTTCCCGGCCAGCGCAGGGAGTGCGCTGAAGTCAATCGGCCGGGAACTCGATCAGCCCGCGCACGTTCCGGCCGCTGGCCAGATCGGCGTAGCCGGCCGATATCTCGTCGAGCTGGTAATGCCTGCTGATCAGCTGGTCGAGCTGCAACTGACCCCGCTGGTACTCCCCGAGCAGCAGCGGCACGTCCCTGACCGGGTTGCATGAGCCGAAGAAGCAGCCGACCAGCCGGCGTTCGGTCGCGGCCAGGACCGTGCCAGGGATCTGGACGTTGAGCTCAAGCGGATCATGCGAGAGGCCGGCGATCACCACGGTGCCGCCCCGGCCGGCCGCACGGAACGCCTCGGTGACGGTTGCCGAGGTCAGGTTGCCGACGGCCACGATCACGGTGTCGGCACCGCGAACTGCCGGGTTATGCGCCGCGGCGATAGCCGCTGACTCCCGCGCCGTGTCGACCGCATGGGTAGCGCCCAGAGTCAGGGCTAGCTCTTGTTTCGCCAATACCGGATCGACCGCGATAATGACTGCCGCGCCGGCCTGCCTGGCCCCCTGCACGGCGTTGAGGCCGATGC
>Ga0116218_1000100_pt1 | contig 64172 bp, 54 predicted proteins | sample Sb_taG_2_FD_88966 | JGI IMG/M metagenome (GOLD analysis project Ga0116218, IMG submission 88966) | Peat soil microbial communities from Weissenstadt, Germany - Sb_50d_5_LS metaG | ecosystem: Environmental > Terrestrial > Soil > Wetlands > Peat | place: Germany: Weissenstadt | collected 2010-09-21 | reverse complement strand
GTGATGCCGAGGTGGGCGGCTGCCCAACTCTGCACTGCCGTCGTCACCGGCACGAGCGAGACGGCCTGCGCGCACCGGTAATCAGTGCCCGCCACCGCGAGCTCAAGCTGGTGCAGCGAGCTGATCGGCCCACGTTTCGCATACTGGCCAGCGAACCAATTCGAGGCATCAAAAGGCTGCGCGTAATGATATCCGTGCTTGGCCATGCACCGTGACCACTTGCCCAGGACTGCCACGAACCTGGGGTTCGATTCAACCAGCGAACTGAGATGGTTTGTAATGAGCTCTGCCCCGTTGCTTGACTGGATCCAGCTCGCGACTGACCCGTATATGCTCCGGACGGCGGCTCCACGGCAGCCACCCGACGGGATATTCGCTAGGGCACCGCCCGGGAGGCTTACCGCGACCCTGCTGCTATCTGGCCCGATCCATGCCGCCAGGTACCTGGCAGAGGCCGCACCTGACAGGGAGTCAACATACAGTTGCTCCGGGGCGTTCGGCGGGCTCGCCGTGCCATGATCGCCATTTTGCGCCTCCTGGAGTGCTATGGCGTAAGCGCCGTAACCATTAGACTGGCGGTCGGCCAGGCTACGGTACAGCGGGAGTTCCGGCAGCGTTTGAGCTGTCGCTGTCGCCACATTCTCCAGTTCCGGGTAGTAGATCAGGCCCTTGGCCCGCATGCACCGCCCGGTCAGTATCTCCACCGCATTGTTGAGTTCCGCGTCGGCATGGGCGGTACCGCCGGAATTGGTGAGCACCGCGATCTCAGCACCAGAGAGCGGCACGGCGGGTCCGGCCACCGAAGGCCCGGTTCCTGGCGATGAGCACCCCGCGGCCAGGAAGCCAGCCGCCAGCACCGCCGTGACAGACCCGGCGTGCCTAGCCGCCATGCGGCCAGTCACAATCACCCAGAGTCGGCTCATCGGACACTCCACTCTCACATCCAGGCGAACAGTTCCCTACAGAACTGATGGCTTCTATGAAGCACGGCTACCATCTGCGTCTTTCATTGCCGGACGAACCGCCGGCCGTTGCTGCACCATCCCCGGTCAATGCAATCACAGCTACATGCTCGGGCTGGCAATCGCATCGATATTTCCCGCACATCCCTCCCCATGCGCTTTGCGCCACGCAAGGCACCTTTAACTAGCAATCCGAGCACCAGCGTCTCCGAGTAATCTATGCGCGACAATGCCCGGCGGTTCCCCATATCAGCGCAGAGCCGACATGGGGAACCGCACGGAGCCGACATTGCAATCACTGCCTGGCTAGCAGGTGCCGCTAACCTTGTCTGCGCTAGTGATGTCGTTAAAGCCCCAGGTACCGAAGTTCGGGATGTCTTCGTACGAATAGAGGGTGAGTGTTGATCCTTGGCAGTTGGCGTCCTTGTAAAGGATCATATTGTTATTGATCTGACTCTTCCCTGAGGATGCGCAATCGTTCCAGGTATATGGCGGACTGCAGTAGAGGTTGGGAGACCAGAAGTTACCCCAGTACGAGTTGCCGCCCCGGAAATTCGCCACCCAGTCACCGGTACTCGGCGAATAGTTAATATCTATGTAAAAACAGTTGTACCCGGAATTGCAGCTCAGCGGAGCCGCAAGCGCCGGGGTGGCCGTCGCGATCCCCGCCCCTGCCAAGCCCACGATCGGCGCGACCGCAATAAGCAACAGCTTCAGCCTCAGTCCCCTGGCCCGTGTCCGGAACGCCATCGTTGATCCTCCATTCTTGGATCGGCGGTGCGATGAGCTGAAGACTACTGATCCAATATGTTATTTGTCAATATCTCATCTCATCTCGTCATCGTCGATATCGGCATGCGAGGACGCGCTGGCAGGTGCGCGAGCGACCGCGGATCTGAGTGCGGCCTTGAGCCAGCCGACCTTGCGCGCCGAGGCACGCGGATCTGTGCTCCACATCGCGAACACGATCATCATCAGGGCGAACATGATCGCGTCACCCGCGACCCACATCACCGCGCCGCCCGCGTGCAGGTCCTGCACAGCGCTGGGTGCCCAGACCGGGCGTGGCCCGGCGGGCAGTCCTGGCGTGCCGTGGTTGCCGTAGCCGAGGATCAGGCCGGTGAACGTGTCTACCGGCATGATCAGGAACAACAGGATCAGCCTGGCGGGGTAGGAAAGCCGCCAGCGGATGGACTCCTGGCCCAGGATCGGCAGCAGGAAGAGGTAACCAACGACAAGGAACGCCACGTGCTCGGTGTTGTGCGCAGCCGGGTTGCGCGCCGTCAGGTTGGCCAGGCCGGTCAGATGCGCCCCGACTATCGCCGCGGCGTACGCGGCGAACCCGAATGCGGGCCAGGTCAGGAAGCTGACCACGCGAGAGCGGAGCACTCGCTTGGCCCAGCTGTGCAGCGGGTTGCGGCTGGCGTGCAGCAGCAGTGTGATCGGCCGGCCGAAGATCAGCAGCGGCGGGGCGACCATCACCAGCATCAGGTGCTGGATCATGTGATCGGCGAACAGCACGTCGTCGTAGCTGCCGATACCGCTCTGCGTCGCCAGCACCACGACGGCAAGCCCGGCAAGGAACATGGCGGTCCGCCAGCCTTGATCATCACCGTTTGGGCCTGGTGACAGCACCGTTAACGGCACCCCCACTACCGCCAGCGTCCACCACCTGCTCGCCCCGGCCCGGCCCCTTCTCGACCTCATCCAGCAAGGTCACGAACTACAGCTGGAGCTAGGCGGAGGCGGCCTGGGTCGGTGGCACGCCGGCCATCATCAGGCCGATCGCCTCTCTGCTTGTGGTTCGCGGATCGGCCTCGCTGATGATCACTCCCTCGTAGATGACGAGGATCCGGTCGGAAATGGCCATCACCTCATCCAAGTCCTCGGAGATGACCAGCACGGCGGTACCGTCGGCCCGCTGCCTGATCAGCCGCTGGTGAATGTAGGCCGAAGCGGAGACGTCGATGCCTCGGGTTGGCTGGGCGACGAGCAGAACGGCAGGTGAGCCGGACAGCTCGCGGGCCATGATCAGCTTCTGTATGTTGCCGCCGGACAGGTTACGGGCCGGGGTGTCCAGGCCAGGCGTCCTGACGTCGAACTCAGCCACCAGCTGCCTGCAGTGCTGGCGGACGGCCCGGTTGCGCAGGAAGCCGAAGCGGGCGTATTCCGGATCGGCGTTGGCCACCAGAATCAGGTTCTCTGCCACAGTAAGGTCGCCGATGACCGCATCGCGCATCCGCTCTTCTGGCACGTAGGCCAGCCCGGCGTCACGGACCGCCCGCGGGTGCCGCCCGGTGACGTCAGTGCCAACGATCTCGACCCGCCCGCTGACCGGCTGGCGCAGGCCCGCGATCGCATCAGCCAGCTCCCGCTGCCCGTTGCCCGACACCCCGGCGATGCCGACGATCTCGCCGGAGTGCACCCGCAGTGCCAGCCCGCGCACCGCTTCCACGCCGCGGTCGCCCTGCACCCGCAAGTCGCTGACGGCCAGCGCGACCGGGCCCTGCTGCCGGTCAGCTGGCACTCGCACCGCGGCGACCTGATGGCCGACCATCATGTCAGCCAGCTGGTCTGCCGTCGTTTCGGCGCCGCGGACCGTGGCGATCTTCCGCCCGGCGCGCAGCACCGTGATCCGATCGGACAGCTCGAGCACCTCGTTGACCTTGTGCGAGATGAACACCAGCGACAGGCCGTTCCGCACCAGGGCGGTGAGCACTCCGAACAGGTCGCGGACCTCCTGCGGGGTCAGCACGGCTGTCGGCTCATCGAGCACGAGCAGCGAGACGTCCCGGTACAGGGCCTTGATGATCTCGACCCGCTGGCGCTCGCCTACCGAGAGCTGCCAGATGTAGGCCGCCGGATCCACCTTGAGCCCGTAGTCCTCCGACAGCTGGCGGATCCGTGCCGAGACCCGCCCGAGGTCGGTCAGCGGACCGCGCGACGAGGGGACGCCAAGCGCGACGTTCTCCGCGACGGTGAGCGTCTGCACCAGCATGAAGTGCTGGTGAATCATGCCGATGCCGTGCTGGATGGCCACCGCCGGTGAGGTGATAATCACCGGGTCGCCGCCCAGCCGGATCTCCCCCTCGTCCGGCCGGTACAGGCCATACAGGACGCGCATCAGGGTGCTCTTGCCCGCGCCGTTCTCGCCGAACAGAGCATGGATCTCACCGGGTGCGACGTCGAAGTCCACGTGATCGTTGGCGAGCACCCCGGGGAAACGCTTGGTGATGCCCCGCATCTCAAGCAACGCTTGGCCCGCCGAGGCGCTCCCCGTGGCTGCTGCCGTCATGGTGACCGCTCCCGCCTCAGTTCGTCGGCGGCGTGATGGTTCCGCTGATGATCTCGGCCGCGATGTGCTGGCCTGCGGCCTTGATCGCCGCGGGCAGCGGATACGTCGGGTTGTAGACGATCTTCTCGCCGTCGTTGCCGAGGGTGATCGTGTAGGTCGCACCGCCGAGGACGGCGCCCCGGATCTCGGTGATTATCTGCTTGATAACGCCGGTCCAGTCGTAGACCTGGGATGCCACCACCTCGGTTGGCGCCAGCGACGACTGGTCCCACTGGGTACCGAACCAGGCCACCTTGTCGCTGCTGGCCACGCCGATCGCCCCGACCACCGATTGCGAACTCCCGGTCAGCACGTCGGCCTTCTCCGACACGTACGCCTTGGCCGCGGTGGCCATCAGCGTGTCGTCGCTGAACGAGCCGGTGAAGCTCACATGCACGGTCGCAGACTTGTCGGCAGCCAGGGCTCCGGCTTTGAAGCCGACCACGTAGAGGTGCGCGTCGCCAACGTCAATCGGGCCGATGACGCCGAGCACCTTGCTCTTGCTGAGCTTAGCTGCGACGTAGCCCTCGACATAGCCGCCCTCCTGCGAGTTCGCCTGGTAGGCGAAGACGTTCTTCAGGCCGTATGTCACACCCGCGGTACCCCAGGCGAAGGACGTTTTCGGGAACTGCGGTGCCAGTTGCTCGACCGTGCCGCCGTACTGCGAGCCATGCGCGATGACCAAGTTGTAGCCCTCGGAAGCGTACTGCCGCATCGCGTTGGCCGCGTCCGTGACATTGAACAGGTTGTCGGAGACGGAGAGCGTGAAGTGCATCGGCCCGGCCAGCGCCGAGGCCGCCGCGTACATGGACTGGCTGAAGGCCAGGTCATTCCGCAGGCTCGGTTCGATCAACGCGACCCTGAGGGTAGGCACGGCCGTTGATTTGGCCGACGGCGAAGAACTCGGGCTCGTCGAGCTCGAGCTACAGGCTGCGGCGGTGAGCGCGACAGCCGTGCCCGCGATCAGCAGGGCCGACAGTCGCAATTGACGGTGTTTCATAGCTACCTCCATTGGCAGGTAGGACAGGGGTTGGCTGTCGAAAATGGGTTACCGGACTGGGCTGGTCGGTGGGATTTGGCTGGACTGCGGGACTTGGCTGAGCTGTCTGGGCGGCGACACTGCCTGGACTGGCATGGGCTACCGGACTGGCTGGTCGATAGGCGTGGCATGGGTTTATACGCCCCTTTCATATGGCTTGCCGAGAGCCGCGGGCTGCCTGAAGCGGCGCGCGACGGAGAGCAGGGCGAGCACAGTCAGCACGGCGGGCGCCATCGCGGCGATGTCCGATGCGGAGGCCGGGATAATGCCGAGCGTCTTCCAGGTCACGACTATTGAGCCGACCATTCCGTAGAGCAGTGATCCGGCCATCACGCCGAGCGGCCGCCAGGCACCGAAGTACACGAGTGCGACGGCAATGAAGCCTTCGCTGTTCGTGATGTCCTCCTGGAAGATCCCAATTAGCAGCAGCAGGGTCGCGCCTGCCAGGCCAGCCAGGGCGCATCCGGTGATCACTGTCGAGTAGCGGATTTTGGCCACGCTCACCCCGACGGTGTCCGCCGCCGCGGGGTTCTCGCCGACCGCGCGGATCTTCATCCCGTAGGTGGTGCGGTTGAGCACGAACGTGAGCACGGGCACGAGCAGGAACGCCAGGTACACCAGCCAGTTCTGGGTGAAGAACATGTTGCCGACGTCGGGAATGCGGTGCAGCAGCGGAATCGGCACCGCCGGAAGCGCCCGGATAGTGATCGGGGAAGGGAAGATCCGCAGCAGCAGCACATTGGTCAGTCCGAGACCGAACAGGAAGACGCCGATCCCGCTGATGCCCTGCTCTGCCTTGAGCGTGACGCTCACGAACGCCGTAATCACGCCCATCACCAAGCCGATGCCGAGGCCGGCCGCCGTGGCGAGCACCAGGTTCCCCGTCTTCGCCGCGACGTAGTAAGCGCCGAACGCCCCGAGCAGCATGATGCCGTCCACGCCCAGGTTGACGACTCCGCTGCGCTGACCCATGGTCTCGCCGAGTGCGGCGAGCAGGAACGGGGTGGCCAGTTGAATGCCGGCCGCCACGGTGGCGGTCAGCACGGCGGCGGTGAAGAAGTGACTCACGCTGCCGCCCCCTTCTTCGCGGCGGCGGGCGCACCGCGGGCCTGCGGCCCGGCGGTTACGGCTACCAGTGCCCGCGCGCGCGTCCTTCGGCGCAGGTACTCGACGGAGACGACGAGGACGACAACCATGCCGTTGATGGCGGTCACCAGGTCCGCGGGCACACCGGTGACCACCTGCATCGAGGTGCCGCCCACCAGCAGCCCGGCAAACAGGAACGCGGTGACGATCGTCCAGAGCGGCTGCAAGTCGGCGAACAGCGCTACCACGATGCCGTTGAAGCCGGCGTTGCCGGTGAAGCCGGTCAGGGTGCCGTCAGTGACCATCCGGTGCGAGATGCTGCCGATCACCAGCATGGCGCCGGCCACTCCAGACAGCGCGCCTGCCAGCGTCATCGCCAGCGTCATCGTGCGCTTGACCGACATGCCGGCGTAGCTCGACGCCTCGCGCGACAGTCCCACCGAGCGGATCCTGAAGCCGAGGCTGGTGCGCCACAGCAGCACGTAGACGGCAAGCGCTAGTAGCAGCGCGATCAGAACTCCGAGGTGCAACTGGGTGCCCGCGATCAGGGTCGGCAGCCAGGCATTCTTCGACAGCAGCCGGGTCTGCGGAATGAGCCCGCCGACCGCGTACCCCGAGTGCGCCACCATGGGCCCGGAGAGCAGGTAGTTCATGAACTGGACGGCGACGAGATTAAGCATGATCGTCGTCAGGATCTCGTTGACGTTGAGATAGGCCTTGAACGCACCGGGGATCGCGCCCCAAACGGCCCCGCCGGCGGCTCCGGCTAGCAGTACGAGCGGCACCAGGACAAAGGCCGGCAGTCCGGGCAGCGCGAGCGCGGTGGCTGTGCCAGCCAGGCCGCCCATGACGATCTGCCCCTCGCCACCGATGTTCAGCATGTTGGCGCGGAACGCGATGCAGATCCCGACGCCGACGAGCAGCAGCGGTACCGCCTTCACCGCGGTACTTGTCAGGGCATAGGTGCCGGAGAAGGCGCCGGTCACCAGGGCGTGGTATCCGGTGAGCGGGTTAGTGCCGAAAGCCAGCATCAACGCGGCACCGAGCAGCAGCGCAACGATGGCGGCGGCGGGCAGCGCGAACCAGCTGAACAGCAGACTTCGGCGCCCGGCTATGCCGAAGCCACGGGGCCATTGCACCAGCTTCAGCCAGCTCATGCGTTGCTCCCTCACCACCGTGCAATTGGGACAACGCTAGGCTTAGCGGGCGGTTGCGGTCGCCAGACGTTTGACCCGCATTGGGGAGCCAAAGGTCCCGGATGCCACAGTGTTCCGTCCCGTCGCATTCTGTTGCCAGACCGGGCGTTCCTGCCCTCAAGAGCGGGACCGGATCGGCAAGCGCGGACCTGACTGGGACGGGCAGGACGTCCGCCGCGGCTGGCTATCAGGGCTGCGTCTGCCCGCGGCTGGCTGTCAGAGCTCCAGCCGCCCGCGGCTGGACATCAGAGCTGCGGCAGGCCTCGGCGCAGGAACCGGCCGGCTCCTGGTCGGCCGTGGAATCCGCGGGCGTCGACGAGCACCTCACCACGCTGCATCACCAGGTCGGGACGGCCGTGGACGGTCAGTCCCTCGTAAACCGAGTAATCGACCGCACTGTGGTGCGTAGCGGCGGACAGCGTCCGGATCGCCGCCGGATCGAAAATGACCAGATCGGCGTCTGCCGCTGGCACGATCGCGCCCTTGCGCGGGTAAAGCCCGAACAGCTTGGCCGGGGCGGTGGCGGTCAGTTCCACCCATCGGTTCAGCGAGAGCTCGCCGCGGTGTACCCCCTCGTGCAGCAGGGTGAGCCGCTCCTCCACGCCATGCAGGCCGTTCGGAATCCGGGTGAAGTCGCGGCGGCCAAGCGCTTTCTGCTCGGAAGTGAACGGGCAGTGGTCGGTGGCCACCACATCCAGGTCACCGCGCCGCAACCCCTGCCACAGCGCCTCCTGCGCGCCGGCTGGCCGCAGCGGCGGGGAGCAGACGTACCGGGCAGGCTCCGGCCCGGACAGCCCCGACTCATCCAGGTAGAGGTACTGCGGGCAGGTTTCGGCGAAAACTGGGCGGCCCCGGTCTCGGGCCCGGTGCACCGCGTCTAGCGCCTGCACAGCTGACAGGTGCGCGATGTAGACGGGCGCGTCGGCCAGGTCGGCCAGGACTACTGCCCGGCTGGTGGCTTCGCCCTCGAGGATGGGCGGCCGACTGCGCGCATGGTAGACCGGCTCGGTCCGGCCGCTCGCCACGAATTCGGAGCGCAGCACCTCGATCGGTCCGCCGTTCTCGGCGTGTACAGCCACCATGATGCCCAGCTGGCCCGCGTGCCGCAGGATACGGAAGATCGCCGCGTCGTCGATCATGTAGACGTCTGGATAGGCCATGAACACCTTGACCGACGTGACCCCGGCGGCGATGAGATCGGCAAGCTCGGCGAGCACCCGGTCGCCACCCGCGGAGACCATCATGTGGAAGCCGTAGTCGATATGGGAGCGGCCGGCCGCCTTGGCCTGCCAGCGGGCGAGTCCGGCCAGCAACGATTCCCCCCGGTCGTGGCCGGCATAGTCGACGATCGTGGTCGTACCGCCCCAGGCGGCGGCGGCTGTGCCGGTGACGAAGTCGTCGCAGGCCACGGTGCCGGAGGTTTCGAGCGCCATGTGGGTGTGCACATCCACCCCGCCAGGGATCACATACCGGTCGGTAGCGTCGAAGGTCTGGTCGGCCCGGACGTCGTCGAGCCCGAGTCCGACGGCCGCGATTTCCGCATCGACGAGTAGCACGTCCGCGCGGACCGCATCGCTCGCGCTCACTACGAGCCCACCGGAGATCAAGGTCCGCATGCACGCCATCCTGCCGGCTCGGTCATGCCGAGTCCAGCCTCACCCTCGCCTCAGACCCCGGCGGCCACCCGGTGTTGGACCTCCGGCCACCATCCTGGCTCTGGCCTAGCTGTCTCGATCCACCAGGTGGCACCGGCTTGGATGTAGACGGCCGCCAGGTCGGCCACCTCGGCGGGCACCTTCGCGACCTCGGCCCAGACGACTAGGTCGAATCCGCTCTGCTCGCCGCGGATGGCGGCGATCCGGTCGGCCGTCGCCGCGATGTCCGACGCTGTGGGTCTGATCAGTGAGCGGTCATCGAACCGGATCGGGACCATGCCATCCCACCGGGCGGCGCGAGCGATGGGCCTACTGGCCGGCAGCACTCCCCCGACCCAGACCGGTATCCGGGGCCGCTGCACCGGCAGCGGCGTGAACCGGACCGGGCCGACGGTGAAGTGCCTGCCCGAGTAGGAGAACCGCTCGCCACTCCACAGTCCAGCCAGGACGGCAAGTCCTTCGTCAAGCAGTTCGGCACGCTCCCGCTCGCTGGTCGGCTCACCGAAGATACCGAAGTCGCCATAAGCGGGTGAACCGATGCCGACGCCCAGGATCACCCGGCCACCGCTCAGCCGGTCCAGCGTGGTGGTGACCCTGGCCAGCTGCCATGGTCGGCGGCGCGGCACCGGCGTGATCATCGTCCCGATCTTGATCCGGTGCGTTCTGGCCGCCACAGCGGCCAGGATCAGCCAGGGATCGACGATCGGCGGCCCGTCGCCGCTGTTAGAGAAGACGATGTGATCCCACAGGAAGAAGCCGTCGAACCCGGCCTGCTCGGCCTCGACGCCGAGTTCGATCAGCGCGGCCGGATCTTCACCGAAGTTGGGTACTGCGACTCCGCGGCGCAGTGTGGCCATCAGTCTGCCTCGATCCTTGCCGCTCCGCGCCCGGCCTGATCAGGCAACTCGGCTCAGCTCGGAGAATCCGTTGCGGCTAGCCAGGATGCGCTTCAGTGCCGCAGGACCTCCCGCACGCACCTGGAGATGGGGGACGGCGAGCCGACGCTGAGCCGCCGCGTCGCCAGCGAAAGCCAGGCTGCACTGCTCGGGCTCGATATTCGCCAGCGCCAGGATCGCTCCGGTACCGCCCATCGGTCCGGCCAGCGCGAGCAGCGCCGACGACCCCACGTAGATCGCTCCCCGGTAATGCGCGAGCTCATCGAGCAGCCGGTCCGCACTGCCGGATGAGTCCTTGATTCCGATCACGGGCAGGCCGGGCAGGTCGGCCACCGGCACGCCTGGAGCAGAGACCCATGGGACGTGATACGCCAGAACCGGCCGGCCGGCCGCAGCCGCCGCGATCGTCGCGTAGCAGGCTGCCAGGTCATCCGACCCTGGGGGCGGATAGGCGAGTACGGCATTCGCGCCTGCCCCGACCGCGGCGGCGGTGAGTTCGGCCGCTGCTGCCGCCGAAGGCGCTCCGGTGCCGGCCAGGACCGGAATTTCGGGTGGTACCGCCGCTCTGACCGCGCGGATCAAGGTCACCCGCTCTCCGTCGGTCAGCGTGGCGGCCTCGCCGGTCGTGCCGCAGACCAGGACGGCACGCATGCCGCGCGCGGCAAGATCGGCCGCATGGCTCGCTGTCGCGACCTCGTCCACCGCACCTGCCTGGTCGAAGATGGTGATCAGCGCGACGCCGACACCACTGAACAGCTGCTCCATCGCGGCCTCCGCCTCATGCGCCCCTGGTCTCCGCCGGTCAGCGCGCTCTGGTCAGTGACCAGATGCCTGTCTATACTACCTTTCGTCGACAATCGACAATATGCTCGGGTGATTCAGCGGATAAGGCGCAGCCCGCAGCCGGTGCTCCCCAAGGCAGCTTCGACCTTCAGGTTCGCAGGCAGGAGGGATGTCCGTGGTCGGGCATCGTTTCGATGAGCAGGTCGCGATCGTGACCGGCGGGTCCAACGGCATCGGCCGCGCCGTTGCCGAAAGCTTCGCCGCTGCGGGCGCCTCCGTGGTGATCTGCGATCTTGCCGACTCCGGCTACTTCGCCGGTCATCGGAGGGTGAGCACCATCATCGGCGACGTGGCGAGCGCTGGCCTGGCAGACGAGGTGGTCGGCGCCGCGGCTGATCGGTTCGGCCGGGCCGACGTGCTGGTCAACGACGCCGCGTCCTATCCCGATGGCGGGCTTCTTGATATGACGCCGGACGAATGGGACCGGGTATTCCGGGTGAACGTCACCGGCCCGTTCATGATGATGCAGGCCTTCGCCAGGCACGGCCTGGCGCGCGGAACGGGCGGCTCGGTGGTGAACATCTCCACTGGCTCGGCCCGCAGCCCCCGGCCAGGCGGTGCGGCCTACAGCGCTTCGAAGGCGGCGCTGGAGATCATGAGCAAGGTCTTCGCCATGGAGCTAGGTGGGCACGGCATCAGAGTCAACGTGGTAGCCCCTGGCTATATCGACGTCCGCGGCTGGAGCGACGCGTACCCGGACCGTGCGTCAGACGAACTGCGCGCAGCGCTCACGGCGGCCATCCCGCTGGGCACGGCAGGTGACCCGCGGGACATCGCGCACGCGGTCCTCTTCCTCGCCTCGCCAGACGCCGCCCACATTTCGGGCGCGGTCCTTGATGTCGACGGCGGGTCAGGGGCCGGCCGGTTCGGCCTGCGAGCGCAGGTCGAAACTGGGCAGGTCGGCCTGGGGCAGGTCGGCCCGGGGCGGGTTGGCACAGGGCAGGTCAGCCGTGCTCGCAGCTAACCCGGACGTTCCGATCATCGAGACCCGCGAGGTCGCCAGGCACTTCAGCACCGGACACGGCTCGCTCGGCCGAGGTCGGCCCACCCTGAAGGCGGTTGACGGGGTCTCGCTCAGCATCCGTCGCGGCGAGACCCTGGCGCTGGTGGGCGAGACTGGCTCGGGAAAGACAACCTTCGGCCGGCTGCTGCTCGGCCTGTACAAGCCGACCAGCGGCGACATCCTGTACCGGGGCATGAGCGTGCTCGACGGCCGGAGTGAGGCCGCCCGGACGGTCCGGCGGCACGTCCAGGGCGTCTTCCAGGACCCTTACTCATCACTAAACCCCACGATGACCGTCGGGCAGTCGCTCGCCGAGGTACTCAAGGTGCACCGGCTGGCCAACCGCGCAGAGCGCCAGCAACTAGTGGCCGAACTGCTCAAGACCGTCGGGCTTTCGCCGGACCAGGCAGCGCGGCGCCCGCAGGCCTTCAGCGGCGGCGAGCGGCAGCGAGTCGGCATTGCCAGGGCGCTGGCCGCCCAGCCCGAGATCGTCATCGCTGACGAGCCGCTGTCGGCCCTTGACGTGTCGATCCAAGCGCAGGTGCTGAACCTCTTCATAACGCTGCAGGAGGAGCGGGGCCTGACCTATCTGTTCGTGACTCACGACCTTGATGTGGCCAGGCACATCAGCCAGCGGACCGCGGTCATGTATCTGGGACGGGTCGTGGAGTACTCGCCAACGGAAGCAATCTTTGCCGAGCCGCTGCACCCTTATACCCGCGCGCTGGTGGAGGCGGCGCCGCGGCTGACGACGCAGCGCAAGACGATCAAGCCTGCGCTGACCGGCGACATCCCGAATGCCATTGCCCGCCCGGCCGGCTGCCATTTCCACCCGCGCTGCCCGCTCGCGATGCCGATCTGCCGAGAACGTGAGCCACGGTTGCTCGGGCTGTCCGACAGCCGGTCGGTGGCGTGCCATCTGCACGATCCGGACATCGCCTTCGCCCGGGCCGGCTGACGTTTACGACCCGGTGGCCCCGTCGGCTGCGGCGATGAGATCGGCGCGCTTGCCCTGTCCCTGGACGCCGCGGGCCGGCTCGGCGGCACGCTGCGGGAATCCGGTCAGGTAGTGCTCACGGATCGCTCGGCGGAGCCGCTGCACGTCACCGCTGTCGACGGCGTCGAGCAGCTCCTTGTGCCGTTCCACCGCGTCGACCAGACCGATGTCCTGCCGCTCGATCTCGGACCGCATCAGGGCGCCCATCTGGCTGTTCAGCATGGACCATAGGTCCTTGAGCCGCCGCCGTCCTGACACGTCGATCAGCAGCTCATGGAACTTCGTATCGCTCTCGACCAGGGCATCCATGTCGTCGGTCCTGGCGGCCGCTGACATATGCCCGAGAGCCAGCCGGAGCGACCTGGCCAGCTCCTTCCGGTGCGGTCCGATGCCACCAGCAACGCTCGCGTCCTCCAGCGCGTACCGCGCGTAGCAGACATCTTCAGCGTCTTCGATCGACATCCGGGTCACGATGCTGTATCGCCGCGGCACGATCTCGATCAGCCCCTCCGACTGCAGGCTGCGCATGGCATCCCGGATGGTCCCCCGGCTGACGCCGAATTCCGCCGCCAGATTTGCCTCGACCAGCCGAGTCTCCGCGGGCAGCTCATTATTCAAGATGCGGTGCCGCAGCGCGCGGCCGACCGCCTCCGGCAGGGAGACGTGCTCAAGAATGGCGCCCATCCTCCTTGTGCTCGACCCGCGAGCGGGTATCGCTCGTCACTGTAGCTGGAGCATCGATTCGGTCAAGCCGACATGACCAGCACCGTCGCGACGTGCGCGCAGCATCCCGGCCGGACCGGTCAGAATCGGCGTGATGCCGGGTCCGTGGCCGGGCAGCGGGCTTGACCCGTGGCAGACAACACCGATTGTCAGCCAGTCTCGGCGGTAGCCCAGGTTGTACCTCCCGTCGATGTCCGAAATGGCGACCAGGTCGCCGAGCAGCAGGTCTTCGGCCCCGTCGCGGCCAGCGGCTGACAGCTGCAGATCGAGGTCCCAGCCCGCGGCTGGTCGGCCGAGCCCATTGCCGGCCAGCCTGGCCGGAAGAACTGCTCGCACCCCTGCGTGCAGGACCCGGTCGGCCCCGTCGCCAGCCGCTTCGAGCGGCAGCGCCGCAAGCAGCGCCGGATCGATGTTCATGACCGCCACGTCGGCGGGCAGCCAGGCCGGCCGGAAGCCCTGACCATGGCTCCGCACCCGCACCTGATCTCCCGGCCGCATCCTGGCCAGGTCATCCTGGCGGAACCCGACGATGACCCGCCCGCTCTCGCCGCGCTTACCGACGATGGCCCCGCGGGCCCCGACGGCCGCGCCGGTGCGCACTTCAGCCTCGTTCCCGATACACGAGTAGAGCACCAGGGCGTGCCTGGCGGCCTCGTCTGGATGAACCAGGCAGGCCCCGGGGGCGGCGTGATCACCCGCTGGCACGAACGCCGAGTCGCCGAGCCGCAGGTGCAAGACGATGCCCCCGTCACCGACCGGTACGTAGGGCACCCCGTCGGCATCGATCCGGTATGGGCTGTCCCCAAGGACCGGATGCTCAACCACGCCGAGCAGGTTGACCGCGACGCTCTGCAGCAGCCCAGCCTGGCGCTCCGCTGCCTGATCGGCGGCGCCGGGCCCGCCGCTCACCAGCCCGCTCCGGGATCGGCGTGGTACCAGCTGGCCAGATTCGCCTCCGGATCGTCGACCAGCGCAAACGCGCCGGCCGGACCGCTCATCAGCGTGCTCGGCCCCGGCCCGTGGCCGAACAGCATGCACTGCCCGGTCGAGATCACGCCGATGGTCAGGTAGCCAGGCCGGTATCCCCGGCCATACCGGTGGTCCTGGTCCTCCAGCGCCACGATGTCACCTACCCGAAGATCCTCCAGACCAAGGGACAGGTCCTCGCCGAGTCCGGCGTAGGCACCCATCAGGTCGGTGTTGGCATACTCCGAGATCATGCCGACCCCGGCGCCGATGGCCTGCGCTGGAACCCGGGCCGCCACGTGCACGGCGAGCCGGCCGTCGAGCCTGCTGCCCCCTGGCATTTCTTCGAGCAGGTCAGGCGAGCAGTTCTTGAGCACGATCGCCTGATGCTCAGCCAGGCTCAGACCCTGACCGGTCGCGATGATCGTGACGGCGTCGCCGGTCGTGATCCGGGTCGCGACCGGCTCGGGGAAATCGACAAGCACGTAGGCGTGCTGGCCGATGATGTGTCCGATCTCGCCAGCTGCGGGCCCGGACTCGACCCGGACCTGGTTCCCGACGCAGGACAGGAACTGCACTGCCATGTTCGCCGCCGGGTCGAGATGCCGAACCGATGCGCCGGGCTCCAGGTGATCGGCGGCGTAACCGGTTGCCCGGTCGCCGCAGTGCACGCCAAGCGTGACGCCGCCCATGCCAGGGAGGATGAACGGCTGGCCGTCCGGGCCGATCCGGTAGCCATGCCGGTCCGCCAGGGCCGGCCACACCTGCCCGGTCAGCACCTGGCTGATCACCCGGGCGGAGTTGCTCACCGCCCTCACCCGGCGTCACTCCCGGCCGCATCCAGCGGGAAGCTGACCCAGGCGCGGCGCCGGTACGACGCCTCGAACGCGTTGATCGTCTCCTGCACCAGGGCGGCCTGGCCGAAGTCACCCTGACTGGCCGGGCTGTCGCCGCTGATCTCAGAGATGAAATCGGCGACCAGGTTGGAGTAGAACAGGAACTCCCAGGGCTCGCCCGAGTGCCCGCCGGGCGGGAAGAACTTGGCCGGAATCTCCTGCTCGGTGAACTCAACGGCGTCCTTGCGCGCGGTCCTGATCGTCTGGCAGATGCCGAACTCGTCGACCAGCCTGCCGATGACCGCGCCCTCCGACCCGTAGATGCGGGCCTCGATCCCCGGGTAGTTTCCCACCGTCACGTAAGACGACTGGATCGAGGCCAGCGCGCCGGAGCCGAACTCGGCGATCCACATGTCGCCGTCATCGATATTGGCCCTGGTCATCGCCCCGGTATCGCGGATCATCCGGACCGGAACGAAGTTTCGCATAGTGCCGACCACGGCCTGCAGCGGCGCGTTCAGCCACCAGTGCATGATGTCGATGATCGGAGCTCCGTAGCCCTCGATCGAGGACACCGCGATCGTGGCCGGATCAGCATCCGGATCGACCTGGCGCAGCGGCGTGGCTGGATCTATCCACTGGCTGTTCTGCTCGAAGCCGTTGAAGATGTAAGGCTCGCCGACAAAGCCGGCGTCGATCAGCTCCTTGGCGTACTGGATCGCCGGGGCATATCGGAAGGTGAAGCCCACCTTCGTCTTCAGGCCCTTCGCGCTGGCCAGGTCGGCCGCCGCCCTGGTCTTGGTGAAGTCGGGGTCCACGGGCTTCTCGCACAGCACGTGTTTGCCGGCCGACAGCGCGTCCCAGGAGATCTGAAAGTGCGGCTGATTGCCGGTGACCACGTCGATCACGTCGATGCCCGGATCATCAAGCAGGTCACGGTAGTCCGCGACGCCGCGGGGAATGCCGAATGCGGCCGACGCCTCGCGCAGTGCCGCCGGATTGGTGTCGGCCAGCGCCACCACCTGCGCCCTGGGGTCACGCTGCCAGCCGGGGATGTGGGCTCGCTGCGCCCACCGCCCGGCGCCGACCACCGCCACCGCGAGCTTGCCTGTAGCCATCGCCTCGTCCTGCTTTCGTTGGTCAGTATCCGGCCGCTTTGTCGAAGACATTCCGGAGTGGCTGCCCGGACAGCCAGCGCCCGAGGTTGTCGATGAACAGATCTGTCAGCAGCGCGTTCTCGGCCGCGACGGTCGATGCCGAGTGCGGCGAGATCAGGACGTTGTCCATGTCCCACAGCGGCGAGCCGGCTGGCAGCGGCTCGGTCTCGAAGACGTCCAGGCAGGCGCCGCCCAGGTGACCCGAGGCCAGCGCGCCGGTCAGCGCCGTCTCATCAATCACCTGGCCGCGAGCGATGTTCACCACGATGGCGCCTGGCCGGAGCAGGCTGAGCTCGGTCGCGCCGATCAGGTGTCGGGTGCGGCTGGTCAGCGGGCAGGCCAGGATCAGCGCGTCCATCTCCGGCAGCACGTCGCCGATCCGGCAGTCCGGCACGTACTTCGTCACGCCTGGCACGTCGTAGCTGCGGTCTGGCCGGCCGGCACCGCATACCTGCACCCCGCAGGCGGCCAGCGCGATGGCTACCTCGCGGCCGACGCCGCCGAGCCCGACCAGCAGGGCGCGGGATCCGGCCAGCTGCCCGCTGGTGTGCCGTTCCCAGTGGTGGGCCGCCTGCCAGCGATCCAGCAGCGGCCGTCCCTTGGCGAAGTACAGCAGCCCGAATAGCGCGAACTCGGCCAGTGGGACCCCGTGCACACCGCTTGCCGTGGTGCAGACGATCGGCGTGTCCACCAGGCCGGTGCGTTCGAGCAGTCCCCCGATCCCCGCGCTGGTGCCCTGAATCCACTGCAGCCGCGGGCAGTTGACCGCCATCGCCTCCGGCGCCTGCCAGTCGAAGTCGAAGCTGATGTCCGCAGCGGCCCTGAGCCGTGACCACCGCTCCAGGCCGGCCGAGTCAAGCGCCCGCGGCGTGCCGGCATGGTCGCACGGATAGCGGGGCACCGGCAGCAGGTCGGGCGCATACAGCAGCCGGACTCGGCGATCGGCGGCCGCGATCCGCTCGACATGCTCGGGCTCAAGCGGCGAGGCGATGAGAACACTGACTGTGCCGGTCGCCATCCAACCTCCGCGCGGATGATTGTTGACAGTCAACGACTACCCCAGAACCAAACGATCAGTCAAGCGCCTCAGCTCGTTGATATCACCCCATATCACCGGCTCTCTGACCGATAATTCATCAATAACGGACTATTGACGCTGGGGTGACCGCTCTCTAAAGTTGAGACACCTTGTCGACAATCGACGAAATGAGGTGCCCCCCATGCTTCGAGCGCACCGGCTCCGGATCCTGATCCTCAGCCTGATCGCATTCGCCCTGGGCGCCGCCGGCTGCTCGAGCACGGCTTCGACGTCGACGTCCGGATCCGCTGGCGGCAGTGACACCCTGGTGATCGCCAACGCCGTCCGGGTAGACACGCTCGACCCCGAGGCGAACTCGGTGAACGAATCGATCTGGATGGACCAGAACCTCTACAGCCGCCTGCTCCAGCCCAACGCCACCGGCACCGGGCTGCTGCCCGACCTGGCAACCTCGTGGAACATCGCCCCCAATGGCCTGACCTACACGTTCCACCTGCGCGACGCCAAGTTCTCCAACGGCTCCCCGGTCACCGCGAGCGACGTGGTCTTCTCCATCGACCGGTCGCGCAAGTTCGCCGGCGGCTGGGGCTTCCTGCTGACCCCGGTCAAGACCATCACCGCCACGGACAGCCACACCGTGGTCATCACGCTGACCCAGAAGCACGCACCGCTGCTCGCCGATCTCGCGATGTACGCGTACTCGATCGTCCCGGCCGGTCTGGTGCAGTCCGAGGGCAAGGCCTTCTTCAACCACCCGGTGGGCAGCGGGCCGTTCTACGTCACCTCCTACAAGCCCGACAGCGAGGTCGACCTCGCGCGCAATCCGTACTTCTACGGGACCAAGCCAGCGATCAGCAAGATCAAGTACCTGATCGTGCCGGACGACAACACCAGGGTGCTGATGCTTGAGAGCAAGAAGGCAGACGTCATCGAGAACCCGCCGGGTAACCTGACCAGCCAGATCGACAGCACGCCAGGACTGCATGTCGACCTCTTCCCGTCCACCAGGGTCGACTTCATCCAGCTGGACGAGCACTTCGCCCCGTTCAAGAAGCTCGCCGTCCGGGAGGCCCTGAACTACGCCATCGACCGCAGCGCCATCGTCAAGCTCGCCTACCAGGGCGATGCCGTGGCGGGCGCCTCGTTCATGCCGTACCAGATGCAGTACTTCGACTCCTCGATCCAGCCCTACCCCTACGACCCGGGCAAGGCCAAGCAGCTGCTGGCGCAGGCTGGCTACCCGCACGGGTTCAACACCTTCCTGATCACGGTCAGCGGTGACGTGGCCGGGCAGGCCGAAGCGGTCGTGGTGAAGTCCGAGCTCGCGCAGGTCGGGATCACGGTCGCCATCCAGTCCTACGAGCTGCTCACTGCCTACGCCAAGGAGGACGGCGGTCACTCGGAGATGGGCGAGCGGTACTGGACCAACGACATCATCGATCCGGACGAAGTCGCCACGTTCGGGGCGGACTGCCAGGGCGGCGCCTTCGCTTTCAACAGCTACTGGTGCAGCACCCAGGCGAACAACCTGGTCAGCCAGGCCCGGCTGGAACTCAACAGCGCGACCCGCCAGTCACTGTACGACCAGATCCAGCAGATCGTGTACGCCCAGTCACCGTTCATCGTGACCGACTACAGCCCGTACCGGTACGGCGTCGGCAGCTGGGTCAAGGGATTCCACGTGACGCCGCTCGGCAACTATGACCTGTCACTGGAGAGCCTGACCGTCGGTCAGCACTAAGCCGGGGCCGGGGCGCGGCCGCGGCATTCGCCGCGCTGCCGCATCTCGCTGCGGCAGGTCAGGATCGCGCAGCCAGTCAAGGAGGTATCTCGTTGAGCCGGTTCGGCAACCTCCCTCGACGGCTCGTGCATCTTGTCGTGCTGCTTTTCGGGATCACCCTGGTGACCTTCTTCCTGCTCAGGCTGATCCCCGGTGATCCGGCGCTGGCCATCCTCGGCAGCAGTTACACCCACGCCCGCGCTACCGCCATCGACATCTCACTCGGCCTGAACAAGCCGATCTGGACCCAGTACGGCCTGTTCATGGACCGGCTATTCCACGGCAGCCTCGGCTACTCGTTCTTCTACAACTCTCCGGCCACCACGGTGATCCTCCAGCATGTGCCGCCGACGCTGTTCCTGGTGGTCTACAGCGCGGTGCTGGCCGCGGTCATCTCGCTCCCGCTCGGGTTCATCTCGGGACTGCGCCGGGGCGGGATCGTCGATCAGTCGACGCGCGTGTTCTTCACGATCAGCTTCGCCATGCCTGCCTTCTGGCTCGGCATCATCTTGCTGCTCGTGTTCAGCGTGCATATTCAGGCATTCCCGATCAGCGGCTTCGGCTCGGGCTTCATCGGGCACCTGTACTACCTGTTCCTGCCCGCGCTGACCATCGCACTCGGCTTCTCGACCGTCCTGGTCCGCAGCCTTCGCGCGTCCACGATCGCCACCATGCAAGCCGAGTTCGTGGACACCGCCAGGATGAAGGGCATCTCCCGTGCGCGGGTGCTGCGCCGGCATGTCTTCCGCAACGCGGTGCTCGCCGTGGTCGCTGTCTACGGCGTGAACCTGGCCTACCTGATCAGCGGGACCGTCCTGGTGGAGAACGTCTTCTCGCTGCCCGGCCTGGGCCAGCTGCTGGTCAACTCCGTCTCCGACCGTGACTACCCGGTCGTGCAGGGGGTCGCACTGCTCTTCGCGGTGCTGATCGTGGCGATCAACCTGCTGACCGACATCACGCAGGCGAGCCTCGATCCCCGGGTTGGCCAGGAGATCGGCGAATGAGCCAGACCTGGGCGACGAGCCCGTCCGAGATCCTGCTCAAGGTCGCCGAGCGCGCCGCCGGGCGCACCCGCCGGACCGCCAGGCGGCGGCTGGTCCTGATCAGCGGGCTGACCATGCTCGGAATCGCGATCATCGCCATCGTCGGGGCGCCGCTGCTGGTCAGAGCGTCCCCGACCGCGCTCGACGTGCTGCATCCGCTGGTGCCGCCGCTTTCGCCCGGCCATCTGCTCGGGACCGACCAGTACGGGCGGGACAACCTGTCCAGGATCTTGTACGGCGGGCGGATCGACCTGGCGATCGCGTTCGGTGCGACCAGCGTCACCCTCGTGTTCGGAACTGTGGTCGGGCTGGTGGCCGGCTACTTCGGCGGCTGGATCGACAACCTGCTGATGCGCATCGTGGACCTGTTCTTCGCCTTCCCGTTCCTGGTGCTGATCATCGCGATCATCGCGATGCTCGGTCCGAGCATCTTCAACATGTTCGTGGCGATCTGGATCACCAGCTGGGTGAGCTACGCCCGGATCATGCGGGCCCAGACGGTGGTGGCCAAGAAACAGCAGTACGTGCTGGCCGCCCGCGCCCTGGGTTACGGCAGGCTGCGGGTGATGCTCAGGCACATCCTGCCTAACACGGCCTCGGCGGTGATCATCTTCTCGATGGTCGATGCCATCGGCAACATCATCCTGGCTGCCTCGCTCGGATTCCTCGGGCTCGGCGCCCAGCCGCCTACTCCCGAGTGGGGGACGATGATCTCCGACGGCCAGAATTACATCCTGTCGTCCTGGTGGATCGCGACGCTGCCTGGGCTGGCGATCGTGTTCGTCGGTGTGGCGTTCAGCCTGATCGGCGATGGCCTCGCGGACGTGCTCAGGCCAGGTGACCGGTGAGCGCCGCCGCTGAGCCGCTGCTGACAGTTCGCGACCTGCGCAGCTACCTGGCCACCGGGCAGGGCGTGGTGCGCGCCGTGGACGGCGTCTCGTTCACCGTCGGCCAGGCCGAGGTACTCGGCGTCGTCGGCGAGAGCGGCTGCGGCAAGACGGTGACCTGCCGCACCATCATGGGGCTGATGCCGACCAGGACCACCTACCGCAGCGGTGCGGTCATTTACCACCCGCGCGGCGATGGCAACATCCTGGACCTGCGGGAAGGCGAGCTGCAGAGCCTGCGCGGCGCACAGCTGGCGATGATATTCCAGGATCCGATGACCGCGCTCAATCCGGTGCGCAGCATCGGCGACCAGCTGATCGAGGCGGTCACCGCGCATGCCAGGTTGTCCCGCAGCGAGGCACACGACCGGGCCGCGGCGCTGCTGACCCGGGTCGGCATCCCAGCACCGGACCGGCGGATGCGCGATTACCCGTTTCAGTTCAGCGGCGGCATGCTGCAGCGGGCGCTGATCGCTATCGCGCTGGCATCCGCGCCCAGGCTGCTGCTCGCTGACGAGCCGACCACGTCGCTTGACGTGATCATCCAGGATCAGATCCTCAGCCTCCTGCTCGAGCTGCAGCGGGACACCGGGATGAGCATGATTCTGGTCAGCCATGACCTGGCCGTCATCACGCAGGTGTGCGACCGGATCATCGTCATGTACGGCGGCCAGGTGGTCGAGGAGGGCGACACCGCGACCATCATCACCGCGCCGCGGCATCCATACACCAGGGCGCTGCTCGGGGCGCTGCCCCAGGCCGGCCAGCGCGGCAAGCTGAACAGCATCCCCGGCGCCCCACCGAGCCTGATCAACCCCCTGACCGGCTGCCGGTTCGCACCCAGATGCCCGCTGGCCACCGATGAGTGCACGAGCTGGGAGACCGAGCTGGTCGAGACCGACGGGGCCGGGCACCGGGCCCGCTGCTGGCGGCACCACGAGGTCGGGAGGTCGAAGGTATGGCAGGCAAGCGACTCGGCATAGGCGTCATCGGCGCGGGCCGGTGGGCGAACTGGGCGCACCTGCCCGGCTGGGTCCGGGATGAGCGATGCCAGCTGATCGGAGTCTGCGACCGCGAACTGGACCGAGCCCGGGCCGCGGCCGATCAGTTCGGCGCCGCCGTGGTGACCGCCGACTATCGCGAACTGTGCAGGCGCGACGACATCGACATCATCGACGTGGTGACGCAGGATGCCGAGCACTTCGAGATCAACCTGGCCGCGCTCGAAGCCGGAAAACACGTGCTCAGCGAGAAGCCGGTAGCGCATGACTTCCGCGACGTCAGGCAGGCGGCCGACCTCGCCGCCGCCAGCGGGCTGAAGACCAAGGTCGGCTTCACTTTCAGGTACAGCCCTGCGGTCAGATACCTCAAGCACATGATCGACAGCGGCAGTCTCGGCACACCCTTCATCTACAACGCCTATGAACAGAATTCGCAGTGGCTGGACCCGGCGACGCCGCTGCGCAGCGGCGAGCGGGCCGGGGACAAGCCGCTGCAGGTCGCCTCGCTCGAGGGCTATGGCGCCCCGGTGATCGACATCGGGCACTGGTTCATGGAGTCGGATCTGGTCGCCGTCGTCGGCGTCATGCGCAATTTCATCCCGGAACGCGTGATCGCCGACACCGGACTGATGGCCAGGGTGAACATCGACGACGGCGACATCTTCATCGGCGAGTTCGCCAGCGGGGCGATCTGCTCGGTGCAGTCCAGCTTCGTCACCGTCGGCAACTACCCGGGCATCGAGGTCCGGGTCTACGGCAGCGAGGGTGCCGCCATAGCCCGGCTGGTGGAGGAGTTCGGCATCTGTGAGACGCTCAAGGTCGCCAGGCCTAACGACGTCGAGTTCCGCGAGGTGCAGGTGCCGGCCAGCTACTACCCGGCAGGCGGAAGCCCGCGCGAATCGTGGCGCACCTTGTATTACGCCAACCTCACCGCGAACTTCGCCAGCGAGGTACTCGGCGAGATAGCTGGCAATGAGGGAAACTTCACCGATGGCCTGTGGGTCCAGGAAGTAGTGAACGCGGTGGAGATCTCGCATCATGAACGCCGCTGGGTCAGCCTGCCGCTGGACTCCGCGCAGCCGGTCGGCTCGAACCAACCGGTCGGCCCCTCGCAGCCGGTCGGTTCCACCCCGCCGCCCGGCTCCGCGCAGCCGCCGGGGTGACGGACAGAAAGGCAGGACAACGCAGCCATGACCGGGACAGCCAACCTGCGCTGGGGCATCATCAGCACCGCGAATATCGCCCGAGCCGCTTTCCTGCCTGCGCTGCGGGTAGCGGGCGGGACAGCCGCGGCGGTCGCGGGCAGGGACGGCGCCCGTGCCGCCAGGTACGCGGCGGAGCATGGCATCGAGCGCGGAGTGCAGGGTTACCAGACGCTGGTCGACGATCCCGACATCGATGCGCTCTATATACCGCTGCCGAACTCCCTGCATGCGCAGTGGACCATCCGAGCACTTGAAGCTGGCAAGCCCGTGCTGTGCGAGAAGCCGCTGTGCGGCAACCTGGCCGACACCCAGCGGGTACTCTCGGTCGCCCGGCAGACCGGCACGCTGCTCTGGGAGGCATTCGTCTTCCCCTTCAACGAACACATGCAGCGGATCAGATCGCTGGTGGACGACGGCGCTATCGGCGAAGTCAGGGAGATCCAGGCCGGCTTCCACTTTGCCGTCAGCCGCCCGGACAACATCAGGATGTCGGCCGAACTCGAAGGCGGCGCGCTGCGCGACGTCGGCTGCTATCCGGTCCGGCTGGCTCAGGAGATGTTCGGCGAGCACCGCACGGCGTGGGCGACTAGCGTGCCAGCGCCCGGCGGCCAGGGAGTCGACATGGAGACATGGGGCACACTTGGCTACGCCAACGAGCGCCGGCTGCTGCTGTCCTGCGGCATGCGGCGCGGCCGCGACACGTTCTCGCGGCTGCTCGGCACCAAGGGGCAGATCCACGTCAGCAACCTGTTCCACCCCGGTCCAGGCGATCAGGTCACCCTCTGCCCGGCCGACGGCGCAGGTCACATCACCGAGTTCCCCGCGACGGTGGATGAGCCAGCGTTCACCGCCGCGATCCGGCACATCAATGCCGCGATCAGCGGCGCAGAGCCGCCCAGGCTGCTCGCGGTGCAGACTTCTGCGGCCACCGCCCGCGCACTCGGTGACCTCGCGGCATCAGCGGCTGCGCAGGGCCAGACCTGACCGCAGCCGACCGCCGATCCGTGCCGTTACTGCCGCACGCCACCGTTACTTCTGGGCACTGTCGTTACTTTGAGCACTGCCGTTACTGCCGGGACTGCCGGGACTGCCGCTACTGCCGGGCACAGCCGTTACTGCCGGGCACAGCCGTTACTCCTGGGCAACCGCCGTGCCGCTCACTCCGATGCCGACGACGGCCGGTCGGCGCCCGGTGCCGCGCTCGCGAACTCCGCCGGGCAGCCAGGCCAGCCAGCGTGGCAGGTACCAGCTCCGCTCGCCAAGCAGCGCCAGCGCAGCGGGCACGCAGATACCGCGTACCACCGTGGCATCAACTAGCACCGCGAAGGCCAGGCCGACGCCGATCATCTTCAGGTCGATGGTGGACAGCGACGCGAAGATCGAGAACACGGCCACCATGATCACCGCGGCGCTGGTGACCACGCCAGCGCCGCTGGCGATCCCGCCGACCACCGCGTCTGGCGTGCTTGCGCCGCGCGACCATAGTTCCTTGATCCGGCTCAGGATGAAGACGTGGTAGTCCATGCTCAGCCCGAACAGGAACACGAACATGAAGAGCGGCACCCAGTCCATGATCCCGCCGAACGAGGTGAACCCGAGCAGACCCTCCAGGTGGCCCTGCTGGAAGATGAAGGTGATCAGGCCGTAGGCCGCCCCGACCGACAGCAGGTTGAGCCCGATCGACACCAGCGGGATGACCAGCGACCGGAATGCGATCATCAGCAGCAGGAACGCCAGCGCCGCCACCATCGCGAACACCAGCGGGGCTGCCGTCCGCAGCGCGGTCTTGAAGTCGTAGCTGCCCGCGGTGTTGCCGGTAACGGCGTAGCTGACCCCGGCGACCTCACCCAGGGTGGCCGGCAGGATGCGGTCGCGCAGCGCGAGCAGCGCATTGTCCGAGACCGCGTCCTTTCCGCTGCCCGCCAGCGGGATCGACACCACCATGCCCCGGCCGGCGGCCACCGCCTCGGTGCTGACCGGCGAGTGGATCGGCCCGCCCGCCGCCGCCATTGTCCGCAGCTCGCCGATCGCCCGGCTCATCGCCGCGCTGGTCACGCCCGGGCCGTCCACGACCACCTGAGCCGGGCCGGGCTGGCCAGGAAAGTCTTGCTGAATCCGTTCCAAGGTCTGCACCACAGGCAGGCTTGACGGCAAGTTGATGGCCGGGCTCCCAATCCGCATGCTCAGTGCCGGGAGAGCCATCGCGCCGAGCACAGCTACCGCCAGCACGCCCCACGCGATGGGTCGGCGTACCACCCGGCCGACCAGCGCGGTCCATAGTCTTGATCGCGCCGCTTGGGTCCGCGCCTTGCCAAGGAAAGGGATGCGGCCCCGGTCCGCCCACGGCCCGAGCAGCGACAGCACCGCTGGCAGGACAGTCAGTGAGCCGACCACCGCCACGCCGACGACCGTCATCGTGCCGATCGCGAAGCCGGTGAACATGTCGATGCCGGTGAACAGCAGCCCGGCGAGCGAGATCATGACGGTCAGGCCGGAGACCACGATGGCCCGTCCCGACGTGGCAGCGGCGGTCCGCAGCGCCGCGTGGAAGGTGGCCCCAGCTGCCCGCTCCTCCCGCTCCCTGCGCAAGTAGAACAGCGTGTAGTCGACCCCGACCGCCATCCCGATGATCAGCACCACCTCGGACGTGCCCTGTCCGATCGGCAGCCAGCGGCTGGGAATGGCGAGCAGCGAGACCGTGGTCATCACCGCCGTCCCAGCCAGCAGGACCGGGATGCCGGCCGCGATGATCGCGCCGAACACCAGGAGCAGGAGCAGCAGCGTGATCGGGATCGAGGTCAGGCCGGCCTGCCGGAAGTCGGAGGTCATCATCGCGTTGGCCGCCCGGTCCACGCTGGCTCCGCCGGCCTCGGCGACGATCAGATCCGGGTACCTGGCCTGGACCGCGGCGACCGCGTTCAGCGCCCGAAGCACCGTCGTCTCGGTGTTCGCGTGCGGCCCGGCGACCTGAAAGGTAACCAGAACGGCATGGCCGCCTGGCGCGACCAGCGCGCTCGAATCGGGGCCGAACGGCGAGCGGATATCGGCAGCCGTTTGCGGCAGGGCCCGCAAGGCGACGACGACCTCGCGGGCGGCCTGCCTGAACCGCGGATCTGCGGCGAAGGTCCGTCCCGGTCCCGGCAGCCGCGGCTGGATCAGCACGCTTTCCGACGGGGGGCTGACGACGTGCAGCTGGTCGAGCATCCGCTCGGCCACCCCGGCCTGGCCAGGATCGTATTGCGGCTGGCTCTGGGTGCCGTACAGGTGCCCGGCCAGCAGCGAGCCGCCGACCATGGCGAGCCAGGCGAAGATGGCGATCATCCGGTGCCTGGCACTCCAGCAGGCGATCCGCTCGACCACCGGGCGGTGGCTTGCCGCCGCCCGGGCCGGTTTGTGCGCGACACCGTCACCGGCTCGCGCCGCCGAGTCCCCCTCCGCCGCTCCCTCATCAGTCACTTCAATCGGCGGATTGCTCAGCTGCATCAAGTAGTACCTCTCGGGAGACCGGGCCTATCGGATCAGCGAAGCAGAGCCGACGAAAGTTCCCAGCCTCCGCTGTCACAAGCTTTCGCGCCTAGTGCTGCCAACCAGCCGGGTGCGAATGGATGGAGAATACCCGCGCTGCCCGGTCCAGCCTGGCGTGATGCCGAAACAAGACTGAACTGCGGTGCTCCCCTTACCCGAGGTCGCGGGCGGTGCGCTGCACCCCCAATAAGGGCCGGGCTTGCCTGGCGCCGGCCGCGATCGGCGAAGATTGCCGCATGGGTGAACTGATTCTGGTCCGGCACGGCGAGACGGAGTGGAGCCGGGAACATCGGCACACCGGCCGCACCGACGTTCCGCTGACGTCGGCCGGTGAGGCCGCTGCCGCGAGCCTGGCCTGCGAGCTCGCTGCGCTGCCGATCACGGCAGTGTTCACGAGCCCTGCCAAGCGCGCGGTACGGACGGCCGAGCTGGCCGGCCTGACCAGCGCTAAAGAGGATCCCGACTTGCGGGAATGGGACTACGGCGGCTATGAGGGCAGGACCACAATCCAGATCAGGGCCGAGCGGCCCGGCTGGTACCTATGGCGCGATGGGGTCATCGGCGGTGACGCCGACCACCCAGGCGAGACCGTCAGTCAGGTGGGGGCTAGAGCGGACGCGGCGCTGTCGCGGGTGCGGCCGCTGCTCGCCGACGGCGACGTCACGCTGGTTGCCCACGGCCATCTGCTTCGCATCCTCACCGCGCGCTGGCTCGACCTGCCTCCGGCAGACGGTCGGCTGTTCCAGCTCGACACCGGGACGCTGTCCACGCTCGGCACCGAGCACGGTGAACCGGTAATCCGCACCTGGAACCTGCCGCCAAGCTAATGGCTGGCCGGGTTGGCCACCCAGGCGAGCATCAGCGGCTCGCCGGTCATCGAGTCCCTGATCAGCAGCAGGTACGGCCGGTCGAATCGCAGCACGGGCTCCGGAGCCTGGGCCGTGACCGGCAGCACCCCGACCGCCGTGGCCGCACTGGCGGTGGTGCCCTTCTCCCCGACCGCCAGGGTGGCCGCGTGCTGGACGAATCCGATACAGCATGCCTGCGGGGAGATGCCGCTGAAGTCGGCCTGCGGACCGAAGGCTATGCCCATACCGAGCGCGGCGAGCACGCCCTTCATCGACTCACTTCCGGCCAGCTGGATCTTCGGCAGCGCGATGGCCGTCGGCGTGCCGCCTGCTGCGATCTTCGTCACCAGTGAGCCGATCGTGGGCAGGGCCGGCAGCTGGCAGCCGCCCGCCTGGCTAGCCCGTCCGGCCGCTGGCGGAAGCATCGCCAGCATGCTCAGCCGGTCGCCCCGATACGGCAGCGCGGCAGCTGTCCAGCCGCCAGCGCTGGCCCTGGTGAAGCTCTGGCCGTTCAGGTACTCAGCCCGCACCTGGCCGCCAGCGCTAGCGAACGGCCCGGCCGCGGTGTCGGAGTGTCGGAATGGCTGCGCCCAGTCGGCATTCAGGTAGAGCGCGTCGGTCAGCACCCAGCCTGGCGCTTGGGCCATTGCGCTTGGCGGTATCAGCTGCCGGATGTGACCATCGGTATCGGCCGCCACCGACGCATTGATTACCTGGCGGGCAGCCTGCGGCTGGGACAGCAGCGGCACCTGCCGCAGTCCGGCCTGGTAGCCGGCTTTCAGCGCGGCCACGAAGGCCGGCCGGGTGACCAGCGATGGGTCGGCCCAGATCCGGTTGCTCGTCCGGAAGGTTACTCCGGGCCGGTTCAGTGAAGCCAGCAGTGCGTTCCGCGCCCGCAAGCCGCTGACCAGGCCACCTGCCGCCGCCGCGGGCAGGTGCAGTACCCGGGCGATAGCGGCTGCGGTGGCTCCGCGAGCTCCGAGGTAGGCCATGCCAAGCCCGGTAGCCAGGCTGACCGGAGAAAGCACGACGTTGCCGCCCGGCTGCCGATGGCACAGCTGCGACAGCAGGTCAAGTCCGAACGCCGTGTCATCTTGTCCGTAGCCGCGCAGTGTGCCGACCTGGCTGGCGGTCAGCACGACCGGTTTCGTGCGGACCTGACCGCCGGGCCGAGCGCTGCAGCCGGAAGCCATCAGGGCGGACACGGTGACCGCGGTCAGGATGGCGATTGGGCGTGGCTGCCTCATGCAGCATTAGACGCCAAGCCGGTTCGCCCGGTTCCGGCTAGCTGGTGAGAACCGCCCGCTGTCTGGTGCTTCCGGTCAGGCAGAGCGCCAAGCCGAGGACGCCCACGTCGCGCAGGGTCAGATCGGTCAGGCCACCGGTGATGGTCAGGGTTATCACAATCTGCAGCAGCAGCACGGCCGCGATCGCGGCGGCGAGCCGGAGGGCCAGGCCAGCGATGATCGCAACGGCCAGCATCAGCAGGACCCAGCCGTGCCCGAGCACAAGCACGATGGCGAACTCGGACGTCGCGGTGACACCAGGCACGTAACCGGTCCACAGCTGCGGCTGGATCAGCTCGTGGTAGCCGAACCAGGCCAGGACCAGGCCGAGCATGATCCGCGCGGCCGTTGGCGCCCACTCGGCGGCGATCCCCTGCGCCCGGCCGACCAGGCCGTCATCGGCGGCCGAACCTGCCGTCCGCGCCGGCGCAGCCGACGCTCGTCTGGCCGGATCGGCCTTCCGCGCTGACTGCGTGCGGCTCGCGGTCACCGGACCGGCCTTTCTGCTCACTGCAGGATCCTCCCTTGGGAGTCGGTGACGACCAGGCCGTCATCGCCCAGGTTGAAGTCGCTGTTGCCTGAGTCGTCGCCCATGGAAGCCTCGATCACGTAGACCTTGACGCCGGTCGGGTAGTACCTGGCGGCTGGCAACGGCTGGCCGGCCGCTCCGGCCGCGACCGAGATTCCGGTTCCCTGCTTGTGCACCGTGATGGTGAGCCCGGTCTCCGCCGCCTGCGCCGCCGGGCTCGGTGTGCCTGGCCAGACCACGAACGAGTAGGCGGCGTACGACTGCGAGCTCAGCTTCGGTCCAGGTGTCGGAGTCGGTGTTCCCGCCGACGGCGGTCCCTGCGCCGGCGCCGCCGAAGCGCTCGGGGACGTGCCTGGCTGCGCCGACCGGCTGCTCGCTGGCGACGCCGAGGCCGACGGCTGCCCGCCGCTGAGCCCCGCGGGCGGCAGCCCATGATGGCGGCTCGACCAGCCATGCGCCCCGAGCACTAGCCCGACCAGGGCGGCCACCGACAGCAGGGCAATCCCCCGCGTGCCGACCGTTTCACCAGCGATGCGCATCGGTGTTCACGACCTATCAACGAAATCAGGACAGCTGCATGCTAACAACAAGATCACGATATGACGTCGGTCCGAACGGAGCTTGCAGCAACCTCTGAGCAGCTATTCAGGAAAGCCGGCGCTGGCACTAGGCCGCCGCGGCGGCGGGCAGGCCGCGCAACTGAGGCGGAATGCGGCTGGCGGCCTGGTGCACCGCGCGCAGCGCCATAGTAGCTGCCAGGTCGGTGACCGGGCTGCCCGGTGCGCCGTACAGCCTGCGCGCCCAGCGCGGCAGGCTGGCGAAAGCGAGGGTGTTCAGCGGCGGGATCACCAACTTGAGTCCGGCGAATGGCCAAGGAATATCCGGGTTATACGACCTGAGCAGAGCGTGCCTTGCCTCATCGCACGCGTGGAGCTCAGGTCGCATCCGCTGGTAATAGGCATCGAGCTCGGCCATGCTGGCCGGCACCCGCGCGGGGTCGAGCCCGACCACCGCCGCGCTGCGTCGCTGCTCGGCCACGAACTCGTCAAGCTCAGCGGCGCCTAGGCCCATGCCGCACCGCATGGCCACATCGGCGTAGGAGGCGATCTCACCGCAGTGCACCCACAGCAGCAGTTCGGGCTCGTCCAGCCTGATGACCGAGCCATCGGCGTCGGTCCCGGTGAGGCAGGCGTGGATCTTGCGGACCCGGCGCCCGGCACGGTCCACCTCGGCCATCGTCCCGTAGGTGCGCACCCGGACGAACTCGGTCGTCCGGCCGAACCTTCCCCAGGCCTCGCCTGGCCTGGCGAACGCGGTATTCTGCCAGGTCGCTCGCATCGTGCGCGGATGCAGTGCCTGCAGGTACAGGGCACGCAAGCCGGCCACCCACAGCACCGGCTCGCCCATCACCCGCCAGGTGACCGAGCCAGGGCCGAACAGCCCGGTGTCGGAGCGCGTCGTCATCATGGCCTCCTCGCCGCTCCGAGCCGAGCCTGGCCGCCCCAGGCCTACTCGGGCCTGGTCTCCTCCGCGATCCAGTCTAGGTAGCCAGCGGAGCCGGCCACGATGGGCATCGCGACAATCTCCGGCTCGTCGTAGCTGTGCCGTTCGATCAGGAAGTCAGCTAGCTCGGGGTAGCGCTCGGTCGGCAGCTTGAGCATGACCAGCCACTCCTCGGCCCGCTCGATGCCGTCCTCCCACCAGAACGTGCTGGCGACTGGCCCGGCTACCTGGGCGCAGGCCGCCAGCCTGGCCTGCACCGCGTCATGGGCAAGTTCCATCGCCTCGGCCCGCGAGTCGGTCGTGGTCTGAACGTGCAGGAACCGCGGTTCGCCGCTGGCAACTTCGGGTTGGCCCGCCATACCCCCAGATCGTACGCCGCCCCGGAGGTAGCCTTTGCCTTTCCGCACCGAGGAGGTTTGCCGTGGACCGTCCGCTGTGTCTGATAGTCAACCCGGCAGCCGGTAACGGCCGGTCCAGGCGGCTTCTCCCGCAGGCTACGGCGGCGCTTGAGCAAGCTGGGGCCGAGCATCAGGTCTTCGAATCAGCCAGCCTGGACCATGCCAGGGAACTAGCTGCGCAGGCCGCGCAGCGCGGTCATGCCGTGATCGCGGTAGGCGGCGACGGCCTGGCAGGCGCGCTGGCCGGGATCGCGGCCGCCGGCGGAGTCACCACCAGGTTCCCGGAAACCACCCGCTCTGGCGACATCGCCACCAGCTACGGGATCATCCCGGCGGGCCGCGGCAATGACCTGGCCAGGGTGCTCGGCATTCCGCTGGATCCGGGCGCGGCCGCGCGGGTGCTCGCGGCCGGCCGGCACCGGCAGGTCGATCTGATCGGCGTCAGCACGCCAGGCCAGCCGGAGGCGGTCGTGGCCGGAAGCGTCTATGCCGGCATTCCTTCGGTGGCCGGCGACATCGCCAATGCCACCGGATGGCTGCCCGGCTCGCTGGTCTACCACGTCTCCGCGCTGCGGGCGCTGGCACGGTGGAAGCCGGTGCAGTTCACGGTGACGGTCTCGGTGCAGGTCCTAGCCGAAAGCGGTACCGGGCAGGACCGGAGCGGCCAGGAAAGTACTGACCGGCAGACCGCCGGGACCGGCGGTGACACCAGCATCAGCACGCACACCTTCGATGGCTACGCCGTCATCGTCGCCAACAATCCGTATTTCGGGGCCGGCATGTTCGTGGCACCGCCCGCTCTGATCGACGACGGCGAGCTCGACATCGTGCTGATGCGCCACGGACCCAAGCTCACCTTCGTACGGGCCCTGCTCAAGGTCAAGGACGGTACGCACATCGCGTTGCCGCAGGTCAGCCTCGATCGCGGCGCCGAGGTGACGGTGACCATGAGCCGCGACATGCCGGCCGCGGCCGATGGCGAGCCGCTGACCTGCGCGGCACCGCTGGCAGCCGGAACACCGCTGCGGATCCGCGCGCTGCCAGCCGCGCTCCGCGTCCTGGTCCCCGGCGGCTGACCGCATACGTCGTGACTCGGCCGCCGATCAGCCGCCTGGCCGCGCCTGATCGCGGTGTCCGCCCAGGAAGGACAGCACGAACGCCGGGCTGTTGGCCAGCTCCGCCGGAGTACCTTCCATCCGCAGCTCGCCGCCGCCCAGCACATAGGTCCGGTCGGAGACCGCAAGCACGGCCCTGGCGCGCTGCTCCACGATCAGCACCGCCGCGCCGTGCTCGGCCAGGCGCTTGACCTGCTCGTCCAGGATGGACCTGGCGATCGCGGGAGCGAGGTTGGCGGTCGGCTCGTCAAGCAGGAAGACGGCGGGTCGCAGCATCAGCACCCGCCCCATGGCCAGCATCTTGCGCTCGCCGCCGCTGAGCTTCCCGGCCGGCCGACGCAGCATCGTGCCGAGCCTGGGGAATACGGCGAGCACATGCTCGATCCGCTCCGGCAGCTGCCTGTGATGCAGCAGGTAGCCGCCCATCTCCAGGTTCTCCCTGACCGTCAGCGGCGCGAACACGTCATCGACCTGCGGCACGTACCCGACGCCTGCCCGCGCCATCTCCTCGGGTGCGAGGTTGGTGACATCCCGGTCGCCGACCCGCACCTGACCGGCGGACACCCGCAGCACGCCGATCAGGGCCTTCAGCAAGGTGCTCTTGCCCGATCCGTTCGGCCCGACCACGGAAACCACCTCGCCGGGCTCGGCCCGTACCGAAACGCCCCGGATGACTGGATCGGCGCCATATCCGGCGGTCACGCCATCGGCATACAGCGCAGCCTGCCGCTCCGGGCCCTCAGCCGACAAGGTACGCCTCCACGACCTCGGTGCGATCCCGGAGCTCGGTCATGGTGCCTTCGGCCAGGACGCCGCCGTCGGCCATCACGATGACTGGTTCGCAGAACTCGTCCATGATCGCGAGCTCGTGCTCGACCATCAGGATCGTCATCCCGTCCTGGCACAGCCCGCGCAGCGCATCGCCGATCTTCCTGGCCAGCTCCGGGTGAACTCCGGCCATCGGCTCGTCGAGCAGCAGCATGTCCGGCTCGCTCATCAGGGCCCGCATGATCTCGACCAGCCGGCGCTGCCCGCCGGACAGATCGCCCGCGTAGTCGTTGGCGTTCGCGGTCAGGCCGAAACTGTCGATCAGAGCCCTGGCCCGGTCCACGGCCCTGGCCTCGTCGGCCAGCCAGTACCGGCGGCCGGCCGCGGCGCCGAGGAACGAGTCGCCTCGGTTAGCCGGGTCTGCGGTCAGCAGGTTCTCAAGTACGGTGAGCCGCTTGAACTCACTCGCCAGCTGGAACGTCCTGACCAGCCCGGTTCGTGCCCGCCGGTAGGCCGGTAGCGCGGTAATGTCCCGGCCCTGGTAGATGATCTTGCCAGCCGAGACCTTCTCGGTGCCAGCAAGCAGCGAGAGCAAGGTGGACTTGCCCGCGCCGTTGGGTCCGATCAGCCCGGTCAGCGTGCCGCGCCGGACCGAGATGGACACGCCGGATACCGCGTGCACCCCGCCGAAGTCCTTGCTGACCCCGATCGCCTGCAGAATCTCCGGTCCGTCCCCAGTCGGCCGCGGGTAGCGTGACCGGCGTGATCGAACCGGCGATCCGGCCTCGCTCGCCGCGGCGGCCGAGCCCGGCGCTGGCGGTTTGGTGCGCTGGCGAACCCGACTGACGTCCTGGCCAGGAACCCGGTGCAGCATCCGCTGCGCAAGTGTCGGCGGCGGCGGGATCACCCGCTTGCGCTCGGGCAGCACGCCCTGCGGGCGTGCCCACAAGAACACGACGATCAGCAGCCCGATCGCGACCCATTGCAGAGACGGCAGCAGGTTGGGCGGCAGGCTCGGATTGTTGTTGGTGATGAAGCGGGTGATCTCCTCGAATCCGACCGGCACCAGGATCGCGCCGAGCACGGCACCTCGATGATTCCCCGCGCCGCCGATGATGACCGCGGTGAACAGGACGATCGTCTCGGCGTAGCTCCAGGCCGCCGGCGACCACACGCCGATGAAGCTGACCAGGATGCCGCCGGACAGCCCGGCGATCGCGCCGCCGACCACCATCGCCCCGGTTCGCAGCGACAGCAGGTTCTTGCCGAGCGAGTCAGCCACCTTGTCGTTGTCCCGCATGGCGCGCAGCGTCCGGCCGTACGGCGACTCCGTGATCCGCCTGACGAACAAGTACACGACCGCCGCCAGCAGGATCGCGCCCGCCGCGAACTCGTACTGGTACGCATTGGACGTGGTGACGAACATGCTGCGCTGAGCGGCGAGCGGGGCCGGCACCAGGGACACTCCGGCGTCCCCGTTGAAGAGCTGGCGGTAGTTGGTCGCCAGCAGGTTCAGCAGGACCGCGGTCACCAGCAGCCCGACCGCGGCGAAGTCACCACGCAGCCGGCGGCCCACGAGGAACGTGAACGGCAGCGCGAGCAGCGCGCCAGCCACGGCCGCGCCGATCCAGGGCACCGGGAACGGGAGGTTCAGGCCGCCGACATAGATCTGGAATCCGCCGTTGGCGGTGTCCGGCGGCAGCGCGAGCACCGCGGCCACGTAGGCGCCGACCGCCTGGAAGATGATGAATCCGAAGTTGGTGACGCCAGCGACGCCGAACTGCTGGCTGAGGCCGAGGCACGCGATCGCGTCCACCGCCCCGTACACCAGCAAGGTGATCAGGTAATACATCAGCCAGTCACCTCGGGTTTCACGTCCTGGCGCCGAGCAGGCCGGTCGGCCGCACGGCGAGCATGGCCAGCAGGGCCACGAAGGCGACCACGTACTTGTAGTCGGCCTGGATGAAGGGCAGGCCGGCGCTGATCTCGGTGGCGAGGCCGATGACCAGCGCACCGAGCATGGCGCCGTAGGCGTTGCCAGGTCCGCCGAGGAACACAGCGGCCAGGATCAGGATCAGGAAGAGGTCGGTGCTGAACGGGTCGAAGCTGCCGATATCGATCGCGAAGACCGTGCCGGCCAGGCCGCAGAGCGCTCCGGTCAGCGCCCAGGTGACGGCGATCACCCGGCTCGCCCTGATCCCGCAGTTGCGGGCGAGCGTCCGGTTGGCCGCCGTGGCCCGCATCGCCTTGCCCAGCTTGGTGTACCTGAGCAGCGCGTGCACGCCGGCCATCACCACCAGGCTGATCGCGATGATGGTCAGCTGAACGGTGGTCAGCGTCATGCCGCCGAGCCGCAGCGTGCTGCCCTGGCTCATCGCGTAGGAGACGTTGACGCCGCCGACGATCGCCGCGACGCCGAACTCGATGATCAGCGCCATCCCGAGCGACACGATCACCAGCGTGATCGGCGCCGAGCCGCGACGCTGGAACGGGGAGTAGACGAAGTAGTTCAGCAGCACCGAGACCAGCGAGCCGACCGCCATCGACACCACCAGCCCGAGCCACACTGACAGGCCAGCGTTGTTCACCCAGTAGGCGACGAACCCGGCGAGCGTCATCACCGCGGCGAACGCCAGGTTGAGCACGTCGGTCACCGCGAACTGCAGCGTGAAGCCGAGTGCGGCGATGGCGAGAACCGCCGAGGTAATCAGCCCGAATCCGACCGAGGCGACGAACAGGCTCATGTCCTTGCCCCGCACTCGCGCTCCGGCCGGCGGCCCGGCCCGGGACTCCCCGTGACGGGGAGCCCCGGGCCGGCGGCGAGCACCGGCTGACTGCGGATCATGGGGTTACGGCACGCAGCTCAGCAGCCGTGATGTTTCCCGACACCTGCACCGCGCCGGTCGGACTGTAGGTGTCGATCTGGAAGATGCCCGGCGAGTCGTGGAACGCGTCGAAGCTGGTCGGACCGCCGGGACCGATGTAGCGGATCTGCTTTCCCGCCTTCAGCTCCTGGACGCCCTGGGCGAATGAGCTCACCACCACGGCACCGGGAACGCCGTCGCCGATCTTCACGATCCACGGGCTCCACTTGGCGACGTCCGTGCTCTTGGCTGCGACCATCGCCAGTGCGGCCAGGTTCATGCCGTCGTAGAGGTGCACCCCGCCTGGTGCCGTGAAATACGTGGCGAAATTACCGGTCTGCGCACCAGCGACCTTGCCCTTGACCGCGAGCAGCGCCTGGGTGAAGGCGACGTACGCGGGACCGCTGGTGGCCGTGACCAGGTTGTCGGCGTGGAAGACCGCGGAGAACGCGGCGGCGCCGATCGCCTTGGCGCACGCGGTGTAGAACACCGGGGAGATGGCCGCCGAGGTGCCGATGATCGGGATCATATGGCCGTTGTTGAGCTGCTTGATCTCCGCGAACAGGGTCGGATCAGCGGACCCGAGCGCCTCGGTCATGATCGCGTCAGGATGAGCAGCCACGATCTTCGCTGCCTCGGTCCTGAAGGTGGTCGCGTGCAGGTCAAGCGTCTCGTTGGCGACCAGAGTCAGGCCAGCCTTGGCGATCGAGGCGATGGCCGGCTGGACGAACGTCTGCGAGCCGATGTCGTTGCCGAAGGCCAGGGCGATCTTCTTGTAGCCCAGCTGCTGCGCGATTACCACCATCGCGTAGGACTCGGCCAGGTCTGGCGGGACCAGCCGGTAGAAGTACGGGTAGACGACGTGGTCGAACTCCGACTGGCCGGTCATGCAGAACATGACGGTCTTGTGCGCGTTGATCACCGGCACAACCGAGGCGGCCTCGTCGGACGTGCAGCCGATCACCAGTTCCAGGTTCTTCGTGGTATCGAACATGCTGCCCACGGCGGGAACGGCGTCGGCAGGCTCGCCTCTGGTATCCACCGGCTTGCAGGCCACCTGGTGCCCGAGGATGCCGCCTGCCTTGTTGATGGCCTGCGTCGCGCCGGTGCAGGAGACCAGGTAGATCGGGCCGAGCGCGGCATCGGCGCCGCTGAACGGCGCGACGTCGGCGAAGATCAGCGTGGAATTCCCTGTCCCGCCTGAGCCACTGCTTCCGCACGCCGCGAGCGCGGCAGTCAGCGCGATCGCGGCCGCTGCGCAGACTGAGCGGAGCATCCGGCCGTGACGGCCGTTCCTTCGTCTTGCGAGAATGGTGGCTCGGGCCACAGAGCCGGGGGGGTTGAACATTACTGTCACCTCGATATGCCTGCGGATGCGCGGATGGATGCGGGCGTGGCTGCGGGCCTAGAACCCGGATGGCGTCTGGTCGGCTGGCTGCCACCGCCAGCCGCTGAGGTCGCCTTCTTCGGCGACCACGCGGTTGCGGATCGCGCCGATGCCTTCGATGGTTACCTCGATCAGGTCGCCCGGCTGCAGCCAGACTGGTGGCTTCCTGGCGAAGCCGACCCCGCCCGGCGTACCCGTCGCGATGACATCGCCAGGCCGGAGCCGCGTGAATGAGGAGAAGAACTCGATCGCACTGGGGACATCGACGATCATCTGCGAGGTCCTAGCCGACTGCATGACCTGGCCGTTGAGCGTGGTGGTGAGGGCTAGATCGGAGATGTCCAGCTCGTCGGCCGTGACCAGCTCGGGACCGATCGGCATGCTGCCCTCGAAGTTCTTGCCTGCCGTCCATTGGGTCGCGGCCCGCTGCCACTCGCGCGCCGACGCGTCGTTCAGCACGACGAATCCGGCGACGGCGGCCATCGCGTCGCTCGCCTGCAGGTAGCGCCCGCCGGCGCCGATTACCACCCCGAGCTCGCCCTCGTAGTCGAACCGGCTGGTCAGGGCCGGCTTCACCAGGTCCGCATACGGGCCAAGGACGCTGCCCATCCCGCGCACGAAGGCCTCGGGCCAGGTCGGCACCGCTCGCCCGCCCTCGATCGCGTGCTCGCTGTAGTTGACACCGAGACAGAGGATGCGCGGCGGTTCGGGGACGGCTGGCCCGAAGTCCGCTGGCTCGAACTCGGTGCCCTCGCGGTCGGCCACCGCCCGGATCGCGTCAAGCGCCGGTGGGCCAGCCACCAGCACCGGCCCGAGCGAGGCAAGCCCGGGGTCGCCGGTAGCGTCGGCCACATCGACGTAGCCGCGGGCTCCCCGGACGTGCAGCCGGAGTCCGCGGGCGGTAACCATGGTCGCTAGCCGCACGCTCAGCCCCCTCGATGCCGTAGACCAGCAGTCAGATTGGTTGCCAGATGACTGATTGGTTGAGCATAGGTCTGGGCTCAAACCGGGTCAAGAGACTACTCCAGATTCCATTGGTTGCAGTTCGGCATACCTGACCGAAGATTGGTACGATTGGTTGCAGAGCACGCCGACGTGCCAGGCGCGCTCCCGATGGAAGGCAGAACCGATGCCATGGCCGGGCAGCCAGCACCTGAAGCACCCGGCGCCGACCCGGCGCCGGACACTCACGTCGAGCGCGGGCTTGAGCTTGCCGAGCTGATCCTCACCAGGGCGGCGCATGCGGGGCTCGGGCCTGGTGGCCGCCTGCCGACCGAACGGCAGCTGGCCCACGACCTCGGCGTGACCCGGTCCTCGATCAGGTACGCACTCGGCATCATGGCCGCCCAGGGCCACATCTCACGTGAAGTCGGCCGAGGCACGTACCTGCGGGCGTTGGCTCAGGCTGGCCGTTCTGACGACACCAGCGGCACTGGCTCGGTTCCGGCGGATGGCCCGGTCTCCGGGTCCCGCCAGCTATCCGCCGGCCAGCCAGCCGCTTCCCAGTCCGCGTTCGCGCCAGCGGACGTGATGATGGTCAGGCGTCTGCTTGAACCGCCGGCGATGCCGCTCGCGGTGGCCTGGGCGACCGCCAGGGATTTCGAGGAGATGGACCGCTGCCTGGCAGGCGGCGACCGGGCCTCCAACTATGACGAGTTCGAGGCGTGGGATCTGGCCCTGCACCGGAGCATCATTGCCGCGACGCACAGCCCGCTGCTGGTCACGCTCTACGGGTCGATTGAGGCCGCCAGGCACGGCCACATCTGGGGCGACCTGAAGCGGCGCAGCGCTTCGGCGGACCGTAGGCGCCTATACCAGGCCGACCACCACGACATTGTCGCCGCGCTCAAGGCGCGTGACTCAGCCGCCGCAGTGAAGGCCATGCGCGCTCACCTCGCCCGGGTGTCCGATCACCTCAACGCCACCGATCCGGCGGCCGGCATCTGGCACTGATCGAAAGTCCCGGCCCAGGGGATGGTCCCCGGCACTCGCCTCCGGGTGCTGGCTGCCTTGGCCGCGCTCACCCGGCCAGTCGCTGGCAGATCCAGGTCAGTGCCATCGGGTACCGGTAGTCGATCGCGGCATGGGTGCCCTCGAACAGTTCGAACCTGACCACATCGTCGGCCACCCCGGCCGTGCGGAGCGCGTCCCTGAATGCCACGGCCCCCAGATCAAGGTAGAAGTCGTCCGCTTTCCCGGCGTCGATCCAGATTCCGCGCATCGAGCACAGCGCCTCGGCGTACTTGGGCACCATCCGGACCGGATCCCAGTCCAGCCAGCGCTGCCAGGCCTGCTCGCGGACCGCGCCGGTCCTGCCGTCAAACGGCAGCTCGACGGTGCCATCTGAGCTGGCGGAGAAGCACGCGGCCACGCCGAGCATGCCGAGCAGCGTCATGTCCTCCTTCTTGGTGAAGGACGTCCTTGACCTGAAGTCATCCCACCAGCGCCAGATGTCCGCGTCATAATCGCGCAGCGCCCGAGCGCATTCGCCGAATTCCCGCAGGTAGCACAACTCGTATAGAGCGTCTCCCGCATGGGTCGCCAGCGCGCCGAACAGATCGGGCCGCAGCATCGGCGTGATCATGGCGCCGAAGCCGCCGCTCGACTTGCCGGAGATCGCCCGGTGCGCCCGGTCGGGCAGCGTCCGGTATCGCTGGTCGACCCAGGGCACGACCTCGTCGCACAGGTAGGAGTGGTACCTGCCGGTACCCGGGGAGTCGACGAACTGACTGCCGCCGTAGCCGGTCCAGGCATCGACGTACACCATGATGGCAGGTGGAGCGGCGCCGGCCGCGAACACCTGGTCAGCTGTCTCAGGGAACGGCTGCCGGAACGGCGAGCGGTTCCGCCACATGGCGAGGTGCCCGGTATATCCCTGAATCACGTAGACGCTAGGGTAACGGCGGTCCGGCGCATCGTCGTAGCCAGGCGGCAGGTAGACAAGCACCGGCCGTTGGTATGGATCGCCGAGCGGGTTACCGCGGAGCAACTCGCTGGTGATCACCTGCTCCTCGATCTGCCCGGCGAGCTCGGCCGACCACGGCAGCATTGTTACTCCTATCGGTAGTTTTTCTGGCCCGGCTAGGACAGTAGCGGACTGTGCCGCATGCCCGATAACGACGGCAATATCGATCTTTCTCAGCTTAGCTCGCCGAGGGCAACCCGGGCGCGCCGGCCGGAAAAGGCTCTTTCGGACGACCGGAAACGGCATAGTTGTCTGCTGACCTACGCGCCAGAAAGCCAGTCCGCCGCCGCTGACCACCGGCCAGCCTCAGGAGGATCGACATGTCGCAAGCACGTGAGGGTGATCCTAAGTGGCCCGCCCAGATCCCGCGGGCGCTGCAAGTTGTGCGGAGGCTGCGCCGGACCACAGGACCGCGACAGCTGACCGCCGCCGGACTGCCGGCCATGCTGGCGGTCAGCGCCGCACTGCCCTTGATCATCGGCCAGGCCACGACTGCGCGACCGGCGCCTTCCACGGAGCTGTGCACCGGCTGGCGCTCCTGCGATGCCCGCGGCTATGACAGCTACGCCTACGGATCGCATGACGGCGCGATGTACTGGCGCATGTTCCCTGGCGACAACTGCACCAACTACGTCGCCTACGTCGAGTCGCACGTGTATCACGTCGCCACGCCGCGCTATCTGCTCGGCAACGGCGGCCAGTGGGCGTACACCGCGCGTGCGCATGGGGTGCTGGTGAATCACACCCCATCGGTGGGCGCGGTGGCCGAGTGGGACGACGGCACCTTCGGCATGGGCGGCGAAGGCCATGTGGCCGTGGTGGAGGAAGTCGGGCCGCGCGACCGCTACATCGTGATCTCGCAGCAGCACATCAGCACCGATCGCGACGGCTACGACTGGACCCTGATCAGGGCAGGCTATCCGGCCGACGAGTGGCTGGAGTGGCCGAGCTACTTCATTCACTTCCGGATCCCCAGGCACGCCGATGTCGGCTACTACGACCCGCGGGCACGCGCTCTCGGTTTCCGCGACTCGCTGACCACGGGCCCGGCCAATACCACGGTCCGGGTCGGCCGGTCCGGCCTCATCCCCCTGCTCGGCGACTGGAGCGGCCGAGCCATCGACAGCATCGGCTACTACAACCCGAACTACGGGACGTTCCGACTGTTCGGAGCGCGCAGGTCGGCCCGCCCCGTAGCCTTCAGCTTCGGCCCGCCCGGCATGATCCCGCTGGTCGGCGACTGGACCGGGGCCGGCCGGGACGGCGTGGGCTATTACGATCCGAAGACCGGGACGTTCTACCTGCGCCAGTCGCTATCCGCTGGCCCGGCAGGGGCAACTTTCAGCTTCGGCCCGCCCGGCATGATCCCGCTGGCCGGGGACTGGACCGGCGGCCGCAGGGACGACGTGGGTTACTACAACCCAAAGACCGGGATCTTCGAGCTGCGCTATGGGCTCAGCTCCGGGCCGGTCTACCGGTCGTTCAGATTCGGACCGCCGCACATGATCCCGCTGGCCGGGAACTGGACCGGCGGCCGGACTGACCGGGTTGGCTATTACAACCCCTGGACCGGGACGTTCTACCTGCGCGACCTGCTCGGCAACGGCCCGGCGACCTACGTGATCAGGTTCGGCCCAGCCCGGGCGCTGCCCCGGGTCGGCGACTGGTTCGGCGTCTAGCGGCCCGCGGCCACTGCGCGGCGAGTCCGTCGTACCGTTGCTGGCATGACCGGACTGGATCACGGCGACCGTGCCGACCAGCACTTCATCGCGGCCGTCCAGGCGATGGCGGTCCAAGTCAGTGCAGGATCGGTCGGCCAGGACCTGGAGCTCTCCCCCGATCGGCCGGAACCCTTCGATTCTGCCGCGCCCGACCTGGCCTCCCGGCCGGTTCGGGTCGGCAGTTCACTGACCGCCGGCCTGTGCCTGGAGCTCTTCGACGCCCAGCTGGCGAGCCGCCATCTGGACGCCGCCGCCAGGTGGCTGCGCGGCCGCGGCACCGGCTTCTACACCATCGGCTCCGCCGGACATGAGAGCAACGCCGGCGTGGCAGCCGCGCTGGCGGTCACCGACCCGGCGCTGCTGCACTACCGATCGGGCGCGTTCTACCTGGTCAGGAGCCGTCAGGCTGGACGTGGCCAGGCCGGAATCCGCGACGTGCTGCTCGGCCTGACCGCCTCAGCGGACGAGCCGATCGCAGGCGGCCGGCACAAGGTGTTCGGCCACCGCGAGCTGAACGTGATCCCGCAGACCTCGACGATCGCCTCGCACCTGCCCAGAGCGGTCGGGCTGGCCTTCGCCATTCCCCGCGCGGCGCGACTAGGCATCGGGACGTCTTGGCCAGCCGACTGCGTCGTGGTCTGCAGCCTGGGAGACGCTTCGGTCAATCACTCGACGGCGACCGGCGCGCTCAATACCGCCGCCTACTGCGCCTACCAGGGCCTGCCACTGCCGCTGCTGCTGGTCTGCGAGGACAACGGCCTCGGGATCAGCGTCCGGACCCCGCCGGGCTGGGTCGCCGCCGCGCTGACCGGCCGGCCAGGGATCGCGTACTACCAAGCGGATGGCACCGACCTGGCCGGGGTCTATGACACCGCCGTGGCGGCCGCTGCGCACGTCCGCGGCCGTCGGGCCCCGGCGATCCTGCATCTGTCCACCGTGCGGTTCGGCGGCCATGCGGGCTCAGATGTCGAGTCAGGCTACCGGTCCCCCGCCGAGATCAGTGCCGACCTCGATCGTGATCCGCTGCTCGGCACCGCCCGGCTGCTGGTCGCCGCGGACGTGCTGACCCCGCAGCAGGTGCTGAGCCGGTACTCGCGTTCCCGTGAGCAGATCCTCGCGCTCGCCGCGCAGGTCGAGGGATCGCCGAAGCTGACCTCGGCAGCGCAGGTCATGGCCCCGCTGGCGCCGCACAGCCCAGCCGCGAGCACCGCGTGGGTCATCGGCCCGACCAGCCCGGCCGAGCCAGCAGGACTGGCCGAGCCGTACCGTGCGAGCCAGCCAGCCCAGCCAGCCAGCCCGGCCGAGCCAGCCCGAGCCGGTCGACACCGGCGGCAGTGGACAGCCAGCGGACAGCTGCCGTCCGACGCGAGCACGCTCACCCTGGCCCAGGCCATCAACCGGGTACTCGCCGACGAGCTTGCCGCCCGCCCCGAGATGCTCGTCTTCGGCGAGGATGTGGCGCGCAAGGGCGGCGTCTACGGTGTGACCAGGGGACTGCTTGCCGCGTTCGGCGCCGGCCGGGTCTTCGACACGCTGCTTGACGAGCAGTCGATACTCGGCCTCGCGCTCGGCGCCGGCCTGGCCGGCCTGCTGCCGGTGCCCGAGATCCAGTACCTGGCCTACCTGCACAATGCCGCTGACCAGATCCGCGGCGAGGCAGCCACCTTGTCGTTCTTCTCCCAGGGCCAGTACCGCAATCCGATGGTGCTGCGCATCGCTGGCCTGGCTTACCAGCAGGGATTCGGCGGCCACTTTCACAACGACAACGCGGTCGCTGCGCTGCGCGACATACCCGGCCTGCTCATCGCCTGCCCGGCCAGGCCAGACGACGCCGCGCCGATGCTGCGGACCTGCCTGACCGCGGCCCGCCAGGACGGGAGCGTCTGCGTCTTCCTCGAACCGATAGCTCTGTACCACGAGCGTGACCTGTACCAGGCTGGGGATGGCGGCTGGCTGGCTCCCTATGATCCGCCGCTGCTGGGAGCCGGACCGGCACCGGTCGGTCGCGCCAGGATCTACGGTGCGGGCTCCGACCTGACGATCGTGACTTTCGGCAACGGGCTCAGGATGAGCCTGCGGGCGGCCGCCAGGCTGGCCGATCACGGGATCGGCTGCCGGGTAGCAGACATGCGCTGGCTGGCGCCGCTGCCGGCAGCCGATCTGGTCCGGGAGGCCTCGGCCACCGGCCGTGTCCTGGTCGCTGACGAGACCAGGAGGACCGGTGGCGTCTCCGAGGGCATCGTCACCGCCCTGGTCGATGCCGGGTTCACCGGCTCGATCACCAGGGTGGCCAGTGAGGATAGCTTTATCCCGCTCGGCGATGCGGCATCGGTCGTGCTGCTATCGGAGGACCTGATTCACGCCGCCGCCCTGCGCATGCTGCGCTTAACTGGCCAGCCTCAAGCCGACCAGGAGCGAGCTAGCTAGGTACGAGCTAGCCAGACGCGAGCTAGCCAGACGCGAGCTAGCCAGCGGCGAACAGGGCCAGACGCGAACTAGCCAGAGGCGGCCTGGCCAGAGGTGTGCTGGGCCGGGGTCAGGGCCTCTCGGGCTAGGAGCGCCGATCTCATCGGCGGCCGCTCGATCAGGACATCAGGGAACTCATCTAGCTGTATGCCGCCCGCCCCGGCCACGGCATGCAGATAAGACACGACTTCCTCGCGGGCCCAGGACGGATCGGACAGATCGGCCACCGGGTCCCGCTGAAGTGCCATTGCCCGGAAGAGAGCCGCCCGCAGCACCGAGTAACCCATCCTGCTCAGATTGCCGAGATCTTGATGCCTGTTCCTGCGGATACCGACATCTACCTGGGCCATCGCGGCCAGCCCGGATGCCCGCAGCACATCGATCAGCAGTCCGACCTCGACGGCGTAGCCACTGAAGAAGGGGACCGAATACAGCAGCTCCCTGGTCCCGGCGAACTCGCCGGCCAGTGGCTGCACGAATCCGGCGAGCTCAGGGAAGAAGAGGTTGAGCACGGGCTTGGCGGTCAGCTCGGTGACCCGGCCGCCGCCATCGGGGACCGAAACCACATCCCGCGTGTATGGCCGACGATACGCAGCCTTGACGAACTTGATGTCTGACTTCGCCACCAAGCAGCCGACGACGCCCGCCACGAGCTGGCGGCAGAAGTTTCCGGTATCGGTGTCGGCATAGGCGATGATGTCGCCGGTTGCCTTCGATAGCGCGCGCCACATAGCATCGCCTTTACCATGATTCAGCCCGTATTCGGGCATAAGCGCGTTTTCCGAGTAAACTTCGACGCCGAAGCGCTGGGCAATTTCGGCGGTGCCGTCGGCTGAGTCCGAGTCGACGACGATTACCTGATCGATGAGCCCGATGTCCGGGCTGGACAAGTCGCGAACCTCATCGAGTACCGAGCCTATGGTGTCGGCAACATTGAGCGTCGGCAACACCAGCGTCGCGGTCAGACCGCGCTGGCGCTTGATCCGGCCGAGTTCGGCGACATCGCCGAACTCGGCGTAGTGAAAGCTGTGGGCTTGAAACCATTCACGTGTACGCACAGGCTCTCCTCGACTTCGGGGCGGGCAAGTGCCCAAACCACGTACCGATCCATCCGCACTCACTACCCGTGTGGACGCCAGCTATCGTCAGTACGTCAACACTGGTTGCGGCCAGAGTTGACCCCGCCCCGGTCGACTCGATCGCGTCGATAGTACCGAAAGTCGAGTCAATTGGGACGCAGTGCCATGGATTACTGATCGCTACCCCCTGCGCGTCATCCCCCGGCCCGTCCTGTGTCGACGCGAACGCCCAGTCTATCCTCGCCGTATGAGCCAGCACCCCTTCGCCGTCGGCGGGCCCGCGCTCGCCCAGCGGCGGAACCTCGTGACCGAGATCCCAGGTCCTGCATCACGCCAGCTGCTCGAGCGCCGGCAGCGTAGCGTCGCCCGAGGGCTGAGCCATGTCCTGCCGATCTTCGTGACAGCCGCCGGGGGCGGCGTGCTGATCGACGCCGACGGTAACTCGCTGATCGACTTCGGTTCAGGCATCGCGGTTACCACGGTCGGCAACAGTGCCGAAGCCGTCGTCACCCGGATAACCGAGCAGGTGGCTCAGTTCACCCACACCTGCTTCATGGTTGTTCCTTACGAGGGCTACGTCGAGGTGTGCGAGGAGCTGAACCGGGTGACGCCAGGGGCGCACGACAAGCGCTCAGCCCTGTTCAACTCCGGGGCAGAGGCGATCGAGAATGCGGTCAAGATCGCCAGGCATGCCACCGGCAGGCCGGCGGTTGTGGTGTTCGACCACGCCTATCACGGCCGGACCAATCTGACCATGGCGATGACAGCCAAGAACATGCCCTACAAGGATGGCTTCGGGCCATTCGCCGGCGAGATCTACCGGGCGCCGATGGCGTACCCGTTCCGCTGGCCAGGCGGTCCGGCCAGGTGCGCCGCCGACGCGCTTGGCGTGGTGCGGGATCTCGTGCATGCCCAGGTCGGCGAGCACAACGTCGCGGCCGTGGTGATCGAGCCGGTGCAGGGCGAAGGTGGCTTCATCGTCCCGCCCCCCGGTTTCCTGCCGGGCCTGGCGGACTACTGCAGGGAGCACCGGATCGTGTTCATCGCCGATGAGATCCAGTCTGGCTTCTGCCGGACCGGCGACTGGTTCGCCTGCGACCACGAAGGCGTGGTACCCGATCTGGTGGCCACGGCCAAGGGGATCGCCGGGGGGCTGCCGCTCGCCGCGGTGACCGGCCGCGCGGAGATCATGGACTCAGTGCACGCGGGCGGTCTCGGCGGCACCTTCGGCGGGAACCCGATCGCCTGCGCAGCCGCGCTCGGCGCGATCGAGACAATGACCAAGGAGGATCTGCCAGCTGCCGCCCGCCGAATCGGCGACATCATGCTGCCCAGGCTGCGGGCGATGGCGCAGCACCATCCGGTAATCTGCGACGTGCGCGGCCGCGGCGCGATGATCGCCATCGAGCTGGTCAAGCCAGGCACCATCGAGCCTGATGCTACGGTCGCGGCCAAGGTAGCCAAGGCCTGCCACGCCGCCGGCGTCATCGTGCTCACCTGCGGGACCTACGGCAACGTGCTGCGCTTCCTGCCGCCGCTGGTGATCAGTGCAGACCTGCTCGACGAGGGCCTGTCAGTACTTGAGGACACATTCAGCCAGGTGTGAGTCAGTCATCGACCATGAAAATAGGTAATTGACGGCCGGCCCGGCCAGTGTTACGGATGGGTAATCCGTAGCTGCCACTCCCCAGGGAGATGCCCGTGCCGCCCCGAGCTCGCCATTGTCTTCGCTTACCCGCGGTCGCCGTCGCCGTCGTTATGACCGGGCTATCGGTCGTTGCCTTAGCCGCACCTGCCAGCGCTCAGAGCAATGTCCATTACGTGGCCCTCGGTGACTCGTACTCCTCCGGCGTCGGAGCCGGCAGCTACTCGGACGGCTCCTGCGCGCAGAGCGCCAGGGCCTACCCCGTGCTCTGGACGAACGCCAGCCACCCGGCGTCGTTCGCCAACGAGACGTGTTCTGGTGCCACCACGAGCACCGTCCTGAGCAGCCAGCTCGGCGCGCTGAGCAGCGCCACCACGCTCGTTTCGATCACCATCGGCGGCAACGACATCGGTTTCAGCTCGGTGATGATCACCTGCGTGCTGTTGTCGACCAGTGCCTGCGTGAGCGCCGTCGACGCGGCCGAGCTGGTGGCCAAGACCACGCTCCCCGGCGAGCTCAACAGTGTGCTGTCGGCCATCCGCAAGCACGCGCCCAACGCCAAGGTCGTGATACTCAACTACCCCCAGTTCTATGACCTGTCCAGGTCGAAAGGCTGCATCGGCCTGAGCACGACCGACCGTACCGACCTGAACCAGGGCGCCAGCATCCTGGACAGCCAGATTGAGGCCGCCGCGGACCGCTACAGCGACACGTTCGTCGACGTGAACCCGCGGTTCGCCGGGCACCAGATCTGCGACTCGGACAGTTACCTGAACTCGGTCGACTGGCTGGATCTCGACGACTCCTACCACCCCACCGCCCAAGGTCAGGCCGACGGCTACCTGCCCGCCTTCAAGTCGGCCACCAGCTGAGCCCGGGCTGACCTAGCCACAGCCGACTAAGGCATCGCCGACCGAGGCATGGCCGACGTTTCATCCATTTATACGGATTCGGGCCAACACCCACCCAGGCCATCGCGGCCCCACAGTCGTCAGGCTGACCCGAGCCGCGGCGCGTCGGACCGCCACTACGATCCGCTGAGGTCGGCATGCGGATCAGGTGGCCCGGACCCAGACGTTAGGAAGGTCCGGGCCACCTGCGAGCGCCGTTGCGCCAGAAGCGGGCTATCCGGCCTGGAGCAGCTCGACGCCGAGCGGAGTGAGCATGTGCAGGACGGCACTGCCCTGGCGGCGGGTGGTGATCAGCCCGGCGTTGCGGAGTACGGTCGCGTGCTGGCTGGCCGCAGCTAGCGAGACTTCGAGGCGGCAAGCCAGTTCGGTGGTCGTGCACCCGTCGGCGATATTGCCTAACGCGGCCGCCCTGGTGCGGCCAACCAGCGCAGCCAGCGCCGCGCCGCCCGGCCGGGCACGGTCCCACAAGCGACTGACGACTGCCGGGTCGCGTGCTGCCGGGAAGATCAGCCGCGGTGGCGCGCTCTCGTCGGCCAGGTCCGAGTGCAGGGACGGGATGTCGCCGGCGAACAGCGAAGGCACCAGCATGATTCCTCGCCCGCCCAGGTAAATGTTCGGGCAGCCGGGAATGAGCAGCTCAAGGACCGGCGGGCGCCAGCGGATCCGGCTGGCATGCAGAGTGGTCAGCAGCCGCTCGACCCCACCCGTCATCAAAACCCGGCTGCGGGAAAGCTGCTCTGCCTTCAGGTGGGCCTGAATCCTGATCCAGTAGGGTTCGACCAGTGCCCGGTGCGCCGCTTGGACCCCGTCCGCGAGCTGATGCCGGGCATCGCTGTCGGCTTCGGCTGTCGCCCACGCCGACGGCGGTAGCCGGTGGAACCGGTCGAAGTACTCCAATTCCTCAAGTAGATGCTCGGGCGGTACCGTGAGGAGCGCCGCGACCCCTTGCTCGATCGTCGGCGCCTCGCCGGCCAGTGTGCACAGATCCACTCCGAGGGTGCCTGGTGGGACCAGTGCCATCAGCGGCTTCATCTGCGCGTTGAACTGACCCGCAGCCCAGTCGCGCCACTCGCCAAAGAGGCCGCGGGGCTGCAGCGGACACCGGAGCAAGGAGAGCGCCAGTATCGTCTCGGCCAGCGGGCCAAGGGTCGGGCTGATCCGGGTCCGTGCCAGATCCGCCGCCGTGAAATGGATCCGCCAGACCATGCAGGTCAGCCTTGCCCATGGACCGGACACCGTCAACGGTGTTTAAGCCACGGCTGAAAGGGCCGATTGCGGCGCGCCAGAAAATGCACACCGCCAACAACCACGGCTGGCGATTCGGACCGTCGCCACAATGCCCGGCCATGCATAGCGGCAGCCGTCGGCCAGCCCGGCTAGCCCTGGTAATAGCCCTCGGCCAGCCCGGCTAGCCCTGGCAATAGCCGTCGGCCACGGTGAGGGCCTCGTCCAAGATGGCCAGCCCTTCCTTGGCCTCAGCGTCGGAGATGATGCATGGCGGCACCACATGCAGCCGGTTGTAGTTGATGAACGGCAGCAGACCGCTCGCCTTGCATTGCGCCGCGAGCGCGTTCATCGCCGCTGAACTGCCGCCGTACGGCGCGAGCATGGCCCGAGTCTCCCGGCTGGAAACCAGGTCGAGCGCCCAGAAGACGCCGAGCCCGCGGACCTCGCCGACCACCGAATGCCGCTGCGCCAGCTCGCGCAGGCCAGGCCCGAGCACCTCAGCGCCGATCCGCGCCGCGTTCTCGATGATCCGCTCGTCCTTCATCGCGTCGATGGTCGCCACGATCGAGGCGCAGGCCAGCGGATGACCCGAGTAGGTCAGCCCGCCAGGGAAGACCCGCTCGTCGAAGGTGGCCGCGATCTCGTCGGAGATGATCACGCCGCCGATCGGCACGTACCCGGAGTTGGCACCCTTGGCGAAGGTGATCAGGTCGGGTACCGTGTCGTGCGGCTCGAACGCGAACCAGCTGCCGGCCCGGCCGAAGCCGCACATCACCTCGTCGGCGATGTACACGATGCCGTACTTGTCGCACAGCTCTCGCACCCCGGCCAGGTAGCCGGGCGGCGGCACGAGCACCCCGGCCGTGCCGACGATCGTCTCTAGCAGCACCGCAGCGATCGTCGCCGGGCCCTCGAACTCGATCACCTGCGCCAGGTGCTCAAGCGCCCGCTGGCACTCCTCCGCCTCGGTGGTCGCCCAGAACGCGGTCCGGTACAGGTACGGGCCGAAGAAGTGCACGTGCCCCGTCGCGTACTCGTTCGGCCAGCGCCGCGGGTCGCCGGTCGACGTGATCGCCGCGCCGGTGTTGCCGTGGTAGGAGCGGTAGAAGCTGAGCACCTTCGGCCGGCCAGTGTGCAGTCTCGCCATCCGGATCGCGTTCTCGTTGGCGTCAGCACCGCCATTGGTGAAGAACACCTTGTCCATGCCGTCCGGCGCCAGCGCCGTGATCCGCTCCGCCGCCTGGCCGCGTGCCTCGTTCGCGTGCTGCGGCGCGATCGTGGTCAGTCGGAATGCCTGCTCGGCGATCGCCGCCACCACCCGCGGATGCTGATGGCCGATGTTGGTGTTCACCAGCTGGCTGGAGAAGTCCAGGTACCGGTTGCCGTCGTAGTCCCAGACGTAGCAGCCCTGCGCCCCGGCGATCACCATCGGCTGCAACGACTTCTGGGCCGACCAGGAATGGAACACATGCGCGCGATCGGCGGCGTAGACCTGCGCGCCGTGCTCGGGATCGGGCGTGACCTGCGGACTCATCAGGCTCCCTGCCTTTCTGCTGGCCTAGCTCTGCTGGCCTAACTGTGCTGGCCTAACTGTGCTGGCCTAGCTGTTGACCGGGAAGCCGAGGTTGATTCCGCCGTGACTCGGGTCGAGCCAGCGCGAGGTGACCGCCTTGCCCCTGGTATAGAAATGCACGCCCTCAGTTCCGTGCACGTGCGTGTCGCCGAACAGCGAAGCTTTCCAGCCGCCGAACGAGTAGAACGCCATCGGCACCGGGATCGGCACGTTGATGCCGACCATCCCCACCTGCACCTCGTGGGTGAACCTGCGCGCCGCTCCCCCGTCGTTCGTGAAGATGGCGGTGCCGTTCCCGTATGGGTTGTCGTTGATCAGCCCCAGAGCCTGCGCGTATGAGCCGGCCCTGACCACGCAGAGCACCGGTCCGAAGATCTCGTCGGTGTAGCACCGCATGTCCGGCCGAACCCGGTCGAGCACGCTGGGACCGAGCCAGAACCCGTCGGCCGCGCCGCCGGTCACCGGATGATCTCGGCCGTCCACGGCGAGCACGGCACCGTCGGCGACGCCGGACTGCAGATAGCCGGCCACCTTGTCCCGGTGCGCCCTGGTAACCAGCGGTCCCATCTCGGACCCCTCGTCGTCACCGGGCCCGACCCGCAGCCTGGCCACCCGCTCGGCGATCTTGGCGACCAACTCGTCGCCGATCGGATCGACCGCGACCAGCACCGAGATCGCCATGCACCGCTCACCAGCCGAGCCGAACCCCGCCGACACCGCGGCGTCGGCCGCCAGGTTCAGGTCAGCATCGGGCAGCACCACCATGTGGTTTTTCGCGCCGCCGAGAGCCTGGACCCGCTTTCCTGCCGACGTCCCAACTTCCGATACGTAACGGGCCACCGGGGTCGATCCCACGAAGCTGACCGCACGCACGTCGGGGTGGGTGAGCAAGGCGTCGACGGCCTTCTTCGCGCCGTGCACGACATTGAACACACCGTCAGGGAGGCCGGCCGAGGCCAGCAGCTCAGCCAGGCGGACCGCGGCTGACGGGTCTTTCTCTGACGGTTTGAGCACGAACGTGTTGCCCGCGGCAATGGCGATCGGGAACATCCACATCGGCACCATGGCTGGGAAGTTGAACGGCGTGATGCCGGCCACCACACCGAGCGGCTGCCGGATCGAGTAAGCGTCGACTCCGGCCGAGACGTTTTCTGAGAACGCGCCCTTGAGCAGGTGCGGGATGCCGCAGGCGAAGTCGACGACCTCAAGCCCGCGCGCCACTTCGCCCGCCGCGTCGGACGCCACCTTGCCGTGCTCGGCGCAGATCAACGCGGCCAGCTCGCCCTGATGCTGGCGGACCAGCTCACGGAAGGCGAACAGCACCGACGCCCGCTTCACCAGCGAGGTCTGGCTCCAGCCGGAGAATGCCGCAGCCGCGGCCTGCACGGCCGCGGCTACCTCAGCGGTGCCGGCATAGTCCACGGTGCCGCTCACCTGGCCAGTCGCCGGATTGTAGATCTCGCCCCGCTGGCTGGCTTCACCACCGGTCCACGGCTTCCCGCCGATCCAGTGTGTCAGATGTTTCATACCGCCCAGTCTGGCCGGCCTCGGCCGCCTCGCCAAGTGACACAGTGTAACCTTGACCTGCATGCTGACTGACTAGATGTCAGTCGGCTTGGAGGGTGTAACGCCGATGCTGCCGACCGTCGCCGAGGTACTCGCTCTGGACGCGGTGCGCCAGGGCGAGCCGAAGGTGGTCGCCGGGAAAGACCGGCTGGACACCCCGGTGCGCTGGGTACATGTGATCGAGCTGGCCAGGGCCGCGCACTTGCTGCGCGGCGGTGAGCTCGTGCTCTCCACCGGCATCGCGCTGCCCGGCGACCCGGATGGGCTGTCGCTTTTCGTCGCCGATCTCGCCTCGGTCGGGGTCAGCGCCCTGGCCGTGGAACTCGGGTCCAGGTACGTCCACGCGCTGCCAGCCGCCCTGGTCGGCGCCGCGACCACCCATAGCCTGCCGCTGATCGTGTTCGAGCGCGAGACGCAGTTCATCGAGATCACCGAGGCCGTGCACGCCAGGATCATCGACGCGCAGCTGGCCGAATTGCGGGCTGGCGAGCGGCTGCACCAGGTCTTCACCGACCTCGCTGTCTCCGGAGCCAGCGCCGACGAGGTGGTCAGGCAGGCAGCCGTGCTGGCAGGCTGCCCGGTCATCCTGGAGAACATGGCGCACCAGGTCATCGCCTGCGAGCCGGCCGGCCGGGACGCGGCCACGCTGCTGGCAGGCTTCCGCGGCCGGTCCCGCGCGGTCATGCCGCAGGACCGCACCGGCTTCGATCCGGCGTCCGGCTGGCTGGCCACCGTGGTCGGGGCACGCGGCGAGGACTGGGGCCGGCTGATCATGGTCCGCGGCGGGCCGCCCGAGCCGGCTGACCTGGTGCTGATCGAGCGGGCGGCCACCACGCTCGCGCTCGGCCGACTGCTCGACCACCAGCGCGAGAGCCTGGAACGGCAGGCGCACCGCACCGTGCTGAGCGCGCTGCTCAGTCGCGGCTATGCCTCCCCCGAGGAGGCTGAGGCCAGGGCTCGGGAGCTGGGGGTGCCGGTAGCCGGGCGGCGGCTGGTCGCGGTGGTGATCAGGCTCGGCGGCGGCGGGGCGGGCCTCGCCGCTCAGGCACGCGCCCTTGAGGTCGCCGAGGCGGCGGCTGCCGCCTGCCGGAGCAAGCACGTTCCCGCCCTGATCGGATCGCTGGACGACAACCGGGTCGGGGTGCTGCTCACCCTGCCGTCCAGCGCCGAGCCTGATCCGGTGCTGGCTCGCCTGGCCGACCAGCTGAGCGACGCCTTGGGCGACGCCGATGTGATCGGAGCGGGTTCGGTGGTCCGGTCGGTCAGCGCGGTGCAGCGGTCCTTTCTTGAGGCCCAGCAGGTCGCCGACGTCGCCGCACGGACCAATGGCGCAGCCGCTGACGGCAGTGCTGGTGACGGCATTGCTGGTGGTGGCGGAGTCAGGAAGGCCTACTACCGGCTGCCCGATCTGCGGATCCGCGGGCTGCTGCACCTGCTGCGCGATGACCCGCGGCTGCTCGCGTTCGCCGAGCGCGAGCTCGGCCCGCTGCTGCTGCATGATGAGACAGCGAGCCCGCGGCTGCTCCCGGTGCTGACCGCCTATCTGGAGGCGGGCGGCAACAAGGCGGACGCGGCCAAGCGAGCCCGCCTGGCCAGACCGACGCTATACGAGCGGCTAAGGCAGATCGAGCAGGTGCTAGGTACCGACCTCGAGCCAGCCGAGTCGCGGCTCTCGCTGCACGTCGCACTGCTTGCCTTCGAGGCGGTCCGCTGACGCGATCTGACAGCTAAACCTGATCCGACAGCAGGTCGGCGACCAGGTCACGGGGCAGGCCGTGGGTTTCGTGCAGAAAACGCAGGTCGTCCTCGGTCAGCGGTGCTCGATAGCGGGACAGCACCTTCCGCCCCCGGTCAAGCAGCTCACCGAATCGCCGCTCCTCCGTGATAAGCACGGTGCGAACATCGCTGACCGCGGACTGCTGCCGGAAGTGCCGCAGCGTCTGCCCGATAACCCAGACCGGCAGATCAGCCAGGGTCCGGGCGGAATCCTCACGCCACAGCGTGGTCAGTGCCCGCCGGATCAGCCTGCGCAGCACGTAGCCTCGGCCGGTGTTCGACGGCCTGACGCCATCGCCGACGATCACCACACTCGCGCGCAGATGGTCAGCGAGCAGCCGCAGTTCCTGCTCTTGCGTGCACCACAGCTGGCGGAGCGAGATCATCCACGGCTCGAAGACGTCGCACTCGAACACCGAGCGCTTGCCCTGCAGGACCATCAGCAGCCGCTCAAGACCCATTCCGGTATCGACGCTCGACATCTCAAGCGGTTCGAGGCTGCCGTCCTCAGGCCGGCGGTAGCGCAGCATGACGTGGTTCCACAGCTCCATCCACCGGCCGTCGCTGCCCGGGGTGCCGCGCGGCTCGTCGCTGCCGGTCCAGATAAACAGCTCGGAGTCCGGGCCGCACAGTCCGGTCGGGCCGTTCGACCACCAGTTCTCGGCGGTGGTCAGCTCCACCGGGACGCCCAGCTCACCCCAGGTCCGCAGCAGCTCAGTGTCGGGTCCGACTTCCTCGTCGCCACCGAACACGGTCGCGTACATCAGGTCTGCGCCTATCTCGAACCCGTCGCGGATGAGCTCGTATCCCCAGCGCAGCGACTGCGGGCCGCGGTAGTCCCCAAGCGACCAGGAGCCGAGCATCTCGAACACGGTCAGGTGACTGCTGTCACCGACCTCATCGAGGTCGGTGGTGCGCAGGCAGCGCTGCACGCCGACTAGCCGGCGGCCGAGCGGATGCGGTCGGCCCTCAAGGAACGGCGTGAGCGGGTGCATGCCCGACGTAGTGAAGAGCACGGCGTCGCCGGGCGGCGGCAGCAGCGAGCTTTCTGCGAGCAGCTGATGACCGCGTTCGCTGAAGAAGTCGATGAACGTTCGGACGGTGTCGGCTGCCGTCATGATGCGGGTGTTCATGGCGTGGATCCCTTCGGTTGGTGACGCCGGAAGGGACCGCGGGCGGCCATGATCAAGCTGGGCTGCGCAGGCTGGCGATCCGTTTCCGGTCGCCGGCGGCGGAGCAGAACGTCAGGCAGCGGCGGCCGAGGAGCCAGTAGCTCGCGCGCCCGCGGTGGTGCCATGACAGGTAACCAGCATGTCGGTGAGCATAGGCGTCAATCCGCCTCCCGCCTAACGCTTTATTGGCCGCGGCTCAGGCATCGTCAGGCATCGGGCCGGTCGTGGCCGGATGGCTCGCCTTCCGTCGGAATAGAATCCTCGTGCCGCCATTTCGTTGCCGACACGAGGAGATCGCCATGACCGAATACGGGTTGCGGATCGGCGCAGCGGGCGTCCGGGCGGCGGGCCCGATCACGTTCGGGCCCGCCGGGATCTTGTTCCTGGCCGACAACGTCTCGGCGAAGGTGTTCGCCGTCGACGTTGCCGACCCGGGCCAGCAGGCTGGGTCCGAGCCATTCGACCTGGCGGACGTCGATCTGCGGGTCGGATCCTTTCTCGGATGCGAGGCCGGCGACGTTCTGATCAGGGACATGGCGGTCCATCCGGTGTCGCACAACGTGTACCTGTCGGTCCAGCGTGGTCAGGGCGACGCCGGGCTGCCTGTGCTGGTCAGGATCGACCGCCTCGACGGCTCGGTGACCGACGTTCCGCTCGACCACGTGCCGTTCGCCGAGGTGGCGATAACCGACGCCCCGGCACCAGACGACGAGCGGCTCGACATCACGCTGCCCCAGGGCAGCGAGGGCGAGGATCTCCAGGTCGGCGAGCGGACGATCCGCATCCTTCGGCAGCCGATCCGCACCTCGACAGTTACCGATATGGCCTACCTGGACGGGACCCTGGTCATCGCCGGCCTGTCGAACGAGGAGTTCTCCTCCAAGCTGCGGCTGATCCCGTTCCCGTTCAGCGATCAGGTATCCAGCAGCAGCCTGGAGATCTTTCACGTCTCGCACGGGAAGTGGGAGACGGCGGCTCCGATCCGCACCTTCGTCCCCTATGACGGCGGCCGCGGCATCCTGGCCAGCTACACCTGCACCCCGGTGGTTCACTTCCCGGTCGCCGACCTGACACCGGGTGTCAAGATCGTGGGCCGCACGGTCGCCGAACTCGGCGCGGTGAACCAGCCGCTCGACATGGTGTCGTTCGACCAGGACGGCGCCGAGTACCTGCTCGTCGCCAACACCGCCCACGGCCTGGTGAAGATCGCCTGCAGCGACATCGACGGCCAGCCGCCGCTGACCGAGCCCAGGGAGCCGGTAGGGGTGCCGCGGGAGACCAAGGACCTGCGAGGGATTACCCGCCTGGCGAATCTGGGCGGCAGCCACGTGCTCGCGCTCCAGTCCGACGACGAAGGCCGCAAGCACCTGCGCTCGCTGAAGACCGCGTCCCTGTAACCGGCAGCCGGTTGTCGTGACCGACGCGTCGTGGTCGCGCTGCGACGATGCGGCCTGCGTCCGGCTCACGGGTCTGCCACCTGACCCGGAGATCCAGGTCCGGTCCGGTCCTGCCGTCGTCGACGGCGGGCTGCCGCCGATGGCAGGGCGGCTGGTCGTCGACGGCGGGGATGTGTGCTTCGTGCCGCGCTTCCCGTTCGTTGGCGGCACCACGTATGCCGTCGTCGTCGGGGGCGTGACCGTCGCGGTCCTGGTTCATCCCCGGCCCGACCATCCGGCCACGACCGAGGTGATCGAGATCCGCCCGACGGCAACCGAGGTGCCGCGCAACCTGCTCAGGATCTACATCAGGTTCTCCGCGCCGATGAGCGAGGGCTATGCCGCCGGGCAGGTCCGGCTCATCGACGACTTCGGTCGGGAGCTGCCGGGGGCCCTGCTGCCCGCCGAGCACGAGCTTTGGGATGGCGGCCGCCGTCGCCTCACGGTCCTGCTCGACCCGGCCAGGATCAAGCGCGGCCTGGCCGGCCACCGCCAGGCCGGCTATCCGCTCAGGTACGGCCAGCCGTTCCGGCTGGTGGTGGACGACGGGTTCCTCGACGCCGCAGGGGCCCGGCTCCGAGCCAGGGCCGAGCGGCGGTATGAGGTCGGTGCCGACCAGCGCGACCGGATCGAGCCTGGCAGCTGGACCCTGACCGCTCCCGCCTGCGGCACCCTCGACCCGCTGGACGTGGCGTTCGGACGACCGCTGGACCACGGGCTGCTGGCTCGGTGCCTGCGCGTGGTCGGTCCCGATGACCGGGTAGTCGACGGCAGGCCGGAGATCGGTCCGCAAGAGCGATCGTGGCGGCTGGCGCCGCGTGCGGCCTGGGCACCGGGGATCCACCGGCTGGTCATCGACCCCGTCCTCGAGGACCTGGCTGGTAACTCGGTCAGCCGGGTATTCGACCGCGATCTGAGCCGCGCCGAGGACGAGCCGCGCGAGGCCGGGCCGGTCACCCGGTCGTTCCGCCCGCGCTGATCACCCCCCGGACCGGCGGATCCTTCAGCCGTCGAGTTCCCCAGGTGCCGACTGCCGTTCGCCCCGCGCTGATCACCCCGGACCGGCGGATCTTCAGCCGTCGAGTTCCCCCAGGTGCCCGTGGATGTCGGCGGTGAACTTGCGGAGTAGGCGGGCGAACTCAATCTGCTCCGCCTCGGGCCAGCTGGCCAGCAGTGTCGTGAGCCAGGCCCGGCGAGCGGCCAGGAACCGGTTGATCGTCCGGCGGCCCTGGGCCGTGAGCTGCAGCCGGGTAGCCCTCCGGTCCGCCTCATCTCCGGTCCGGCTGACCAGGCCCGAACGTTCGAGTTGCTGCGCCTTCCTGGTCACGGCCGGAGCGTCGATCCGAAGCTGCTCGGCCAGATCGGTCAGCCGCAGGCTGGTCCCGTCGGTGTGCAGCACATACAGCACAGCTAGGCCGGCCCGATCGACGTCGACCCGCGCCGCAGCGCGCAGGTACTCGTGCAGCCTGACGTGCTTGAGCGAGCGAGTCAGCGAGTGCAGCGCCGAGTCGATCTCGCCGATGGCGTCGTCCTGCCCGGACCCGCCGATATCGAGCGATGCGGCCATGCCCTGCATGTTACCCAAGCTAGCACATTACTTGCCTGCGTCAAGCAAATGACGTAGCATCGCAATGCCATGGACTCCCAGCCAAACCGCCAAGCGAACCGGCGATGAGCGGCCGCACGGGAATCGGCGCCAGACCAGCAACGGCCCGCCCCGATCGCTACAAGTGGGTGGTCCTGTCGAACACCACGCTCGGCATGACGATGGCGACTATCGACATATCGATCATGCTGATCGCCTTGCCCGACATCTTCCGCGGCATCGGAATCGATCCGCTGGCACCTGGTAACAGCTTCTACCTGCTGTGGATGATCTTGAGCTTCATGGTGGTCACTAGCGTGCTGGTCGTGAGCCTGGGGCGGCTGGGTGACATGTACGGCCGGGTCCGGATGTACAACCTCGGCTTCGTGGTCTACACGTTCTTCTCGCTGCTGCTCACGATCACCTGGATGAGCGGCACGGTCGCGGCGCTCTGGCTGGTCATCATGCGGGTCTTCCAGGGCGTAGGAGCGGCGATGCTGATCGCCAACTCGGCCGCGATCTTGACTGACGCCTTCCCTGAGAATGAGCGAGGCATGGCGCTCGGCATCAACCAGGTGGCCGGGATCAGCGGCTCGTTCATCGGCCTCGTCCTCGGCGGCGTGCTCGCCCCGATCCAGTGGCGGCTGATCTTCCTGGTGTCTGTGCCGATCGGCCTGTTCGGCACGGTCTGGGCCTATCGCAAGCTCCGAGAGGTGCCCAGGCGGGCGACGGCACGCCTCGACTGGCCGGGGAATGCGACCTTCGCCCTGGGCCTGGTGGGGATCATGGTCGGCATCACCTACGGCATCCAGCCGTACGGTCACTCCACCATGGGCTGGACGAGCCCGTTCGTGCTCGGCTCCCTGAGCGGCGGCGTGGCGCTGCTCGCGGCCTTCGCCCTGATCGAGCAACGGGTCCCCGACCCGATGTTCCGGTTGTCGTTGTTCAGGATCAGGGCCTTCACCGCCGGCAGCCTCTCCTCGTTGCTCGCCAGCATCGGCCGGGGCGGGCTGATGTTCATGCTCATCATCTGGCTCCAGGGGATCTGGTTGCCCAGCCACGGCTATAGCTTCAGCCGGACCCCGCTATGGGCCGGGATCTACATGCTGCCGCTCACCGCCGGATTTCTGCTGGCCGGTCCGGCCTCCGGATACCTCTCCGACCGCTTCGGTTCGCGGCCCTTCGCCTCCGGCGGCATGATCGTCGCGGCCGGCTCGTTCCTGCTCCTTGAGATGCTGCCGGTCAGCTTCTCCTACTGGGCCTTCGGCCTCATCTTGCTGCTCAACGGCCTGGCCATGGGCGCCTTTGCCGCCCCCAACCGGGCGGGCGTGATGAACAGCCTGCCGCCGCAGCACCGCGGCGTCGGGTCGGGCATGAACTCCACGTTCCAGAACACCGCCCAGGTGCTGTCAATCGGGATCTTCTTCACGCTCATGATCGTGGGACTGAACGCCACGCTGCCGTCGACGCTCTACCACGGCCTGCTGGCGCACCAGGTTCCGCCGTCGGTCGCGGCCAGGGCAGCTCACCTACCGCCCGTTTCCACCCTGTTCGCCGCGTTCCTGGGCTACAGCCCGGTCCAGCATCTGGTAGGCACGTCGGTTCTCGCCCGGCTGCCCGCTCACCAAGCGGCCGTGCTCACCGGCCGCGGCTTTTTCCCTAAGCTGATCGCCGGCCCCTTCGCCAGCGGACTACATGCCGCGTTCGACTTCGCTATCGGCGCCTGCCTCGCGGCGGCTGGCATGTCCTGGCTGCGCGGCGGCAAGTACCACTACCGCGAGGACGCCGAACCGGCCGACCAGGCTGCGCCCGTGTCGATCGGACAGTCCGTGTCCGAGCTGGCTGGGCAGCCCGTGCCCGATTCGACCAGATAGGCCCGTTGAAGTTGCCATCCCGCCGCCATCCAATCGCGGAGTAGCGGGCCACCTGGAGCTGCCGACGAGCCCGGACGTTAACGATGGGCAGGAACGGCGCTGACGCTGCTCTGATCGAGGCGGTCGGCTCCGCGGAGCGAACGGCTAGCCCTCCGCGGCCACGTCTTCGGCGCGCTCGGCACCGTCGCTGACATAGTCGATAGCCATGGTCGCGCGCGGGACCAGCGCTATCTCAAACTCCGCGTCGAGCGCGACTGCCAGCCCGGCCAGCGTCCGCATGGTCAGGTTCTCGCCTCCGGACAGGACCTGGCTGACCCGGCCCGGGGAAACCTGCAGACGGCTGGCCAGGTCTGCACGGGTAACCTTGCCTTCCCGCATGTACCAGTTGATCTCGTTCGTGACCTGCGTAATCAGGCTGGACAGCTGTTCGTCGATCCGGTCTTCGATCGCGTGCTTGCCGGACGAAACGCCTAGTCGAAGACCCATGAATAGCTCCCCAGTCCGCAGCTTCCCGATGGCTTAGTTATAGCTAAAGCTATAGGTATAACTAAAAGTAGTATCGCGAAGGTTAGGGTACTCTAACCTTGGTGACACTTTCGTCATCATACTGTTACACGTCTGTAATCATAGTCGAGCTCCGTGCGAGCCGGGAGTGCCCCGCATCCGCCGCGGGAGGATCCCTGACGCGACCCGATCTGGCGAGCCCCCGACGGGGCACGCGGGCAGTTCGCCGGTCGGCTTGGCGACGGCGCGAGCCGGGCGCGCTGACCGACCTTTATCAGGGCTAAAGCCGCCCAAGATCAATAAAGCCAACGAACCGCAGCGCAAGTACTAGATAGTTGCTGAATGACCTGCGACCATATTGCCTTGGTTAGGTCGGCCGCCGACCATAGCCGCACGTGCGCAAGCAAGGGGTTGGGTGGGGCTGGGGTCATGCCGAGCTGGATCGCAGGTGCCGCCGGAACGTTTGCCATTTCCGCAGTATCCGCATACCTCTTTCTGTGGCTCCGCTGCCGAGGGACCGGATATCCGCTCGGGCCCCGCGCCAGGTGGTGGGCGATCGCCATCGTTGTTATCACGGCCATAGTTTCCACTGGTTTGGGTGCGGCTGCTGTCGCCGTCAGCGATCACATCCGTGCCGCGTATGTCGGCGTGGTCGCGCCAAGCGCTCTGTGGCTTGGGCAAGTGTCCAGCCAGCGCCGCCGGCACCGCGGCAGCTTGCTGCTAAGAAAGCTGATCGCCTGCCTGGCCCTCCCGTTCCGTCACCTAGATGACCGGATGGGCGATGACATGCAGGATTGGTGCGATGTCAGATCCGCAGCGGCGTCGGAGAATCCGCAGCTGACTCCAGATGCAGCCAAGCATTACTGCCTTCAAGTGGTGAATCAGATCAAGGACGACAAGGTGCGGGAGGATCTTCAGCGTCGGCGAGAATCCATCAACCACAAGGTCGGCATAGTTCAGCTGATAGACCTGGCCAATACGCCAGCGAGGTTGCGGGCCGAATTGCAGCGTCACTCTTCGACCCGGGACACGCGCAAGTACAACGCCGACGACCCAGCGCTCCTATCCGACCGACTGACGACCGAGGCGCAGACCGAACTGCATCTCCTGCTTGCCCACCTCTACCAGCTTGGATACCGCAAGCTGGTGATCTACCTGGGGTTCAAGCCGCTGGCGCAGGACAGGAAGCAGAGTCCCACTTCGCACAGTCTGGTCCCATCATCATCGGATCCGGGTCCTTCGCCTGACCCCCGTATCCGCTAGCCGATCAGGTGATCGGCCCCGCAGCTGGGGGGCCGGGGCGACGTCGAGGAGTCCGACGAGCGGTTAGCCGGTCCGGTAGCTGGATTCAGGCTCCGCTTTGCCGGTCGCCGGGCTGAGGAACAGTGCCTCGTTCCTGAAGTGGTGGAAGTCGAACATCGACAGGATCGAGCCAGCGGCGGCGTCCGTGGCGCCGTTGCCCATCGCCGGCAGGCCCCAGTTGAACTCGATGAACTTCACCACCGAACTCTGATCGATCATGGGAAAGCGCCGGGATAAACCGGCATGGAGGAGGAGATGAAAGCTCTCTGCGCCGAAGGGCTAGCGAACCCACGGCGACCCCGAGTCATGCGTCGACGACCCGTGAGGGCGTGGCGAAGCGTTGACAGGGGCACGTGCAGGCCGGGCTATCGAGCCGCGAAATGTCAATCCGGGGTGCCGACGCTGTCCATGAAGCGGAAGGCAACACTGCTGGTGGCGCTAGCGCGAGCCGTCAGCGGGCTCCGCGCGGTCAAAGAACCAGGGCATGTACGGAACCTCCATGCGCGAGAACCGGGAGAGCCCGTGCCCGCCCGTCCGGCTGATCACCGGGCGGGCCGCTCAGGGAACGCCGAGGCGGTAATCCTGGGATGAACGGACGCGGGCAGTCGGACGGCCCCGTAGTACCTGCGAACCCGCCGAACAAGGCCGTGACTGCGGTCACGGGCGCGGAGGCGGGGGAGGAAAGGGGGCCGGCCAAGGGGAACACGGCCGGTGAAACACGCCCCGGACGCAGTGCCGGACCTGGCGTGTCCAGTGAGCTGGGCCGTGTGCGCGAGGTTGCGCAACGGGATAAGGATGCGCGGTTCACTGCGCTGCTGCACCATGTCACCTTGAGCCGCCTGCGGCAGGCCTACTGGGCGATCAACCCGAAGGCTGCGCCGGGCGTGGACGGGGTGACGTGGGGTGCCTACGGGCAGGACCTGGAGGAAAGGCTCCAGGACCTGCACGCACGGGTGCAGGCAGGGCGCTACCGGGCGTCGCCGAGCAGGCGGGTGTACATCCCGAAGGCGGACGGGCGGCAGCGGCCGCTTGGCATCGCCACGCTGGAGGACAAGATCGTCCAGCGGGCCGTCACCGAGGTGCTCAACGCCGTCTATGAGGCGGACTTCCGGGGCTTCTCCTACGGGTTCCGGCCAGGGCGCAAGCCGCATGACGCGCTGGACGCGCTGGCGGCCGGGATCTACCGGAAGAGAGTGAACTGGGTGCTCGACGCGGACATCCGCGACTTCTTCGGCCAGCTTGATCGGGCCTGGCTGATGAAGTTCCTCGGGCACCGGATCGCGGACAACAGGGTCCTGCGGCTGATCGGCAAGTGGCTGGCCGCAGGGGTCATCGAGAACGGGGAATGGACGGAGAGCGACAAGGGATCACCGCAGGGGGCATCGGTTTCGCCGCTGCTCGCCAACGTGTACCTGCACTACGTCCTGGACCTGTGGGCCGACTGGTGGAGGCGCCGCCACGCGCGCGGAGACGTGATCATCGTGCGCTGGGCTGATGAC
>Ga0116218_1000083_pt1 | contig 67498 bp, 59 predicted proteins | sample Sb_taG_2_FD_88966 | JGI IMG/M metagenome (GOLD analysis project Ga0116218, IMG submission 88966) | Peat soil microbial communities from Weissenstadt, Germany - Sb_50d_5_LS metaG | ecosystem: Environmental > Terrestrial > Soil > Wetlands > Peat | place: Germany: Weissenstadt | collected 2010-09-21 | reverse complement strand
TAGAGCGTTTCAATTGCGGATTCCTCACCCTGGCAAATTGCTGAAATAAGCTGTTCATCTGTTGGTTGGGGTTTTACCAAAACCTTTGCAGCGACTTCTTGCTTCGTCGTTGCACGCAATGTATCTTGCTGGGAGGTCCCCCTACTATTTAAAGGTTTTTGACAGAAAGTTGTTTTTTCACGCTTGGCAGTAATAGACTCAGGTGTTAATACAAATATTGAAGGCGCTTCAAGGGTCATAACAGTCATGCCATTCTTCTCCCTGCAATTCAAATGAATCTCTTTACTTCTCTTTATTTGTAAGTATATTTGGAGTATATTACCTGTGCATTGCCTATCGATTACCGCAGGATTACCGTAATTCTACCTACTCTATTGACACATAAGTTGTTGAGTCTGATAATTATATGTATTGATAAGATGAGCACATTTGATAGACAAATGGCCGACATTCTTTGGAGATCAAAAAGAATATGTAGATGCGTTTTCTTTGGTGTAGATGTTGGATGAAGGAGGGTTATCGTGATGGATTCTGCGAAAAATGTGAACGTAAGCGGCTCTTCACCCGAGAGGAGTCGAGCATGCTAAACATAACCACAACTCTAGAGGTATCTACGCTAGGTCGGTTTGAGATACGCCGCAATCAAGAGCAACTCACAAGTGGGAATTGGAATCGCCGTAAAGTTGTCGATCTCTTCAAACTCTTACTTTCAGTAGAACAACACCGCCTGCATCGTGAGCAAGTGCAGGAAATCCTCTGGCCGATGTCTTCCCTTGAACAGGCGGCTAATTCCTTTGGCAAAACACTCTATTTATTACGCAGAGCTTTAGAGCCTGATCTGCCATCAGGCAAAGGAAGCTCTTCTAGCTATATCCAGCTCGAACATGATACCCTTTTGCTCATCCCAGAAAGTTTGAAAATCGACGCCGATATTTTTGAATCTTCTACCAAACAACTCCAGGCTCAGATGCGAAGCCGCAAGGGCAAAGAATCAGAGAGTAACATTCAAACGTTACTGGAAGAGCTTGATTCCGTGTTGGCTCTCTATCACGGAGATTATTTACCAGAGGATCTGTATGACGATTGGACACAGCGCAGGCGCGATCGTCTGCGACGCGTTCATAGCTGGTTATTGGAGAATGGCGCAGAGCTGTCGCTGATGATTGGCAACGGTGTGCGCGCCTCTGAATACCTGTTTGAATTACTCGAAAGTAATCAGGCTGATGAACAAACACATCGTCAACTTATGCTTGTGTATGCACGAATGGGTCGACGGAGTGAAGCCCTTAATCAGTATGTATTGTTGCGTAGAATATTAAAGGAAGAGCTGCATGCTTCTCCTTTGCCTGAAACTAACGAACTCTATCGCCAGATCCAAATGGGTAAGGTTTCTATCGATCTACGCGAAACAAGGCTCGAAGACAAGCATGTAGCAGTAATGACCGTAGCCCAGGAGGAATCTGCTCCACCAGCAGATACACCCAATGAAAAACCTTTGGAGGGTACGGGGGAGCCACATATAGAGGAGAAAATCGACGAGTCGACAGTTCCATCTCCATTGGATCCTGAACGTATTTTACAGGCCGAATTGGTTGGACGCGAAGAGGAAATCGCTCTCATGCGCCGTGCCTTTAAACAGGTCCAGAATGGGCAACGACGAGTTGTTTTTATCAGTGGGGAACCTGGTATAGGTAAAACGCGCATTGCTCAAGATTTTACACGCTGGTGTGAAGAATCGCAGCAAGCAACCATTCTTTGGGGTTACTGCTATGAAATGAGCGGGCAGCTTCCGTATCAACCAATAGTCGATGCTATCAATGCGCATGTACAGACTTGCAGCCCTGAGAAACTGCGCTCTATGTTGGGAACCAGCGCTTCTGACCTGGCGAAGATTGTACCAGAGATTCGTCTTAAATTGCCAGAATTACCAGAACCAGAACCGCTTGGCCCAGAACCAGAACGCCGAAATCTTTATAATGCGGTAGCTCGCTATTTCAACACGTTGGCAGTTGAACGCCCATTTACTCTTGTACTGGATGATCTGCAGTGGGCTGATGCCGCAACCTTGCACTTGCTGAACTATTTGACAGTACAGGGAGGAGTCAGCCTTTTCGAGAGTGTGAGTGGCACTGTTAAAAACAACACACAGCCGTTTTATGTGCTCCTGTACCGTGCAGGTGAAGTGCATGAGACTCATCCCTTGCGTGGCTTGATAGCTGCTTTGCAACGTAATGGAGTAGGAGAAGAATTACGTTTACAACGCTTGACAGAAGAGCAGGTACAGCAACTCTTGATCAACATAGCAAGGCAGCCTGTAACACCTGTGTTTGCGGGAGAGATTTATCGTCATACAGAGGGCAATCCCTTTTTCATAGGTGAAGCTATCAGATCGCTCATCATGGAAGGCAAGATTGTATGGACCGGAGAGCGCTGGCAAAGCACTGTGAAGGCAACCGAGTTAGAGATACCGCAGAGTGTCAGGTTGTTGATTGAACGTCGTCTCGTCAATCTCTTGCCTGATTGTCGTGCCACGCTTACTCTTGCTGCTGTCCTGGGGCGTCAATTTAGCTCGGCGCTGCTCTGTAAGGCTCGCAATCTCTCGGAGGACGTCATAGCGGAACATATTGATAACGCATTTCAGATTCAAATTCTTACTTCGTTGATCAGCGCAAACCCTATTGGAAGTGACGCTATTGGGTATTATGGGCAGGATATCGATCTTGCATTTACGCATGACAAAATTCGTGAAGTAATGTACCAATGGCTGAATCCTTTGCGCCGACGCACGTTACATCGCCAGGTAGCGCAAGCAATCGAGGCATATTATGCTGCCCACCTTCAACCTTACTACAGCCAGTTGGGATATCATTACCAGATGGCTGAGGATATTACAAAGGCAGTGGATTACTTGTTGAAGGCTGCGCATCATGCGAGAAGCGTCTATGCTTTTGTTGATGCCGGGAATTATATTAAAACTGCGCTTGATCTCTTGATCGGCGACGAAGAACGCCCCCGTCGTGCCGCTTTGTTAGGCCAGTTAGCCAACATTTATCTCTATACCGGACAATTGGAGAGCGCTATGCAGTCAGGTCTGGCAGCGTGCGCTCTCTGGCGGGATCTTGGAGACGATGTAAAACAAGCTGAGACTTACCTTGACCTGTCCTTCATCTGCCACTGGCAGGGGCGAGAGTTAGAGTCCATCAAATATATCCAATATGCTCTTGAATGCATTGCAACACACCCTGATCAGACTGCCATATTTGCAAAAGCCTATGCTGAATGGGGTCTGGCAGCGACTGTGATGGGCGCAGCTCCAGAAGCGCTTGAAAAATTATATCGTGCTGATGAACTGCATGAGAAAATAGGAGGAAATGATCCTTTTATCTCGGTTGTCACGTTATGGTCGAGGTCGTGGTGTGCATTTCTCAGCGCTTCTCCCCAGCGCATGCTTGACTATGCTTTGCAGGGAGTAGAGTTCTGCCGCACGTCAAACAAACCCGACTGGGAACCGATGATGAATTATTCAGCAGCCTGGGCTTATATGCTACTTGGTCAAATCCCTCAGGGGCAGGAAGCAGCACATTCAGCTCTCAAGAACGCCCAATTACACAGCGTTGTGGGTGCTCAGGGTTGGGCGAATCTTGTGTTGGCATTTCTGGCAGTGCAGGAGGGTCGCTGGGATGACGCACAGCAGATAGGCGATAAAGCATATGCCATTGGGAGTATGCTGCATGATGCGGATTTACAAGCCAGGGTGTTATGGTGCCGTAGTGTGTGTGCCGGTTGGCAAAGCAATTGGGATCAAGCTATCTTAGCTATTCTAGAGGCTTTGCAGTTAGCAAAAGTTGAAGGCGAAATCTCTATGGTCTATCCTTACTTGCTTGTGCAGGCAGCAAAGTCATATTTGTATGCAGGTAAGGCTGAAGATGCTCAAGTGTATCTCGATCAAGCAATGCAACTCGCACTTGATCGTCAATATCGCCAGTTGCCGGCGATTGGCGAACGTTTGCAGGGTCGCATCTGGCAGGCTCAGGGTAGATTTGATGAAGCACAGCCCTGTTTCGAACGTTCCCTTGCAATTCTTGATGCAATTGATGATGTGGTAGAGTTTGCGCGTAGCGAAGAGGCATATGGACTTTACTATCTCGCACGTAATAAAGTTGGAGACCTGGAACGAGGCCAGGCGTTACTAGATAATGCACGAGAAACCTATCAACGCCTAGGAGTAAATGGATAGTATCCTTTTTATCGACAGTGAACACGTAACTGATAGTGAATATCATTTCTGTGACTGTACCAACAAGAGTAGGGTCTCCACGACATCCTCTATACAAGTACTGGTATCGATCTCGTGTCCCGCGGCACGTCGCAACAACGGCTCAAGGGTTTCCACCAAAATCAGTATGCGAGCAATTTCGTTGGGATGATTCCCATACGGATTATCTGTCCTCGTGCGCAATCGTTCAACGATGACATCAACAGGCGCACTCAGTAACACGACATGGTCGAATTGGGGTAGGAACTTCCGCATATTCTCTGCACAACCGCTCAAGAACAACACATCAGTGTCCTCGGTGGATAAAAGGTCCTGAATGCGGTCCTCTCGCCATACCCAGTCCCTGTCCACTTCTACTGGCGATCCATAGGCGTCCAAGCCGCCGGTGAACTCCACCCACTCAGAGAACTCGTCACAGTCTGCATCTACGGACTTATATCCTCGTGCAGCAAGCTCTCTAATAACAGTGGATTTGCCTGTTCCAGACATTCCTGTCAGAAGAATTCGCTTCATAATGAGATTTCGTACGATTGTCTACGAAAGATTAGTGTTTTCATGCCGTCTCTCCAACCATTTCTTGATACTGGCTTCTTTTCCCTGATGACCAGGCTTGTAATAACTGCGCCCCTTCAGAATCTCAGGCAAATACTCCTGAAGCTGTGTGGCTGGTGGCCTCTCTGAATCCTCGATCTGCATATCTTTGTAGTAATCATGCGCGTACTTGTAATCCTTGCCGTAATCGAGGTCTTTCATAAGCTGTGTAGGCGCATTGCGGATCCAAAGAGGGACCGGGTCGTTGCGGGTTTGCTGTACATCTTCCTGCACGCGGCTGTATGCCTCGTACAGTGCATTACTTTTGGGAGCAGTTGCCAGGTGCACGACGGCCTGTGCGAGTGCCAGGTTTGCTTCTGGTAATCCCACAAAATGCACCGCCTGTTGCGCTGCTACACACACCAGGAGCGCTTGCGGATCAGCCATACCTACATCTTCGGAAGCAAAGCGAATCAGGCGGCGTACGATATACAACGGGTCCTCGCCAGCTTCGAGCATACGTGCTAACCAGTACAGTCCGGCGTCGGGGTCAGAACCACGCAGGGACTTATGCAGGGCGGAGATGGTATCGTAATGCTGGTCGCCTCCTTTGTCATAGAGCAAAGCACGATGTTGCATCACCTCCTCAACCGTAGAAAGCATGATATGTATTGGAGCGTGTTCTTTTGATGCATCTCCACCTGCCTGCGCTGCCAGTTCCAATACATTGAGAGCGGTGCGAGCATCACCATTTGCAAAAATGGCAATCTGTTGTAGCGCTTCCTCGTCGATAGTAATATCAAGACGACCTAAGCCGCGCTCTTTATTTTCCAACGCACGTCGGAGGATGATTTCTATTTGTTCTTCATTCAAGCCTTTTAAGACGAAGGTGCGCGAGCGAGATAGGAGAGCCGAGTTCACCTCGAAGCTTGGATTTTCGGTCGTTGCTCCAATGAGTGTGACAACTCCGCGCTCGACATGGGGCAGGACAGCATCTTGTTGCGCTTTGTTGAAGCGATGTATTTCGTCGATAAACAGGATAGTGCGTTGCCCGGAGAATTGTTTCAGCTTCCTTGCATCTTCCACCACTTTTCGCAAATCAGCCACACCCGCCGATACAGCGCTGAGTGTCACGAAGTGCGCGTGGGTCAGACGAGCGATTACCTCAGCCAGGGTCGTTTTACCGCTGCCAGGAGGGCCCCATAAGATCATAGAGGGTATACGATCCTCTTCGATGCTACGGCGTAACACTCGTCCAGGGGCTAAAAGCTGTTCTTGCCCGAGGATTTCGTCCAGCGTGTGGGGCCGCATGCGTGCCGCGAGTGGCTCCCCGGTCGAAAGCTTGTTTTTAGCAGCTACAGAGGTGTCTGATCCGAAAAGAGATGATTGATCTGGCATGTGTGTGTTCTTTAAATTTGCAAGTTTGCATTCATTGTTAGATTTCTAGAATATCATCTTCAGACGAATATTGCCAATGAACCAGCCAGGCTCTCAGGGCTTGTCACATGTCACTGTGCGACTGCTTTCTGCGTGCCTGCGGCGCGCACAAACCTTCCATACTCTCACGAAAAGGCTCGCAAGCGAGCCAGGTCTGGTTGAAAGTGACAGTTGAGAGGTTTTGAGCAGCATTGATGCCAACGTATTGCACCATCAACTCATCGGCAGAGGTGAGACGAATTGGCCCTCAATTGTCATCCTGAGCGTCAGCGAAGGATCTAGGTGCCCAACGCGTGAGATCCTTCGCTCGACGCTCAGGATGACAAGCGAGTGTAGCCGCGTTTTGGCCAACCCGTACAGGACTTCTGAATGAATACGTTGGAATTAAAGCTCTGATCAGACTCTCAATTGAGATCTCCAGTATTTTGCTTTGAAATGTGTCAAGAATGTGTTTTGAGGAAGCGTTTCTGTGATCATTGCGTGATATCAGAATTGTATCTTTCAGATGAGAAACATCCTGTAAAGCTTTTGGCAAAGATACCGCATAGTGCAGTCAATCAATATACTTGATTGAAAGGAGTACATGATGTCAATGGAGAATAGTGAGATACGCCGTTTCGCAATGCGTGAGCATCCGAGGATTCTGGTCAACAATGATTTTGGCAGCATTCATGTAAAAGGAGAGAGCCAGGGTAATGAGGTGAGCGTTCAGGCGACACAACGAAACTGGATCCTACTTGGAGAAACTGCAGCGCCTGCCCAGATTCACTATGAGCAGAACAACGAGGACAATAGCGTTATGATTACAGTGGAACGGTCTGGATCAGGTTTGTCAGTTACCGAGATCATCCTGAATATCACGGTTCCCTGGTATACAGATTTGAACCTCGCGACCAAAGCAGGAAGTATCGATGTCACAACAGTAACCGGCCAAATGTCATTGCATACGAATGCCGGCTCAATTACTGTGCGACAAAGTACGTTGAGTGGCAGCTCGATAGTACAGACGAACGCAGGCTCGGTCTCATTCGAAGGGGCTATTGATCCGCAAGGGGCCTACCAATTTACGACCAATACAGGTTCAGTCCATGTTGTGTTACCGTTACATACAGCATTTCACGTTGATGCGAGGACAGATATTGGAAGTATCACAACGAATGTTCCAGGCGTGGTGGTGACACGCTTGAACTATATGAACAGTGAAGCTCATGGAGATGTTGGGAACACGCCTCGTGGAACAATCACGCTCAGAAGCAATCTAGGCTCGATTTACTTGCAGCAGACATTCTGAACAATCAATCTTGAAAAGCAGGTCTATTGCTATTGGTTGCAGTGTCAGTCTGTACGTCATTCTGGGTGAAATATGATGTAAAATTGCAGACGCGTGGCTTTTTGCCTTTAACTCCTATTCATCGCCAGCTTCTTGTAGTAGAGCCTTCACGTCTTCTGTAGTGGGCAGTGACGGCAATGCTCCCAGTCGCCTCACTGCCACAGCGCCTGCTGCGCTTGCCCAATGCAGCGCATCGGACATCATTGCACCGTCAGCAAGTTTCGCGGCTAAACCTCCACAGAACGCGTCTCCTGCTGCCGTCGCATCTACCTGGGTTACCGGAATAGTGCGAATCCATCTATGTGAGATTGGACCCTCGCCGTACTCGTTTGTACTCCAGACGCAACCTTGCGCACCCAGTGTGATGATAGTGTGCTTTATACCTTTTGCAAGCAGTTTTGTTGCGGCTCGTCTTGCGCTCTGGGGCGAGTCGACTGTTGTATCTGCCAGTCCCCTCGCCTCGCTTTCATTTACAACGAGTATATCTACACAAGGAAATAGTTCATCAGGGAACGGTTCGCGTGGAACAGGGGCTGCATTGAAGATCGTCGTCATGCCTTCTTTATGTGCATATTGTATGCCCGCCGCAATCGTAGCCATTCGCATTTCACATTGAGCCATAAATATGCTTCGATTTGCCTGGATAGTTGATTGCGATAGGAGCGATTGAAGTGCTTCCTCAACCATTGCCGCATTCAAGGCGAGATTAGCGCGCGGCAGGACGATGATTGCGTTCTGGCCAGTGTCTGTTCCGATCATGACACAAGCGGTACCCGTACCATTATTGGGATCGCGTCTCAGATGTTCATGATTGATGCCTTCGTTGGAAAGCGCGGAAGAAAAGGCATCTCCAAATGTATCGGTGCCAACACATCCAATTAAAAAGACACGTGCGTCTAATCGTGCTGCGGCAACAGCCTGATTAAATCCTTTCCCTCCAAGAAATGTGGAGAAATCGTCACCAATCACCGCTTCACCTGGAATTGGCAGGTGCGGCGCTCGTGCAACAAGATCGGTTATAGTGCTGGCGAGAACTACAACTGTGCCCATGTGAGATTTCTCCTCTAACGTACTGGCTGCCTACCTTCAATGGCCTCGGATTGCGGTGGGACGAATACGCAGGGCCACAGAATACTTCGCAGCAAACGCTTCTGCTGTTTTAATGCCGCGTGCGATGAATTCACGATATTTTTCCACGTAGACAGGTAGGCGATCAGCCGGTGGATCATCAGTGCTAATATACGCTTCGCCAGTGATGACGATAATATCACCTCCATTACCATTCCCATCCAAATTGAGAGCTACCCTGGGATTGTGTTGAATATGTTCAAGGCGTTTGGCACCTGCCAGACTATACATCAGGAACGTTGAATTCGTTTCATCCCATAGAAACCAGACTGGAGTTGGTTGAGGTGTGCCTTTTGCGTCAACAGTGGTAAACCAGATTAAGCGTTCTTCGCGCAGGCGGCGAGCCACTCTTTCTCCAAATGGTGTCGATGGGTCTGGAAGTTGAAATGTCACAGTGTTACTCTTTTCTTATTGGATATACATAATCGACCAGCATCTACTTGCTGGTACACTGCAAATTATATCCCAAGAGTGCTTTGTGGGCTATAGCTCTGCCTACATCGTGCTAACAGGATCGATGTCAACTTCCCAGCCCGGCGTATTGATTACCCTGAGCAGTGGGTGTAGATCTGGCCCGCGTGCAATCATTTGCCAGCGATACTTTCCGCGTATGCGCTCCATGACAGCGGGGGCGGGTCCAACGATATCAGTCTGTGGCAAACCAAGCCGATCAATCCATTTGTCCAACATTTCACGTAGCAACAGTGCTTCATTTTGGGCGCGTCGACGATTTTCATGGCTGAAGGTAAACTTGACAAACTGGCGAAATGGGGGATATCCATAGCGTTGTCGAGCCTCGATCTCTGCGGCATAAAATTCGTGGTAATCGTGCTGTGAAGCCGCTTCAATACAAAAATGCTGTGGGTTGAAGGTCTGGATGATTACCTTTCCAGCTTCTTCACCACGCCCTGCGCGACCTGCAACCTGTGTAAGTAGTGTAAAGGCTCGTTCAGAAGCAGAGAAATCAGGAAGTGTCAGAGCGATGTCTGCTGAGATGACGCCAACCAATGTTACCCCTGGCAAGTCCAGGCCCTTGGCAATCATTTGCGTTCCAACCAGTATATCAGCCTCGCGATTGGCGAAGCGATCGAGTAGTTGCTCATGCGTTCGCCGGTGTTTGGCTGTATCGCGGTCCCAGCGTAGCAAACGCGCAGTTGGAAAATGGCGCGTGATTGTGTCTTCAACTTTCTCTGTCCCGAGGCCGAAGTATCGAATGCTCGGACTATTACACTGCGGGCACACGTGCAGAATCCTGTTTTGCCCGTTGCAATAGTGGCAAAGCAGAATTCGCTCAGTTGAATGATAGGTCAGAGGCATATCGCAATGATCGCACATCGCTACAAATCCGCATTCGCGACACAGAATGCAGCTTGCCGCACCGCGCCGATTCAAGTAGAGGATAGCTTGCTGACCTTTGTGCAAAACCTGCTCAAGCTCGCTTTGTAAGCGACGACTGAAAATGCTGGTGTTGCCTGCATGGAGTTCATTCCGTAGATCGATGACCTCGACAGGTGGAAGGTCAGCTCCGATGCGATGATGCAACTCGATCAAATGGTAATCACCTCGTTCGGCATGAAAGAATGTTTCTACTGATGGTGTTGCGCTGCCAAGCACAACCGGAATGTGCAGTAATTGTCCCAGGAAGATGGCAGCTTCACGCGCGTGATAGGTTGGTTTAGGCTGGTTTTGTTTATACGCCGGCTCGTGCTCTTCATCAAGAATAATAATGCCAAGATCGGGAAGAGGCGAGAAGAGCGCTGAACGCGATCCAATCACCACATCAACCTTACCTGAACGGATACGCCGCCATTCGTCGTAGCGCTCCCCATCTGTAAGTTCACTGTGAATAATGGCTACCCTATCTGGAAAACGGCCCACAAAACGTAAAATGGCCTGCGCGGTAAGAGCAATTTCAGGTACAAGCACAATTCCTCGTTTGCCCTCCGCGATTATCGCTGCCAATGCCTGTAGATAAACTTCGGTTTTACCACTGCCTGTTACACCATGCAGGAGAATTGGGGCGATGTGATGGGCACCTGATGCTCCGTTCCGGTACGATCCGTGTATCGATGATCTGCCCTCTCCCCAGGGCGACCCATCCCCTCCCCAGGGCGACCGCAAGGGTGCGCCCCTACTATACTCCTGCGAGCTTTCGTGATTCTCGTAATGTAGGGGCGGGGCTTGTCCCCGCCCGGTATCTTGCCCTTGTTGCCCCACGATCTCCTCTAGAGCAGCTTGCTGATCCGCTGTCAACTCAAGCGCCGCAGTAGCTGGAATAACACGACCAAGCAAGGGATTGCGCTGCACTTCAATCTCTTCAATGGCGATGATGTTTTCATGCACGAGTTTCTTTAACTGTGCAGGGGATAAACCGCTGGCCTTGCATAGTGTACCTGGTGTCCAATAGGAACCGATGCTGGCTTCGTGCTTTTCATGGCATAGCAGGTCGATGGCAGCTAATCGGCGTTGTGCTAAGAGGCCCAGACGATTTTGGGGCGTGAGCGAGAAGGCATCTGATGAACCTGGAATGGCCCATGGATCAGGCACATTTTTTTGCGGGCGTTTTCTCACGTTATCAGCCGCCATGGGTACGCTGCCCGGGGCGGGTAAGCTTTGTTCCAATTGCGCGCGGGTTTGCGTACGCCATGCCTCCAACGTCTCGCCTTGTAGAAGAAGCCGTACGACTCGCTTTTGACGTGCGCGAGTAGTGGGTGCATGTAACGTTGCTTCACGCTCGATCAAGCCGCTTGATAGTGCCTCCTGTAGTACTTCTTTTGCTTGTTTTGGTCCGAGCATCTCTTTAAGATGTTCGACGTCGAGTTCTCCATCTGCTAACAGCAAGCCTATCAACGCGTGGAGGCGTGTGAATGCCTGTTGATCTTGTATTGTGTGAGCTGCCAGATCTTCACCGTTTATCAGGTGCAACACGACTTTTGAACGTTGCATCAAGCCCGGTGGCAGCATTTTGACGGCAACCTGCGCGAGAGGTGTGACATAATAGATAGCCATCCATTCTGCCAGCGCTCGCTGGTGGGCCAATAAGGCGGGTTCGGGATCAAGTATGGTGGAAATAGGACGAATATGATGTTGTGTCTGCGTTGCAGACTGTGTATTATCGTCCATCTGGGTGTCGTTGGGCTGAGTACCCCCTGGCTGAGTGCCCTCGGACCGGGTACCCCCAAGCAGGACACCCGCAAGGTGTGTCTCTACAGATGATTGGCTGAAATGTAGGGACACCCCTTGTGGGTGTCCTGTCATATCTGCACCCTCATCCCCCTCCCAAATACTCCACACGATACCCTCAACGAGGCGATCTCCATAGGGGACGGCGATCAGTTGTCCGATTTGTAGTTCATGCTGCATATCGAGTGGAACGCTATATGTGAGCAGCGGCTCTTCGCTATTCCAGGCGTTAGCGGAGGTGAGTACGTCGGCAAATACGTGCACTAGCGTCTCCCAAACTCGCGTTCCAGAGCGGACAGGCTGAAATGGACCATAGTCGGGCGGCCATGACAACAACTATACGGCGCGTTGGTTCGTTCCAGTTGCTCGATCATCTCGCGCATTTCACTGACTGTTAGGAAATAGTTGGCTTTGATCGCTGCCTTGCATGCTACATTTGCCAGTGCATGCTCTTCCCATGTTTCAGAGTGGCCAGGTAGTTCTGTCACAGTCAACTCAATCAGCAAATCGTGCAGTGAGCGCGCATTCATCTCTTTAACGAGTACATTGGGAACAGCACGTACCTGCAGCGAGTTATCTGCGAGTATTTCCAGGGTAAAGCCAATCTGCTCTAACTGTTGTATCCGGTCTTCAACTGCCGTTAACTCATCGGGAGCCAGTGCGAGCGTTATAGGTGTGAGCAGCAGTTGTGAGAGTGGCGCGCGTTCTTGTAATGCTGCCACCATCTTCTCCAGCAGTATGCGCTCGTGCGCTGCGTGCTGGTCGATTAGATACATCCCATCTGGACCTTCAGTGACAATATAGCTTTGCGAAAGTTGACCTACAACGCGTAATCTTGGAAGTCGGCTTACCTTGGCTGGCATTGTTGCTTCATTCGGAATGTTCGATGTGCCGGGTAAATCCCCCTCCCTCCTTGCGGGTGTCCTGTTCTCGGCTGTATCATTTGTCTGATCATCGTGCCCGCGCACGTGACTTTGCCATAATCTTGAAAGCAGCGGTGGCTTTGTACCTGTTTCCTCTTCAGTAACGGTAATCCAGGGATTATCTCGAGGATATGCAAGTGATTCGACATTATTTGAGGACGCAATGAATGGTGTCCCTACATCTTCTTCCTCTATGTCTAAATCTAACTCGATGGATTCGGATGGTAATCTCTCATCTGATGTTGGGGCACGATGAATCGTGCCTTGCTTGCTGATTACTGTATCATTTCCCCATCCAGGCATGTGAGCCTCTTGCAGGATTGCATGACGTACGGCCCTCTGAACCGCGGCGTAAACACGCCGCTCTTTGAGAAAACGAATCTCGGTCTTTGCCGGGTGAACATTCACATCGATCTGTGTAGGGTCAACGCTAATATTTACGACAGCTAGAGGGTGCCTGCCCGCCATTAAAAGCGAGTGATAAGCCTCTTCAACCGCATAACTGAGCATGCGACTGAGCACCCAGCGGCGATTCACAAAGAACGACATGTGTTGCCTCGTGCTCTTGTAACACGTAGGCAGGCTGGTAAAACCACTCACTATCGGACGTTCGGCATCGTCATCCTTGCCGTCGAGGCTGCTTATTGGCACCATCTGCTCTGTGATCTGCAGTCCGTAAATTTCAAGCAGCACACTTGGAAGCTGGCCGTCTCCCGGAGTGGAGAAAATCTGCCGCCCTTCATTGAAAACGCTAAAGCGAATTTCAGGATAGGCAAGCGCATATTGCTCAAGCAAATGATGGCTATGGCTCACCTCGGTATGACGGCTCTTCAAGAACTTTAACCTGGCTGGAACCGCGCTGAAAAGATTGCGCACTATGACGGTGGTGCCATCAGGCGAAGCGGCAGTGGTAGCTTCTGAAATCTGCCCATCGGTTGCGCTCACCTGTGCTGCTTGTGAAGCGCCGCGATGATGGCTGATGAGGGTGACTTCAGCTACCGCTGCGATACTTGCAAGGGCTTCGCCGCGAAAGCCAAGCGAGCGAATGTGCTCCAGGTCATCAATCCTGGCTACCTTGCTCGTAGCATGTCTTGAAAGTGCCAGTTGCAACTCATCGCTCGGAATGCCTGTGCCATTGTCCTTCACACGAATAAGCTGCAGCCCACCGCTCATCAAATCAACACGAATCTGTGTAGCTCCAGCATCGATGCTATTCTCGATCAGTTCTTTGACAACGGATGCGGGTCGCTCAACCACTTCTCCCGCGGCAATCTTGGCGGCGACATCAGGCTCGAGTTGACGTATTGGCATGGTGAAAATACTCCAATTGGACAAACGGTTGCATATGCTCATTCATAAGTAAGAACGAGTGTTCAGAACTCATTATAACATTTTCTTGCAGAGTAGCCAGATTTGTTTGAAAATGGATTTACGTAATTCTGGGCGACACACGATTCGAAATCGCAAGGGCGCAATTTATTGCCATTGACTCCAACATATGCATTCAAAAGCCCCGCGAGGGTTGGCCAGAATGTGTTTAGAATGGAGAATACTCGCGTGTCATTCTGAGCGTCAGCGAAGAATCTCGCGCTGGGCAACGAGATTCTTCGCTGACGCTCAGAATGACACTGGGAAGCCGATGCGTTTCTTCTTGTCTGATGAGCTCATGGAGCAATATATTGGAATTAATGAATTCTTTGCACCCCTACTCATCTACTGGTAGCATATTGACCATATTTCGTTCAGTTTACATCTCCATGATAGGACGAATTTCGATAGAACCATATAGCGCATCGGGTATCTTTGTAGCCAGTTCGATAGCTTCATCCATGTTCTTGCAGTCGAGAATATACGTACCGGCAAGTTGTTCCTTCGTTTCGGCGAATGGACCATCGGTAACCAAAGTTTTACCTTTGCGGATGCGAACGGTCCTGGCTGTACTCGTTGGCTGCAAAGGCGCCCCTCCCATCAGAATGCCACGCTGTAACGCCTCTTGAGCAAAGGTGCCATGGCCCTGCATAATTGCTGACTGTTCCTCGCTTGTCATTTGCGAGTAATCTGTCTCGCTAGCGTAAATTAAGAGCATGTAACGCATAAATCTATTCTCCTGTTATGAGTTGTTTTGTGAACCACTTTGCTAGAACCATTATACTCAGTACCCATTTACCAAAATCCATACCTCGCGCGTATTTATGCATAGAAGCAAGCTTTTGCTATTGTGCTTCAGATTTGATAGGAGCTAATGGCTCTCGTTTTCAGTAATGCTCTAAGTACTGATGATCATGACTCTGGTTCGTGGACATACATGCCGGAAGAGGGGTTAAAGCTTCCCACAAAGGATAAAGCACAATTGCCTTTGGGAGGTTATACTTTGGAACTGGGCTGTACAATTTCAACGAACCAGTTCAACAGTTATGGTTGGTATTAAATCTTTCCAAATTCGATCAGTAGTAAGCACGGGAAGATTAAGATGTTGAGCAAGTGCGAGGCAAGCTCTATCTCCGAGGGAGAGGCCTGCGTTTTTAGTTGGCATACGTAAAAAACCAGCCTGATAGGCAAGCTTCGTGTCGAATTGAACAATGTCAAGTGCAAGTGGGTCAAGGGTCTCATGGATGGCTTCTTCTGGCATCCCTCCATCTTGTAGCTTACCTACGACTTCGCAGAAATTTACAGCGCTTATTGAAGCTCCATTGGTAATTGCTTCAAACACTCTGTCACTTCCAGGTTCTCTTTTTAGTAGAACAAGTAGGGCCGAAGCATCCAACACATGGTAATTCATTTGTAATCCTCTAAACGTCGTTCAGCAATAAGCTCATCGGCTAAAGAGCGTTCTTGAGGAACATATCGACTTACCAATTCCTGAGCCCGCTGAATGGCTTGATTTAACGTAAAAATGCGCAATTCTTTACCTTCTAATCGGAGTATTACCTCATCTCCAACCTGTAATCCCATTGCCTGGCGGTATTCTGCTGGAATTACAATTCGCCCACCATCTCCAAGTTTTGTCTTGATCTGGTACATATGTCACCTTTGCTAAATTTGCCATATTTGTATTTCTTTGGAATTTTAATTGAGTATACCATATATTGTGAACGTTGTCTAACTTGTTCCTTCGAGACTTGTATATCATTTTCAACATTGCAGATAACCAGGTCCATTATGCTATCTTCAAGCATATCCAGTTGAGCTGCATCAGCTACATGATAGGTAATACCTGAAGGCTCCAGTGCCTCTCGTGCGCGAATTCGCTCAATCAGCGGTTCATTGGCATCTACAGCGGTGACTATGGCTCCTTGATGGGCAAAACGGCGACTGAGATAGCCGTTTCCACACGCGAGGTCCAGTACGTGCAATCCACGTAGATCACCAGCCAGGCGAAGCAACGGAGGATCAATCAGTGCTCTGTGCCATAGATCCCCTTCATCACCTTGCTTTTCGTCCCACCAGTAAGCCATCTGGTCCCATCCGAATGTGTTCATAAGCTGACTCCATAGTTGAATCTTTTTGTTGCGCTGAGGCATGGTTCAAATCCAGTTGAAAGTTCTTCGTCAACAGTAAGGTCTAGCCTTGTCATTCTGAGCGAAGCGAAGAATCTCGTTACCCATCGCGTGAGATCCTTCGCTGGCGCTCAGGATGACACCGTGTGAGCGTTCACACTGTCAACAACTTGTATTTAGTATGGTACCATAGCTTAAATTTTTTAAGCACCATAAGCGTACTTACTGCCGTTCTTTTTGCAAGTCCCCCAACGCACTTCGACTTTTGAGAAGCTCTACAAAGATGCAACACATGCTCTTGTAGTTCGTACATAAAGAACCTGGATTTGGCGGTATACCTGAGCAGGTTATACAATGATTATATCTGGGCTTGCACGCCCGGTTCTTTATTCAAGAGATATTCAGGAAAGACATAGAGATACATGGCAAACAACGATACACTTCCACCAGGCCCAAAGGGACTTCCAATCGTAGGCAATACATTTCAATTTAGACGCGATCCTCTACATTTTGTGCGCGAGACGCAGCAGTTGTACGGTCGTATGGCAACAGTTCACTTCGGCAAGCAACATGTTGTAATGTTCTTCCGTCCTGAACATGTGCGCTACTTTCTGGTTGAGAAACCCCGCAACTTTGTAAAGCCCGGTCTGGGAAATTTGCGTTTTCTGCTTGGCGATGGCTTGCTGACTACGGATGGAGATTTCCATCGCCAGCAGCGCCGCCTGGTTCAGCCTGCATTCCATAAGCATCGTGTCGAAGGCTATGCCGATACAATGGTACATCTTACCGAAGAGATGCTCGCGCAATGGCAACCCGGGTCTGAGGTTAATATGTCGCAGGAAATGCAACAGTTAACTCTGCGTATTATCATGAAAGCCCTGTTTAACCTGGACTCTCCCACTCAAAGTGCGAGCTTAGGGCAAGCATTTACTACTGTGATGACAAATTCTACCAGAACAGTTGGTTCGGTCAGAAGGGTGCGAATCGATCTTCCTTTTACACGCTTTGGTAGGATGATGGAGGGCAAGCGGGCGCTGGATACATTCGTGTATGACTTGATTCAGCAGCGCCGTGCGGATGGGCGTGATCTGGGCGATGTACTCTCGATGCTGCTTCAGGCGCAAGACGAGGGAAACACGATGACGGATAAGCAGATTCATGACCAGGTATTGACCTTTATTGCAGCCGGACATGAGACTGCCCAGAACACCTTGAGTTGGACGTTCTACCTGCTTTCGCAATATCCTCACGTGCTTGAAAAGCTGCTCTCTGAATTACATGCCGTTCTTCGAGGACGTTCTCCCAGCGTTGCTGATTTGCCGAACTTACCCTACCTGGAATGGGTTATCAATGAATCATGGCGCGTCTATCCTCCCGCGTGGACACTCACACGCAGAGCAGTTGAAGCCTTTGACCTGGATGGCTATCACTTCCAGGCGGGCACGATTGCAATTTTTAGCCAGTGGGTTCTTCATCACCTGCCCGACATCTGGGGTGATCCAGATGTGTTCCGCCCCGAACGCTGGGACCCGGTCAATGGGCAACAGGTGCCACAGTGGGCCTACTTCCCCTTCGGTGGAGGTCCTCGTATCTGTATCGGCATGCCTTTTGCTGAACTTGAGACACGTCTACTGCTCGCTACCATCCTCCAGCATTACACGCCCAGGCTTGTGCCAGGATTCACTGTCGTTCCTCAACCTCGTATCACTTTGCGTCCCAGATATGGGATGCGCATGATTTTAGAGGCGACCCATGTTGAGGTCCCAACCCAGGTAGGGTGAATGGCGATTGGTCTATTGGCTGATGATACGTTCAAACATTGTCTTTCTTGACTACATGAGGTATAGTTGGGTCATAAAGAGAGGGAAGCGACTTCAGATATAGAAAGCAAGGATGAGTATGAGTGATTCAGATCAAGAACAGTCACAAGTAATACCTCTTCGTATTAATTGGCACTTTCCAGAAGGGTTACAAAATTTATAATGAAAATGGTGAGTTTGTATCTTCAACAAGTATGTCTAAAGGATCAAAACATACATTACGAGCAAATCGAATCAGTGATATGGCACGTCAACTTGGCCTCAGCACTTCTCAACAGTTTATTGATCTCGTAAGCTGTACGCTTAGTCGTGAAGCTGCATTAAAGATTATTCAGACCAACCGCCCTCCTGGTACCCCTCGAAACCGCAATCGGTAAAAGTAAGGCTCTCAGGCTTAAAAGTACATATACCCTATACATAACCTCACCAAAAATAAGGTAATTACCCGATGTTAAATAAGGCGATGAATTTGCTATAGTATTTCTATAGCTTCGATTGACCGTATCACCCCGTAAGAAAAGAGTATGTAATTGACGCATCGTTTTGTTGAAGAGATCGTCTCTATCGCAGAAGCCAGCCTTGGAGGTCTGCGGGGACGTTCGGCGCTTTTAGTTGGGCCTGAGGAACAACGACAGCCGTATAGAGTTTTGCTGCACCAGGGAGGGATGAAGTATATCTACCAGGAAGACACACACTACTCTGTATCTGCAATCATACCTCAAGTGCAATTAATCATGAATCTCCCTGTTAGTTCAACTCCCTCTCATCCAATTCCTCAACTTACTGCTTCAGCTATTGCTCAGGGATGTATCGGTCGCCGCTCTCCACTGCTTATCTTTGATCTCGCTGAGTCTACCTCCGTTGAAGAACTGGCGGGTTTGTTGCCCGCCGTCTGCCTCTATACACCTGATGACCTCCGAAGGATATTGAAAAAGGATCAGGTGCATATTTAGGAGCGAAATGGTACAATGAATTGGGTTGCTGCGTCCTACTATTGATGTGAGCGCCCTTTGTCATTTTTTCGCTCATTAGTTTTTGTTTTCAAGAATATCAGCCATCCACACATAAATGGGAGTACAGAGGGCATAAGCCTTCTGTCGGGAGTGCGAGGGTGTCCCTCGCTTCAATCTCATCTTGTGGGCCGCAGGCCCGCAAATAGAATTATGAGTGGTTGTCAGAAGAATATGTCTTGATCTGGCTGGGGGTAATGGTAGTGCCCCTCGTACGAGGAAATACATGGAAGTCATTAAAATCTCTCCCCGTGGCTACTGCTATGGAGTAGTTGATGCATTACAAACGGTCCGTCAAGTAGCGAAAGATCCAACTCACCCGCGACCAATCTATATCATCGGACAGATTGTGCATAACCGTCACGCGATTGAAGAACTCACGAACCTGGGTGTAATCACACTCGACGGCCCTGATCGAGTAAGTATCCTGGATCAGGTGAAAGAAGGAACGGTTATATTCACCGCACACGGCGTTTCTCCTCTTGTCAAACGCAGAGCCAGCGAGCGCGGCTTGCATTGCATCGATGCGACCTGTCCCGACGTAACCGTTACCCATGACCTTGTGCGAGAATTAGTGGCTGCTGGTTACTACATCTTTTACATTGGCAAGAAGGGACATCCTGAACCCGAGGGTGTGCTCGGCGAGGCTCCAGGTCACATTAGCCTGGTAGAGAATGAAGCCGACGTTGATGCGCTTGTGCTGACCCCAGAACTGGAACAAAAATTAGCCGTTTCTACCCAGACAACACTCTCACAATGGGATACACGACGTGTCATCGAGTATATTAAAGCGAAGTATCCCCACGCGGAGGTGCATATCGACATCTGCGCTGCAACCCAGACACGCCAGGAGGCAGTTGTAGCCCAGGCAAAGGGGGCAGATTTGACCATAGTCGTTGGTGATCCGCGCAGCAATAATACAAACCGCCTCGTGCAGGTATCTGAAGAGTTAGCTGGTGTTCCAGCCGTACGCATTGAGGATCTATCTGAACTGAATACCGATTTGTTAAAGGGCAAAAAACGTATTGCCGTCACTGCTGGCGCCTCTACCCCCAGCCAGTTGACGCGAGAAGTCATTCGCTTCATCGAACAGTATCAATCGGAATAGTTGGCATAAACACCTTCCCTCTCGTAGGGGCGAGGGAGGATGAGGAGAGGCTGGGTGGGCCTTTATGGTCGCCCGCATTTAAGTGAGTACACGTATGAAAACATTGAAGCAAGCATTAGGTGAATATTCTGAAGAACAGCTCAGGCAACTTGCCAACTGGTGGGGGATCGGTGATCCACCGGAAGAAGGTTGGCAACATCACCATGGCTTGTTGATTCAGCGCATGCAGGACCCAATAGCTGCGCGTTTTGCCTGGGAACAGATCTCTGAAGATGAACGTAAAGTATTGCACAATCTACTTGATTTCTCAGCCACTAACAGTGTCTTACACGATGTGATTCTCAAAATAACTCGTTTGCCCGAAGCTAAATTTGAGCAAGCTCTCACCGCACTCAAACATTACATGCTCGTCATAGAGGAACAGACCACCATAAAATTTGCAGGCGCAACTGCAGGCTCCTCTACTAGCCCCAAAAAGCCGGCTAGCGCTAAGACAACGAAAATCTCCATTGCGAAAGAGTTACTGGAGCCACTACTTTCCATTGCAAACGAGATTTATGCTCCCAACCAGGATCGCTCACAAATGAAGCTTGAAAGTATTCTGGCTAAATTGAATCAGGACAAATTGTATGAAATAGGCCGTCTTTATGGTTTCATGCTACATGACTACTATTCACGAACTCTTCCCAGTTCGCGCCTTGCCGGGCAAATGGTACAACCCGATGTAGCCTTCTACGCGTGGGATCATTTCGATTCCAAAACACGTAAGCTCCTCAAGTGGTTATGCGAAAACGATGGTGTTGCCACAATGCAGGCAGCACGTGAGTATACAGGCTTTGACAACAGTACTTTATTCGCAGCAATTCACACACTTGAAAGTTTTGCTATTGCTTTTGATGCTTTCTCGGGTACAGAGCGAAAATTATTCGTGCCGCGTGAATTACTCAAAAATTTAAAAAGGGCCGCAGCGCAACCCGAGAGCGAAGAAGATGAGATCCCTCCTGGCCTGCTTACTCTCGATACGCCACCGCAATCAATACACAACGGCGATACGCTGATCTTGTATGATCTGGCAACCATCATTGGCGCCATGTTCCAACAAAATATCGAGCCAACCCAGGCTAATAGAGTGCCGAAGCGTATTGCGAACAAGCTACAGCCGCAGGTGCAGGTCAAGCAACGTGTTGATCCTTATTATGATGGCGATGAAACTATTGATATGCTGTTTAGCGTCGCACTGACGCTTGGCCTTGTGAAACGCAGTAAGTCATCAGCAGATGGCATTAAGCCACACTATGTGCAAGGGTCGCTTTTTGAAAAATGGTCGCTCATGGATGTTGTTAACCAGACTCATAGTTTGCTTGAATACTGGCTCGAGGGCAAGCACTGGATTGATATTGCGGGTATAAACTTTGACCCGAGTGACAGTTACTATCTTGATATCATAGCTGGACGCAAAGCTATCATAGCATTTTTAAGTACTTGTACCCCGGGACAGTGGTATTCGATGGATTCTCTGCTGCGTACTATGAAAGATCGGGATGCATATGTACTGCGCCCACGGCAGCCTGCAATGGGCGTGTCAGGCTTTCGTAGTGCCAGGAATATGATGGCAAACTGGTACAAATCAGAGGGGGAAATTATTATCGGCATGCTCAGTTCCACTCTTCATGAATTGGGTATTGTAACATTGGGTTACCAACAATCTCAATTGTTGGACAAAGATGAGCCTGTCAATCCAGATGCCTTTATGCTTACCGACCTGGCAACGGCTGTCCTGCAAACGAAGGGGGAACCCTCGTTTAATGCTGCAAGTCCTGCGAATGATCGTTCAGTGATTGTGCAGCCTAGTTTTGAATTACTCCTACTGCAATCCGACCTACCGACAGTATACAGTCTCTTGCCTTTTGCACTCGTCAATCAAATTGGTATTGTGAGCCGCCTGACACTGACTCGAAATTCGGTTTTGCGCGGTTTAGTGGCTGGGCGCAACATCGAGCAGATGCTGAAAATACTTGAAGAGCATAGCCAGAAAGAATTACCCCAAAATGTGGTCTATACCCTGCGCGATTGGACTAAATCGTATAAGGAAGTAACCATCTCCCAGGTTCTGTTACTTGATGTGCCAAGCGAGGCAATCGCGAATGAAATATGTTCCTCGTCAAAGTTGAGCGCCTTTGGCTTGCGCAAGATTGCTCCCTGCGTTATTGCTGTCGATAGTGATACCAGCCTGCCAAATTTGCGGCGCGCGCTCGAAAAAGAGGGCATTGTTGTCAGAATAAGCGGTGACATCATTTCCAAACCGCCTCCAACCCCAACATACCGCAGGTATTAAAATGTATAGTCACAATTCATTGCGCCTTTACTGTGGGCCAAACAGCGTGTGACGAATCAGCATCAAATGGGTCAGAGGTCCCAAACCGCCAGGTACAGGGGTTATAAATGAGGCAATCTCTTTCACACCCTCGAAATCTACATCTCCAACTACTGTTCCGCCAATTGGATTAATACCTGCATCTAATACAACTGCTCCTGGCTTTACCATATTGGCGGTAATACTCGCTGGCCGCCCAATACTCACCACGAGAATATCCGCGCTCCTGGTGATGTCTGCAAGGTCATGCGTGTGTGAATGGCAGATTGTAACCGTTGCATCCTCACGAATGAGCATAAGGGCGGTGGGCTTACCTCCGATATTGCTTCGGCCTACAACGACGGCATTGCGGCCCGCGATTGGAATACCAGCGTCTTGTAATACTGTGAGGATAACATCGGCAGTTGATGGAATGAAACTGGGAAAGCCAAGTAGCAGATTGCCCGCGTTGCGTGGTCCAAGACCATCTACATCTTTTTCAGGCAGTAAAACCTCTGTTACAACCTGCTGTCGAATATGCGATGGAAGCGGTAGCAAGAGCAAGACACCATCATTATTCTCATCTTTGCTTAAAGTGGCAACCTCGCCCCGCAGCTCTTCCTCTTCAACCTCGAAAGGATATGCCAGTGTCGAGCAACCCAGGCCAATCTTGCCACAGGCTCTCACCAACTGCCTGCAATAGACCTCCGCTGCTCCATCATGTCCTGCTATAATCTGTGCCAGGCGAGCAGAGCGGTGGTGTTGCTTGCGAAATTGGGCGGCTTCGCTTTGCAACTCAGCCGTCATGCGTGCCACAAGTTGCTTGCTATCAAAAATAGTTGCAGCCATACCTACGTTAGCTCCGATTGGTCGTGTTGGTTATCAATGATCTTCATCATATCACACGCCTTACTCCACTTGGGTAGCAGATTGGTAAATACATGACAAATACGTTACAATGCCTTCTGATGTCAAATTTTTCATTTTGCTTCGCAGTGAATGTGGAAAGAATGTCTACTCGTCGGTAGCCCTTCGGTACCAATATTACCAAAAAGAGAGGATTTTCATGGCTGGTGATTGTTCATTTGATATAGTATCGCAATTTGACGAACAGGAACTGGTGAATGCGATCGATCAGACAAGGCGTGAAGTTTCTACCCGCTTTGACCTGAAAGACACAAAAACAGAAATTGTTCATACGAAAGATACAATTACAATTGTTACCGATAGTTCTCTTACTCTCAAAAGTGTTCTGGATATTCTGGAGACGAAAGCGGTACGTCGCGGATTGTCATTAAAAATTTTTGATGCAGGCAAAGAAGAAAACGCTGCTGGCAGTAAAGTGCGCCAGGTCATTCAGTTGCGGCAAGGCCTCTCTCAAGAACTGGCAAAGCAGATCAGTAAGCATATTCGCGATCAATACCCTAAAGTGCGACCTCAAATCCAGGGAGATGCCGTTCGCGTTGTAGCAAAGAGTCGTGATGAATTGCAAGCAGTGATCGCGCTTCTTAAGCAAAAGGACTATCCTGTGGCACTACAATACATTAATTACAGAGGGTAGGACTCTTGAGGTACTTTAGTACCAAATTTTGAGCTTGTTCTCTCAAGAAACTCAAAATTGTAGTACCCTAGTTTTAACTAAAGAAACCTTTAACAGGTGCTTTGAGCGAAGTCTCTGCACTTTTCTATATTGAGGAAGTGACCTTTCATGCCTGGGAACAGACAAGTTTTCAGCACAGCAATGAATGCAGCTGATCGATTTCGTTGGGATAGCCAGTGGACGGATGCGGCGAATGAGTATCAACGAGCATTGGCAGAGTTCCCAGATGACGCGGCTGCGCGTGGCGGACTGGGTTTTTGCTTCATGCAAACAAAGCAGTGGCAAAAAGCGCTCGCAGAGTATGAAACTGTTCTCGAACGCGATCCTAGCAACGTAATCGCGCTGAGTAAGACTGCCGAGTTATATGTAATCTTAAACAGGCGGGATGAAGCATACAAAGCATATATGCATCTTGCGGAATTGTATTCGCAAGCAGGCCAGGGTGCTCGAGCGGAAGCCGCATGGCAGAAGGCTGTGCAATTGTCCCCTGCCAGCCCGGAGCCTCACGAACGCCTGGCAATGTATTATCAAGGAAAAAAAGATATTGCGTTGATGGTTCAAGAGCGCTTAGCTGCGGCTCAGGGGTTTTTACAACGCAATGAGAATGTGGCAGCTACTATGCAATGCGAAGAAGTGCTGCATGTCGATTCTGCCAATACACAGGCGCAGCGAGTCCTCTTACAAATTAGAGGACAAATGCAGCCTTCTGGGCCACTTCCACAAGGAGCGGGCGGGGTGTATTCGTCGCCAACTCCCAATGAGACGGGTAGGTCTGCTACAGGCAATCTATCTTCAGGCTCTTTAGCTAACACAGGAAATGTTGCTGGCACGCTTTCTTTAAGCAACACTAGCGGAGGTAATACTGGCATGATGGGTAATATGGGTAGCGCGAGCAATTTTGGCGGAGCAGGAAATTCTGGGCCTGCTCTTACAGCAAATGGCACTTCTGGTGGAGGGATGGGTTCTGCTCCTCGAAATCGAATAACAGCTAGCCAGGTTACTGGCGTGCTTAGACAGGCTCAAACTTTTCAGACCCAGGGTCGTTACGCCGATGCTATCGATCTCTGTGAACAGATTCTTGGGAATGGTTTTGATCGACCTGATGCCCGTTACTTTTTGGGATGGCTGTATCAAGAGCAGCATCGTTGGGATGAGGCAATTCGTCAGTTTCAAACATTGCTGAATGATCCAGATTATGCACTTTCGTGCTACTATGCTTTAGGGCAATGCTATCGCGCAAAAGGTGACATGCGTGCTGCCACACAGCACTTCGATGAAGCCGTCGATCGTGTCAATCTTGACGCATTGACAGTTGAAGAATCTGATCAACTCGTGCAGCTTTGCCAGGAATCGGCTGAAGCGCATCGTATGTTGGGAGAGCAGGAACAGGCGTTAACGGTCTATAATGCCCTGCTTGGGTTCTTACGTAGCCGGCAATGGAATGACAAAGTTGCCCAGGTTGAGTTTATGCTCCAGCAACTGCAAAATACGCCTCTCCCAAACAGGCCTATGTCTACACCTCCACCTGAGATGATGCAAACCGCAAGGCAACCACAAGCAAATGGGACCCAGGTATTGCCGCCTGAGCAAGGGACGATGATGCAGCAGCCTCCTGCTATGCAAGTACCCCCGAATATGCCTGAGAATGCTTCAGCGCCATTGAATGTGGGTGGTTCCCCCATGAGCGCAGCGCCAGTACAGGGGCAACCTCCTGTACCATCAACGAATTCCGGCTCTCTTGGAGAATTGCCTGATTGGTTGACTGGTATTCTGAATGATGCCGATAAGACAGAGCTTATCAATAGACAATCAAATTCGGCACAGGCACAAAACGCTTCTGCGTCATTGCAGTCAAATGATATATTGACCAATCAACCTACTCTTGAGCAGCCTGTTGCACCCTCTTTAACAACATCAACTTCGTGGCTGACAGATGATATAAAACCTGTCAATACTGCGAGTGCCACACCATCTGCAACGTCTTCGGTGGTTCCCGAGCAACCACCTGTTGTGCCAGTTGAACCTGTTCAACCCGCTTCAGTAGTAGAAACTCCGGTATCATCCGAAGTATCTTTAGCAAGTACTTCAACAGATCTGCCGTTGAGTGTAGAACCACCTGTTCAGAATGTTCCTGCACAAGAAAAGGCATCTATGCCTGTGGAGCAAGGAGCGTCTGTTCAGGCTCAACCAGTATCTGCTGCACCTGTTTCGTCAACTAAAGTCACGACAGGCAAGCTCGAAGACCTGTTGAATGAGATAACTGGCACGGATGGAAAAGAGAATATCTTAGAGCAGGTCAGTGAATCAGTGCTGGCCAGCACAGCTAATCTTCCTGAAAATGTGCGTTTGCAGGTTGTTCAATCCATTAAAGATATCCAACGCTATATCGATCATGGACTCTATACACCTGCCACCGAAGAATGTTTGCGCGTCATCGACCTGGCTCCTCAGTATCTCGATATTCACCTGGTGTTGTGTGAGATATACATTCGGCAGGGCAAGAACGACCAGGCAATTACCAAGTATGCGATCCTGGTTGATACCTATATGGCGAATGGCCGCGTAGATGATGCCATCATGACATATCGACGTATCCTGCAATTGGAACCCAATAATCTGACCTACCGCGTTCGCTTGATCAATCTGCTTGCATCACAAGGCTATAAAGAAGATTTGTTACGCGAGCGCAGCCTGGCAGCAGAGTCCTACCTGCGTCTTGGCTATATGGATCGCGCTTTGACCGAGCTTGAGCAGGCGTTGCAAGAGAATCCGACCAGCGTGTCAACACGCTTGAATTATGCTCTGGCCTTACAAAAGTTGGGACGTTCTCAACAGGCTGTGGCCGAGTACCAGCGCGTGCTGCAAGTTGATCCACGCAATATTACTGCTCTGGTGCGCTGGCATATTGCTATGATTACCGGCGTTGGAACTGCTCGTGCTACCACATTAGAGGTATTGACGCGTATCCGCTGGCATTTGCGAGGGGAGGGGCAGAAAAACTACGAAATGGTCGTGCGCGAGTACACCCAGGCTGCGGAAACGCACCCAAATAATGCTGGCGTGCGGTTCGCCCTTGGTCAGATCCATCAGCAGTCTGGTTACTTTGATAAAGCGCTTGATGCGTATCAATATGCAATCCGTGATAGTTCCTATGAGGTTATGGCTCGCTTGAGTTCTGCTCACTGCTTGTTGGCTCAAGGCAAGCCCGAAGCAGCAATTCAACAGCTTGAACAGGCGCTGCAACTCGTGCGCAGTGGTCAACGCGGTTCCATTGATCCCACTGATTGGGCTGCACGTCCGCGTGAAGAAGGTGAGGAGCACCAGGCTCCAGAAGTTGAGATCTCGTTGTTACTGGCCAAAGCGTATGGGCGTGTTGGAAAGCAAGAACAGATGCAAGCTATCCTACGCCAGTTGAAACAGACGACACCTCAACGGGATGAAGTCTCAACAGCGCTGGCAGAAATATCTGCTCGTCAGGGCAATATCGATAGCGCGCTAGAAGAATATCTTGAACTGGTACGCTCTTATCGTGAGAAGCGCCAGGTGGATAATGCCCTCAGCGTTCTGAAAGAGATGATACGCCTCGATCCGCAAGACCCTCGCGCTCACGCGGAGTTAGGCGATATCTACGTGGTACGCGGTTTGGTGGAGGATGGCATATCGGAATTGAGCTTGCTTGTGGATATCTACCTGCGACGGAATCAATTCGAAGAAGCAGGGGATACCCTACGGCGTATTGGTGATATCTATGCCGAAACGGGCGACACCGAAAAAGCATTCATGAACCTGCGCCGTGCTGTCGAACTCAGGCCTGACGATATGGCTCTCTTGCGTGAAGTAGTAGGCTACTGTTACCAGATAGGTCGCTCTCAAGAGGCAACGCAATATCAATCAATCATAGCGCGTCATTACTTTGAGACGAACCAGGTCAAAGAATCGGTCGCCGCGCTGCAACAGTTAATCGCACTTGATCGCACCAACTACGAGGCATACGATATGCTCGGCCAGACCTACCAGTCTGTGGGCGAGTACGAGCAAGCTAGTCGTGTTTATAAAAATCTTGCTAAGGCGAACCCCAACGGGACCGTTGCGAAAGAGCGCCTGGCTATGCTACAGGAGTTGCGCGCGCAGAGCGCAACATACGCAGAGTAAGAATTTGACTCGTCTTACTTTCATATAGTACATGAGAGGGTTGGATGCACCAACCCTCTCATTATTGTAATCTGAAGTTCACCAGGTCCAGAATACATTCATTCCAACATAGTGCTTTATCACTCATCAGACAATCAGAGAGAAATCAGCCCCCAAGTGTCAACCTGAGCGTCCTTGCAAATGTCAACCTGAGCGTCAGCGAAGGATCTCGGTGCCCAGCGTGTGAGATTCTTCGCTTCGCTCAGAATGACATTGGCTAGATCAGGATGACAAGCTGGTGCTCTCCGTCCCAGCAGCGATCTGGCTTCTGAGCGATTATGTTGGAGTCAAAGCCGCAAGGGATGCCCCTACATTTCCCACAGTCAATCAAGCTTGACAGTCTAGTAAGTGCCGATTTATCGCGCACACCGCCGATTCATCGGCCTTCATCCTTGCTTTTACGTGATATACTCTTGAACGAGATGAAAGGTATGTTCCTTTTTTTCAGGCGCATGATGGCGATGAAGCACTCTCCATTTCTGCCCTTACTCGAAGAGCTCACCAACTTTCAATATCGCACTCATTTCATGTAAATATTCTAGAAGAAGAGAAAGGTGAATCCATGGTCGAACTTTCAGCCGAACTCCAACAACTCCTACAGAAACGCGTGGTATGCTTTTTCGCGACCATCATGCCCGATGGCTCGCCGCAGATGACGCAGACCTGGATAGATACCGATGGAACGTACATTCTGATCAACACCGTCGAAGGCCATCAAAAGCATCGCAATGTCCAGCGCGATCCACGGGTCATGATCAGTGTCGTTGACCCGGCCCATTGGGAGCGTGCAACGAGTATTCGTGGCCGCGTTGTAGAAATCACAAAAGAAGGGGCCGACCTTCACTTCAAGCAACTCATTCAGCGCAACCTTGGACAGCAGGAGTATCCCTATGGGAAGCCTGGTCAGGTGCGTATCTTGCTGAAGATCGCTCCTGAAAAAATACGCTAACTGATCCCATTCTGGGCTCCTGCCCCCAGGAAGGATCGCTTGCTTCAACGATGAACTCAGCTGCATGCCAGCTACGCTTTTGTGTTACTCTCAGTGGCTGCAGGAGTGCTGCTCCAGGCCTCCGACGGTCTTCTGGCAGGTTCAGTTGGGCGTAACCACAGCGAGACATGCGTGGGCTGCATCGTTTCCTCGACGACCGTGAGCAGGTGCTCGCGTAACTGATCCAGATCCACCTCATTGCGCAGCGCTGCACTAAAGGCTTCCAACGTTTTGGCCGCATCATACTTGCGCCGATAGAAGCGACGATCAATGATAGCCTGGATGCGATGGCGTAAGGGTTGGAACAGAGCAGCAATGACGAGGGTCGAGATCACGATAGCGACAGCATTATTCTGGTGGAACACCCCCTGGAACAGCGTTTGCAAAACAAAAATGAGGCCGAAGTACAGCAAGGCCAGCAGAGCAGTTAAGCTGCCATACACTAGCGTGCGGTTGATCAGCACATCAATATCGTAGAGTCGATAGCGCAAAATCGAGAAGCCAATCGAAAGCGGGATCAGAAGTAGGGCGATGGGCCAGATGGTAAGAAAAAGGAGTGTTCCACCCAAATTTGGGGCAACACTGGATGGGACGAGGGCTTGTATGACTAAGACACCTATGACAACTACGAGTGCTGCAGTCACACCTAAGACAATCCACTTCGTCTGTTGGCGCTGAACAGGCGTGGACACGCGTCTGTAGCGGTAGATTTGCGAAGAGATGATGGCTCCAAAGACAACGAGATAAACCATCAGGTTAAGCCACCCTGGCCAATTGGCATTGAAAGCTGACGTGATGGAAGGAAAGGTGCTGAAGAATGTAAAGATGATGATGAGCAGCAGGATCAGTCCCATCCAGCGCGGCACAAGCCGTCCATTGGGGAAGAGCAGAAAGAACCCAAGGAGCGAGACTTGCCCCAGTAAGTTCACGAGACTGAGAGGCAAAGCGAGGATAGGATAGGCGAATGCCAGCGCAGAGGCGGTATTGCCTATGTTGGTTATGTTGAACATCACGAGAACAAAGGCGGCCAGCAGCGCCAACCAGTCATCTGATCTACGCCAGAAAATGAGAAAGCCAACCGCGTACCAGATCGCTGCGATGATCGCGAAAAAGATGGTGACCAATGCGGCAAACCAACTCACAGATAAGCCAATGGTAGAAAGCGACTGTTGCACCTGTACAGGAAGTGCCAGGGAAATGCCACATGTCGTGATATCGATGCACGTCGTTTGCATTTGTTGGTAGGACACAACGAGGCTGGCAATAAAGAGTCCCAGGCTGGGGATAACCAGCACTAACCACACAACGCGTGCAATAATGAGCCAGGAGCCAGTTAAGCTTGTATGTGCAGCATTGGAATCAACTGCTCCACGTGTGCTCGTTCCTTCCGTATTCGATCGGCTCATGCATCTTTCCCTTACAAGAGAGAAGTAAAACTCAACGACTCAGATAGAGTTTTCTGTCATCCTCAGCCATATCATACCATACCTTCTGTCTCGCAATCGTTACAGAAAGCTTTACGAAGTGCCAGATTTCTCTAAAAGGATATACGAAAGCTCTGTTGTGGCAATCTCATATGTTTGATTCTACTAATAATTTACGCGAATCGTATTTTGTCCAAAAAGTGGTGTAATTGATGATCGCTTAGAAGAAGCATATCGCCACGAAACTAGAAAAGCCACAACTAAAGCCAATAGCGAAAGCAAGAGAACGATAACATGTGGAAACAATGTGAACCATAGAGCTAAACAGACCCAACCAGCAAAAACCGCTGAATACATCAATATCGAACCAAGCTGAGGATTAAAGAGATGAGATTGCTTTAACTCAAACTGTCCCATTTCACCCACACCTAGATTATATTCGAGTTTGCGTCCTTGATCTATTAAATAACGAGCACGTAACACGTTTTCTTCTTCATATACAAAGAGAGCCACAGTAATCAATGCTCCTATAATACCAAAAGGTAAGACCAGGTTTGGAACAAGTGTAAATTGGGTAGATGTAGCTGTTTTCTGCGCAGCACTATTAAAAATCGAGCTCAGGATAGTTGGGCCTGTCAGAATAGTCACTAAAAAACTTCCCGCCGTAGCAATAGGGAGAAATCCAAACAGTTTGAGGCGAAAGTCTTCAATGCTCTGGAGATCAGTACAAATTTGCTGGTATACCATTTTCTTATTTTCAGCAAACGGGTCTGCTGGCTGTAAAGATACAGGATTGTTCATTTCTATCCTCGGTTCCTTTCTCGTAAATGAATCTCTGCTCCATTCCATCATAGCCATTGCCTTTCAGCGATTCATGCGTCTTACCCTTCCTCAGAAGAGAAGCAAAACTCAACGACTCAGAGAGTTTTTTTAATCCTCAGCCATAGCATATCATGCCTACCGTCTCTCAATCGTTACAGAAAGCGTTACGAACGCACATATTTCAGTTCTAACCTTATCCCACCGTAGGAATCGGACCGAGTTGTTGCAACATACCGAGACGGTCAAACTCTCCCCACACATAGTACTCGTAGCTTTCAAAGCCGTGACAGGCTTGTACTTTGAGATCAGCCTCATTCACCCAATTAAGAAAGAGTATGGAGATATAGCTGATTAATTACAATAATTCGTGTATATTTTAGATGAGGAGGTAGAAATCATGAACCAGGACATCGAAACCATCAATCAGATGCGTGCTATCACTATCTCAAGAGAATATGGAAGCGGAGGAGGCGAAATTGCAACCCGCCTTGCCAGACACCTGGGATGGCGATTAATCGACCACGAAATTGTAGAACGTGCCGCAAGTGAAATAGGCACCAGTATCGAAGTAGCAGATGCATATGACGAGCATACTGAAGGTTTCCTCACGCGAACATTCAACAGCCTGCAGTACCTCGATCCAGCTTTCATGGCAAGTGATGCGTCAGAAGCATTGCTCATAAACGAAGAGACGTATCTTGAGACTGTGAGAAGGATCGTCAGGGCAGCTGCCGAGCAAGGACACGTGGTGATTATAGGCAGAGGCTCCCAGGTACTCCTGGCGCAACAGCGGGATGTCTTGCATGTCCGCATCATCGCGTCGTTTGAGAAACGTGTTGCCTACGTGATGCAACGCGAAAGAATAAATCAAGCCGCTGCCGAATCACGTATCAAAATGAAAGACCAGGATCGGATGAAACACCTTGAGACGGCGTACCATCGAAAATCGTCAGATGCACATCTGTATGACATAGTCCTGAACACATCCTTTCTTAACCTGGATGGTGCAGTTGAGATCATTTCCCTCACACTACAGCAGAAAGCCGGGCAACTTTCTGTAAAAACGGGCGAGTTGGGGCCTGCTTTAGGACTACCACCTTACCCCGAAAAACCAGAAGATTTTCGTCCAAAGGAAGGGTAATCCTCGCATCAAGCTCGATCTCCGTTGATCGTCAGGACGACGTTCCCGATCTTATGCTCCGTTTCGACGTACCTGGTCGCCTCGACCACGTCCTCCAGGGGATAGCACCGATCGATGACCGCCCGGTATTTCCCTTCCTCAATGAGCTCCTTGAGGAAGATAACGTCCTGCTTCGTGTATCGAGGTGGTATCTTGAAGATCACTTTCTTGTCTCCGAACCGCGAGGTCCACAGCGCCAGGATGAGATTCTGGAATCCGTCGGTTGCCAGGTAGCTACCGCCCTGCTTCAGTGAACCTTTGCACCGCCCGAACGAGTGCTTGCCGACCGCGTCAAAGATGACGTCGTACGTTTGGCCGTTCCTGGTGAAGTCTTCCTGCGTGTAGTCAATCACCCTGTCAGCTCCGAGCGATCTCACGGTCTCGAGGTTCTTCGTGCTACACACCGCAGTGACGTCGGCTTCGTAGTATTTGGCTAGCTGCACCCCTGCGGTGCCGATGGCCCCGGACGCCCCATAGATGAGGATTCTCTGGTCCTTCCGGAGATCTGCCAATCTAAAGCACCACACTGCGTTGAGTCCTCCGTCGCAGATCGTCGCGGCCTCCTCGAAGCTTATACCGGCCGGCATGTGCGCGATTCGGGCGCTCTCCCGCATGCAGATGAACTCCGCGTGTGCCCCGAAACTGAACCCACTGCTGCCGAAAACGTGGTCACCGACCGCAAACTCGCTGACGGCTGCGCCGACTGCTTCGACCTCTCCCGCAAGCTCGGTGCCGAGGATCCGCTGCCTCGGTTGGCGTGGTCCCGAGATGAGGCGACTTATGAGCGTGACGGCCAGGCCGCTCCGTCGGTTGGCTTCACGAGTCGCGCAGTCCGCCCGGGTAACCGTCGTGGCATGGATTTTGACGAGTACTTCGTCCTCTTTGGGTACGGGCCGCTCGACGTCTGCGAGTCGCTGAACTTCCGGTGGCCCGTACTTGTCGTAGACAACAGCTTTCATGAGTCTCCCCTCCTTTTCTCGGTTGGCTGCGAGTGTCGGATCGGGCTGCTATACTTACAAATCCCACCTTTTTCTCACCTCTCAACCTTATCTTTCGGATCATTCTACCACAAATCACAAAGAAGGCTCATTTTCTGCCTGCTCACAATTAGCTACATCTCGTTACACAATTCTTGGGGATCAATGATGATTCATTGTGACCATTCTGAGGTGATAGTGCTGTGCCCTGTGATGCGTTTGTGATATTTCAATGATATTCTGAATAAGACGGAGCCAGAAAGACTCTTGCCTGAATCGTCTAGATAATAGATTGAAAACAGCAATCCATCGTCACTACCCAGTAAGATAAGGAGATCAACGATGACAGTATTCCGTAACCGCAAGTTTCTCGAAGGCATCGCTGTGGGTGGCATTGGTGGAATGGTCATTGGATCCATTATTGCCTTTCTAATTGGTGAAAGTAGAATTGAAGCTGCCCGTCGTAAGATCGAGAATCACCTTCCTCACCACAATGAAATTCCATTTGAATATCTGGCACAATAACTATGCAACCGCTTCTTTTCTCGTTCTTCAACAACTGTATTGTACAAAAAATACCGCTTCCTTGTTGATTTTCTTGAGTTTATTAGGTAACCTTTCCTTTGGTACGACTCTCTCCAAACGTATTGTATCTGTATATTGACCCATTCTATTTCACTTTTGTACGGACACATTTCCACTAGAAGAGGACTTTGCCAACCTATGACCCATCAACTTTTTCCAGTAGGTAGTCGAATACGTGTGAATAGTTATGGCCCTTTTCGGGGTCTCAGAGGGACAGTTCATACAGTAGATACTATTTCTGCCGATTTTGATGAGCCATTCTGTTTCTACCAGATTGTGCTCGAAGGAGCATACATTCAAGAACCGATCTGGTTTGAATATGATGAGGTGGAATTAGTTACTTCTGCTTCGCTAACTCCACCAAATTGATATAGAGTCTCCTGCAATACTTAAAAACATAGCCATACTGAAGACGCCGCTTCAGTGTGGCTTTTCCATACCGAAACGTTCAGATCTATTTCAGGAAAAGATGGTAATCTAAGAAGGAAAGCACTGCTCTGACCATAGAAAGTAGGAGAAACCGATGGTTTTCCGACATCACCATCCTCATCTGGCCTGGCTATCGTCCCTCTTTTCAACAAGTTGCGCTTGCCTCCTGGCGGCATTGCTGTTCATAAGCTGCTCTTCTCCCAGCACAAGCATTGCCAACGCTACTTCAACGGCCACATTGGGGAGTTCACATAGTACTCCCACCGCACCTACGAGCATTTCAGAAGCAGCCTCAACAGTAATCACGAGCCTCGCGCCGGTGACTACACCTCTGGCTCTGCCTCCCCAGGATTGCGCCATCAAGCCCCTACCACAGCAGAGGAACCTCGACAGCCTGGGCTCCAATACCAATGTGCGCCTGGTCGGGGGCGGAGTGTTCTGGATCTATGGGAGCTTCTATTCGAGTGTTCTGCACCTGAGTCAGTTTGGTTTTGATCAGCGATGGCCGATGACGAAATGGGTCGTGGAAGTCGGGCCGAACTATGCTCTGCCGGTCACGTTGCGCCTGAGAAATACGCAGACGAAGACCCTGGCCTGGTGGACCGATGGCCAGACTCCCCCCAGAGCAGCCACGCAGACGCTGGTCCTGAACCCGCTCACAGAAACAGAGGATGTCGGCTCCGTACCCGGCGTCCCAGACATCCCGCATGGCCTATCAGGTCCCGGCTGGTCGGAATGGGGGCTTTTCCCTGTTTTCTCCGCTGCCGGTTGTTACTCCCTGGAGGTGAGTTGGTCTGGTGGCTCCTGGCAGAACACCATAGCTGTCGGGAGCTAGGATTGGGTCAAAAGACCTGCAAAGAATTGGTTCAAATGACTGGAGAAGCTCTCTGAACCATATCCTCCTTATGGCCCATTTTTCGCTGTTTTACCCTTGACAAATATATTGCAATATGTTATATATCCTATAACAAATCGCAATACCTTAAAGGACAGGCCATAAAGAGACGAGCAGGGGAATGCTTCTCTGAGGAATGAGAGAGCCGCACTCAAGTTGAAAATGGGACACCCCAGGTTGGGATGCGACTCTTCCTCATGAAGCTTTCTACAGACAAGCAGTTGTACATGGTGTCCTTCAAAAGGAAAAGGGGTATAAGATGCTTCGCTACAGAAACTATTGGATCTACAGCGCTGGCCTCGCCATCGTCTGGGCGATTGCGCTCTTACTCGCACTTACAATAGGGGGGCCACAGAAAGCACAGACCTTCCTCCTGGTCTTTTTAGGCTTCTGTATCTGCTGGGTGTCGGCGACGATTGCCCGATACGTCTATCCACCGCCAAAGCGCTGGATGTCAAACCGCAGCCAAGAGTGATATCCTCAATCGACCCTCCATGCGAGCCGCGAGAACTGCCCTACAAACTGGTTGCACTGTTCGACCGGACAACACGGAAGGAGTACGTAATTGTGAGTCTTACTGTAGAACATATCAATAAGTCATTTGCGCACGTTCAGGCTATCAAAGATCTGTCCATGGAAGTGCAAGAGGGAGCGATTTTTGGTTTTCTGGGGGCAAATGGCGCTGGCAAAACCACGACCATGCGCATGATTCTGGATATTCTGCGGCCTGATAGCGGCTCTATCACCTGGAACGGCCAGGATGTGCGCGAAGTGCCGCGCCGCAACTGGGGCTACCTGCCCGAAGAGCGCGGCCTCTATCCGAAAATGCGCGTGGATGAGCAGCTCCTGTTCCTGGCGCGGCTGAACGGTTTATCGAAGCAAGCCGCCGAGAAAGAGTTGACTGATTGGCTCGAACGGTTTCAGATCAGCGCCAATCGCAAAAAGAAGATCGAAGAACTCTCGAAAGGCAATCAGCAGAAGGTGCAGTTTCTGGCGACCATCCTGCATGACCCAACGATTCTGGTGATGGATGAACCGTTTAGTGGCCTGGACCCGGTCAACGCGAATGTCCTGAAAGAGGCGTTTTTGGAGATGCATCGCCGGGGCAAAACCATTCTCTTCTCAACGCACCAGTTGGAGCAAGCCGAGGAATTATGCCAGGATATCGTGATTATCAATCAAGGGCAGAGCGTTGTCGCCGGCAGCGTGCGCGAGGTCAAACGTCAGTATGGGCGCAATGTGGCCCGGCTCAAACTCGATAACGATCCAGAGGTGAGCTGGCTTGAGCAGCTTCCGGGCGTGCAGGTCACGAAGCGCCGGGAAGACTATATTGAAATGCAAATTCAGGTGAACTTCAATCCCAACGAGATCGTAGAGGCCGCGCTGCAACACGGCGGAGTCATCAGCCGTTTTGAACTGACTGAGCCATCGCTCACCGATATCTTTATCGAGAAAGTTGGCGTCGCCTCCGAGCCTGTTGCTCCGTCTTCTGTCCTTTCAGCATAGAAAAAGAGGCTACCAATCCGAGCAGGTGAGCGTAGCTAGACGCGAATGCGTCGTTCCTGCTCGGAATAAGGAGGAATGATACCATGCCAAAGCAAACTGTGGCAACGACAGAAAGAGAGACGCCGGAACAGGAGCGTACATCCGTGGCCGTCAGCTCGGGCGGGACCGCTACACTCCATACCTGGCGCAATATCCGCCTGATCATCGGGCGCGAGTATAAAAATCAAGTCACCCAGCGCATTTTCATCATCATGAGCATTATTCTCCTGGCCATCGTGTTCCTTGCCACTTTTATCCCGACGATTGCGCAGTTTTTTAGCTCCCGTTCCAGTGCGCAAACGAGTATCGTCGTGGTGAACGATGCTGGCTCCGTTGCGGGCATGAATGACACGGAGCTTTCGGCGTATATCGGGACGGCGCTCAATGGGACGACAGGAACGCAGGCAGCCGGCAACCCTGCCTTTGCTCTGACCTTCTCGACTACTAACGCGCTTCCCGACCTGCAAAATCAGCTCAAGAACGGCAAGCTGGATATCCTGCTGGTGCTTGCTCGTGCGACGAACCAGGATATGCGCTTTACCTATGACACCAGCGCCAGTGCCACAAACGACACTAACCTGCCCACCATCCAGGGTCTGACCCAGTTGCTCACCTTTCTTGATACCGCCCATCGCCTGGGCCTCACATCGCAAGAGACCCAGCGTCTATCCGCTGCACCTGATGTGACAGTCGTGTATACGCAGCAGAGCCAGAACACACGCCCGGATAGTGAAATCACCGCAGAAATTCTTCTCGCCGTAGCCGGATGTATCTTGATCTTCATCAGTATTAATGTCTATGCCGGGAGGGTAGCGGTGGGAGTTGCGGAAGAGAAAAGCAGCCGGGTGATGGAACTGCTGCTCAATGCAGCAACGCCGCTCCAGTTGATGGTCGGGAAGATCGTGGGCATCGGCGCGGCTGGCCTGACGCAAATGGCTGGCCTCGTTGCGGTGGGCATTGGTGCGCTGCTGCTGCAATTCCCCATACAAGCGGCCCTGTTCGGCACGAGCGCTGGAGGGTTGAGCCAGTATCTCATCAGCGTTTCCGTTCCTTTCTACCTGCTCTTCCTGGTCTACTTTCTGCTGGGTTTCTTCCTGTATGCGACCATTTATGCCGGGCTTGGCTCGATGGTCAAACGACAGGATGAGGTGCAAAGCGCGATCATGCTTCCCATCTTGCTGTTAACCAGTGGCTATGTCTTGATCTTCCTGGCGGTTCAATCTCCCGATGCGACATGGGTGAGGGTGCTTTCGTTTATTCCGTTCTGGACACCCACGTTGATGCTGGTCCGTATTGCTGCGGGCACGGTCTACTGGTGGGATATCGCACTGTCGATTGTGTTGATGCTTGTGACGATCTGCGCCTGTGCCTGGTTTTCCGCGCGCATATATCGCTTTGGTGTCTTGATGTACGGGCAAAAGCCGAGCTTTGGTCAACTGCTGAAACTGGCACGGATGAACTAACCGCCGGTGAAAGACGGGAGGAGGCTTTTTCAACAGGCTGCGAAGGGTGAGGAATGTGTATCCCGCCGTGAGAAAGGAGCGGTACAACATGAAAGAGTTCCAGGACAAGGTGGCCGTTGTTACGGGAGCGGCCAGCGGCATCGGACGTGCGCTGGCCGGAAAGTGTGCGCAAGAGGGGATGAAGGTCGTGCTGGCAGATGTCGAGGAGAGCGCCCTCTGGCAGGCTGAGTATGAACTCCAGGTTAGCGGTGCCCAGGTGTTGGCCGTGCGTACCGATGTGTCCCAGGCCGACGAGGTCGAGGCCTTGGCGAAGATCACATTCGAGACCTATGGTGCTGTGCATCTCCTATTCAATAACGCCGGGGTCGGTGCCGGCACGACCATCTGGGAGAGCAGTCTGGCCGACTGGCAGTGGGTGTTGGGGGTCAATTTATGGGGGGTTATTCATGGCGTGCACTTTTTTGTGCCCCGCATGCTGGCACAAGACAGCGAGGGCCATATCGTCAACACGGCCTCCTCCGCTGGCCTCATCACGAGTCAAAGCCTGGGCATCTACAAGGTGAGTAAGCATGGGGTCGTCACACTCTCCGAGACATTGGCTTGCGAACTGGCAGCGCACGGATCGAAGCTCAAAGCCTCGGTCCTGTGCCCTGAATTTGTGAACACGCGCATCTTTGATGCGGAGCGGAATCGTCCGCAGGCCTTACAGAATGCGCCCCAGGAGCAGCCCACGAGTCCTGAGATGGAGGCTCTGCTCCAGGCTGCGCGCCAGTGGTTGGCACAGGTGGGACTCCCACCCCCCCAGGTAGCGGAGATGGTCTTCGATGCCATCCGCCAGGAAAAGTTCTATATCCTCACGCATCCGACTACAAAATATGGTGTGCAATTGCGCATGGAAGATATTCTCCAGGAGCGGATGCCCACAGATATTTTTCTGTCACCTCCCGTTGTCTCTCAGTCTCGTAGGCACACACATCTGAAAAAGGAAGCAACACAGCAAGAGGAAGGAGAACACCCCATGGAGCTCCCCCAGATTGTCAGCACATATATAGACGCATTTTGTCGTCAGGATCTCGATACGTGCCTCGCTACCTTCGCTCCTGATGGAACGTACAGCGATCCCGTAACGGCTCAACCACTCTCAGGGCAAGCTCTCAAAGACTACTTTGGAAGAGTGTTTGCTGGCTTCACAGATGCGACCATTGAGACGGTGGCTGCGCATGCGATCACCGAAGACCTGGTGGTCTGGCGCTGGGTTATACGTGGCACCAACACCGGCTCAAATCTTGGTTCCCCCCCGACAGGCCGCAGTCTGATCCTGCCCGGATGTGAATTCATTGAAGTCCGGGCTGCTAAGGTGCAGCGGATCGAAGGCTACTTTGACCGCTTGAGTATACTGGAACAACTTGGGCTCGTGCCTGGCCCCCCAGCCGGAGCTGCGTCTTGAACGATTTCAAGCCGTGTGGAGGACGCACAGGCGGGACTCCCACCCCCCAGGTAGCGGAGATGGTCTTCGATGCCATCCGCCAGGAAAAGTTCTATATCCTCACGCATCCGACGACAAAACAGGCTGTGCAATTGCGCATGGAAGATATTCTCCAGGAGCGGATGCCCACAGATATTTTTCAGGCAGCTCAACAGTCATCTTTCATCCTACGCCTGCCTGGCGCTTTTCCTGAGAACCTCTTGACATTTGTTATTTCTCCATGTAAGATACATATATCTTATTAATCAAGATAATTTTTATTTATTAACTTAGCAAATCGGTGAATTTTGTTGATAATTCACTTAGCAGATCAATGAATTGTAGTATAACAAGAGAACTGCTTTTAATGGCAGACCTGCACCACCTGGGCCGATCTGAAGGCCGACGGCTACTAAAGGAGATCTAAAGACATGAAAGGAAACCAGCTTCACGACTTCGTCATCACGAAGGCGAACGAGTTCCAGCTCCCTGGATACCTTGCCGGTGTCTACCACGACGGCGACCAGACCGTTGTGGCCCATGGGGTGGCGAACGTCGTCACAGGGGCACCGATGCGTGACGACACGGGATTCCTTTTTGGATCCGTCACGAAAGTCCTGACCACGACCCTTGTTCTCCAACAGGTCGAACGCGGCGTCGTTGATCTCGATGAACGTGTAATCACGTACTTGCCGGAGTTCAAACTGACTACGTCCGAAGCTGCGGAAAAGATCCGCGTCCGAAATCTCCTGACACATACAAACGGGATCGATGCGGACTTGTTTTTCGTTGATGCCAGGGGGCGCGGTGCCCTGAAGGCCTTCCTCGAAGGGCTCGGGCAGTACTGCGGGGCTCTCTTCGGGCCAGACGAATACATCAGCTACTCAAATGGCGGGATGATCGTAGCGGGACGCCTGCTCGAAGTAGTAACTGGCACGTCTTACCACGACCTTCTAAAGCGCGAGGTGTACGCAACTGTTGGCATGGATGACTCGTGCACCTCTGCCGAGGAAGCCATCCTTCGGAGCACTGCCGTTGGCCACTTCCCCGATCCAGCTACCAAAGGTGCCCGGCGAACCGACATGTTCATGCTGCCGGACTCCTGGGCGCCCGCTGGAAGTACGCCGATTGGTACCATCCGTGATCTACTTGCATTCGGACGGACCCATCTCGCCAATGGCGTTTCCCCGTCGGGCAAACGCGTTCTATCGCGTGAGTCAACCACACGCATGCAGTCTGTGTCGTATGACATGGGAACCCCAAACGTTCCACCTATCGGGCTTGGATGGTTGCTCATGCCAATTGGAAAAACGACCGTGCTCTCGATGTCAGGCGCATCGCCCGGCGGAGTGGCAGTGCTGGTTGTCGTGCCTGAACACGATCTTGTCTTTACAGCCTTTGGCAATGATCCGCGGGCGATGGCGCTCCATGACCAGATACTGCTTTGGCTCCTTCGTCAACACCTGAACGTCGAGGTTCCAGACCTCGTGTCGGACACGAGCCAGGTAAGCGATCTCACTCCCTACGCGGGCACGTACCGCTCGAATCAATTTCGCGTCGACGTCAGTGTCGTGGACGGCCAGCTCGAGGAGAAAATGACCTACGAACCGCTAGACGATGTGCAGGAGCGGATCTTTACCAGGTTCTCAGGCGGCTCGTTCCCATTCCCGCCGCGGCGCATTGTACCCATTCGCAAGGACCTCTTCGCGCCAGTCGGGATGCCGCTCCAGGCATTCAACGGATATTCGCGCCAACTTCTCGTCTCATACCACGGTGTCAGCAAAGGCCGTGCGAACTATCGATCTGCCGGTGGTCGCATGACTCGAAGGGAGCATGCCGGCTGAGTGTGAGTTTTAACGAATTGTTTTCATTTCCCAGTCTCAGAATTTGGAATAACATGTCAAAGATATCACTCTAAAGGAAAGCTTGGTCAATCTAGTGGCACTTTCGATGTAACAAATATTTGAAACTGTGATGAATCAGAAGAAGTTTAAGAATACACTCCCTTTGTTAATGAAATATGGAACCCTACCTCCCCAACTCATTTGTCATTAAGCACTTGGTATGCTATATTTTAGCAGAACAGTAACACCTTCGTTCTTCACTCTTTCAATTGTAGTGGCAATCCTTCAGCGCTTGTTTTCTTGAGAAAATAGATGCAGAAAAATCCGCTTCAGTCGGTCACAGCAGATATACGGCTTGTAGAATTGATGGCAGCCCTTTCGCTTGCCACCGACCTCGGCATGGGTCAACCGATGGAATATGCGCTGTGTGTCTGCGTCCTCTCTGTTCGACTCGGAGAAGTGCTCGGCCTCAGTGATGATGACCTGCGCGATGTGTATTACCTGGCGCTTTTACGCCATATTGGCTGCAATGCTGACACCTATCGCATGGCAGATATCTATGGTGACGAGCTTGCTCTGCGCGCAGACTTTGCCGTAGTAGATAGTGCAAATACATCCCAGGTAGTGGACCTGGTTATACGCTACATTCGGCAGGCGAATGAAGGAAGTTCACCACACGATCTTGCCCGTGCGATTGAGCAGGGGCTATCAGCAACTCCGCCACTGATGAAAGAGGGATTCACCGCCTTTTGTGAAGTTGCTCAACGCCTGGCCGATCGGCTTGGTTTCGGCGAAAGTATCCGCATAGCTCTTGGTCAGGTATTCGAACGTTGGGACGGTCAAGGCATTCCAGGTATTGTGAAAGGCGAGGACATCTCTCTTTCTATGCGCATCGTGGCGCTGGCACAGGACGCGATCACCTTTCATCGCCTGGAAGGTGTCGAGTCGGCCGTGACAATGGCCCGGGAACGCAAGGGGACTCTCTATGATCCCCGTCTCGTGGACTGTTTCTGCCAGCATGCGACCCGTCTGCTTATGGGGCTGGAAGAGGAGCCTCCTTGGGAGATGGTCGTTGCACTCGAACCCGGTGTGCGTGCTCGCCTCTCGGTTGAGCAATTTGACAATGCCTGTCGGGCCATTGCCGATTTTGCCGACATCAAGTCGCCATATACATTTGGCCATTCAGTTGGAGTAGCAGAACTCGCGGCTCAAGCCGCCCATGGGTGTGGATTGCCAGACGCTGATACGGTTACCATTAGGTGGGCAGGGTTACTGCACGATATTGGACGCGTGGGTATTTCAGCAGGCATCTGGGGCAAGCCTGGACCGCTCTCAACGAGAGAGTGGGAACGTGTGCGTATGCATCCATATTATACGGAGCGTGTGCTCGCTCGCCCTGGAGTTCTGGCTCGCCTGGGCGCTCTGGCTTCCCTCCATCACGAGCGGCTTGATGGCTCTGGCTACTATCGTGGATTTTCAGCGAACATGCTATCACCTGCTGCCCGTATTCTGGCTGTAGCCGATGTTTATCATGCTATGACCGAACTGCGTCCGCACCGTCCCGCGTTGACATCTGAACAAGCTGCTGACCAATTGCGGCTCGAGGCTCGTGCAGGTCGGCTTGATGGTGAAGCCGTAAGCCACGTACTTGCGGCGGCAGGTCACAAGGTACGCACTACTCGCCACGAATTAGTGGCAGGACTGAGTCAGCGCGAAATTGAGGTGCTGCGCTTGCTCGCACGCGGCCACTCCAAAAAACAGATCGCTGAACTTCTCTTCATCTCTGAGAAGACCGTTAGCCATCATACTCAACATATCTACACCAAGATTGGTGTCTCCACCCGGGCCGGAGCAGCCATATTTGCTATGGAACACGATCTGCTTGCCGGTGAAGGCTAACGTAGCAAAATAGGGCGAACGTCCGATGTTCCTCCTTTGCAAAGTGGGTAGACTTTCAGCAGACTACTGGTAATTGATCGAAGTCAACAGCACAGAAACTGTCTGAAATAGTGCATACCCGATTTACGAAAGGAGCATTTAACATGTCTGCTGAACAGCAAAAGATGATTATCCAACATTGGGTTGATGAGGCCTGGAACAATGGAAACCTGGCAATAGCGGATGAAGTGTACTCGGTTGATTACTTCCTGCATGATCCCGCCAGACCAATACACGGCCCTGAAGCCCTCAAGCAATTCGTCGCTACATTCCAAACTGGCTACCCGGACATTCATGCCACAATTGAGGATATGATCGCCGAAGGAGACAAAGTTGTGTGGCGCTATACAGTTCGTGGAACACACAAGGGTGAATTCATGGGAATCGCCCCCACCGGCAAGTCTATTACACTGACGGGAATCTTGATCTCTCGTTTTGTCGGTGACAAAGTGGTTGAAGACTGGAACAACTACGATGCCCTGGGCATGCTGCAACAACTGGGCGTAATCCCCTAGGCATTAACCATAAATGTAGGGGCGAGGGCGGTGTGGAGCGGTTGGGTGGGCCTTTATGGTCGCCCGCTGGGAGGGGCAGGGCAAGTGTCCAAAATGCATCAACCTGTAAATATCCGTAAATTCGTTAAAAAATCACAAAAAGGAGAACGTTTCAAGTCAACAGAAGAAAACAAAGCACTGATGCGACGCCTCTACGAGGAGGTCTGGAGTCAGGGAAACCTGGCCACTATCGATGAACTGTTAGCCCCCGACTATGTGTTACATGATCCCGCCCACCTGGTTCGTGGCCCAGAAGGGTTCAAAGCCTACGTTTCGGCCTTCCGAGCGGCCTTTCCCGATCTGCACGCCACAGTTGAGGACCAGATTGCCGAGAAAGACGAGGCCGCCATGCGCTTCACTGCACATGGCACGCACAAAGGTGAGTTTCAGGGCATACCAGCAACCGGCAGGCAGGTCACACTGTCTGGCATCAACATTCAACGCATCGTTGACGGCAAGATCGTGGAAAACTGGGTTAGCCTGGATGCGCTAGGTATGTTACAGCAACTTGGCGTGCTTCCACCTCTGGGATAGGTCTGCCAGAGCATCCATTGGCACATGCTTCGTACTGAAACATCCCTTATTGCACGGCTGGTAACAACTACCAGCCGTGCGTCCCCGCTCCCCCTTTAAATGGCCCAACAATCTCGTTGGTAATCTAACTCTTGATTCAATCACAATATGCACTTCCTGGCAGGATAGCCTAGTGCAAATCTGCTGCTGTGTTTCCTTTTTTCACTTGCTTCCCAATTTATTGCATGCTGGTAAAGGGTATCAGAGCAGGATTGCAGTAGAAACCATAATTACGTCCCTTGGGGACGAACTGATCACAGGAGAGCATTGTAGCTAGTGCTCCATGCCTTAAAGGGCGATTAAGAATAGATGCTGCTAAGGTGACGTCGGGGACGAGGAGGTCGTCCCCAGACCGGGGGTGGCTCATCAGTTGATTTGGGGGGTAGCTATGCGCATGGCTTGCTCGATGTTAATCAACCTGCATCCCACACCTGCACCGTTTTGTCGTCGCTTCCCGAGGCAACGTACTTGCCATCAGGCGACCAGGCAATTGAAGTCACAGCATCCCTATGCCCACGATATATATATACGTGCTCACCACTGACTGCGTCCCACAATTGCACCGTCTTGTCAGCACTCCCCGAGGCGATGCGCCTACCATCGGGCGACCAGGCTACTGCAGTGATAAGTCCGAGCAAGGCGTTGTAGTGCCCTCGGTATGTATAGATGTGTTCTCCACTAGAGGCGTCCCAGACCTGTACCGTCTTATCATCAATCCCAAAGGCAACATACTTGCCATCGCGTGAGCAGGCTGCCGCTGTAACTTTATAGTCGGCATGCACACCATAGCTGAAGACATTCCGGCCAGTCGAGGCGTCCGAGATTTGTATCGTTTCATCATTATTTGCAGTGGTGATACGCTTACCATCCGGCGACCACGTCACCGCGAGCACGCCACCGAACGAATTAAAGTCGCTGAAGCTCTGACCTCCATTGACAGCGTCCCATACCACCAATCCATACAATCCATTAGGACTCCCGAAGATCGCTGATGCAATGTGACTCCCATCCGGCGACCATGCTAGCGCTGCTACTGCATAGTCAGCAGGTGCACCATAGGGGGTCCTGGCATGTTCATAGGTGAAGACATTCCGGCCAATGGAGACATCCCAGACTTGTATCGTTCCATCATTCTTTCCTGAAGCGATACGCCTACCATTCGGCGACCAGGCCACCGCGAGCACCGTAGAGTCAAGACTGGAAAAGGTTAAGCTATGATCTCCATTGGCAACATCCCACACCTGTATAGTCTTATCGTCGCTTCCCGAAGCGATACGTGTACCATCCGGCGACCAGGCCACTGATCGCACGCCGCCTGTGTGCTTCCTATATATAGAGAGGACCGTTCCCAATCCATGACCAGAAGAACCTTGTTTTCGTTTGCTATTGAGGAGTACCGACCAGGCGATACCGTTCCCTACAATCAGCACCGTTGTAAGACCTACTAGTACCCTGCGCCGCGAGAACAAACGTGTGGCGTGTATCTGCTGTGGCGGGTTGATTAGAGCATGTGTGAACTGGTTATAGTCTCCCGATACAATCTCGAGTTCCTCATCACCTACTCCGGGGCCATGCATCCACTTATATTCATTCCATGAGTCCCTCGCCGCCCAGAGGCAGCCAAAGAAAAGCAGCAAGGCAAGCAGCATGCATACTCCAGGTACCCAGGCAGAAATGTGGTACCCGGCTAATGCTGTCAGTGGTGCCGATAGAGCCTGGACGACGAAATGAACTGTCAACTTTGCCTGGTTGGCATGAGTCAATTGGACAAGATTCCAGATGATACTGGTCACATAGCCAAGGAAGATGCTCCAGCAGGCAAGCAGTGCCAGGCGCAGGACGCGCAGCGCCGCCCTTCGAGGATAGTGTTGCAGGGGTGCATGCTGCAAGGAATCAATGGCCAGTTCCGTACTCTCCTCTGAGACGCTTGCAGCATGACTTGCCACAGTTTCCACACATCGATCAGGATACATTTCTTGCAGGAAGTGAACTGCTCTACGTACCGATTCGTCTTCATCCTGGAGGGCCAGTTCAAGGACAGTTCGTGGGATGTACCCTCCGCGTTCACCCATTGCAAGCACTGTCATTTCTCGCACCTGCCACGATTTGTCATGGAGAGCCTCCAGCAGGCTTTCTATAGGGAATCGCTCTCCCATCGTTCCTGATACTCGTACTGCTACCGCACGTACTGATTCATCTTCATCGTGGAGGGCAAGCATCAAGGGTTCGACTGGTGCCTGTTCTCCTAGCATACCCAGGGCCTGGATCGCTGCTGCGCGCACGAGCCAGGTCGAGTCTTGCAGGGCATCAACCAATGCTCTGATGGCTTCCGGATTTCCGAGAACTCCGAGCGCGTGTGCTGCTGCTGCACGCACTGCTTCATGTTCATCCTTCAATGCCCTGGTAAGGCGTTCTATTGGTGCAAGCTCTCCCCATGCTTCCAGCTTTTTGACTGCTGCTACTCGTACCTGCCACTCAGTACTCTCGAGTGCAGCAAACAGTTGGGTCTCGTCCATTTCAAGTAACAGTGATGGACGCCCCAGCCGCAGACGCTTGAGAATAGCAGCGGGAGTGGGAGAAGCCAGTGTCTTTTCCTCATAGTAGTTTGGCCCTGACTCCTGAAAAGCGTTCTCTGCTTGAAAATGATGATTGTTCTGGGATTCCATAACGTTATCGTACCTCGTTCAACTGCGATTCCTGTTGTTTGCGGAGTAGTTCTATACCGCGATGAACATAAAATTTGATCGTTCCGATGGACTTGTTCAGGATGTTAGCAGTCTCCTTGTAGGTGAGATCGCCAAAGAAGCACAGGCTAATCGCATCACGGTAGCAAGGAGCCAATGTGGCTACCAGAGCTTCGAGTTCACTCCGTCGTTCGCTACTTTCAACCACCAGCTCTGGTTGATTGTGCCAGTCCTCATCTTGCTCGAGCAGTTCCGCATCCTCTACCAACTCAAGAGAGACGGTGTGCTGCTTGGAGCGACTGATGTAGTTACGCGAGACGTTCAAGGTCACCTTATACAGCCAGGGGCGAAGGTTCATGGTACGAATGAGAGGAACTGGATAGTTATCCAGGGTAATAAATGCACGCTCAAATGTGCCTTGCACGATATCCTCAGCGTCGTTTGGATTGCCGATCCAGCGCAGCGCAAAAGCATAGAGCTGAGATGTGTATCTCAGCACGAGCAGTTCGAAAGACCCTCTTAGATTAGTTGCCAGCAAATCTGGCAATTCGTCCTCGCTTGGTTCCATAGTAGCCTTTTTAGCAATCTCCTGCTTATCTCTCATTCTCTAAGGCACAAAAATCGCACAAAAGGTTGTATGACAATTATACTATCTCGAGCGTACAACCTTTTTTGTCTTTCTTGTGCCTTATTGCCGACAGAGATGAAAGGAATATCCTAAATTCTTTTATCGACCCTCCAAAATCCTTCTCGGAAGAAAGAAAGGGTGGAAAACATTCATGAAGGCGTTTCGCATGCACCAGGCTAGATGGATCTTTCCATTATGTTGTCTCATCCTGGTTGTGGCTGCCTGCTCTCCTGCAGGGAGTACCAGGGCCTCTGATCCCACTATCCCTGGAGTTACTCCTTCGACCTCTTCGGATGCTTCCACACAAGCGTACGCTTTGGCATGGTCGCCTAATGGCAACTACCTTGCCACGGGAGGCAAGAAAGGTGAGGTCGAGGTATGGGCCCCTCCAATGACGACTCCACTCGTCACGTGTCAGAACCCATCTGGTGCAGTATATGCACTGGCGTGGTCTCCCGACGGTACATGGCTTGCCTTCGCTGGCATGGATAAGACAGTGAAGGTGTGTAATGTGGCTAATGGGAAGGTGGCATTCAAGTATCACAGTGATTGGAGTACTGGGGAAGTGTTGGCCCTGGCGTGGTCCCCTGATGGACATCATATTGCCGCTGGTAGCAATAATGGGATCGTGCAGGTCTGGGAGACGATCAGTGGGCAACTCTTATTGGCATATGGTGACTATGATCTTGAAGGTGAAGCGACGTCGCTGGCATGGTCGCCTGATGGACGACGCCTGGCTGAAGCGAGTACGGATAGGACGGTACAGGTGTGGGACATGGTCAAGCAGGTTCCTCTACTCACCTATCTTGGGCACACTGATGAAGTATGGACTGTGGCGTGGTCGCCTGATGGCAAATATATTGCTTCAGGCTCCTGGGATAACACGGTGCAGGTGTGGGATGCATCCAATGGGCGTATCCTTTTAACCTATCATGGTCATGCCGGTGCAATTTGGGATGCGGTTTGGTCACCTGATGGTAAGCACCTCGCTTCGGCAAGCAAGGATCATACGGTGCAGATCTGGGATGCCCGCACTGGCAGGCATATCCTGACCTATCGTGGTCATAGTACCGAGGTATGGGCAGTGGCCTGGTCATCAACGGGATCATACATCGCATCCACAGGTGATGGGGGCATTGTACAGGTCTGGGATGCCGCCACCGGCAGACAAGCCTTCAACTTTCACATCTAGCAACTTGAAATGGGATGCATGCAGCATGTCCAATGTCAGTAAAGAAGAACCACATTCAGTGTTGCAAAGAATTCCTGCTGAGCAAGCATTTCTAGAGAACAGCTATTAACAAGGAGGCAGATTTTGGCAAAACGAACAGTGGCACATGCTACTTTGAAACTCTCAGCACTGGAGGAGATCTATAAGTTCGACAGCGAGGGCAAATTCCTTGGAGACCTGGTTAGAGCTTTGTTTAGTCAGACCACTATGGATCATCAGAAGCTGGATTTCACACAGCTTTCCGTTACTCTTAGCTCCTTGCAGGTGAGCTTGGCTGGTGTTCTTCTGGATACGTTCCGCGCCCATACGCGACCAGAAGAGCTACAACTAGGAGACAATATGGTTGGTCGCCAATTGTGGGAACGCATACAACATCTGTTTCCTGATGTTCGTGAACAGCGGTTAGCCTTCTTACTTTTTCATTGTAACTTGAGTCCCAGTGATATTCTCCACTATGCTCCAAAAGAGTTCACAGATAAGCAAGAAATTTGTCAATTACGACGTGATATGCTTGACCGAGTCCTGAAACATTCGGATCTCACGCACTGAACGCTCACCGTCATATATCACTACCACCCAAACGTCCCCGCTCCCCCTTTAAATGGCCCCACAATCTCGCTGGTAATCCAGCCCCCATAGAAGTCACCTTCCTGAGCCTGAACTTGCTCATCATCTACGAAACAGGCATCCATCTTGCCTGGGTAAAAAGCCACGTATTTGGCAAGCGCTTCATAGGGATGTGTCGGATGTTGATAAAACCACGCGGCATTTGTCGCGGTTCTGTCATCAACGGTGATAGTATAGTAAGAGGCCGCCCCTTTCCATTCACAAAATGTCGTGCGCGCCGTCTCAAAGAAGTATTGCTCGAGCTTCACATCATCGGGTGGAATAAAGTAAACGGGTGGATGACTTGTTTCGAGTATGCGTTTCGCCCGCTCCGTCTCCGCAATCACAACTCCATTGAATATGACTTTGATATGTTTATGGCTCTCTTCAAGCCTGGGTGGGCGTGGATAATCCCAAACAGACTCCTGTCCCGGCCCCGGCTCAATACGTTTTTTATGATTCACAGCAGATGCCTTTCCCTTTTCAAAATGATACTGTTTCCCTAATAATGACTTCTATTAAGATGAAATCAGGTCACCTGTATGAACCTTAATTGCTTATCAAAATCATATCCCATATATCTGCCGTTTATGCAGATTCAAAAGATAAGTCGGATTATGAAATCGGCCTTTATACTGTCACCCTGAGCCGCAGCGAAGGGTCTATCGCGTTGGGTCACGAGATGCTTCGCTGCGGCTCAGCATGACAAGGTTATGATCCCTAAGATAATCCTTTTTTTGAAACTGCATCATCAGCCTTCAAGATTTCCCAATGTCATCGGTAAACTTCATGTTATATATCACCCACTTCACGTTTATAACAGAACTATAAAAACTAACGTTTAACAAGCTCATCAGGAGAGACCGCGATCTCTCTAGTAATTCCATCTACACGAGTCCGAATAATCACATCGTATTCCTGCTGGCGCACTACAACACCGGGGATGGGAAGAGCGCGCTTTTCATCGTGAGCATACCACAGCACTAAATCCTCGCTGTGAAACTCGTTTTCTGATCCATCCTGTATTTGATACATCATCCCAACTTACTCTACATATTTTCTTATATGCACAGAGGGTAGCAACTGTTGCTACTTCTCTGCATGTATATTCTGAAGCATCCGTTGCACTTCTTCCTCGTCGATCTCATCGAGACCTTTTACCTTCAAGCCCTGTTTTAGAATCTTCTCACGTAACTTGAGAAGCCCCTCGATCAAGGCCTCAGGGCGAGGAGGACAACCGGGTACATACACGTCGACGGGTATAACTGTATCTACACCTTGCACGGTGTAGTAGCTATCATAGAACTCACCACCCGAATTTGCACACTGTCCCATACTTATTACCTATTTGGGTTAACGCCTCAACGACCTCAGCATCCCTCCTGCCATCAAGAAAGAATACGTTCATGAATCAGGCGGAATGTTCTTCTGGAGAGGGAGGCATTGTATAGGAGTTCTATTAGAGAAAACAGCTTCGAACATACGATTATTCCATTCTATCCATATCTTGAACTCCTTATATTTCTCTTCATCACCCGACGCTGCGTAAAAGTGTCACCGTGTAAGACTGTTATCGTACCCACTCCCACTTGTCGACACCGACTCACATGATGGGTAACGCATATTAAAAGTATCCCTTGCGATAAAAAGGGGGGGTTGTTCTTCAGATGGACTTGACTGCACCATTAAACAGAGTTGGTGTCCAAACCTCGCCAGAGGATGTTGAGGAATTTGGGCAGTGAAGATGGTACCGCTCGCTTGCTAGTTGCCATCTCAAAGGAAAAGGAACTCGGTAGTAAACGACTACCGAGTTCCTTGCCTCCTGGCCGAATAAAGGGGACAGCGATGACTAAGCGGTTGATCCGGGCGGTGGGACAACCCCTAGCTGCTGCATCAGACCCAGGGTATCCTGACTCTCCCAGTGCTCCACAGCCTTGCCGCCAGCCCAGCGAGTGATATCAATTCCCGCTACTGCCACCTGCTTGCCGGTGGGAGGAATGCCCAGAAACGTCCCTTTGTGCGTGCCGTGCCAGGTATGACGCGTCACCACCCTGTCCTCTTCCGCCACCTGATCCTCAATCGTGTATTTGAGATCGGGGAAGGCACCATGGAACATGGTAAAGAATTGTTTGACACCCTCTCGTCCAGAGAGCGAACCGGGAGGGGAAGAGTGATCCAGGCAGTCGTCTGCGATTAACTCGTCTATCACAGTCAGATTTACTTTGCTAAACCCTTCCTCGACCAGGCGGCGATTGAGAGCTTTGTTCTCTTGGGTCGACATAAATAGCCTCCTTTTTCTCCTGTCATCCAGGATTTGCTTTTCTTACGTATCAGAGCCATTCAGTTGGTGCATCAGACCGAGATCATCGGTTCTCGCCCAATGGGCTATTCCCTTCCCATAAGCAAGATGCAACATGCCGAGTCACGCGGCTGACAGGCTTTTCGATAGGCTGCTCGCATGCGGTAGGATGTCTGGACACTCGCCCAGACCGGAAGAACCGTACTGACCTCAGCCATTCATCGCTCCGCTGTTGAGACGATCATGGCCGCCTCAGCCGCGGTCATCGGAGGGCCGATCACCGGCTGTCCGGTGGCCGCTGCGACCTGGTACAACGCGTCAAAGTCGAGTGGCTGGTCGGGCGGCTGGATGCGGCTCGTAGCAGGCACGCCGGCTTGATGGATGAATCTCAGGAAGTCGTCATTGGCATGGGTTTGGAGCATGACGGCCGGTTTCTCGTCGAGCGCGAAGAAGGTGTGTGGCACGCCAGGCGGCTGCGAGACGTAGTCGCCTGCGTGCGCAACGAAGGTCTCGTCCCCGCAACGCACCGCCAGGCGGCCCGACAGGAGGAAGTAGCTGTCGTCCAGGGTGGTGTGGACGTGGAGGGGAGTGTGTCCCCCTGGCGGGACGGTCATCTCGATGACGATGGGCCGCGCACTCTCCGGACTGCGGATCACCGCCAGCGCGCCAAAGAACCAGTATGCCGGTCCTTCGCCGGCGGCGGTCCTGGTGGCACGGCGCTGTTGGGTGGTCGCGCTGCTCTCAGTTGTGGTCACTGGTGTTTCATTCATGGCCTTCTCCTTTGAGGTCTTCTCTCGCCTGATCGTGTTGAGGACGAGTGCGAGAGTTCTGACTACGCTCTTCCAATTTCCGCTGTGACGATGAGTGGTCCTGTTGCCATGCGCCTGCGCGCAGCCCCGCCAACAGTGCTCGGATGGCAAGCTCGACGGCGTCGGCGGCCTGGGCGGCGTCCATTCCCCAAAAGGACCGGAGGAACTCCCATGACGCTGCAGAGTACAGGACTTGCACTGCCGCCGCCGCGCGAGTACGGATCAGGAGTGGCGCTTCTGGCACGGCGTCCTCGACGCATGCCTCGAACATCACACGCCGCCTGGCCTGCTGCTGGAGCCGTATCTCCAGCCCCTGGGGGGAGTGCAGCATGGCCTGGATGAGCGGCGCACCCGCATCGAAGCCCGTGAAAGAGGTACGCATCGCTGTCACCAGCTCATCCTCGCTCCTGGCTGCGAAGTCAGCATGAGTGAGGTACTCGATGATCCAGCCCCACAGCCCTGCTTCCAGATCGGCCTTGGTCGGGAAGTGCCGATAGACCGTCCGTTCCTGGACGTCGGCTGCCTGTGCCACATTGCTGTACGTGAGATCGGCCCCGGTCTCCATCACCGAGGCGCATGCATCCAGGATCCGTGCTCGCGTCGCTGCCATCTGAGCCTGGCGAAGCGGTGAGTGGTAGTTAGATTGAGATTTCATGTCAGTAAGTATAACATGAAGTCATATAAACTGTCAAGAGATTGACGAGCATGCATAAGCTCTTCAATAAAGTACCGCTCAAAATGAGCGCTATTTGAGCGGTATTTTCGTTCTATAGTGGAACATAATATAAATATTCGAGAAAAATACGATGAAAAAGCTATTGGCGACGCAAAATCAATACTTTGAAATCACCCATGCCACCTGGATCGGTGAGCACCGCGGCACGCTGGCGTACATCTCGCCATTTCAAAAGCGCTATCTGCCCTTTATCAGTAGCGCGTGCAAATTCCGCATCAGCGAACTCATTCAAATAGCGTTGTTCCAGTTCTTCCTGAATACCCAGTCCCTGTAACCAGAGGCGTTGTGTGGTGAATTTATGTAAGTGCATACCTAGCCGTCTTCCTTCATCAATAAGCGCGCTGAAATTAACATGTGCAGTGATATCCTGTTTGCCTGGATGCAAAAGTGGCCGTTCGTTCGCCTGGTGCTTGTAATAGCAAAGCAGTGTTCCTTTCCTTCGCCTGGCTGAGTACAACTTATTAGCCTTATCGCCATAATCGATGGTCAGAACATAACCTTTTCGCATCGATCCTGCCGTTCGTTGTATCCAGCGCAGCGCATCAAGATTAATCTCGGCACGCCATCCATCCTCAAACGTGCGCCAGGGAATCTTATACATACCCAGGTACCCGGCTACTTCAGGCCTGCTCGGCTCACCTGATACCTCACAAAAACGGCCATCCTGCTGCACGTCCACAAAAACTTCATACAGCCGCTCACCCCGTTTCTCCACAATATGCACAGGAAACGCATCGACCAATTCATTCGACAACACAACCGATGGTGAAACTCGCAATGGTTGCCCTTGTATTGGATGGTGCTTCTCTATAGCATCCTCACCCTTACGAACATCTTCGGTTCGATAATCCAGAACCTCGTAAAACTCAGACACCTCTTTTTGTGCCCAGGATCGTACACCTTCTGCAAGATGTTCGCGTCCCGCGCCCTGTTCCAACACCAGGAAATGCCCTGGACGTTTCAGCTTTTCCCACATAGCAAAAAGTTGTCGACCCACACAGTTTGCGAACAGGCTGGAGACATCTGTACTGGTAAAATAATCAGCCTCCCAACCCATTTTTGCAGCGCCAGTAACATAGTAACCATATTCAGGTTCGTAAAGCGCCATGCGCATGTATTCGGCAAATGTGATCGGCCCATCCCGTTGAATGTGCTCGCTTATCAATTGTTGTAAATCGGACTCAGACATAGATGTAATTTCGTTTCAGTTAATCGGTAGAGTAGTAGACATGCACCAGGCCAATACCAGCGCGCTCAAAGTAGCGGTGGTTATGCCAGCACGACCGCCGGCGTAAATTTGTGTGCCAAATGCCACCAATAACACAAATACAAGTACAAGTACAGGCAGCACAATGCTCAAAAAATCCAAACCAGGCGTGATCAAGATCGCCACATATAGTCCTGCAATCAGGAGAAGCTTAAATGCCAGGCTGCTTGCGATAGCACGAATCGTTCCTTGCTCCTGATACCCTCGATTAATGCCCTCATCCAACAGAAATAGCGGCCAGGTGATCAGAAACAGGAGTGCAAAACGCCACAGACGTGGTGGTGTGAATGTGAAGCGCAGCCAGGCAAATGAGAGAAGCTGGCCAAGAGTGACATAAAGAAAAAGCCAGAGCAGGACGCCCAGAACTATTTGTTTTGTTGTCTGGCGAAATATTGGTACAGTCACTATGCCTCGTACAATGTAGACTAACAGCGCCAGCACAATTGCAGTAAAGAAAAAGTAACCGCTGACATAGTCTGCGAGCAGCACATGTATGAAGCCAAAGGGACGCCAGAAATATTGGATCGTGATAGCGACTGTGATGCCAACTATTGTGCACAGGTCAAAGAATACTACATCCTGACCTCGGAAAGGTCGTACTGTCCCGTATATATCGAACATGTCGAGGGCAAGAGAACTGAGCGGAAACACGGCCAGTATAATAGCGGTTATGCCGAACAGCAGCCAGAAAAGCGCCTTTTCATAGGCAATCACACGATTGAAACCAAGCCCGAACATTCCCAGAAAGATGATGAGAAACAAGAGATTACGCGCTCGTCGGATGCGCCGCAAACGGCGAATGAGTTCCGGCGGTTTGCTATCCTTATTAGGTGCGCGTCTGCGCATACGAATCATCTGGCGTTCGCCGCCTCTCTTACATATTTATTCTGTTGTTACATTTTAGCATGTCTACCCATGCGGGTAGTGTGCTAAAATACAGCAATGCATGATTGATGAACAATTATAAGTGGGTAGGTAGCAAAGGAAGGATTTTCAATGATGACTGACTCGAACACACATCTGACACACCTGGATGAGAGCGGTAATATTCACATGGTCGATGTAACAGATCGACCAGAAACACTGCGCGAATCGATTGCTAAAGCACGGGTGCGCCTTGCGCCGCATACCATTCACCTGATCGAGACCAACCAGGTATCGAAAGGCAGTGTCCTGGAAGTAGCAAAAATTGCTGGAATTATGGCTGCGAAACAGACTTCACAACTCATTCCTCTCTGTCATCCTTTGCCAATGACGCACATCGATCTACAATTCACAGTCGACAGCATTCAGGGAGTTATTCATATTGAGGCGCGAACACGCACGACCTATAAGACCGGAGTGGATGTGGAGGCGCTCACGGCAGCAACAATTGCCGCCCTTACGATTTACGATATGTGTAAAGGGGTGGATACAACTATTACACTTGAACAGGCGTATGTCGCACGAAAAAGCGGGGGAAAGAGCGGGACGGTCGAATTTGAACCCCAACCAGTTGGGGAATAAACCCGTCGTTCTCTCTGATAACCTTAAGTATTGCCAAAATTGACAACCAGTAAATCTAATGCCATTTCAGGTGTCAGGCGACTGCGCTTCAGAGCGGCATCAGTCGACAATAATTCGCGATAAGCCCCTTCAAGCTGTTTCGGGCTAAACCTTCCAATCTGGCGCAGCGCTTTTTCAGCTACGAAAGGCGCCATTCCTGTGGCTGAGACGATTTGTGAAACACGTAGTCCATCTTCAGCAAGCTCCTTGACCAGTAGCAGTGATCGTACCTGTGACGTGATCGTGCTGATCAGTTTGAGTGGCGGTTCCCCATCAGCAAGTAAGTCATGCAGTATATCAAGCGCCTGTTTGCGATTGCGCTGTGCAAGAGCGTCAGTCAGATCAAAAATACGTGCCTCTTGCACCTGCGTTGATAACAGGCGCACGTCTTCAACTGTAATAGTTGCGCCTGGTCCAACATAGGTAGCCAGTTTTTCAAGTTCATTTGCCAATAGACGAAGCTGATTACCAATGAAATTGGCCAGTATAGTAGTCGCATCTGAGGTGATTTTCACACCAAGACTGGTTGCTCTTTTGTTAATCCAGTTTTCAACCGCGGCTCCCCTGGGGAGTGTACACTGAATAATTTTTCCATGCTCTTCCGCGGCTTTGAGTAATGGGCTGCTGGAAGTGAGTTCTTCATCGGCCAGTACAATCAGTACCGTAGTTTCTGGAAGTTGTGCTATATACTCGGCGAGACTCTTTTCAAAACCTGCCCGAGTCTCGGTGCGATTTTTACTTCCCTTCCTGACTCTTTTGGTTTTGCTGCTTTTTTCAGAGGTTTGTTTTGTTTCCCCGCTATCCTCCCCACGCCTGCGTTTGGGTAGCCCTTCAATGACCACAAGTCGCTGATCTGACAGAAAGGGAAAGGTATTACAAGTAGCGGTGATGGTCATCAAATCGACCTCACCGCCCGAGTAGGTATCCTGGTTATATTCGAAATTTCCCTGCCGACTAAGCTTTTTTAGTTGTTCCCGGCAGGTAAATTCGTCATTACCATGCAGTAGATAAAACATGCCTGTTCGTTTTTCACTCGTGAACGACAACTGGCCTTCGATAATCCTTTGCGGTAAGGCGTGCTACGATCACGTCTGATATGACTGCGATGCTTAATCCAAGCGCGGAGCAAAACAGTAATGAACCAAAGAAAGTTGAACCTGGATTGGCACCTGGTAACACCGTATCAAAGATCAACGTGCCTACCCAGGCAAGAATAATGAGAAAACCGAGAAAGCTCCCGATAAATCCTCCGATAACAACCACCATAGGTCTTTTTACAGCGCTCATCCAGTAGGCTAGAAATAGTACTATTGGAAGCGCAAGGATAAAACCAATCAGGCTCGCCTCAAAGATACCCTGGTTGTCAATAATCTGTAATGTTGGGCCGCTCATTTTATTGATGCCTCCTGAAAATACATGATGTGTATTGAGTTCTGACCCAATTATACGGTAGAGGAGCAACTATGAGCAAGTCCTAATAATACTGCACTCATTCATCCTGATCCTCAGGTAAATTGCAACATGGAGCAAAGAAATACGTATACATTTCAGAAGCAAATTGGTAAACGTGTGTAAGGCTACTGCGGAAACAAGAATCAATGAATTCGCACATGCAAGGATAAAGCAGAAATTGACGCCTTTACACTCAACGAAGAATGAGGCAATACATGATGAATAGAGACCGATTAACAAGAGGCAGATCCTATACTGACAGCCAGACGAGATTGGGACTACCTGAACGCGTGGAAAGCGCTTTGATCTATCCTTTGAGTTTACTCCTTGGATTGTTTGTCCCATTTATTGGCTGGGTATTAGCCTGGTTGTTAGGCCTGGGGGTCTTCTATTTTGAGAAGAATCGCAATGTGCGCAGGCATGGGTTGCAATCGGCGTTTGTTTTTGGCACACTTTCGGTCATATTGGCTATAGTGGGCTTTCTAAAACTTATCGTAGGGGGGATCTTTGTGATCGGAGGTCTGATCGCTGTCGTCCTGGGTCTGCTTGGATGGGTCATCTTTTGGGTGATGATTATTCTCGCCATCTTTTTGACTGTTATGGCCTTTATGAGGCCGGATTATCGCCTGCCTTTTATCAGCAGTTTGATTGATCGGATGATCTAACAAATCTCATCACGATAGAGCAACCCCAGGGTAATCCCGAAAACAAAGTGACGAACTATGTTCTGGAGAAATGAAGTCCACGTTGCGAGTTTAGGTAGTTCGCCACTTTTTATCATCGGGTGGTATTTGTCCGCAATTGGAGTTAACCACCACGCGGATAGAATAAATAACTCCCCAAAAATAGCCCCTTTCAACCAGTTTGGGCCTGGCAGAAAACGTTTAAAGATTGCCGCGTAGATTTCACCAAGAAATGCTCCATTAAGCAGATGACAAGTCCAGGCAAGAAGTGAAAAGCGCTTTTTCTGTGCCCTTTCACCTCCAATCAAACCCTGAATAAAACGGATATCGTTGAAACGATTTCCTGTGAGAGCCATATCCCCTTCCATTGCTATAGTGTATGCTGCTGTTGCAAGCACACCGGCATAAGCAGCACGTCTGTATCGCCAGGGCCGCGGAATAACACGTTGTATGTTAGTTATCATTTGTGCGTTTTCTTTCATAAAATGGTTGTTTAATCTTGCACTTCTTCCATTATATAGACGTCTATCAATGGGTCTTAAGGGTATAACTTTGTATCGTAGACTGAGAAATTAGGGGGATTTTGTTACAGATTGCGCAAATTACCAGTTCTTTTTTATAGAGAGCTATGTAAGATAGACATGAAATATCAGGCGAACTGGTTTACAACGTGCTCCATTATATATAAATACCTCTTGCCTATAGTACTTTAGGGTGCTATTTAATATATGTATTGTATTATATCAATACGTCTCATTGTTACCTCGTAGTTGTTGTCAAGTTATGAAGAAGAATGATACACTGCGTTGACTTATAGTATGGACACGCAAATCGCCATCTGGCGGAAGTGAGGAACAGAAGTGATCACATGTAAGATCTGTGGTGAACCAGCGCAAGTTGGCCTGGCAAACTGCCAGCGCTGCGGCATGCCGCTGTACAGTGATAATCAACGAGAGATGGAACCGCACAAAGACTTCCGCGGCCAGACAGAGTTACCAACGTGGCTCGAATCGTTGCGTGCGAATGAGCGATCAAATTCACCTGTTAATGATCAAACCCAGTTTTCGATGTCCGACCTCGTCGATGAGGGGGCTTTGCCGAGTTGGATGCGTCCAGAGAATGCCGAGATGATGGAAAAGGGCAATTCAGGCAAGTACCCTGCCTGGCGTCCGGCATCGATGACGGCGCCTCATACAGACGAAGGGAACGTGCCGCCTGAGGGATTACCGGCTCGATCACTTATTGACGAACAATCTCTACCTTCCTGGGTACATTCTACAACAGGGGCACTGCCTGTTACGCCTGATAGCCAGAGAAACTTTTCTGCTGGGAGTCTCATTCAGCCCGATGATTTGCCTGAATGGATGAAGTCATTGCCGCAATCCCCTCAACCGTCTGCGCCTCAGAATACTGTTTGGGGCGATGCACAGTACCCAACCAGTCAAGATCGTGGAAATTCATACACACCGGATCCAGCATATAGTAACTTAAATCCTCTACCTCAAAGTTTTCAGAACGAACCCTCGGGGTTCAATGCATCGTCGTTGCTTGATGCGAATTCGTTGCCAACATGGTTACAAGAAGGGGATCAAAAACAAAGCTATGGCTCCGTTCAATCAGGACAAAACTCGACTGGAAATAGCGGCCTTACAGGCTCGTCCCTGATCGATGCGAATGCCGTACCTGGTTGGTTACGTTCGTATGATGATCAACAACAAGCAGATATGCAGTCAATGGGAAATATGCAGTCTCAACCGAGCGGAACTGCTCCTCGCGTCGAAAATGTGCGTGTACCAAGTCGCCCTCGTGCCGAAATAGTTCCTCAAGAGCAGAGCGAAGCAGCTGCGAATGTCTTTTCGTCTGTACTAGGTGTGGCCTCATCTGCTCCATATTTTCCATCAACCTGGAGCGGCTCACAATGGAATGCACCAGCACAGGAAGCAACGTTTCCCCCGCAGGGATTTCAAAGCGGACAGCCACAACCTCCTGCTGGAATGCAGTGGAATGCGCCAGTTCAATCTCCAGGTAATCCTGGCATCCCACCAGTGCAGGGATATAACCCTGCTTTATATCAAGGGGGGCAGCAAGTTGTAAACCCTGCTGGAGGCAATCCAAGTTACTCAGGAATGCCACAACAGCCGCAACAACCACCAAATGGACCGAATATGCCAATGGCAGGTCAACAATCTAACACGAATGCGTCAAGTTCAAAACCAGTTAAGCGTGGATTCCTTGATACCATTCGTAGCTGGTTCAAATAAGAAACTATTTCCCTGCGCTCAGACGAGAAAATGTTGTCTCAATAAATCTGAATGTATGAGGATATGAGAAATTTGAAGATTTCTAACCGATCGAATCTCTCATGGTCGTGGCAGAGAAAAAAGGATAGAGGAGATGTACACAGAAACTTACCTGGGGGAGGGACAGAGTCCTGCTAGTAGCCAATCCCCTGCATCTACCAGTTCAATACTGGTTGCAGATTGCGGTACTGTATTCACAAAAGTTTCGCTGCTAGGTCTTGTTGAAGGGCAATACCGTCTGATGGCGCGTGGCGAAGCGCCTACAACAGCCTCAGCTCCCCATAAAGATATCACGAAAGGCATGGTTCAGGCAATCAATGAAATCGAATTTATCACTGGTCGCCATTTCATTGACGATGGACGTTTGATTTCACCGGAGCAGCCTTCTGGCGATGGGGCCGATCTGTTTATCTCAACCATCAGTGCCGGGGGACCGATACGCCTACTAGTTGTGGGGGCTGTGAATTCGGTACTTGAAGATCTTTCAATGCAGGCGGTTTCTGGTTTATATGCGGAGACCTGCGCTTTACCATCTCCTTCTTTTCTGGCCGCTACTAACTCAACTTCAGGTGCTGGCACTATGGCTTCGGTATCTCCAGGCGCTCAGGGCCAATGGACTCCTGAACGTATAAACCTGGAATGGGAACGCCAAATTGTACGTATTCGAGAACTGCATCCTCATGCTGCCTTGATTGTTGGTCTTGCTGATGGTCCTGCGGGCCCTACTCCATTGCAAGAAGCTTGTCAGGTGATTATAAGAGGGGTAGAAGAGTTAGAAAAATCTAACAATGGCAACACTTCTGCGGCATCTCATTCTAAGGATGCGGGCCTTACTCCACTCCCCGTTCTTTATGCTGGCGCTCCTCAATATGTAGAGGCTGTGCGACGCATGTTAAATGGCTACGCTGAGGTCACACGGGTTGAAACTCTTGTCTCTCAGGAACAGCTTGGCCCAACAAGTATGGCTGCCACAGCTCTTTATGAACGAGAGGTAATACGTCGCGTTCCTGGCTACGATCATATGCTGACGTGGTCGAGTTCTGCTCCAGTGGCAACTGCCAGCTCACTAAGCAGCCTTGTACGTTTTCTCGCTCAGCATTATACCATGAATGTAACCGCGGTAGACGCTGGTGGAACTACTACTACTGTTATGATGGCAGGCGAACGCGGTGAGTTTCTCCCTCTTGTAAGTTCTGGTATAGGAGTAGGCCCCGGACTAGGTGCTATTCTCGAAAAAGCTGGCATACAACGTATAACACGCTGGTTGCCCTTTAGAATTACTGAAGATGAGTTACGGCAGTATGTTCTCAACCGTATGCTGCATCCTCAGGTAATACCAACAAGCCTTCGTGATCTGCAAATCGGGCAAGCCTTTACTCGAGAAGCAATTATTCTTACAGTTGAAGCTACAAAGCAATACCGATTCAACCAGTTTGATGCTGATTTGATCCTGGCGACAGGTGGATTTCTGGCTCATACACCAAAATTTGGGCAGGCAGCGCTCATGCTGCTTGACGCACTTCAACCACGGGGTGTTACATCCATGGTATTAGATCGCACAATGCTCACCTCACAACTCGGTGCTGTTGCCACTATCGCTCCAATTGCTGCCGTACAGGTGAATGAAAATGATGCCGTGATGCACCGGCTGGGTACCTGTGTCATACCTTACGGTGATTTACCTCAGGGGCAGGTAGCCTTACGAGTTGGTATCGAATATAGCAATGGACGGCAAGTGACTGCCGAGGTAATGAGTGGTTCTATAGAGATCATTCCACTACGTCTTAATGAGCAGGCCATGCTCACGCTCTATCCCGCGCCTGGTGTTGATGTGGGACTTGGTCCGGGTGAGCGAGCACGGGCCGCCGAAGAGATTGATGGTGGACTGGTGGGGTTGGCAATAGATGCGCGTGGTAGACCTCTCGTTTTCCCTTCAGACGAAGCCGAGCGTCATGCTCGCCTTGTGCAATGGATGCAAGTCTTTGGAGCCTGATCAAGAAACCGATCACTATCAGTAATATATCTCGCTAACGCCGGCGCGCTGCTGTTTCTACGCCGCTACAATGTAGTACTCAGGTGAGAAGAACGTAGAAAGCTTGCCGCGCGGGAGATTTATATATGACCTATCCCCTTGGGTGGTCCATTATCCCACAAATGCTTATTCGGAGAGAGCGCTGGCCTGGTGGTTACGATACCAGGGGCAGTGCTCTTGTCTATCCAGGTCAGGAAGTAGGGGCAGATCAACCTGTTATTCGCCTGGAAAAGCCCGATAACACCAGGTCTGCTCGTGAGTTTTCAGGCAGTACTGCGCCAGCTTCACCTCCTGTTAGCCAATTAGTCGGAGATCATGCTGCACACAGAGGTAGTCATCCCCACGTCCAACAGATGAATGCAATTATCCTGGCGGGTATGAGTGGAAGGGTCGTTGAAATTACGCGCAGGGGTGGCGTAATTATTGAAACCAGAGCAGCGATCATCCAGGGAACAATCGGTGTGGGTTATCAGATAGCAGGAATTTTAACTTTCTGGAATTCAAACTACACATTTCAGCCATCCAGCGCTGGATCTGCTAACACATCTATAGAGGCTTCTCCTTCGCTCCCAAATGCTGTACCCAAAATTCTCGTGGTTCCTGGACCGCTTAATTTTGCTATGCTGCGACAGGCAATGAGTACGGGCGTTGCTGGCATCGTTGCCAGCAGTATTTCAAGTCGTGACCTGGAAGGCTTTCTGGGCGCTGATTTGATTGCATTGATTAATAGTATGGATATCGAACTAGCATATGAGACCTTGCCATCTCTTACCTTGCTGCTTACAGAGGGGCTTGGTACAGTTGCCATGCCTCCTCGCACTATCAATCTACTCCACCAATACCAGGGATCGATGGCTCTGCTCTCAGGAATGACCTTTATCCGTCAATCGATCTATCCTGAACTCATTATTTCCCTACCGGTACAAGAAACGCAACAGAGCTGGCGGTCAGTATTACCTGATCCCACATTAACTGTTGGCTCGCAGGTGCGAATTTGTAGTGGTAGTTACGAGGGAGCTATAGGCGAAATCGTCTATCTTTATATCTATATGCAAACCTTTGCCTCCGGTGTTCGAAGTCGCGCAGCACGCGTGCGCCTCGCAGATGGATCAACGCTCATCATGCCTCTCTACCTTTTAGAAAGAATAGGTTAGAGCATAGCTGCTGGCTTTTGTTTCTCTCTCAGCCACTCCTGAATCATAAGCTCGTGACTATCAATGATCAACAAGTTGGTATCAATGACTTCTGGATCATCGTGAATAGTCTGTACGTTGTATTCTGCTGCTTGTGTTCTTACCAAGATTTTTAATATACATCCTTTGGTTGCACTTGCTTTTAACAACTGTCTCCTGGTTTCATCTAAACTCTCATTTTCTTTTTGAATTCTGATGGCAACTGGAGCATCCAGATAATGCACCTTCAAAAATCCATCCAGGCCATTGTTTCTCTCAACAACCAGCGCATTCATGGTCTCAAGTAAGCTTCTGGTTTTAGTGTCTTGCCTGCGAAAGGCATCTTTACCTACCTCCAGAAGTCTTGATACTGTCTTCTGAGGCTTATCTAACCGTGCCTTTGCCAATTCAATAGCTTCAGGCTCCAAGTCAATTCCTATCCAGTGTCGTTCTAACAGCGCTGCTGCGACGAGCGAGGTGCCACTCCCACACATTGGATCTAGCACAACATCACCCTTGTCGGTTGCTATTTCGATGATCTTCTCAAGTAACAATACAGGTTTTTGAGTTGGATATCCAGTCCGCTCACTTGCTTTGGGATTCAGGTAGGGTATTTCCCAGACATTAGATAAGGGTACTCCACACTTTTCTTTTCCTAATACGGCGTTTCCCTGACTATCTTTTTTATATGCAGATTTCCCGTGCATATCCCGTTCTCGTTGTTGCAAAATCTGGTCAATATTCGTGGTAGGGGAATAGCCAGTATGGATGGCATTAAATTTGAATGTGTCTGATTTGCTGTAAAAATAAATAGTTTGATGCGCGTTAAGCAAGCCGCGTTTGGCGTTACTCCAGCGCTTGTAGACCCAGATAATTTCGCTCTGGAAATTTTCAGACCCAAATATTTCATCGAGGATCAATCGTATATGATGTGAGGCTGAACTATCGCAATGGACAAAAATACTCCCTGTACCTCTCAACACCCTTCTACACTGCTCGATTCTCAACCTAAAGAACGTTTTGTATTCTTCGATATTTGCCCAGGTATCTGAAAAGCAATATTCCCGAGTGTTATCGCGTGTTTTAGATTTCTGAACCTTTTGCGTGAAAAATGGCGGATCGAGATAGACGAGATCGATTGAGTCAGGATCAATTGTCTTTAGCCAGCTTAGACAATCTCCGATATATAATGTATCAAGCATCATAGTTGTTTACAGTCCTGAGCATGAGCGTCTACTTTAACCTTTTATGAGCATTTCTACTCTATCAAACGAAGGAAGGGACATGAAATTCACCCAAAGCGAACCATCGTACAGGGGATGGTTCGCTTTGGGTGAATCGACGCAGCGTTTTTTGGTTACATGATCACCCGCCTGCGGAACGTCCTGATCCCGAATATGAAGAATGCAACGATTGTCACGCTCAATCCCAATATGATCCATGGCATGGCGAGAGTCGAAAGCGCATGGCCGTAATAACTGGGGACCATAGCGAAACGCAGTCCTTCAGCCGCGTAGGTGAGTGGATTAAAGAGCGTAATAATCTGGAACCATCTAATCGAGTCAAGTGCACCCCAGGGATAATACGTACAGCCTGTAAAAATCAATGGCGTGAAGATCAGGGAGAACATCAAGCCAATCTGTTCTGGTTTGACCAGCGTGCCTATTGTCAGACCTAATGTCGCTCCGGCAAAAGCAGTCAATACCATAATGCCAATGATTGTTCCAATTGAATCGGTGCGTACCTGGTATTGATTACCAAGAATCCAGAAAGCCAGCGGGAAAATGATCGCTCCGGCAACCAATCCGCGCATAGCTGCGAAGATGACCTTTTCGATCGCAACCAGGGTTACCGGTAATGGCGCAAGCAGCCGATCATCTATCTCTCTAGCATAGCCTAGATCGAGTACCAGTGGCAGTGTGACACCTTGCAGGGCAGTTAAGACTACGGTCAATGCTACAATACCTGGCAGCAAAATGGCTGCGAATCCGGGTCCTGTGAAGCCAATGCTGGGCAGCACTTTGCCGAAAATGAAGAGAAAAAACAATGGTTGTATTAACACCTGCAACAGAAAAGCAATAAATTCACGTCCTGTCACGGTGATGTCTCGACGCATGATAGCTACAAAAGCTGTCAGTGCAATGCCCACACGACCCTTTGAGCGTTTTGTTTCACTATATCCAGATGGCAGTGGGGCGCTTGTTGTTTGTGTAGTAGTGGTAGCCATTAGCGTAGATTCCTTCCGGTCAGGTAGATGATTCCATCTAAAGATAAAGACGACATTATTGTTGGTGGTGAAAATTCAACAGCCATACGATAACCTAACTCCTTCTCCTGGTCTTTCCTATAAACACGGGCAATAAGGCCAAGCTCGAAGAGTGCGGTTTGTTTCTCCTCAAAAGTAGGAGTATAGCTGTCGCTTGCCAATTGTTCACGATGTTGCTCACACCATTTCTTAAATGACTCTATTTTTTCTTGTGCTTTCTGCCAGTTTACGCGCCGTCTGGAAATTCTGTCTTTGCGGTCTTCAATTTCAAGTCGATGTTTTTCCAATACGTCAAGTCGCTGGATAAGAACATTTTGAGCAGGACTTGGAGCCATACCTGCAATGGTATTGGTCAAGTTAATTATCTCAGGAATGATTTTAGCTGCTGTCTTGTCCAGCGCCTCCATCTCTTCTTTCACAGGATCACCCGTTTGTCTCTTTTCCAATTCCTCCTCAAGACATGTTGGATCAAGAATGATCTTTTGTGCCTCAAGCCATGCTTTCTCATCGGCAATTCTGGCAACAATCGTTCCATTGTCACACTGATAGTGTCCCTTCATGCCGTTTTTTCGCTTTGTGCATATGTAATATATCCCATTTTTTACACTTGAGCCAATCGCCATTTTCGCACCACATCTGGCACAGTAAATTCGTCCTCTGAGAAGTGTTTGAGACGGGTCTTTCATGCTACGCGGAGATAACTCCTTATTTTGTGTAAT
>Ga0116218_1000053_pt1 | contig 79699 bp, 74 predicted proteins | sample Sb_taG_2_FD_88966 | JGI IMG/M metagenome (GOLD analysis project Ga0116218, IMG submission 88966) | Peat soil microbial communities from Weissenstadt, Germany - Sb_50d_5_LS metaG | ecosystem: Environmental > Terrestrial > Soil > Wetlands > Peat | place: Germany: Weissenstadt | collected 2010-09-21 | reverse complement strand
TGTCCGGGGCACATCTTGATTTACAAGGACTCGCTGAAGTCGTATCGCGATCTGCCGGTCCGGCTGGGCGAGCTGGGAACGGTCTATCGCTACGAGCGCTCGGGGGTAATGCACGGACTGTTGCGCGTGCGGGGCTTTACGCAGGATGACTCGCACATCTTCTGCACGCCGGAGCAGGTCGAAGACGAGATTACCGGTTGTCTCGTTTTTGCCCTGGATGTGCTGAAGGATTTTGGCTTCGACAAGTTCCAGACCGAGCTTTCGACCTGGAATCCGGACGACCGCAGGAATTTTGTGGGCAGCGAAGAGCAATGGATCAACGCGACGCATTCGCTGGAGAAGGTGCTGAAACGCCGGAATATCGAGTACAAGACTATGCCGGGTGAGGCGGCATTTTACGGACCGAAGATTGACATCAAGCTGGTGGACGCGATCGGGCGGTTGTGGCAGCTCTCAACGGTGCAGGTCGACTTCAACCTGCCGCAACGCTTCGGCCTTGAGTACGTCGCCGAGGATGGTTCGCGCAAACAGCCGGTGATGGTGCATCGCGCGCTCTTCGGATCGATCGAGCGATTCTTCGGCGTGCTGATTGAGCACTATGCCGGAGCGTTTCCGGTGTGGCTCTCGCCGGTGCAGGTGGCGATGATTCCGATCAGCGAACGGCATGCGGAGTATGCGAACAAGGTTGCGGATCAGCTGAAGGCCATCGGTGTGCGCGTGGAAGTGGATGCGCGCAACGAAAAGATGAATGCCAAGATTCGCGAGCACGCCATGCAGAAGGTGCCGTTTCTGCTGGTAGTCGGAGATAAGGAAGCTGAAGCCAGCAAGGTGAACGTCCGCACCCGCGGGAAAGAAAAGACTGAGGACATGGGGGCGGCCGAGTTCGTGGAGAAGATTAGGAAGCTGATTGCGGAGAAGAGCCCTGGGTTGTAGTTGCTCATGTGGGGACAGCCTTCCCCGGCTGCCCAGCGAGCGCCAGCTCGCCATTGCATGCGGCATGAACCTTGCGCCATGTAACATGTTTCCGTGCATTCGTTGGCGGAACTCGTCTTAGCGCGCGTCCGGCGGCAGGAGTTGCTGCGGGCAGGAGACCGCGTTGGGATCGCGGTTTCCGGCGGGATTGATTCAGTTGCGCTTCTGTGGTTGCTGCTCGAATTGCGTCCCGAACTTGGGATCGTTCTTTCCGTTGTTCATTTCAACCACAAGCTGCGAGGGGCGGAATCCGACTCGGATCAGGAGTTCGTTGCGGGCCTCGCTCTTGAGCATGGGTTGGAGTTTTATTGCCAGAGCGGCGATGTGGCGGGGCTTGCGGCTGAGGAACACTCCGGTGTGGAAGCGGCTGCCCGTGAGTTGCGGTATGGGTTCTTTCGGAGGCTTTTGGGCGCGGGTGGGGATGACGACGATGAGGTTCCGTCAGAACTATTGACAGGTCCGAGTACCTCAGGGGCTGAAGCCCAAAATCTCGTTCCTCCTTATCGCAGCGCTGGAAGCGCTGCGCCACCCCAAAGCACGACCCCTCAGGGGCTAAAGCCCTCATCCTTGGCGGAGCCTATCGGCCCGGCTGAAGCCGTGCCCTTTCAAAGCCAAGATCAGGAAAGATCTCTGAACAAGATCGCAACTGGCCATACGCTCGACGATCAGGCGGAAACGGTGCTCATGCGGCTGATTCGCGGAACGGGGCTGCGAGGGCTTGGAGGAATCCATCCACGCATTGTTGTCGAAAACGAGGATGGGGAAGGTCAGGGAGAAATCGTTCGCCCGCTGCTGGGAATCCGGCGAACCGAACTGGAGCAGTATCTCGCGGATCTCAAACAGCCGTGGCGGGAAGATTCGACTAACGCGGAATCCAAATTCACTCGCAATCGGGTTCGCGGGCTGGTGCTTCCGCTGCTCGAGCGGGAGTTCAACCCTGCCGTGGTCGAGAGTTTCGCCGAACTGGCGGAGATTGCCCGCGACGAAGAAGACTACTGGGAGAACGAGATCTCAGGCTGGCTGGGGACGGTGGTGCAATGGTCGCAGCCGCAATGGACGCGCGGGCTGCCGGGTTTCGAGGGTCCGCAGTCCCTGGTACAGATCCATCCATCCAATCCCGAGTTATTGAATCGGCTGCAGCAGCCAGGATCGGCGGTGATGAATGCTTCCGTGAGCCGGCCTTGGCTACTGACTGAACCCATCGCCGTCCAGAGAAGAGTGCTGAAAGCGATCGGCGAGCAGGCGGGAATTCCTTTGGAGTTCAAGCATATCGAGGAGATCCTGCACTTCGCGGCAGCGGATGGCCCACCGGGAAAGGAATTATCGCTTCCACTGGGTTGGAAGATTGTGCGCGAGCCGGAGGCCATGGTCTTCATCACTCCTGACCTGCGCCGCCAGGAGCGCGTTCCGGATTACGAATACTCGCTGCCAGTGCCGGGACGTGCGATGGTGCCAGAACTCGGGGTAGTAATCGAAGCCGTGCGCCTCACTCCTGAGTCGCTACTGGCGGAGTACAACCCGCAACAACTTCTGCGCGCAGAGCTGTTGCCGAGACATCTGATCGTGCGCAACTGGCGACCGGGAGACCGGTTCTGGCCCGCGCACACCAAAGCGCCAAAAAAAATAAAAGAACTGCTCCAGGAGCGGCACGTGGCGCAACCTGGGCGCAGGCTTTGGCCCGTCGCAGCGAACCGAGACGAGATCGTGTGGATGCGCGACTTTTCAGTTCCTGCGGGGCTACGTCCCAAAGCTGGAGAGGAAGCTGTGCTGATCCGGGAGATCCCGTGGGAGGCCCAGGAACGCGCGACCGTAACGTAGCTCAAAAGAAAATCGCCCTGCGTCTTTAACCATGCACATGATTGAGGGGCAGCCAGGACCGAATTCCCGGTATACTGATTCGTCCCCAGATGGCGGGAGCAATATTTTCTGAATGATCTCGGCTGAGACCCTGATATAAAGAGCAGTCTACGGGACGGGAGGCAGCGCCGTTTCATGAATGCAACCGGAGTCGAGCCCCTTCGCCAGGTAATTGCAGCCGAGCAGATCCAGAAGCGCGTCAAAGAACTTGCCCGCCACATCTCAGATGACTACCAGGGGCAGACGATCCAGGCATTGGCTGTTCTGGAGAACGCGTTCATGTTTATGGCCGATCTGGTGCGCGCTCTTGAAGTTCCGGTGGTGTGCCAATTCATCAAGCCACGCTACAGCAAGCAGGGCAACCAAGGCGAGGTTGTGGAGATTTTCTTCAGCCATGAGCCGGACATTCGCGGCCAGCACATTCTGCTGGTCGAGGGGTTGGTGCACTCCGGCGTGACCAGTGACTTCCTGATGAACGATTTGCGTGCCAGAGGCGCGGCTTCGGTGAAGCTGGTGACTCTGCTGGACCGGCAATCGGCGCGGCGCGTGGCATTGCAGCCCGACTACTTCGGTTTTCTGGTGGATGAGGCCTTCCTCGTAGGTTACGGGTTAGGGGCTGCGGAACAGACCAACCGCAATATCCCGTACCTAGCTGCAACTCAGCCAAGGTGACTTAAGTTATGCGAAAGGCGGCGCGCCTTTTTCGTCAGAAAAAGGTAGAATAAAGATCTTAAAGGAATTTCCTATCGAAATTGGCCGAATGGCATCTAATTTAGGTTAGGAGCCTCGGGGTTTTCGCTCCTTCGGATGAGCCCCGATTCTTTCAGGAGCCTCGCTAAGTGAATTCGACAGTAAAAACCGTGGTGTTTTGGGTGGTAATTGGGTTGTCCGCACTGCTGTTGTGGACGGTGATTCAGCAGGGCCGCGGCGGGCAGAAAGACAAGGAAGTTAATTTTTCCCAGTTCATGAGTGACGTGGGCTCGGGAAACGTGCATGAAGTTACGCTGGATGGCCAGCAGGTGCGCGGCAAATACCGGGACGGTTCTGCCTTCCATTCCACGGTTCCGGCAAATTATCCCGACATGTACAAGACGCTCAACGACAAGGGCGTCTCCGTCAATATCAAGGACGTGAATAGCGGAAGCTGGCCGTTGCAGTTGCTGGGCACCTGGGCTCCGCTAATCTTGCTGGGCGCGCTGTGGTTCTTCATGATCCGGCAGATGCAGACCGGCGGCAACAAAGCTCTCTCGTTTGGCAAGAGCCGGGCGCGGCTGCTTTCGATGCAGCAAAAGAAGGTCACGTTCAAAGACGTCGCTGGCGTCGAAGAGGCTAAGGAAGAACTCCGGGAGATTATCGAATTCCTGCGTGAGGCGCAGAAATTTCAAAAGCTGGGCGGCAGGATTCCCAAAGGAGTGCTGCTGGTTGGACCTCCAGGAACCGGCAAGACTCTACTGGCTCGGGCCGTGGCGGGCGAGGCGAACGTTCCTTTCTTCTCGATCTCTGGCTCGGATTTCGTTGAGATGTTTGTGGGTGTCGGCGCGAGCCGTGTGCGCGACCTGTTTGAGCAGGGCAAGAAGAACGCTCCGTGCATTATTTTCATCGACGAGATTGACGCGGTGGGCCGGCATCGCGGCGCAGGGCTCGGTGGCGGTCACGACGAGCGCGAGCAAACGCTGAACCAGTTGCTGGTTGAGATGGACGGCTTCGAATCCAATGAAGGCGTCATTCTCATGGCGGCAACGAACCGGCCCGACGTGCTTGATCCGGCGTTGTTGCGCCCGGGACGCTTCGACCGCCGCGTGGTGGTGAGCCGTCCTGATGTGCGCGGGCGCGAAGAAATTCTGCGCGTACATACTCGCAAGATTCCTTTAGCCGAAGACGTCGATCTCTCTGTACTGGCACGCGGCACACCCGGATTTTCGGGCGCCGACTTGGCTAACATGGTGAATGAAGCGGCATTGGCCGCCGCGCGGCAAAATCGCAAGGCTGTGCTGATGTTCGACTTCGAGGTTGCGAAGGACAAGGTTCTGATGGGTGTGGAGCGTAAGTCGCTCATCCTCTCCGACGAGGAGAAGAAAGTCACGGCGTACCACGAGGCGGGACACGCGTTGGTGGCGGCGAAGCTTCCTGGTTCCGACCCAGTCCACAAGGTCACGATTATTCCTCGCGGCATGGCGTTGGGCGTGACTATGCAACTGCCCATCGACGACCGTCACAACTACACTCGGGAGTATTTGAAGACCGATTTGGCGATTCTGATGGGCGGCCGCTTGGCTGAGGAATTATTCCTCAACCAGATGAGTACAGGCGCCGGAAACGACATCGAGCGGGCTACTGAAATGGCGCGAAAGATGGTTTGCGAGTGGGGAATGAGCGATCTCGGCCCACTGACCTTCGGAAAGAAAGAAGAGCAGATATTTCTGGGCCGCGAGATTAGCCAGCATCGCGATTACAGCGAAGACACTGCAATCAAGATTGACAATGAGGTCCGCAAGCTGGTGAACCAGGGATACGAGACAGCAAAGAACATTCTGGAAGGCAGCCGCGACACGTTGCAGAAGATTGCGGCGGCTTTACTGGAGCGCGAAGTGCTGGACGCGTCCGAAGTGCTGCTGCTGGTTGACGGCAAGGAATTGCCTCCGATGAAGTCTCCCTCGAAGCCTGATGACGGTGTGCAGCAGGTGTTGAAGCCTGAGCCGGGGCGACCGGGAATTGCGAAGGGCGGAGAGAGTCCGGCGCGAGCTTAGAAAAATTTTGTTCTACTGCTACGAGCAAGGGCGGCCTAATGGCCGCCCTAATTTTTGCTTACCCGTTCACGATGCTCATCATGTGTTCGGGATAGCGTTCCCCAGCCGCCGCGCCCGCCGGGAAGATTTCGTCGATGCGCTGCAAATCCTCTTTGCTAAGCTTCAACTCAATTGCAGCCACATTATCTTCCAGATACCTGCGGCGCTTGGTGCCGGGGATGGGAACGATGTTCTTGTCCTGCGCGAGCACCCAGGCGAGCGCCAACTGCGCGGGCGTGCAGCCTTTCTCTTTTGCGATCTCCTCGACCTGGCGCACCAGATCGAGATTCTTCTGAAAGTTCTCACCCTGAAAGCGGGGGGAGAATCTGCGATAGTCGTCTTCCGGAAAATCTTCGAAGCGCTTGAACTGCCCAGTGAGAAAGCCGCGTCCAAGCGGACTATAAGCAACGAAGCCAATGCCGAGTTCGCGGCATGTAGCAAGGATTTCGCCTTCGGGCTCGCGGCTCCACAACGAGTATTCCGTTTGCAGCGCGGTGATGGGATGAACCTTCACGGCTCGACGAAGCGTTTGCGCGGAAGCCTCGGAAAGCCCGATGCGGCGAATCTTTCCTTCCTGCACAAGCTGCGCCATTGCTCCAACCGTTTCTTCGATGGGCGTGGTGGGATCAACCCGATGCTGGTAATAAAGGTCGATCGTCTCAACCCGCAGTCGGCGTAGGCTTGCCTCGCAAGCGTGGCGGACGTAGTCAGGTTTGCCGTTAACCTCGCGCGCCCTCGGGTTTGCGGGATCACGAACGATTCCGAATTTCGTGGCCAACACAATGTTGTCCCGCTTGCCTTTGATTGCACGTCCGACCAGTTCTTCATTCGTATACGGACCATACACATCGGCGGTGTCGAGAAAATTAGTTCCAAGTTCGAGGGCGCGATGAATGGTGGCGACGGACTCGTCGTCATCGCGTCCGCTGTAAAACTCTGACATGCCCATGCAGCCGAGGCCGAGGGCGGAGACTTTCAGACCACTGCGTCCAAGTTCGCGAAATTGCATGATCGCTCCTGAGACAAATCGGCGTATTTGCTGTCCCTCTGTTAAAGATGCTTGGAATGCAGCTTGCGATGAATTGAATTCGTGAGTCGTGCGGCGCGGCCATGCATCAGTCTTTACGGAACTATTCCGTCCGCGGGGGAAATCATGAGTCAAGTGCCGGTCTGGTTTGAACGCAGGTTTGAGTTTTCCTTCCCCGTGGAACTACATCCGAATTTGTGTGCACGTTTGCGTGGTACACCGGCACGGATCGAAGAAACGCTGAGCGGCCGTTCCCACGAAATCCTAGTCAGGAAGCTGCAACAAAAGTGGTCGGCCCAGGAGCAGGCGGGACACTTGCTGGACTTGGAACTGCTATGGCTGACGCGGGTGAACGACTACGTGGCCGGCAGAGCGCAACTCGCCACCACAGACCTGCAGAATCGAAAGACCGACGAAGCGAACTACAACTCGCGTCCCCTGGAACAGATTCTGGCTGAATTCCGCTCCGCTCGAGAGAGGCTGCTGAAGCGGGTAAACGAGCTGGATACATCTTTGTTTTCGCGGGCGATTCCCCACCCGCGTTTGAAGACGCCTATGCGATTGGTCGACCATTTGTATTTTGTCGCCGAGCACGACGACCACCATCTGGCTCGAATCTGGGAGTTGCTGACGGAGGCGTAATAAAAAAGCTTGAGATCAGCGAGCGATGCTGATCAGGGGCTTGGCTTTGGGGCGCACTTCGCCGATTTGTACGGCCGACACTCCTGCCGAGCTGAGGGTGCTAACAAGCCGGTCGGCATCGTCCGCTGCAACAGAAATCAGCAGCCCCCCAGCGGTCTGGGGATCAAAAAGAATCGTTCGAAGTTCTTCGGGAACGCCATCGTTATAAACCACCAGGCATTCAGCGAAGTCGCGATTGTTCTTGAGCCCACCCGGAACATAGCCGGCACGAACGCATTCGAGCGCGCCGTCAAGCAAACGAATTCGGCTGGCGCAAAGCTCCAGCGAAACATCGGATGCCAGCGCCATTTCGCGCGCGTGGCCAATTAATCCGAAGCCCGTGACATCAGTCATGGAATGAATCCGAAATTGCCCTTGCTGAATAACCTCCGCGGCTTGCCGGTTCAGTGTGGTCATCGACTGAACGGCAGCGTCGATCCAAGCTGGCTCCGCCTTGCCTTTCTTAATCGCCGTTGAAATCACGCCTGTTCCCAAGGCCTTGGTGAAGATGAGGGCATCTCCCGGCTTGGCGCCGGCGTTGGCGAGAACTTTTTTCGGGTGTACGAGTCCGGTGACTGCGTATCCGAATTTGGTTTCTTCGTCGCGGATGCTGTGGCCGCCGATCACGGTGCATCGCGCCTCGATCATCTTTGAGAGTCCACCCGCAAGGATGCGTTCAAGAATATCGAGGTCGGCTTTCTCGGGGAAGCAGACTAATGCCAGCGCTGTGAGCGGCTTTCCGCCCATCGCGTAGACATCGCTGAGAGCATTGGTGGCGGCAATCTGGCCGAAGATGTAAGGGTCGTCGACGATGGGCGTAAAAAAATCGACGGTCTGCACCAGCGCCTGATCGGACGCGATTTGATACACTCCTGCGTCGTCGGCGTGGTCGAAGCCGACTAGAACATTCGGGTCGTGTTGCCGGGCTAATTTCCCAAGCACCGTGTCCAGCGCCGCCGGACTCAGCTTGGACGCTCAACCCGCAGCTTTCACCGACTCCGTAAGGCGGAATGGCTTGGCATCGGCCATAAAGTCAGTTGTACCACGGAGACACGGAGGCACGGAGAAATCAAGGAAACACCGAATCAAAGCCGGGGATTTCTCTGTGTATCCGTGACTCTGTGGTGAAAGAGGGGATTGCGCTACTTCACCGTGACGTCCGTGACTTGGATCTCGGGATACTGATGGTTCCACTGCGCAGAGATGCTCTCGAAAGTGAGCCGAAAGGCTTTGCTTTGGCCAGGACCTAGCGGCGCGACGCGGAAGTCCACGGCTTCGGGATACGGGCCATCCGTTTTCAGCACCTGCAGTGGGATCTGTTCACGCTGAGCCACTTGTCCCATGTCGTCTTTGAAGTTCACTTGGACCATCGCATGGGTGACGGTTTTGGCGCCAGAGTTGGTGATGGTTCCGTCGACATAGCTGACGGTCGCTCCCACAAAATTTTCCGCAGCGCTCATCTTGAAGTCGGAGAGCTTGAGGTTTGCGGCGTAGGGGGGCGGTCCTGAAGCATTTTTAGGCTGGCTACGAAGCAGCAGTGCCATCACAATGGCAATCGCCATGACGACTACAACGGCGATCACGATGGTGCGCCGGCTCGAATTGGGTTCTTCGACCACTGGAGTTGGCTGGATCAAACCGCCCATACAAGGCGATTGTACTCTGGAGATTAGTTGGCGGTCTTGAAGAATGCAGCCAGGAATAGCACTCCAAACAGCATGTCCACGCCGCCAAGTGCCAGATCTTGCGGATGCAGGCGATTCTGCAGATAGAGCACGAGAGCGCCATAGCCGAATTTCTCGATCACCGAAGGAATCATCATCGGTCGAAGGCGCACCGGGTCTCTGGCGATCACGATGAATGCAATCTGGAAGGCCAGCCCCACGCTGACGAAGCCGTAGTAAAAACCGGGATGCGTAATCGGGGGCGGATCCTGGCGTCCGATTAGATCGAAGATGAAAAACAAAGGCGTGAGCACCAGCACGCCCCAAATTCCGGCGATCCAGAATACGATCCTGGCGAATTTCATGTTCACTACTCATAACACCGCGAGCTACGCTCGCTGGACAGCCGGGGCGGCTGTCCCCACATGGTTGTTCTTCTCCGCGTCTACTTATTCGCCGCCGACAGTGAGGCCGTCAATGCGCAACGTTGGCGAGGCCACGGAGCCCCGGAACTCCAAATCGTTTGCGATCTCGGAAATGTTGAAGAACATTTCTTTCAGATTTCCGGCGACCGTGAACTCTTCGACCGGGTAAGCAAACTCTCCACCCGAGATCCATAGGCCCGATGCGCCGCGGGAATAATCGCCGGTTACCAGGTTCGCGCCGTGGCCGAGGAACTCGGTTACGTATAGACCTTCTTTGATTTCAGAAATCATTTGCTTCGGCGTTCTGGTTCCCGGCTGCAGGAAGTAGTTGCCCGGGCCAATACCCGGCGTGCCGGCCAGTCCGCGAGAAGCGTTGCCCGTCGTCGCGAGCCCGAGTTTCTTCGCCGTGTATGTATTTAAGAGATACGAGTTCAGGACGCCTTTCTCAATCACCACGGTGCGACGGGTAGGCACGCCTTCGCCATCAAACGGGCTGGTTCCGAAGCCGCCAGAGATGGTGCCATCGTCGATGATGGTGACGTTGTCGCCGGCAATTTTCTGTCCCAGTTTGCCGGCGAGGAACGATGCGCCACGGTAGACCGAATCGCCGTTCACTCCTTCGAAAATGTGCTCGAGGATCGAAGTTGCGACCATGGGATCGAATACGATCGGAACATGCGCGGTCTTCGCCTTGCGAGCGCCCAAGCGGCGCAGCGTGCGCTCGGCCGCAACTTTGCCGACCTGCTCGGGGGAATCGAGTTTTGCCAGCGTGCGTGCCACCGAAAACCAGTAGTCGCGCTGCATTGCCCCATCGTCTGTTTGCGCGATGGGAATCGCAGCCATCGAGCAGTATGACCGGCGATATTCTCCGACGAAGCCATGCGAATTGGCCAGAACCTTGTGGCCGGTGGCGGCGTCAAACGATCCGCCTTCGGAGTTCCTGATGCGCGGGTCGAAATCGAGCGCGGCCTTTTCGGCGCGACGGGCGTAATCGATTCGATCAGGACCTGGCAGCGAATACACATCTTCGTGATAGAGATCGAGATCGCCGGTGAGCGAGCCGAGTTGCGAAGGCTCCGGAATCCCGCCGAAGGGGTCTTCTGATGTGATCTTCGAAAGCTCCAGCGCAGACTTCACCATGCGGTCGAGGCTGTCACGGGAGAAATCGCTGGAGTAGGTGCTGGCGGCGCGCTGGCCGGAGAACACGCGCACGCCGATGGATCTCGATCCGGATTCTTTCAGCGTTTCGACCTGGCCAAGACGAACCAGAGTCGAGAACTCATCGCCTTCGCGGACTACGCACTCGGCGGCGGTTGCGCCGCCGTTCATGGCGCGGCGGACGATGTCCTGGGCTAGGTCGCGGAGGTCGGTTCCGAGTTTCAGATTTTCCAATTGGACTTGAGACATAGACCCCTTGGCCAAACAAGGTTACGGAGAAAGCAGATTCCTCACCGCTAAAGCGGTTCGGAATGACAAAGAATTAAAATCCGTGCAAATCCGCCTGAATTCGTGGCAATTGATCTTACTGCATGAAGCCGCCGGGATCTTTCTTGGCAGTGCCGCCCACGGTGAGGCGATCGATTTTGATGGTCGGGATGCCCACGCCTACCGGCACGGCTTGCCCATCTTTGCCGCAGGTTCCGACGCCTTCGTCAAGTTTTAAATCATTGCCTACCATCGAGACTCGCGTCAGAACATCGGGGCCGTTGCCGATCAGCGTCGCGCCTTTAATGGGTGCCGTGATCTTGCCGTCTTCAATCATGTAGGCTTCGGATGCCCCGAAGACGAACTTGCCATTTGTAATATCGACCTGGCCGCCGCCAAAGTTCACGGCGTAGATGCCGCGCTTCACCGAGCGAATAATGTCTTCGGGATTGTCCTGACCTGCAAGCATATAGGTGTTCGTCATGCGCGGCATGGGGATGTGCTCGTAGCTTTCGCGGCGTCCGTTGCCGGTGTCGGCGATGCCCATCAGGCGCGCGGAGAGCTTGTCGCTCAGGTAGCCCTTCAGAATTCCCTTTTCGATTAGAACTGTTTCTTGAGTGGGCTCGCCTTCATCGTCTACGTTGAGAGAGCCGCGGCGCCACGGCATCGTTCCGTTGTCGATTACGGTACAGCCTTCGCTGGCTACACGTTTCCCAATGAGCCCAGCAAATGCCGAAGTCTTTTTGCGATTGAAATCGGCTTCCAGTCCGTGACCGACCGCCTCGTGCAGCAGCACTCCGGGCCAGCCGGGCCCAAGCACAACTTCCATCTCGCCCGCGGGAGCTTCGCGGGCGTCGAGCTGAAGAATCGCCTGCCGCGCCGCTTCCCTGGCAAAGTACTCCGGATTTTTGTCGCCGAAGAAGAAGTCGAGCGCAACTCGTCCGCCGCCGCCGGAACCGCCGCGAGCTGAATTGTTTTCGGTTTTAGCGATACAAGACACATTCATTCGTGCAAGCGGCTGAGAATCTTCCGCGAAGGTTCCGTCGGAGGCGACGACAAGAATATTGCGCAGCTCGTCCGAGTAACTTGCCCGGACTTCCTGAATTCGAGGATCGTAAGCACGCGCGGCTTTATCAGCCCGCATCACCAGCTCAACCTTGGCGGTGATCTCGGCATCGACCGAGGGCAGAGTCACGGGATACAGGCTGCGCGCCGCCGTCTGCTGGAAACCAGCCACCGGCGTCTTAGCTGGAGCGCTGGCGATCAAAGCCGCAGTGCGCGCCGCGTGCAGGATGCGGCTGGCGGAAAGATCGTCGGTATAGGCGTATCCGGTGCGCTCGCCCGAAACCACACGCACACCACAGCCAGCGGAAATGCCCTGCGATGCCGACTTCACCATCGACTCATCCACCATCAGCGAAGTAGAGGAGAGATATTCGAAATAGAGGTCGGCATAGTCGCCGCCGGCGGAAAGAGCCGCCGCCAGGTAATGTTCGAGGTCGTTTTCCGTGACGCCGTAGTGGTCGAAGAAAAAGCGGTGTCTATCTTTGTTTATATCTAGCAGAGATTGTTTGTCCAAGCGATTGCTCACAAGATACTTAGATGCCGCCGGGCCGGAGGCAGACTCAGGTGGGCGGACTTGTTCATTATCCCACATGAGGAAGGCGCCATCGTGCGAAGCATCCACAACCCAGCGGTGACCGTGGTCACATGTCACAGACTACACCACGGCAACAATTCGACAATCCGAGCGGAGAGGCCAGATGCCGACCGTGACGCCGCAAGCCCTGACTCGAACCGTGCAAGACTTCCTGAGTGAGGCGGCGGACGCCCTGGTGCTCGAAAATGGCGCTGTTGCTTTCGACCTGGCGCAATCGAAATATTCGATTTCAGGTGAGCACAACCGCTGCCTGCTTCACTTGTGGTCGCCGGAGCGCAACGCAGTGCGGCGCGTACTGGAGGCCGAAGTCAAGAATGGCACGCTACGACTGGCCGTGCAACGGTTGGGGCAGGCGCGTCCGTCGAAGCTGGAGATTTGCCGCGAACGCGATCGCCGATCACCTACGGCTCGACGGGCTTCGCGGGCCGCATATGAGCAAAAGCTGCGGCGCACTCTGGAGCGCCATTTTCCTGAATTCAAGATCACCCGACTGACAGGCGGCGTGGATCTGGAGAAATCCTTCGGACCGGTCTACACGCGAGGCATAATGCGGCAAGGGCGCTCGGCCTTTGCCCTGCTAGGAGTGAATGCGAGAGAGACGCAGTCTTCGATCGATACGGCGCTGACCTTCGGCATTCTTTGGCTGGACGTTTGCCGGCAGGCGCAGGCCGCGAATGTGCTGGTGGAAGGCCTCAAGATATTTGTTCCGAATGGAACCTCCGCGCTGGTTCGGGAACGAATGGCGAATCTAAACCGGGACGCTGCAAAGTGGTCCTTGTTTGAGTTGGAGGAGCGTCACGACGCTCTGGTGGAGATCGACTGCGCGGATCGCGGCAATGTGGCCACGCGCTTGGTTCACGCAACCGACGATGGTGCGGCGCGGGAGCGATTCAAGCAGTCGATTGCGAAAGTTCAGGAAGCTTTGCCGAATTGCGAAGTCGGCGTGCTATCGGCGGCGGAGATTGTTTTCCGCTGGCGCGGACTGGAGTTTGCCCAAGCGCGACTCGGAGGCATTCCAGGATCGTTTCGCAGTACGGAGGAGATTGTGTTTGGCGTGGGAGCGGAGGAACGGATTCTGGAGAGTTGCACTGAAGCTGCCTTCACGGAACTTGCCCACTGCCTGCGCGACGTGCGTCATCCTTACGGACCGCGCCAGCATCCGTTATGGCGGCTCCGTCCAGAAAGATGGCTTGATTCGCTGGTGGCCGGCGACGTGGCTGTGGTGGATGGGCGGTTGGATTCGTCGTGCCGCTATTCGCAGGTTCCAGCATTTTCCGCAGCTGACCGTGCCATGATCGACTTGCTCACAACCACACAGGGAGGCCGTCTCGCAGTGGTGGAGTTGAAAGCCGATGAAGACATCCATCTGCCGCTGCAAGGGTTGGACTATTGGGCGCGCGTGGAGTGGCATCACGCGCGCGGCGAATTTCCGCGCTTTGGATATTTCGAAGGGCGCGAGTTGTCGCCCGAGAAGCCTCTGCTGTTTCTAGTGGCTCCAGCGTTCCACGTGCATCCGGCCACGGATATATTGCTGCGCTACATCGCACCGGAAATTGAATGGGAGTTTGTGGGGATTGACGAACGCTGGCGAGAGGGAGTAAAAGTCGTGTTTCGAAAGCGTCCAGAGCGGTGCACGCCATCGCGACCCGCATTGCTCAACCGGGCAGCCGGTTGAACTGCAGAGCGTGCATAGCACCGCTTCGAAAGAAATATTCATACGTTCGTTGTCAGCCCTCACTACCTTGACCCTTCCTTCCCGTCCTGGAATTCGGTTTTCGTAACAGTTTTCAGAAACTCGGTCTAAAGAACCCAAAGTGAGTTAGCATTCCGCCACTCTTTGACCTGCAGGTGCGAGGCAACTGCGCCGGCAGGCCAAAAGTTCATCACAATTTGAGGACAAAAAAATGAGAAAAAATTCTCCCCCTACTCAAAGATCGTCTGCGTTCCTTTACGCGACAATCTTCTTGTCGTTACTGACAATCGCATTCACAATCCCAGGTCAAGCCCAGCCGCAGCCCCTATTGACGCATCACGTGCGCGACGAGGTTGCCAGTGGGCGGGCGCAGCTCACCGGGCAACTCCCGGCAACCCAGACCCTGCGCTTCGACATTGTTCTGCCGTTGCGCGACCGCGCAGGGTTGCAAAATTTCGTGCAGGAAGTCCATGATCCTACAAGCCCCTCCTACCACCAGTTCCTTACACCGCAGGAGGTTACCGCGAGGTTCGGCCCCAGCCAGGAAGATTGGGACGCTTTGGTTGCTTTCGCGAAAGCGAGCGGCTTTGAGATCATCAGCGGAAACCGCGAAGAAAGGGATCTAAGGCTCGCCGGCACGGTGGCGAACATAGAGAAGGCCTTCCATGTGACCATGGGGACCTATCACGACCTCACCGAAGACCGCACATTCTTTGCTGTGGACCGCGAGCCTACCGTGAACCTTCCCTTCCAGCTTTGGCATATCACCGGTTTGGATAACGATTCCAAGCCGCATCCGATGTACGTCAAAAAAAGCGACTACGCCAAGGCCCATGGGATCGACCCGGGCAAGGTTGTGCGTCATGCCACCACCGGCTCCGGCCCTTCGGCCTCCTTCTTGGGCAGTGACATGCGCGCGGCCTACTACGGCGGAACGGCGCTCACCGGCACCGGCCAGACTCTCGCCCTGTTCGAATTCCTCGGCACCGACTTGGCCGATTTGACCACCTACTACAATAACGTTGGGCAAACAAAACCTTACACTCCCACTCTTATTTCCACGGGCGGATACAGCACCAGCTGCACTGCGAGCAGCGGATGCGATGACACGGAACAGACCCTCGACATGACGCAGGCGATGGGCATGGCTCCTGGCACCACCATGCTCTATATGTACGTCTGCGGCAACGCCTCGACCATCAGCGATACTGCCTGCATCAGCGCCATGGTTTCGACCACGGACGCTCCATTATCCAAGCAGATCAGCTGCTCGTGGGGTTGGACACCGGCGGACCCCAGCACTCTGGACCCGTACTTTGAGCAGATGGCGGCGCAAGGCCAGAACTTCTTTGCCGCGTCTGGCGACAGTTCGGCTTGGTCTGCGTCGAATGAGGCCTGGCCAGCGGACGATGCGAATATCGTCTCGGTTGGCGGCACGGACCTGACAACCTCCAGCGCTGCTGGCCCCTGGGAATCGGAAACCGCCTGGGCAGACAGCGGCGGGGGCATCTCCCCGGATTCCATCCCGATCCCCTCGTGGCAGCAGATCTCGGGCGTGATTACCTCGTCCAACCACGGATCGACGACTTTACGGAATGGCCCAGACGTGGCGGGCAACGCGAATTTTACCTATTACGTCTGCGCCGACCAAACCACCTGCACGGCTAACGAGTATGGCGGAACCAGCTTTGCTGCGCCCATGTGGGCCGGCTACTTGGCTCTGGCCAATCAACAGGCGGCAGCCAACGGCGACACGATCGGCTATATCAATCCGATCATTTACCCGGCGGCTCTGACCTCAAACTATGGCACCTATTTACATGACATCACCAGCGGCAGTTGCGGTACCTATTCGGGAATAACCGGCTACGATCTGTGCACCGGCTGGGGCAGTCCGAATACGACCGGGATCATCAACCTGTTGGCTGGGTCTGCGACTCCGAGCTTTACTCTTTCGGATTCGCCCAGCAGTCTGACGATTACCCAGGGGGGCAACGGCACCAGCACCATCACGGTGACCGACGTGAACGGATTTAATGGCAGCGTAACCCTGGCCGCGTCCGGTCTGCCCAGCGGTGTAACCGCAGGGTTCAATCCAAACCCCACAACCGGAACCAGTACGCTCACGCTGACGGCGAGCGCTACAGCTACGACGGGGACGGCCACGGTGACCATCACCGGTACATCCGGCAGTCTTCAGGCCACTACTACACTCGCGCTTACCGTGAATGCGGCGGTGTCACCGAACTTTACCATCAGCGCCTCGCCCGCTTCTGTCACCGTAACCCAGGGCAGCAAAGGGACGAGTACGATCACCATCACCAGCCAGAACGGTTTCAGTTCTGCAACCACGCTAACTGCTACCGGCCTGCCCAGTGGCGTGACGGCGGCGTTCTCCCCCAACCCCGTGACTCCGCCGGCGAACAGCAGCGCGACCTCAACCCTCACGCTGACGGCTTCAGCCACGGCGACCACAGGAACGGCCACGATAACGGTGACTGGAACCTCCGGCTCGCTCAACCACAGCACGACGATCGCCCTGACGGTGAATTCGTCCACGGGTGCGCAAACCGCCGTCTACAATTCCACGCTGAAAGCTCCAGAGTGCGCGACGGTCGGAACGTCGTGCGACTCGGGCCCGTCGCTGCTGCTGGGCCGCGACCATATAACCAACGGCGCCGAACCCAATCAACCCAACACCATCAACAACTCCTGTGCCGACGGCACCACCGGAGTGTTCCACTCCGACGAGTCCAACGATCGCATCGTGGTCACTTCGACCAGCGGGTCGTTGACTCACGCCACCACGGCGACGGTCTCAGCAACGGTCTGGGCGTACGCCGGATTTTCCTCCGATGCTCTTGACCTTTACTATGCGGCGAACGCCAGCAGCCCCTCGTGGGTCTTCATCAAGACGATTGTTCCCACGAAGGCTGGTGCTCAGAACTTGTCCGCCACGTTCACGCTTCCCACAGGCAGTCTGCAAGCGGTTCGCGCGCAGTTCCGCTACCTGGGAAGGGCCTCCTCTTGTACCGCGGGCCCATACAACGATCACGACGATCTGATCTTTGCGGTGCAGTAAGAACGTGCAGCAAGGTATTGACTTGAAGCGATCGGATCGTTCCAACCACACTCGAGCCGGCTCGGAAAAAAGGCCGGCTCAATATTTTTCGCGAACGCATGCCGGACTTTAGCTCCAGGAAAAATTGCGTCAGCCCTTCCATGCGCCCAGCAGGCGGCGCACGTCCACCAACTGGCCAAGGTGGTACGCATTGTGGTCAGCCACCAGCAGCGCCTCGCGCAGAATCGTTTGCTCATCGCCCCATTGGATGCGGGCGTACAAATCGGTTGCTGGATTTGAGACCAGATCCTGCATCACCTTCAAGTCTTTGCGAAATTGTTCAACGCTCTTATCCCAGGCGGTGGAACTCGATGGCGCTTCATTCTTGGGCCAATAGCCTTCGGGCCACGCGGGTGACTTGTGTTTGGAGTTGCGGCTGAACTCGAGAATGTCCCACTGCGCCAGGCGGAGATGTTCGAGCAGCATCCAGGCGGAGTGTGGAAGTCCGTTCGGCTTCACGCCTCGTAACTTCTCAGGCACGTCTTTCACCACGTCGTAGAATTTCGCGTGGGCCCCACCACCGTCGAGCAGGTAGACTAAATGCTCGCGGAGCTGTTTGTCGTGTGAGTCTTTTTTGTCGTGCGAATCTTTAGCGGCCATTTGTCTTCTTTCTTCTTTCTTCTTTCTTCATCCTGGGGAGATTTCCCTGATTCCCCCACCTGCCTGAGTCTGCGGAAGGGGAACGTCTTCCAGTGTTTCGCCTCTTAAGACGCGACCAACGCCGCGCACGATGCGGCGCATGGGAAAAATATTTTTGTCGTCGGCAAGGAATATTTCGCCGATCCGGCCGCCGCGGTAGTACCAGCGCTTCAGCAGGGCCAGGTGCTCCATGGTTTCGAGAGCTGGCCGTGCTTTCGCAGGCGAGAACGAGTCGAGAAGAGCGAGCACACGCGATTCCATGGATTGCGATTTCGTGTGCTCGGCAGGTTGGATTGAGAATACGGCGGGCCCAGAGATTGCTCCGCTTTCCACACGGAAGAAAGTGACTGCATCCGGCTGCTGGCAAGGCTGAACCATCAGCGCGGAAAAACGATCGAGGCGGCGGACGATCTCTGGAAGCTGGGTTACGACAGGTTTTAGTTTTTCCACGCGAACGTGAATGGCGGCGGCGTCTTCGAAGGCGAGATTGGCCGACGCCGCGTCGCGCTGCGACGAAAACTCACGCGCTAAAGATTCTCCTCCAGAATCGAAATAGGCCTGCACGCGATTTACTTCGGTGGAATATTCCGCGTCGGTGCATCCTTTGAAACAGGGCGCCAGGCACATTTTCATCTCGGAATAAATGCAGCCGGGAAACGTAGGATCGGGATGGAGATCGTCCACGCAGCGGCGCATCTTGAAAAAGTCAAGCGAGTCGTTCATAAACTTTTCGGCAGCCGTTCGCGATTGGAATGGCCCGTAGTAGAGCGCGCGGCTGTTCAGGCGTCCCAGGCGTGTGGTGATCGAGGCGCGAGGGTATTGGTTCTCGAGATGCAGCTTAACCAACGGCGCGAAACGAAAGCGCATGCGATGGGCATAGGTCTTGGGAAAAGTTTCGCGGAAGACCCGGTAAAGCATGAAGCCGGATTCGAAGTCGGAACCGGTAGAGGCGTACTCGATCGAGCGGACGCGATCGCGCAGATTTAATTTCTTGGTGCGTTCTTCGACCGGGCCTAGCAAACGTTGCAGACGGCGGCGGAGATTTGCGGTCTTGCTGACGTAGGGCTCGGCATGAGGGCCGTCGCCGCGAAGCAGGAACACGGCCGGTGCCGCGGGGATGGCGGCGAAGATTTCGGCGTCGTGCTCGGGAGTGAACTCCAGGCGCTCAGTCAGCACGGGTTCATTCTAGTGCGGACAACTACAAATCCACCACAGAGACGCAGAGGCACAGAGAACAACTTTTTTGGATCGTGATCTTAATCCGTGGACCCGCGCAAATCTGTGGCGATTCTTATCGAAAGCTGGCACTCCGGAATTTCTGCCGGAAGTCTTCGCCTTCCATCTTGATCACCCGGCACATCTCATGTAGGCGCGACCGCATGCGTTCTCCGATGCGGTCGCCGAGAGTCTCAGAGCGCGTCGCGGCCCGAGCCGCGGAAATCGTTCCATTCGCGCCCGCGGCGGGCTGATCCTCAAAATTTGTCGTAATGACCGTGGTCCGATTATCGTTGTAGCGTGTATTGAGGATGAGGCTGACGGTGTCCCAGACCCATTCCGTCGGCTTTACCGCGCCCAATTCGTCGAGCACCAGCACATCGGTTTCAAAGACGGGACGTAGAACATCCAGTTCGGTGGTTTGCACCGTGGAGTTATACGAATTCTGGATTTCCTTCAGCAGCTCGCGATAGTCGTAGAACAGGCAAGAGATGCCTTTGTTAAGGATGAGATCCTTGGTGATTCCAACAGCCAGATGTGTCTTACCAGTGCCGATCTTGCCGATGATCAGCAGGCCGGTACCATCACGCGGATCGTACTCCTGAGCGAATTTTGTAGCGGAGAGGTGTGCGAACGCCAGCGAGGGATGAGCCCCGGGAAAGTCCGTGGTATAGCTGGCGAGTTCACAGTGCTCGTAACGCCGAGGAATGTTCGCTGCGATCAGTAAACTCTGATTTCGCGCCCGCAGCTGGCAATCGCAGCGCGTGACGCGGCGATCCTTGGGCGCGCCCGTCCGCGCGGGAAGCGTCTTCCATCCTGTGCCTTCGCAGAGCGGGCAAACTTCCGCTTGTGTCTTAATCAGCATTAGCCTTGATCGTCAACCCTTCTGGAATTGTATTCTCTGACTTTGCACCCGCGCGTCGCTTCCCGCAAGTGCGAAACATCAGACGCCTGTGTAGAACCTGTGAGGGGCTGTGGAGAGCCGAGGAAAACCGCTCCCGGCGCAGGGTTCGACGGCCGCTATCGGTGGCCGGCTGCTTTTGAAGCACGCTGTCGTGTCAGAATCAGCCTTGGCCGCCCCAATCCGGAACCGAGGGGTGTGAAACAGGCTTCCGGCGCGGATTTTCACAGTTGACATTCTGCGCGAAGAGAGGAAAATACCACCCGTCGGGTTTCCCACTCAGCCACAACGTCCTAGTTCCCGGATGGTGCCGGGTATGCGGCTAAGTATGAAAAAAGAGACCCGCGAGGAGAAACTATGAATAAGGCCGATCTGGTTGACAAGATCGCGGGCGCTTGCGAAATCAGCAAGGCGTAGGCTACGACTGCGGTAGATACCGCCGTGAGCAGCATTACTGGTGCTTTGCGCAAGGGAGATCGGGTGGCTTTGATAGGGTTCGGCACTTTCTCAGTGTCGCAGAGAAAGGCGCGGAACGGGCGCAATCCGCAAACGGGCGCCACTATCAAGATCGCTGCCCGGAAGGTGGCGAAGTTTACCCCAGGGGCCGAATTGAAGAAGACAGTCAACAAGAAGTAGCGAAAAGAAGAGTAGAGGATTTATCGAGACGGCAGGGGGTCGGCCCTGCCGTTTTTCATTGTGCATGACATATTGTGCATGACATATCGCGACCGTCTGCCTGCAGCTACAATGGCACGAACATGATCGCCCATCTGCGTGGAAAACTGCTGACCAAGCATCCCAATCAAGTAGTGATCGATACCGGAGGCGTTGGCTACGAAGTGACCATCAGCGTTCCGACCTTTTCCGAATTGCCCGCCAATGGCTCAGAGGTTGCGCTGCACATCCACACGCACGTGCGCGAGGATGTGATTGCGCTTTACGGATTCAGCCGCCCAGCAGAAAAGCAGTTGTTCGAAAAACTGATGACCGTAAGCGGCATCGGCGCGAAGCTGGCGATTACTATCCTGAGCGGAATGGCGGCCGACGAAATGGCCGCAGCAATTCGCGGAAACGACGTGGCCCGCTTGACCAAGATTCCAGGTATCGGCAAGAAAACCGCCGAGCGCATGGTCTTGGAGCTGCGCGACAAATTGTCCCCAGCGGCAGGAACTTCACCGGCAGCCCAGCCAACCATGAGTCCCTTGGAAGAAGACGTCCTATCTGCACTGGTTAACTTGGGCTACCAGCGGCCAGCAGCCGAAAAAGCATTGGAGGGGGTCGTCAAGAACAGCAAAAGCGGATCGTTCGACTCCGTCTTTCGGGAAGTTTTAGGGCGCCTATCGAAGTAGATTCGGCCGCGGTACTTGTTGGAACTCACAAATCTCCGTTGAGTCCAGACATTCGTCCGCCGACAGCCAAGTTCATACAGAAAACCATACTTCTATTTAACAAACGGGAACGTAATATCCCGCGGTTTCCCGTAAGCTGAAGAAACATAACAGGTAGTTACATAGCATTGTTTGGAACGAGAGTTGCACGATGTGCTGCCGGTTGCTCTCGGGTCTCACGGTTTTCAGTAAGTTTTTAAGTCTTTCTTTCAATCAGGCCTAGTGGTTATTTGAGACTCGCCGATCTTTGGATTGGTGAGGGTAGCCAATTCCAAGCTTCCCCGTCCGAAGCGAGGCTGGATACTTTCGGTTTGCGTTCGTCGGTAAAGGTCGTGAACGTCAATCTCTCGGTTCAGGAGCAAGCAATGCACACACACAACGTAAAGTTGGCCCTGTTTCTCCTAGTGGTGGTTTGTCTGGCTAGCGCTTTGCCCGCTTGGGCACAATCGACGTCGTCTGGAACCGTTGCGGGTACAGTGAATGACCCGTCGGGCGCAGTGGTGCAAGGCGCCACGGTTACGCTGACCGATCCGGCTACCAACCTTGCGCGAACGACTACCACCAACGCGACCGGCCGCTACTTTTTTGCAGATGTTACCCCTGCCATTTACAGCATCTCCGTGTCCAAGTCCGGATTCTCGACCACCAAGACCGAGCACCAGGAGGTGCAAGTCGGAGTTGCTCTGACGGTCAATCTGGCTTTGGAGATAGGGAGCGCGAATGTGGTTGTGGAAGTGTCGGCTGTCGGCACTGAGCTGCAGACCATGAACGCCACTGTGGGAAACACGGTTACGTCGATAGCGATCGACAATCTGCCGAGCATCGGCCGCGATGTCAACACCTTCATCGAGTTGCAACCGGGCGTAAGCGCCGGTGGCGACGTTGCGGGCGCGGTGAACGACCAAAGCTATTTCTCGCTCGATGGCGGCAACAACAGCAATGATATGGATGGCAGCGGCGGCGTGTACACCGGTACGCAGCAAGGTCTGGTTATCGGCGACCCGACCGGGGGCATGGCAACCCAATCATTTACGTACAGCGCCCCGTCGGGCGTAATGCCTACTCCAGCGGACAGTGTCGAGGAGTTCAAGGTTAATACCGCCGGCCAGACTTCCGATTTCAACAGTTCCGCCGGCGCCGAAATCAAAGTTGTTACAAAACGCGGCACCAGCAGCTTCCACGGCACCGGGTACGAGTATTACAAAGACAATAATTGGTCATCGAATGCCTGGGCGAATAACCAAAACAACTGGGAACCGGGTGGACACATCGGTCTTCCTTCCTATCATTACAGCCGCTTCGGCGGCGCCATCGGAGGACCAATCACTTCGAAGCAGATCGCTGGCGGCAAAACCTTCTTCTTTTTCAATTATGAAGGCTTCCGGTATCCAAACTCTGAGACTATTACCAGAAACGTTCCCTCGCCAGCCTTGCGGTTGGGGCTGTTAACGGACGCTTCCACCGGCGCGATCGCTTACAACCTGAACAACGCTCCAGTAAAGTTCAATGGCATCACTTACCCGGCGAATTTCGGCTGCGCCGGAGCCACCGGCGGTAAATGCGATCCGCTTGGCCTCGGTCTCAACCCTTTGGTTTCGCAGTTGTGGAAGTTCGAGCCCCAGTCCAACGCCACTTGCAGCCAGAGCCTGTGCGACTCAGCTAATGTCTTAGGATTTGCGGCCAACCTGAGTTTGCCCATTAAGAGTAACTTCGCTGTGGGGCGTATCGACCACGATTTCGGTTCCAAGAACCATTTCATGGCCAGCTATCGTTATTACAAAATCAAGCTTGCGTCGGATGACCAGGTTGATATTGGAGGCTTTTTCCCCGGAGATACGTTGGGTACGCCGGCCTCTCAATCCAGCAATCCGGTTCAAGACTGGTACTTCGTTGCGGGTCTCACCACTAACATCACTACCAACGTCACCAACGACATCCATTACAGCTTCCTCCGGAACTGGTGGGCCTGGACACGCGTCGGGGCTCCGCCACAGATCGCCGGGTTGGGTGGCGCGCTCGAATTGGATGGCGGCCAGACGGAACTCCAGGACCTTGGCCCGTTTAACGTCGACAACCAGAACATCCGCCGCCGTTTCTGGGATGGCCATGACAACATGTTCCGTGACGACGTTTCTATGCTGAAAGGCAACCACCTGTTCCAGTTCGGCGGTACTTATCAGCGTAATTGGGACTACCACCAACGCAACGACAGCGGCGGCACCATCAACGCCTTCCCTGTTTATTCCCTGGGCGATGGAACTAATGGATCGTTGCTGGGCGCCTCCAGTTATCCTTGTGCCACGACTGCTACTATTTCCACGAGTGCGAAGACCTGCGATTCTCTGGTCGCGACGGTGCTGGGGGTCACTTCCATCGCGTCGCAGATGTTCGCCCGCACCGGCACTAGCCTGACCTTGCAACCGCCGCTGTCCAACGCATTCGATGTGAGCACCATTCCTTACTACAATGTTTACTTCAGTGACACCTGGCACCTGAAGCCGACTTTCACCTTCACCTACGGTTTGGGTTATGCACTGGAGATGCCACCCACCGAGCAGAATGGAAAGCAGACGGTATTAGTAGACGCGGCGGATGAGCCGGTTTCGACCGAGACCTACCTCAACAACGTCAAAAAGGCCGCGCTGGCGGGAAACGTATACAATCCCGAAGTCGGGTTTGCCCTAGTAGGCAACGCCGCGAACGGGTTGAAGTATCCCTATAACCCCTTCTACGGGGAATTCAGTCCGCGTGTGGCCGCGGCCTGGAACCCGCACTTTGACGCCGATTCATTGGCGGGCAAGATCTTTGGACATGAAGATACCGTTCTCCGGGGCGGTTATGGCCGCCAATACGGTCGCACAAACGGCGTGGTGCAAGTGCTGGTTCCGCTGTTGGGACTCGGTCTCGAGCAGCCCGTGTCTTGCAAGTCGAACCTCGCCGCGGTTGGCAGCCCGGGCAATTGGGCCTGCGGAGCCTCGGGTGTCGGAACTTACTCCAACGCGTTTCGCGTCGGGTCAGCGCTGTCGACTGCCGGCGGCCCGACCGTCCCTCTGGTTTCGAGCGTGAGCGCCAACTTGCCGCAGCCGGTCTATCCTGGGTTCAACAACACCTTCTCATCGAGCCCCGAGGGTTTGGATCCGAATTTCAGGGCGAACGCGATCGACTCGGTCGATGTTACTCTGCAGCGTCAAATGAGCCGCAGACTTAGTGTGGAACTCGGTTATATTTACCGTCGAATTACCCACGAATATCAGCCCGTCGAATTGAACCCGGTTCCCTACATGATGACGTTGGGCGGCCAGCAATTTAAGCAAGCCTACGCCAATCTGGTGATGCAATATTGTGGGGGCGTAGCCGGTTTGGCGGGCGGCGGCTGCGCCGGGGCGAACACAAAGGGCCCAACACCCGTCACGCCACAGCCTTTCTTTGAAGCCGCGCTTAAGGGCACAGGCTACTGCAAAGGCTTCTCTAGCTGCACTCAGGCCCTCGTCTACAATGAGGGAGTGGCTTACGGGAACGGGTGCACTCCTGGCGTTGGTACTTGCACGGCTGTGAACTCTCCCACAACTAATCTCGTCAATGCCCAGGTCTGGGGCCTCTGGAGTGATCTGGACAACGGTGCCTTCAACTTCCCACGCAGTCTGCAGAGTACCCCAATTCCCACCACTTGCAACGCGACAACCACCATCGGCTGCTCGGGCTCCTACACCGACGGTGCTTTTCTGAACGCCAGCATTGGCTATGCCAACTACAACGGCGGTTTCGTTTCCCTCAAGATGGCCGATTGGCGCGGAATCACGATGCAGTCGAACTTCACCTGGTCGAAGGCCTTGGGGACGGCAGCACAGGCGCAATCCTCGAGCGAGCTCAATACCCTCGATGACTTCAATCTGCGTGAACAGTATGGCAGACAGGCTTGGGACCGCAAATTCATCTATAACATGTACGTTGTCTACCAGCCTCCTTTCTTCAAGGGACAGTCTGGATTCATGGGGCGAGTATTGGGTGGCTGGACGTTCGCAACAATATTCGCTGCCGGGTCCGGCGTTCCGACGCAGGTCGGTACGACCTTTGGAAACTACCAATCCTTCGGTTCGTGCGATGGCGTCGGTTGCGCTGACTACGACTTGGAGAACGCCGTGCCTATTGGCCCTGTTCCAAGCCGTCATGCCAACTACTGCCCGGGCAACCAGATTGGCAACGGCTTCTGCTCGGCTCAGACCAACGGGTTCCCCGTGAATTATTTTCCAGACGGGGTGAACCAAGCCTCGAACTGGCGTAACCCAATTCTGGGGATAGATACCCGGGACGGCGGCGCTGGAATTCTCGGTGGGCTGGCCTACTGGAATATGGACTTCAGCATTAAGAAGAGCATCCGGGTGGTGGAGAACGTCAACTTGGAATTCCAAGGCGTCTTCGCCAACGTTTTGAACCATAATCAGTGGACCGATAACTACCTTGGTCTGTACAACAACGGGGGCTTTGGCGCTCTCGGGTTGAATACAGCACCATACAATGGCGTCGGAGTCAATGGCGAAGCGGAGCCGCGAAACATCGAACTCGGCCTTCGCCTTCGCTTCTAACCGATCTGGTGCTTCACTTTCAAGGCCGCAGCCTCCGGTTGCGGCCTTTTAGTTTGCAGAGCGCTGAATTTTATTTACCAATGCAGAACGTGCTGAAAATCAGGTTAAGGATGTCGTCGGTGGTAGTGGCACCGGTGATCGCGTCGAGGGGACGCAGAGCATTGTAAAGATCGAGCAGCAGCATTTCGTGCGGGACTTTGGCCATGACGGCGCTGCTCGCGGCATCGAGCGCTGCCAGCGAATCGCGCACCAGGCCCTGATGGCGGACGTTAGTAAGAAATCCAGCTTCGGCTTGCGATCCAGTTTCGCCGCCGATGTGGCGCAAAATTTCCTCGCGCAGTTCGGCGATGCCCTCGCCTGTGAGGGCGGAGGTACGAACACGCGGCGCCGAAGCTTGCAATGCGGCGGCTGAAGCCGCTGCTGATGACTGCGGATCTTCACGGCGCGACTGGAAGTCGCGCCCTTTCAAAGCGAGGTCGATCAAATCGGACTTGTTCTCGACCACAATCACAGGTCGATTTGTGGTCTGGCGTTTAAACTCCTCGTCCTCCGCCACTGCGGGTTGCGAGGCATCGAGCACAACCAGCACCAGATCGGCATCGGCCAGCGCTTCCATCGACTTGCGGATGCCGATGGATTCCGCCTCATCGAGAGCGTGCCGGATTCCCGCGGTGTCGACCAGTTGAATCGGAATGCCCCCGATGGCAACGGTTTCGCTGACAAGGTCGCGCGTGGTACCTGGAGTTGCCGTGACGATCGCACGCTCGCGCTCGACCAGACGGTTGAACAAACTCGACTTGCCGACGTTGGGGCGGCCGACGATGGCCAGCGTCAGTCCCTGGTGCACAATTTTGCCGTATGCAAAGCTCGCGGCAAGCTGCTCGAGCGGCTGGCGGACGGCGGCGATACGTTCGAGAATGGCCGCGTCCGGCAGGACGGAGACGTCGTCCTCAGCGAAATCGATGCCCGCTTCGAGAACGGCGATCAGCTCGACTAACCTCTGCTTGATCGGCTGCAAGCGTTTGGAGAGAGCACCGTCGAGCTGCTGCGCCGCGATCTTCGCCTGGTAGAGCGTCTGCGATTCGATAAGATCGCGAACCGCTTCAGCCTGGGTGAGATCGATGCGTCCGTTGAGGAAAGCTCGCATGGTGAACTCGCCCGGCTCGGCGAGACGCGCTCCTGCGGCGACGCACAACTCGACGATGTGCCGGAGTACGACCGGCGAGCCATGCGCTGCAATTTCAATGATGTCGTCGGTGGTGTAAGAGTGAGGCTTGGCGAAATACGTGACCACGACTTCGTCGATGCGTTGGGGAAGTGAAGCGGGCTCGTGTGGGGCGGACACTCCCTTCGGCGGGCTCAGGGCAGGCTCTGTCCGCCTGCTTGCGGCCACAACGGGGCCGGCGGGACCCTTTGATTCTCCCCCGTCAGCAGAGTCAGTTTCAGCCGTCGTTAAGCGGACAGGAGTGTCCGCTCCACACGGTTCGATCAGCTCCCCAAAAACGGCACGCCCCGGCTCCAACTCGTGCTTCAGCCGCAACATCGGCGAAGCGATCTGCCGCGCTTTCGGTCCGGCTAGGCGCACAATGCCGATCCCTCCGCGGCCCGGCGGTGTGGCGATGGCGACAATCGTATCGTCGAGGTTCACGGGGCGATTGTAGCGGTTAAACTAGGGCAACAACCAGCGGACCGAAAGCGGACGCGAGAATCGCATCCGGCCGCGCAACTCAGAGCAACTCAGACCAGAGGACAAGGAATTGTCAGTCGCAGACGAATTGTTGAAAGCTAACGAAGAATTTGTAAGGAACTTCGACCTCGGAGATCTGACCGTCCGGCCGCGCCGGCGCCTGGCTGTCCTGGCTTGCATGGATTCCAGAATTCTGTTTGAACGCTGCCTGGGATTGAAGCCAGGGGACGCGCACATGATCCGCAATGCGGGAGGGATTGCAACCGAGGACGCGCTGCGTTCCCTGATTGTTTCACATCACCTGCTCGACACGCAGGAGTTCATCATCATCAACCATACTGATTGCGGATTGCTGAAGGTGAACGAATACGAACTGAGGGCGCATCTGACAAACAAGATGGGCGCCATCGCAAGCGAGCCTGCTCATTTTCACGCCTTCGATGATCTCGAAGCGAACGTACGGGAGCAGGTGCGAAAAGTAAAATCGCATCCCTGGATTCCTAAGAACATCCCGGTGCGGGGATTTATCTACGACGTGAAGGCCGGCAGGCTAAGTCAGGTGCACGAGTGAAAGTGATCCTGTCTTAACGGGCCACGACCTTTTCAATCTCGGCTTTTAGTTGGTCGTACGGCAGAGCCCCAGGATGATACATCGCAACTTTACCCGCGCGGTCCAGCAGGACAAGCGTGGGCGTCGTCGAAGCTCCGTACTCATCGAAGTTGTACTTGCTGATGGGGACAGGCATGTCGAGCAGTCCGGCATAGAAGCGGTGGCGAACCGCATCGATGTAGGCGAGTTCATCGCTGGGCGCGGCGTTCTCGACTTGCGCGGTGTAGCCGTACAACCTCGTGGGACCGACTACGGTCAACCCCTTTGGCGCAAACTCTGCGCGAAGTTGCGTGATGATGGGAGCTTCAGCCTTGCAGTCGCCACACCAGTGCGCCCAGAAAAATAGCAGCACGGGCGAACCCTTGAGCTGTGACAGGACGGGAGGTTTCGATCCAAGGAATTGCTCGGTTCTTAGGGCCGGTGCTGAACGGCCTTCGAAGGAGAGCAGGTTCAGGTTCTTCTGCAGGCGTGCGCGGATCGAAGTGTTGCCATAGGTGCGAACGGCGGATTGCAGCAGTGCGATTGCCTGAGTGCGCTGGCCGCGAGCGGCCAGTACCTGGGACTCCACTTCGAAAGCCGCACCTAAAGCGATTGGCAGGTGCGGTTCGGCGTCGAGCGGACGCTTCTTGATTTGCTCGAGGGCGAGAGTCTTGATTTGCTTGGCGTACTCCGCAGCCTGATCGTACTGCTGACTGTCGAGAGCGGCGCGCGCCATCCACGAATAGGCCTCGAGATATTCACCGGTGACTCCGTTCTTGGTGACGTAGGACTTCAGGTACAGGTCGGCGGAGGCGAAACTATTTTGGGCGAGAGCCCCGCGAACATCTTGAACAACACCTGCCAGGGCTGGAGTCACGAGAGAAATCAGAACCAGAAGCATCCCGAGATTCATACTCCAATCATCTATCCTGAGACGCTTTTCCGGCAACTTACGTCCAATTCCAAGAGCAAGACAGCTTCTCGTAAGTCGCTGATGTCAAATAGCTTAGATCTGAGAACACCAAAATAATGTAGCTTTTTTAGGGCACTTACCTTATTATTTGGGTGCGTTTGACTTTAGAGTTCTTTCGCAGTATCCAGTTTCTCCGCCAACCAGCGCGTGACCTGCCTGCAGAAGAAGCCTTTCAAAGTTTCAGCGCTACATCAACACAAAGGAACATTGCAACACCATGGAAACAGGAACAGTGAAGTGGTTTAACGACGCCAAAGGCTACGGTTTTATCAGCCGCCAAAACGGCGAGGACGTATTTGTGCACTTCTCGGCCATTCAGGCGAGCGGCTTTCGCAGCCTGCAGGAAGGTCAACAGGTGCAGTTTGACGTGGTCAAAGGCCCGAAGGGCTGGCAGGCCGAGAACGTGAAGGGTGCATAAACTACTTCGCAGCTAAACAATTCGAAAGAAGAAAGAGGGCGGCCAGAGATGGCCGCCTTTTCGCATTTGCGAAGTGTGGGATTCCACGGTCCCATCCCTTTGGGGCTCTCTCTGCCACGGGCGCGGCTGTTTCAAATCAGAACTGCATTCTGCGAAAAATTGGCCTTTGGGTGGCGCAGCGCTTCCAGCGCTGCGATAAATTGGCGATGAGAGAACGGCTTTAGCCGCCGAGGTACTTATGGCTGCACCGCCCGAGGCAACACCGGATACAGCGTTTATTTCATCACCGCTTCCAATGCTCAACGAACATCGCTGTTTCGAAAAGAGCCGATGGCGTGTCTATTCATAGAAGTGCTCTTCCATTATCGAGATCACAAGAACTACCTGCTTTACGAATTCGTGCTCATGCCCGATCACTACCATTTACCAATCTGACCCACGCTTGAAAAGAATTAGGATTCACCGGCGAAATCTGGGAGAAAAGCTTCTACGACCGTCGCGTACGCGGAGCCGAAGACTATTGCAACTTCAAACTATACATCCGCCAAAACCCAATCAAGGAAGGGTTGGTAACCACAATCGTCGATTATCCCTACAGTTCAGCCCGGCAAGAATTTCTGATGGACGAGATCCCTCAGCGGCTAAAGCCGGCCAGTTTAATTGCCTGAACCGCAGCGCTGAAAGCGCTGCGCCACCCAAAAGCTGCTTGCCGGCGGTTGCCCATTGCTTCGCGCATTTAGTAACTGGTGGGGTTCGTCACGGATGTGCCGCCTTGCGCGGACGGGCGCGTCGCGAGCGGGCGCGGAAGCGTTGGACCTTCTCGCGATTGCCGCAGCGCGCCATCTCGCACCAACGCCGGGAGTGGTTCTTGCTGGTGTCGAGGAATATCCAGGTACAGGTGTCGGAGGCGCACTCGCGCACCGCGCGCCAGCGGCCGGTGGCCACCAGTTCGGCAGCGCTCTTCACGATGGCATAGAAAATCTTCTCCGCGCCTCCGGCCTGCGATTCCCAGCTCATCGTCCAGTCGCCGTTCGACCTTTCGATCCGCGCCGCAGCAGGGAAGCGCTTCAGCAGCAGGTTCAGGGTTTCTACGTCGCGAGGCGCGACCTTCCCGTCGCGCGCCGCCCGCTGGAGCATCTGCCGAAGGCCTTCGCGCAGTGCTCGGGCATCCTCCCGCAGCGAGGCGCGTTTCTTGCCCAGCAGCTTGAGGTGCACGTAATTCCGCAAGGCCCCAGCCTGGAGGCGGCCGGCCTCACTGACGCTGAGGATGCCGGCCTGCGCCGCCCAGGCCGCTAGGTCGGCGTCGCTGGACAATTCTTCCTCCGGATCCTCGGCCTCGGTGTCATGCAGCGTGTTCAGGAAATCGAGGCACAGAGCCTCGCCGAGAAATTCAAACTTCTTCATGATGATGATCTCGTATTGTAACTAGTAAAAACTACATTGACAAGTTACCTGGCATGTGGCAGCTTGATTGAGTATGTAACCTCCAAAGTAAGATTATGAAGGTTTCACTAAAAGTTTTAAGCGAGGCGGGTATGACAATCCAATCCTTTAGAATCGGCGTCTCCGAAGCCGCCCTTTGTGACCTTAAGCAGCGCCTGGCGCACACGCGCTGGCCCGACACTATTCCCGGCTCCGGCTGGACCTACGGCCTGGACCTCGATTACATGCGGGAGCTCTGTGACTACTGGATGAACGGCTTCGACTGGCGCGCCTGTGAGGCGGAGTGGAACCGGCTGCCGCACTTCCGATTCGAGGCCGACGGCATGGAAATCCACTTCATTCATGCGCGGGGGCGCGGACCGGCGCCTTTGCCCATCGTCCTCACTCACGGCTGGCCGGGGTCGTTTCTCGAAATGCTGAAGATCATTCCTCTTCTCACGGATCCGCAAGCCTCCGGAGGCGATCCCGCGGACGCTTTCGATGTCGTGGTGCCTTCCATGCCGGGATATGGCTTCTCCAGCCGGCCCACGCGGCGCGGGGTCGACAGCTTCGTCATGGCCGAACTGTGGGCGAAGCTGATGCGGGCGCTGGGTTACGAGAAATTCATCGCGCAAGGCGGCGACTTCGGCTCGGACGTTTCCACAGTGCTGGCATGGAAATATCCAGAGCGCCTTTTAGGCCTGCACTTGAACTCCATTCCCCCCTCGTATCGTCCCGATCCCGACGGCGCGCCCCTGACCGGTGAAGAGCGCCAATTTCACGCCGACGACGCGCGCTGGTACGAAGAGAAAGGCGGCTACTGCATGGTGCAGGTCACGCAGCCCCAGACGCTGGCCTTCGCAATGAACGATTCGCCCATGGGGCTGGCGGCATGGATCATCGACCGCTTCCGCGACTGGTCCGATTGCGACGGTGATGTGGAGCGGAAGTTCACCCGAAACGAACTGCTGGCCAACGTTTCGCTCTACTGGCTGACCGAGACCGCCGGCTCGTCCATGCGGCTGTATTACGAGAGCCGCAAGACGCTTCTGCATCTGGGCAAGGGTGAGCGCATTTCCCCGCCAACGGCGGTGGCGAAGTTCGACAAGGAAGCGCCCTTTCCGCCGCGTTCGTGGGTGGACCGCGGATACAACCTGCAGCGCTGGACGGCGTTTCCCAGCGGCGGTCACTTCGCGGCCATGGAGGAGCCGGAAAAATTGGCGCAGGATATACGGGAATTCGCACGGCCGTTCCGTTGCTGAAGTGCGGGTTGCAGCGCGAGCCGGGCAGAATACTCTATAACGGAGAGTGTCGCTTCTCCATTTCAGGCTGAACCATTTCAGGCTGAACCAGAGCACGATGACTCAATTGTTCCGCGCATCGCGAATCAGAACAACGTCGGAATCCGTGTGGCCCCGAACCAGCGCCAACTGTTTTCCGTCAAATGACCAATGGAAGTCGTAGATGTGTTCGGAAGCAAAATCGGTAATTTGTTTGCCCTTGGAACCATCGAGAGGCTGCTGCCAGAGGTTGTCCACGCCATTCTCGCGGGTGATATAGACCACGCCATCTCCGGCGCGTGAAAAGTGCAGCAACCCAAAGCGCGGGCGTTCGAACTCCACGATTTTCGGCGCCTTGCCGCCGTTCGTTTCCACCACGGCCAGCATGTCTTTGTGCTCACCGGCGTGTTCCAGCGTAGGAAACGCGGCGAGCTTCCCATCCGGTGAGACATCGAAGGTGCCAGCGCTCGGCAACTCCGAAAGAATCTGCGGCGTACCGCCATCGATCGACACTTTGGCAAGTTTCTGTACTCCGCCCTGGTCGATGAAGTACAACCACTTGCCGTCCGGCGAACAAACGGGATTGACGTCCAGCCTGCCATTCGTAATCTGCTTAAGACTGCTCCCCGGATCCATGCGCCAGATATTTTGCGCGCCGTTTTGTAATCTTACATAGACGACGGAATCGCCTTGGCCGCAGGCCCATGGGGCGCCACCAGACATCTGGCCGGGAATCACCATCTTGTTGCCCGTGTCGGGATCGATCATGTTGAGCACGTTCGCCTGATCGGAAATCAACTGGTTACGTGGTGTCCAGGTAAAGTTGGTGTCACCGTCGGCGGTAGTGATCTGCCGCGTCTGCGTAGCCGAGCCCGCGGCGGGCATGACCTCAAGGTTCCAGCGGTACTGGTCCTGCACGGTGGCGAGGATGTGTCCGCTACTTGCGACGCTAAGATCGGAGTAACTATTGGTATCGCGCGTCACAGGAAAATACTCGCCCTTGGGATAGGAAACAAAGGCGATTTGCCTGCGGGCGAAATTTGAACTTTGTTCTTTCCCCAGCACCAGTACGCCCCTGCCGTCAGGCAGCCATGACGGCTTGTCGGTAATGCGCTGGTTGCTGCTGTAGAAAGCATTGTCTTGCCCGCTGGTTGTATCCACCGCTACTAAACGGATCAATCCATTTGTGAAATCGAGCATTTCACAAACAATCGTCTTTCCGTCAGGAGACCAGGAAGGGTGGTACAAAGCTGCTTTGGAGTCGCCGCTGCTCAACACCTTCTCCTCTCCGCTCTCCACCGCGTGGACGATGAGCTGGTACTTGCCTTTTTCCGGATTGTCGTAGCGCATGAAGGCAAAGTCCTTTCCATCGGGAGAAAACGTAACGTTCGAATCCACGTCGCTGATCAGCTTCTGAGGCGTGCCGCCCAATAGAGGTGCGCGGTACAGGAACTTCAATTCCGTGTTGCCGGGATCGCTGCGAACAAAATAAAAATAATTGCCATCTGGCGAGAAGCGCAGGCCGTTGAAGTAAACGTCGGCCGGAGGTTGCACTTGGGCATTGCTATTGGTCGGCACATTCCTCAGCCAAAGGCTCGCCAAGCCGTTCTTTCTGGTCAGGCTCAAAATATATTTGCCGTCCGGAGAAATGGCGGCGGAAACCGCGTCGCCGGTATCGGTCACCCTGGTCAGGGAAATATCCTGGAAGGGAGTCGGCCGGTTCCGGGTAACGAACGCGAAGATTCCGTAAGCTGCCGCCGCCGCAACGACAAGTACGACTCCTGCGATTAAGCCGGTGCTGAGTTTATTTTGACGCGCGGCCGAGATCGCGCTGGAACTGCTGGGAGGGCGTTGAGCCGCGGCGACCTCCGCTGTTAGCGCCTGTGACGACGTCGACGGGATCGCGGATGCGCTGATTGGCGCCGCCTGTGCGGGCTTTCTTCCGGATTCCGTATCGCGCTTCAGCCGCTTGAGATCTCCCCGCAGATCGGCGGCCGACTGATAGCGCAAATCGCGGTCCTTCTCCAGAGCCTTCCCAATAATCTCGTCGAGCCTGGGCGGCAGCGTGGCATTCAATTGCACGGCCGGAACCGGATCCAATTCAAGAATGGCGTGAAAGACCACCGCCGAAGTGGCACCGGAGAATGGAAAGCGCCCGGTAGCCATCTGGTAGATAACAACGCCGAGAGAGAACAAGTCTGTGCGTGGGTCGAGTTCTTCCCCGCGCGCCTGCTCCGGGGACATGTATGCGATGGTACCGACGGTCGCACCGGGGCTCGTGAGATTCGCCGGCGTCAGGCTATCTTGAGTTGCTCCGATGGTCGTCATCTCCATCTCTGGATGCGTCAACTTCGCGAGACCGAAGTCGAGAACCTTCACCTGCCCGCGCTGGGTAATAAATATGTTTGCCGGCTTAATGTCACGATGGATAATCCGTTTCCCATGGGCGGCGTCGAGCGCGTCGGCAAGCTGAATGCTCCACTCCAGTAAGCGATCGTGTGGCAATGGGCCAGCGCCCATGCGACGGTCAAGGGTCTCGCCCTCCAGCAGCTCCATCGCGATGAACGTTTGTTCCGCTTCGTTTTCGATCTTGACCTTCTCGACCGCGTAAATCGTGCAAATGTTGGGATGGTTCAGGGACGAAGCTGCTCGAGCTTCAAGCAAGAAACGCTCCAGAGCATTTGGATCGCTCGAAAGCTGCGGTGGGAGAAACTTGAGCGCGACCTGGCGCCCGAGATCGAGGTCCAGCGCTTCGTAAACGATACCCATCCCGCCGCTGCCCAGCTGGCCGGTGATGCGGTAATGCGAAATGGTACGACCGATCATGAAAGGCGTGGGAATTCATCTTAGGAGGGATGCGAAACCCAGTCAATCAGGCTGACGTGGTAGTGCTGGTGCCGTCTGATTTCCACAGGCATTATGCTGGTCGCCGAGCAGGCGGGTCGAGCCTATAATGGCGTTACACCCAGCCCATTTTCCGTAGTACGACTTCAACCCCGCTGGTAACCACAACGCCCATGAGAAAGAGAACATAGTCGCGCAAGGCGCTTCTCTTCTCACCCTTGTTGACTAATTGTGCGAAGTACTCCGCTGCAACCAGAGGCACATTTTGCAGCCCCTGAATTCTCTCCTTCATTTCCTGCTCTTGCTGGGATAGGACTCCCAGTTGCGATTCGAGCTTCGCAACCGCCAGTTCACGTCCTTGCGTGTATTCCTGGATTTGCTTCACGACCTCATCCATCTTTTGTGATGCTACCGACAATTCCTTGAATAACGCTTCTGGTCCAGTCAGGCTGAGTTCGATCCCAAGCGCCCTTGCTATTTGTCTTCCGGCACGAGTTTCGCGAAAAAACTTCTCGCCAGTACCGCTTTTTATGGATTGGCTGAGCGCTACGTTCATCAGTGACAGGAGGATTCCGATGGCGGCGGATACGAGCGCGAGAACGAAAGTCATATCGGGCATATCCGAGAAAGTGTAGCTTAGAGCCTCGCGTGCTCACAGGTGTTTTTGCGACACGATACGACGAAGGATGTAATCCTGCGTCTGTTGCCTTACCTATTCCCGATTCGTAGTCCCGTCAAGAGGGTCCGCTGCTTGCACGTTCTTTGGAAACGTTTTGTCAGGGAACATGACACTTCGAATTCCGGGCGCAGTGGTGATGGTTGCATCGGCAGTTAGCGTCGTAATCGGATTCAGAATCTCATTCACGTTCAGAGTGCCCTTGCCATGTGCCCATAGGAACAATTCCACTCCCAGCGCGGATGGCGAGAACATAATTCCGGGGACACGTATTCCTGCGTGCTGTGTCATCATAAGTTTGGCATCACCGCAAAAAAACTCTGGTTCGATCAGTGCTTCGCGCGACAGGCCGAACATCACATGGGATAATATCGTGTCTAGATTTTCGCTGCCGCTGAACTCCATTGCGAGAGCATAGCTCTGCATCGGAACAAAAGTCTTCAGCTTTTGACGTCCGTCTAGAGTAGCTAGATTTTCGGCCATTCCCTCATAAAGAGCGCGTACCACACTGTAGAAAAAGTAGTGGGAACGAATCTGATAGCTGCTGAGTCGTCCGATGAGGGCCAAGAAGGCTGCGCCCCGGTCATCTCGCTCGACTTCACTCCGGGATGAGGCGAGGACTCCGCCGAAATACTCGGCCCCTAACTCGTCATCACAGAATGGAGCCTCTTCAAGAATTCCTTTTAGCACTTTGGGCGGCACTGCTCCCGGTTGATTAATCTGCCGCCCGAGTTTTCTTGCGGCTTTTTCAAAGACCCGCCCGGTATTTTTGACAGCACGTTCTGTCCAGTTAGCTAAGCCACCACCGAGATATTCGGCCGTTGGCCCAAGAATTTTCACGACTAAATCCTTTGAGCCTAACGCACCACCCAGTATCGTCAGTCCGGTTCCGGGATCTACCATCACTTGTGGTTGCTTTCCCTTCCTGGAGAAACCTCTTCGCCCATGCGCGGGATTGTAGCACTGGCGCACCACTTATCAGCAGCATAGGTCCCTTTGCCCTTTCAGGGAACTGCATGATTCAAGGTCAGTAGCCGACTGAGCAGAGCTGACGGGGTGAACCCTCCTAACGCCTTGCGACGTCAGGAGGTTCACCGATCACGCAATTGGGTGAAAGAGACCGCCGTGACAAAACTACGGCACCGCAACTTCCACGCGCTCGGAGTGCGCGCTCTCTTTTCCACTGGAATTCACGGCCGTCGTTGAGTAGTAGTAAGTATGGCCAGGGACAACGGTGGGGTCGGTGTAGGTGGTGTCTGGATCGAGCTTCGAATTGATTTTAGACGGAGTAGCGCTGCTGGACGTGCTCCGGTAAACGTTGTAGCCGGTGATGTGTTCCGAACTGCTCGCGACCCAGGAAAGGCTCACGTAAGGCGCTGTGCCAGTACCGGCCATCGGCTCAGATACTCGGGAGTCCACTGCGTTGCTGGCGAACGAGAGAGCTCCTGACGAATTCCCGTCATTCTTCGGCGTGAAGGTGACGTTAACCGACACTTCCTTCCCCGCAGGGACAGTTAGCGGCAATTCTATTTTTTGCACGCTAAACTGTGAGCTATTGCTGGATATGGAAGACACGTCTACGTTCCCTCCGCTGGCGTGCAACCCCAAGGTCAGCGTCGCCGTTCCTCCCACAGCCACTTTGCCAAAGTTAATCGTGGACGGGCTGATAGTGAGTTCCGGTTTACTGGCGGCCGCGCCGGTTCCGGCCAAAGGCTCGGACATTGAGGAATGCTCGGCGTTGCTAGCGAACGACAGGGCACCCGATGCATTGCCGTCTTTATTTGGCGAGAACGTCACGTCGATTGTCACTTCTTTCCCCTCGGCGACCGCCAGCGGAAATTTTAGTTTGGGCGCGCCAAACTGAGCGCTGTTGCTGGATATCGAAGACACCTCTACGGTTCCGCCGCTGGCGCGAAGCGCTACCGTGCGCGTAGCCTCGTCACCTACTGTCACGTTGCCAAAGTTCAGGGTGGCAGGGCTAATGGTCAGTACAGGCTTGCTCGCGCTCGTGCCTGTGCCTGTAAGCGGGATGTTGAGCGATGGCCCGGGGACAAATGAACTGCCGCCAGTCGGACCTACCGCGTTCGGCCTGAACGTTGCTTTCAACGTCACACTCTTTCCCCGGCCAAGCGTTATGGGAAACTTCGGCCCGGTAACGGAGAATGCGTGACCCGTGGTTTGCAATCCCGTCAGTGTTACGTTCCAGTTGCGAGTGTTGGTCACCACGACGGGCAATGTTGAACTTTCTCCCACCTTCACATCACCGAAGGATAGGTTCGGCGGATGTGCGGTTAGGGTCTCGACGTGCACACCAGTCCCCCACACTCCGAGGTCAAGGGTTCGATTGGAGGCGTTGCTGATGAACGTGAGCTGTCCATTACGCCAGCCCGCTACCGAGGGCGCGAAGATCACACCCACCTCTAGAGTTGCTCCTACAGCCAGAACTTGGGGCAACTTCAACTTCGAGACTTTGAACTCGCTGCTATTTGCAGTCACGCTGGAAATTGTTACGCTCCTCGGACCGTGGTTGGTCACGGCCGCGAGAAGCGTTTCGGACGCTCCGACCGCGACTGTGCCATAACCGAGAGTGGTAGGCAAACAACTTAGCTGCTTCGTGGTTGCAAACACCCGTGCTGGTATGATCGTTACCAAGATCATCAGTGTGACCACAGGAAGCACAGGCGCAGAGATGCGTCGAGACTTAGGCTGGGGGAGTCCCATAATGCAAGTGAAGTTACTGGATCCGCAGAAACCCGGATAGATATCAGGAGGACCGACCCAAGGTGTCTAAGGCGTTAGCCTTAGTTTTATTCCGCGACAGCAAATCCCTTGCTGTGGAATCGGCGTCAACTTGTGATTGCTTCTGGTTCCTGCGCGAGGACTCGTTCCGCCAAAGCTGTCGCGAGAATGCGAGGACTTGGTTGGAATCTTGATGCGCTAGTGTCCGAACTTGGACATCCCATCTCGAAAACGACCATCGCGGACGAGCGCAATGCGCCCTAACTAATCTATAATGTGCCGCTTAGCATCGGCCCATCTCGTGCTGATTTGTGCCTGGGATGGAGGGAAAAACATGCCATTCTTTCGCGAGCTGAAAGTTGCGTTCTACTCCCTCGCTCGCACTCGAGGGCTTACGATCACGGTGATCCTCACACTGGCGCTCGGCATCGGTGCCAACGCTGCCATGTTCAGCCTGGTGCGAGGCGTCCTCCTCCGGCCACTTGTCAACCGCGATGAGAACCGGCTGGTCTACATCCGGCAGAGTGCGCCCGGCTTGGGTGACGAGAATGTGACGTTCTCAGTGCCCGAAATTCAGGATCTGCGCGCACGCGTCAAAACCCTGAGCGCCTTCGGCGACTTTTCCACCACTGGCTTTTCCATGGTCGGCCTCGGTGAACCGCGCCAGGTTCGTGGCGGCGTTGTCGGCGGGTCGTATTTTGAAGTGATGGGCCTGCACCCGGTGCTTGGCCGCCTGCTCGACATGCGGGACGATGGCCCCAGCGCCGCTGGCGCGGTGGTGCTCACGTATCGCTTCTGGACCACCGCACTCAAAAGTGACCCTTCCGTCATTGGCAAGAGCGTCCGGCTCGACAGCGCCTTGGGCGCGCGCACCGCCACCATCGTCGGGGTCCTCGAACCCTCCGTGCCGTATCCTGCAGAAACTGAGATCATCGGCAACGTCGTCACCAGCCCCCATCACCTCTCCGCCACGATGCTGACCGGACGCGTCCATCATATGACCGAACTTTTCGGCCGCCTCGCCCCCGGCGTAAATCTCGACCAGGCCCGTGCCGAACTCAAAGCGGTCTACGGATCCATGCTTAAAGAACATCCCGAAGCGTATTCGCCAAAAGCGGATTTCCGCATCGAGGCTAGGTTGCTTCACGACCAGATCACCTCGAGGGCCAGGACTGTGCTGCTGGTTCTGCTCGCGGCGTCGGCGCTCGTCTTCATCATTGCCTGTTCCAACGTCGCCAACCTGATCCTCGCGCGGACCGTTCGCCGCGAAGGCGAACTGGCGATCCGTGCGGCGCTCGGCGCAAGTGCTGGGACGCTGCGACGCATGCTGCTAACCGAGAGCCTCCTGCTGTGCGGCGCCGGTGCCGCGCTGGGTGTGATGATCGCGCATCCGCTGGTGGCTATCCTGGCGCGGTACGCCTCTCGCTTCTCGGTTCGCGCGCTCGATTTAACGGTCGATTCGAGCCTGCTTTGGGTCGGAGTGGCGCTGGCCATCGTGGCCGCGGTGATACTGGCGTTTGTCCCGCGTCTGCCGTCGTCTGACACTGACCATGGGATTAGTCTGTCGAGTGGCAGCGTACGCATCACGGGAAGCACCAGCCGCCGGCAGCGGATCTTCGTCGTCACGCAAATTGCCGCGTCCTTCGTCCTGCTGGCCGGCGCCAGCATGCTCCTAAAGACGCTGCTCGCTCTGCAGCGCACTCAGACTCGCCTCGACACCGACCACGTCATCGCCTTGGAGGTTCCCGTGATCTCCTACGGCAAGACTCCCGATCAGATCGCCGGCTTTTATCGCGAAACCATTCGCCGCGTTTCTGAGCTTCCCGGCGTGGACAAAGTCGCCGTTGGCACCTTCGTTCCGTGGCGCGACGCTGGCAGCCTCGGTCCGGGCTTGCAATTCACCGCTGAGGGCAACGTTCGAGGCCCGGGCGAAGAAGATCCGCTCGCGCAATTTCGTTCCGTCTCGCCAGGATTCTTCGCGGCTCTCGGCGTCCCAATTATTGCGGGACGCGATTTTAACGACTCCGATCGCCAGGGATCCGAGCCAGTCGTCATTATCAGCCAGAGTGTTGCGCAGCGCATGTTTCCCAATCAGGACGCGGTCAATCGTCATCTTACGTGGACCGATCCTGTCATCAAATTCATACCAGGCTTTGACGCCGCTCCCCGCCGAATCGTCGGGGTTTTCGCTGATGTCGATGACGAGCACATCGTGCCCGGCCCACTCCTGACGGTTTACCATCCCTTTGAACAAATAATGCTGGGCGGTAACCTGTTCGTTCACGCGCACTCCGATCCCTACGCACTGGTGACTCCCATTACGCGGATTATTCACGACATGTCCGCGGAACAGCCGGTCGAGCACGCCGCCACACTGAAAGATATCCGTGCAGAGGTGCTTACGCCGGACCGTTTGAACTCCCTGGTCTCCGGGGTCTTCGCGGCGGTCGCCTTGCTGATTGCAGTGGTCGGTGTCGCGGGTGTGTTGGCCTTCTCGGTCAGTTCCCGGACGCGCGAATTCGGCATCCGGCTAGCGCTTGGATCGCTGCCGGGGCATCTGTTGCGAGGAGTCATTGCGGAAGGCGCCGTGATGACTACGGCCGGTGTCCTGGCAGGAGCGGCATTCGGCTACATTCTGGCGCGCTTGGCAGGCAGTTATTTCCCGGACGTGAAAATGCCTGGCGCCACGGTGGTGGTCGTCGCCGCGTTTGTGATGCTGATGGCTGCGGTCATTGCATCGATGCTGCCGGCCGCGCGCGCGGCCCGCGTCAATGTCGTCCAAGCGCTGCACTCGGACTGACCTTTGCCACCGGTCGAATGGAGCCGTTTGCTACGATGCGCGAGGTGGCACGGGCGGGAGAGTTAGTTATTTTTTCTCAAGCGACAGAGCGTACTTCTCAGCCTTGCGCTCGTCGTCGCAACTGCACCTAATGTGACCCAACTCATGCGCCAAGATTCTTTGCGGCGGACGCCCAACCTCGGGTGAGAGGAAGATTGCGCCATTGATGACCGTCACATGACCGTTCATGTTGGTGAAGGCATGATTGGTATCAATTGCATCGGCGTGCCTGCGGAGAATCTGCCACGCGATGTCGGAGCATGCAACCACGATCCTCCAGCCAGGAGGGAATTTGGCGTACGTGTTAAGGATGTCGAGCAGCGGCACCGTCGCGTACTTGCATTGGGCAGCGTGCTGGATGCCGGCGAGTTGTATCACGACCTGTGCGTGAACTGGCAGGAATGACGCCAACGACAGTAAAATACACACCAGCCTTGGGTGGTGCTTCACGGTTCCTCCTAGGTCAGGCGTCGGAAGGGTTGCAGCCCGTGACCGACGCCGTTTTTTTGTCTACCTCAGTTTCAGTTCGGCTCCTCCTAGCTGGCCGCTTGAGCTGGGGGAGATAGGCGAATCACGCTCGCGGCCTGCACTTTAGAGTGAAACATTCCAGTGCGGCGGAAGGTTCAAGCAAAAAAAGCGCTGCAGCCTCCTGAACGGATGGTATTTTCGTTACAGGAAAAGTTGTAAGGGGAAGGTGGCTTCCGATGGCTGTGCGGTATCGAATCGGAGAGTTTGCTGAGTTGAGCGGGGTCTCGACAAAGACTCTTCGCTTCTACGATGAAATCGGGCTGTTGCGTCCTGCGAGCGTCGATCCTCGAACCCGCTATCGCCTCTATCTTCCGCAACAACTGGAAGAGTTGGCTTCCATCCTGGCATTGAAGGATGTCGGAGCTTCTCTTACAGAAGTTCGCAATCTAACCAATAAAGCTGGGTCTAACAAAGAGCGGCAGGAAATTCTCAGTGAGTTGAAGAAGGAAGTGGAGCAGTCGATCCAAATGGCTACGCAGTCCTTGAAGTGGATTAACGCGACTCTCAGCGAACTTGATGATTCCGGGCGCCCGATTGCGGTGGTGGTGAAGCGCCGACCTGCGGTTCTCGTCGCCTCCATCCGTTCCAGGGTACAAAGCTACTCTGAGATTGAGCGATTCGAACAGGAATTGCTAAGTGAGCTGCCAGTGCAGTCGATGGGCGATCTGCGGGGTGTCCTCTGGCATAGCTGTGCGGATTCGGGTTTCCTCGAGGGAGAGCCATTCGTTGCTCTGAAACAGCGAGTGCCCTCGCGAAGTGTGTATGACCTTAAGCAGCTTCCGCCGGCGACGCTTGCCTGTGCTTATTCAGGACTAGATTTCGACAGCGCGGAGCGCTCCTATGCAGCCATCCGAAGATGGATGAATACCAGGGGTTACCGAGTCGCCGGCCCGAAACGCGAACTCTACCTCGATCGGCTCCTGGAAATTCAATTTCCCATGAGGTCAGCTTAGAATCATGACGCGCGCGCCCAGGCCGCGCGCTCGCCACCTCTCACTTGTTTGAGATATTTGGTGGACCTGGTCAGGATCGAACCGACGACCTGTTCCATGCCATTTAACCCCGATCAAGAAATACAACAACTTACGACTCCCACAGGACCGTCTTTTGAGTTTTTGTACCGTAACGCAGGTAAGGAGCCCAGGTAAGAGGCGCAGGTTAGCTATCCCCGCGATCAGCCCGCAGTGAGTCGCCTCTTGGCGGATCGCCAGACGGAGAAACGTATGAGACTCAGGAAAGCAGTAATCATTCCCAACAATCCGAGCGCGGGAGCCGCGCGATTTGATGCCCAGGCCGCTTGCCGTTGATATCCTTCTGCGGTGGGAACCCCCTGTATAGTCTGGACACGGTTTACGCCTTTAAGAGTTGGGAAGACATAGACGGGAATGACAGTGCCCTCGGGAACCAGGCTCATCAGGTCGTATTGATCTCTCGGAATTCTGCTTAGGCAAGACATCAGGTCCATCGATTCTTTTTGACCTTCGGCAACTCCGATGGCGTAGGCAGTTGTGTATGAACTGATTGAGTTGTTCCCGATGCTCACCACCTTGCCATACTGCACGCTTGTCACGCGGAATGTCGTCGCATGGTAAGGCGCCCCTTTGTATAGTTGCGCTCGCGTCGACGAATTCATGTAGAAAACAAACCCGAAGAGCGACCCAAGAACAAAAAGAGTCCCGCCGACTGCTATAGTCAGGTCGAGCAGCCGAATACCTGCAGTCATGGGAGGCTTCGGCGCGAGACTCGCGCCACATTGCGGACAGTGCATCTCGACGTAGGAACCCAGGTCGAGCCCACATATCGGGCACTTGCTCGGAGGTTGCATTCGGGTTCAATTGCAGCACGGGCGGGTACAAGCCTCAAATCACAGAAGTAACCGCCCTCACCATCGCTTCTTCCCCACCGGGTGTTGGGCTGACGCGCGTCGGCCTTTTGGGGGATTCAGGCGCAGGTCCGCGTTTTCATCAACGACCGAAGCTGAGCTGACCATTAAGAATGATGGTGGACCTGGTCGGGATCGAACCGACGACCTCTTCCATGCCATGGAAGCGCGCTCCCAGCTGCGCCACAGGCCCACGATTGGAAAGCCCGACTATCGAAGGGACGAATCGGGATCGAGAAACGCTAAATCATTTTCACCCACAATGCCGGGATAGTCAACGCGCGTGGATTCTTCCATTTGTTTCCACAAGCATTTTCTGTATAATTGATTGTGCACCCCACCTGCACAATCTTTCAAACACAATTTAGAGCGAGGAAGAGATGCCAGCGAAGTACATCTTTGTGACGGGCGGAGTTGTGTCTTCTTTAGGCAAGGGATTAGCCGCGGCTTCCATCGGCTGCTTGCTGGAGAGCCGCGGACTCAAAGTTAACCTGATGAAGTTTGATCCTTATTTAAACGTCGATCCGGGGACGATGTCGCCGTTTCAGCATGGCGAAGTTTTCGTCACTGACGACGGCGCGGAGACGGACCTCGACCTCGGCCATTACGAACGCTTCACCCACGCCAAACTCTCTCGCGACAATAACTGGACTACCGGCCGCCTCTATGAGCAGATCATCGCTAAGGAGCGCCGCGGCGATTATCTCGGCAAGACGGTGCAGGTCATCCCTCACGTTACCAACGAAATCAAGGCAGCGATGAAGAAAGTCGCGCAGGATGTTGACGTGGCCATCGTGGAAATTGGCGGTACGGTGGGCGATATCGAGTCGTTGCCATTCATGGAGGCGATCCGCCAGATGCGCCAGGAACTGGGACGCGAGGATACGTTGTTTGTTCATGTGACGCTGGTGCCTTTTATCGCCGCGGCACAGGAGCTGAAAACTAAGCCCACGCAGCACTCCGTGAAAGAACTGCTCAGCATCGGAATTCAACCTGATATTTTGCTCTGCCGCACTGACCGCTTTCTCGCGAAGGAGCTGAAATCGAAGATTGCCCTTTTCTGCAACGTGCAGGAATAAGCGGTGATCACCGCCAAGGACGTGGCGTCGGTCTACGAAGTGCCGCTGGTGTTCGCCAACGAAGGCGTGGACACGCTCGTCTTAAAGTATTTGCGGATGGAAGCGAAGGATCGCGACCTCTCCAAGTGGGAGGACATTGTGCATCGCGTCTACAACCCCAAAGACACGGTGACGATCGGAATTGTTGGCAAATATGTGGAGTATGAAGATTCTTACAAGTCGTTGAAGGAGGCGCTGGTTCATGGCGCGCTCGCTCACAATCTGAAACTACAGTTGAACTGGATTGAGGCCGAAGGCTTGGAAACCGGCGACCAGAGCAGCAGTAGCAACGACGCGCAGCTTGAAGGTTATGACGGGATTTTGGTGCCCGGCGGTTTTGGCAAGCGCGGCATCGAAGGCATGCTCATCGCGATACGCTATGCCCGCGAGAATAAAGTTCCTTACTTTGGCATTTGCCTTGGCATGCAAACCGCTTGTGTAGAATTCGCCCGCAACGTGGTTGGACTAGCGGAGGCTAATTCGAGCGAGTTCGATCCTGCGACTCCGCACCGCGTGATCTACAAGCTGCGCGAACTGCGCGGCGTGGAAGAGCTTGGCGGCACCATGCGCCTGGGCGCGTGGACTTGCAAGATAGAACCCGACACGTTAGCGCACCGGATTTACGGAAAGCTCGAAATCAGCGAACGGCATCGCCATCGCTATGAATTCAACCGCGAATATGAAGAGCCGATGGTAGCAGCGGGGTTGCGCATCTCTGGTTCCACGCCCGACGGTACTTATGTCGAGATGGTGGAATTGCCCGATCATCCGCATTTCATCGGATGCCAGTTCCACCCCGAATTCAAATCGAAGCCACTCGAGCCGCATCCGCTCTTCAGTACGTTCATTGCGGCGGCGTATCAGCACGGCTTGAAACGGCGCGAGCATAAAGAGAGTGCCGCGGTCGAGATGTTTCATCGCCCGGAAAGAGTCACGAGAAGATAGCATTAAACGCTTGAGTTCACGACAGAGTCACAGAGACACAGAGAAGGCAAAACCAATGACCTGCATTTCTCTGTGCCTCTGTGTCTCTGTGGTGAAATGATTTTTGGTGAGATTGTTGCCCACCTCCTTCCAAATCGGCGACATCCGTATCGGCTCGGGCAATCTGTTTCTTATCGCCGGCCCGTGCGTTATCGAGAGCGAAGAGCACGCCATGCGCATGGCCGAAATCATCAAGGGTGTGACGCGCGCCCTGGGATTTCCTTTCATCTTCAAAGCCAGCTACGACAAGGCCAACCGCACCTCGATTCGCAGCTTTCGCGGACCCGGCGTGAAAGAGGGTCTCCGAATCCTGAGAAAGATCAAAGACCAAATTCAGGTGCCAGTGCTGACTGACGTCCATGAAGTGGCGGATGTTGCCAAGGTCGCGGAGGCGGTCGACATTCTGCAGATCCCGGCTTTTCTCTGTCGCCAAACTGATCTTGTGGTCGCGGCCGCTCTCAGCGGACGGCCCGTCAACATCAAGAAGGGACAATTCGTTTCGCCCTGGGACATGCGGCACGCGGTAGAGAAATGTCGCGAGGCAGGGAATTCGCAGGTGTTTCTAACCGAGCGCGGCACAAGTTTCGGCTACAACAACCTGGTCGTAGATATGCGATCGCTTTCCATCATGCGAAAATTCGCGCCCGTAGTGTTCGACGCCACGCATGCCGTTCAACTTCCATCCGCCCAGACCGACGACGGAAGTGCAGCAGTAAGCGGCGGACAGCCTGAGTTCATTCCGGTTCTCGCACGTGCGGCGGTTGCCGCCGGTGTCGATGGCGTTTTTCTCGAAGTGCACGACAATCCGAAAATTGCGAAGTCCGACGGCGCGAATGCGCTCGAATCTACCAAGCTGCGCGAAGTGTTGAAGGAATTGCTGGCAGTCAGGCAAGCGTTGGATGTGGCAAGGGCGACGCCGTAGATTTATCGTGTGCAAGAGCGTCCGAATAACCACGAAGGACACAAAAGTTCACAAAGTAAGATCCTGGAAACTCACCTCCTTCTCGTAAACTTCGCGCCTTGGTGGTTGAATGCCTTTTTTCCGTGGTAAATTTGAATTTCCGCATGAAACAAATTGCCAACTGGGCTTTGAACATCGCCACGATGCGCGGCGCGAGCTATGCCGATGCCCGCCTCGTGAGCCAACGAAGCCGCGCGCTCACCACAAAGAACGGCAAGGTTGGCAGCGCATCCGATGCCGAATCAATGGGGATGAGCGTGCGCGTTATCGCCGACGGCGCGTGGGGATTCGCCGCTTCCGAGGACCTTTCGCGAAGCGGAGTTGAGACCACCGCTGCACGCGCCGTAGAAATCGCCCGCGCTTCGGCGCAAGTGAAGACCGGGAATATCCGTCTCGCTGCCGAGAAGCCGGTGACTGCTGAGTGGACCACTCCGCACACGATCGATCCGTTCTCGATTTCGGTCGAACAGAATATCGCTCTTTTGCTGAATATCGATTCCGAACTGCGAAGCGTTGCCGGCATCACGCTTGCCGAAAGCAATCTCAACTTTAATCGTGAGGAGCAATGGCTTCTGTCATCAGAGGGCAACGACATCCATCAGACAAAGTATTCCGCAGGCGCGGGCTACACCGCCTATGCATTCGCAGGGAATGAGATTCAGAAGCGGTCGTATCCGAACTCCTATGGAGGCCAATGGCAGAACAAGGGCTATGAACTGATTGAAGAGTTGAAGCTTGTGCAAAATGCACGCCGCATCGCGGAAGAAGCCGTCGCTCTACATCATGCGGAGCAGTGTCCCGAGGGAACCTTCGACATTATTCTGGACAGTTCGCAGCTCGGACTGCAGATTCACGAATCCATCGGTCATCCCATCGAGCTCGACCGGGTTCTGGGTATGGAAGCAAATTTCGCGGGCACGTCCTTCTTAACTCTCGACAAGCTGCGCACTCTGCGCTATGGCAGCGAGATGGTGAATGTGGTCGCCGACGCCCGCCAGGAGCACGGTCCGGGCCTTGGCACTTTCGGATTCGACGACGAGGGCGTGCCCGCACAGTGCACGCCGATCATCACCAAAGGATTGTTCACTGGCTATCTGAGCTCGCGCGAGACTGCACACACCATCGGCGAGAGCCGCTCTGGGGGGACGCTGCGCGCCGAGGGCTGGAATCGTTTGCCGATGATTCGCATGACCAATATCAGTCTGCTTCCCGGCGAGAAGCCGCTGAGCCTGGAGCAACTGATTGCCTCGACCGATCATGGGTTCCTCATGCAGACGAATCGCTCCTGGTCCATCGATGACCGTCGATATAATTTTCAATTCGGATGCGAAATCGGCTGGGAAATAAAGAGTGGCAAGCGCGTGCGTATAGTGAAGAACCCTTCGTATTCCGGAATCACTACGGAGTTCTGGAATTCTTTGGACGCCATCTGCTCCCGCGATGAGTGGACGCTCTGGGGCACGCCGAATTGCGGCAAAGGGCAGCCGCAACAGGTGATGGGAACAGGCCACGGTGCTGCGCCCTCGCGGTTTCGGGGGATCAAGGTCGGAAGCGCGTATCGGAGTGCGCAGTCTACCTAGCCATGCAGAATAAGTCTATCTTCAGGTATTTCTATTTCGGCACCTCGGTGCGCTATCTACAGGACGTCTCGGCGGGCTATAGAATACACGACGTCCCCGCGGGCGCGATGGTTCTGACCAATCTGGATAGGTTCTCGGCGACCCTCGTTGAACTAGGGTTGCAGGTGACGGAACGCGCGGCCGAGTCCCTTAAGAGCTTTGCGAACGACCTTCGCAAGCTGCCACAGGATGCCGTGCTCACAGAGCCTCAGGCCAAAACCATAAATGGGCTAATGCAGAGGATTCGACCGACCCTTGAAGCTGAACTGCAGGGCTTCGAGGCGTACGTCGTCACCCCGAAAAGAATTGACGTCACTCGACTGCTAAAGGATGTGCCGTTCCTCTTTGCCTCGGGTACGTTCTCGAAGCTTCCGGATATTGCGAGATATGACCTAAACGAATGTGGCAAATGCATCGCCTTTGAGCGACCGACGGCCGCTGCTTTTCATTTGCTGCGAGCAACTGAGTCGGTCCTCAGGCTCTACTATTGCGTGCAAGTCAAGCGGAGTCGAGTTGATCTCATGTGGGGACCCATGGTCCAGCTCCTCAGGGGCCGCGCGAAATCAAAGGAAGCCGAGATGCTCCTCAATAATCTCGACGACATCCGATTTCACTTTCGGAATCCGACGCAACATCCTGAGAAGACTTATGACGTAGACGAGGTCCAAGATCTATGGGGGCGGTGTGTCGACGCAATCAGCAGGATGGCTACGCAGCTTCCCTGAGCGCGCAGCCTGCAACCCCGAACTCCGAGCCGATGGGCCGCTCAAATGCTAACGAACGAGCAAGCTTCCGACATCTTCGATCGCATTAAGAAATTCTCCTCAGCCGACGAGGTCGAAGTGCTCTTTTCGGGCGGAAGATTTGCGCTCACCCGCTTTGCCAACAATACGATTCACCAGAATGTCCAAGAAGAGAATCACACGATCTCGGTGCGCACCGTCTTTGCAGGCCGCACCGCCCGTGCCACGACCAATAAGTTTGATGAAGATAGCTTGCGTCGCGTGGTTGAATCCTCAGAAGCTCTAGCCAAAGTGCAGCACCCTGATCCAGACCTTTTACCGATGCCGAACTCGCAGGAAGCTGCCGGGGCGGGCGAGCCGCCCGTCGCCACACGGAGTGCGCCTTCGCGCCACTTCGCGGAAACCGCGGCCATCACCCCTCAACTTCGGGCTGAGAGCGTCAAGAAAATTGTCGGGGTTGCGAAGAAACATAAACTCACGACTGCCGGAATCTTTTCCACTTCCGAATCCGTCGACGGGATTTTTAATTCGCACGGTTTGAGCAACTGGCATACACAGACTCTGGCGGAAGTGTCCATCACCATGCTGGGTGCCGATTCTTCCGGATGGCAGAAAGCCAATTCTCCCGACGTCAGCAATCTCGATCCTCTACGCATGGCCGAGATTGCGGCCAAGAAAACGATCGACTCCGCACATCCCGGCGAGATTCCAGCAGGGAAGTACACGGTGATTCTGGAGCCCTCTGCCACGCTCGATATTGTGGGCTTCATGTTCTGGGATTATTCCGGCATGGCAATCCTTGATCAGCGATCGTTTCTCACCGGCCGGATCGGCAGCCAAATCTTCGGCGAGAACATCACCATCTGGGACGACGTCACGCATCCCCTGCAAAGCGGATCACCATTTGATGGCGAAGGCATGCGACGGCAGAGCCTGCCGCTGGTTGAGAACGGAGTCGTCAAGCGCGTGGTGTACGCCCGCGGAACGGCCGCCCGCATGAAGAACTCAGAATTCCAAGACAAGGTGGGGCCGATCGAACCCACTGGCCACGGATTCCCGCTGCCGAACGAAATGGGAGAGATGCCGCTCAACATTGTTTTCGCGCCTTCGCAAAATTCGCAGACGGTCGATGAGATGATCGCTTCCACCGAACGCGGCGTGCTGGTCACGCGGCTGTGGTACATCCGCGAAGTCGATCCTTACGAGAAAATTGTCACCGGGATGACCCGCGACGGCACGTTCCTGGTTGAGAACGGACGCCTGCGGCAAGGCGTGCGCAACTTCCGCTTCAACGAGAGCCTCATCCACATGCTCTCGAACGTTGAGGCGATGAGTGTGCCGCTCCGTTCCAGCGGCGAAGAGTCGTTTGACATGGTCGTACCCGCCATGAAGATCAGCGATTTTAATTTCACCGAAGTCACCAAGTTTTAGCCCAAGTATTCGCCTGCCCAACTTCGCCGTCACAAATTTGTCTCGTGGGAAAAACAGCCAACCTCCTGGACCGCTGATTCTTGTATGGCGGCGATATCGTCCAAGACTTGCTGCCGTCCTCTAACTCTAAAGAGAACTCCAAATTCAGGCTCCATTGTCACTTGCTTAAATGTCCTCTAATCGCCTCATCCACAAGCAGTTAGCAACCTTCCGTTCCATGACTTCAGTAACTTTGCTTGCCTGATTCCTGGGTGTACGCTGCCCATAAGTCGGAGAAATTCAAAACGCGCCTAAGCGCACTGTAAGGAAGGTTCGTTAGACACCGTGTCAAGCGAAGCAGCAGAGGAACAACAGAGGGTCGACCCGCAGGAAGCCCAGACTGCGATCAAGCACTATGCCGCAATGCAGAGTGCCCCGCGCTTTCCTTTGCATCTGGCGGTAGAAGTGACGTCGCAGAACGGCGCCGGTGCGGCCGAGACGCAAAACATATCCGCCAACGGCGTGCTCTTCGCGATGGATCGCGATGTCCCGGTAGGCTCGATCGTGGACTTCACCATTCTGCTTCCAGGAGAAGTTGTTGGTTCCCGCGGCGATGTGCAGATTGATTGCCATGGCCGTGTAGTTCGCAGCTTTGAAGATCGCGGCCGGCGCGGCGTCGGCGTAGTGATTGATGAGTACCATTTCGAGCGAGCATAGGTGCACAAAAACTGATGGCGGGCACTTCGGTTAGCGTGGGAGAAAATCACGGAGTTCGGGAGAGCAGCGGCACCGGCCAGTTCATCCGCGTGATCCTGGCTGATACTCAAGCCATCTTCCGCGCTGGGCTGCGCAAAATTTTCGCTCTCGAAGACGATATTCGAGTGGTAGGGCAGGCGGAAACGCTGCCTCAAACTCAATCTGCGGTAACCAAATTCTCTGCCGATGTTCTGATCTTCGAGTCCGCGCTCGCGCCGAATCCTGTCGAAGTGGTCACGGAACTGCTTCGTCAAGCTCCGCAACTGAAGGTCGTAGTGGTCACTCCGGTATCGGACGAACAACTCACCCTTGATCTGTTCCGGCGTGGCGCGCATGGCATCCTGTCCCGCGAGGTGGAACCCGAAATTCTGGTCGATTGCCTGCGCAAAGTTGCCGCTGGAGAGCCCTGGCTTGAGAATCAGGCAATTCATTGGGTGATGGAAGCCTATCGCGGCCACAACCTGCGTCCCTCAGGATCGCGCCCGAAGGTTCAACTTACTCCTAAAGAAACCCTGATCGTTTCCTGCGTCACGCAGGGAATGAAGAACAAAGAAATCGCGATTCGCGTGGGCACGACTGAACAGGTGGTAAAGAACTACCTGCGAAAGGTGTACGACAAGCTTGGCGTCGCCGATCGCCTGGAACTTGCTCTCTATTGCCTCAGCCATCACGTGGTCGATGGCGTGAAGCCGCCGCCCGTTCCCGTGGCCGCTCCTCAGAATGGCGACGCAGTAAATGCCTCCGCGGCCAGCGCTGGCGCGAGTGCCGCCGCTGCTGCTTCTGCTGCTTCTGCTGCTTCTGCTTCCGCTTCTAGTACCATCTCCAGTTCTTCGACTGGAAATTCGCCAAATGCAGTTCCATCGCAAAAACCCTCCTGACGTTCTGCTCTTTTTGCTGAAACAATAACGCGTTTCCTTTGCTCTCCAACCTCATTAAGAACTTTACATTCGCCGGTTTCAGGAACGGTCTCTCGATTTGCGCTGACAGGCCCGTGACCATAGAATGAATTGAAGCAGCGTCGCCGATTTGGAAATAAACGCGGCACGATAGCCTTCCGGAAGCTATAGTACTTCCCAAGTTCCGCCGGAGAGATGGCCGAGTGGCTGAAGGCGCACGCTTGGAAAGCGTGTTTACTCGAAAGGGTAACGTGGGTTCGAATCCCACTCTCTCCGCCAGTTCCTCAGAAACCCGCCAAATACGGTCAAAATCTCAAGTACCTAGCAGACTTTGCTATTCCGCTTCGCTACTCTCGAAAATTCAGCAAACGAGAGTATTAGCGAACATGAACCGAACAGTGAAGCTGTACCGCAGCGTCAAAGGTCCTTCCGGCGACTGGGGCACCAAGCCCGTCCCGGACAAGCAACTCAAGAATCTCGAAGACCTGCCCGAGGGCGATGGGAAGTATTACCTTGCCTACTACAGAGGCAAGCATCGCCAGATGCCGCCCGTGGGCCGCTTCGCCGATGCTGCAAAGCAAAAGCTCATCCAGAAGCGCAAGGAACTCGATGCCCGTGCGACGGGCGTGGAACTTCCCCCCGAGATTGAACCAGAGCCGCCCAAGGAATCGAATCTCGCCGCTCGGGTAGAGAAGTACCTCTCGCAAATGTTGTCGTTTGTCGGAAATGACGGCTACGGTCGGACCAAGAAATCCGTGAACGCCTACCGCAATCGCTTGGGCTTCTATCTGCGTTTTTGCTCCGACAATCGGATCACGGACTTGAGACTTGGAGATTACGATCATCTGCTGGAATTTGTTGGCTGGCTGCGCAAGCAGACAAAACGAAACGGAAAGGGGATTAGCGACCGCTACGTCTTCAACATCTTCGCCACTCTCGGCACATTTGCCCTGAGTCTGGACATTTCGGTTCCCGCCAAGAAAATCCTGCCTAAGCTGGGCTACAAAAAGAAAGAGGTCAGGGCGCACACGGATCGGGAACTGCAATCATTGTGGGCCTCGTGCACGCTGGACGAAGAGTTGCTATACAAATTTTTCCTGTGGTCAATGGGACGGGAACAGGAAGTGGCACACACAGAGGTTCGTGATCTGAACTTCTTCGAAAACACTGTCCACATCTGCCCCAAACCCCATCGCAACTACCGTCTGAAGTCGAAGCGCAACCGCAACGGCAATGTGGGTGACCGCTACGTCCCGATCCATTCTTCGTTGATGGCTCGGTTAAAGGAATATATCGAGCGCAAGCGACTAAGCGAATGCGATCTGCTGTTCCCGAACCTCGAAGGGAATATTGAAGGGCACTACCTGCGGAAGCTGCAAGCCATTGTGAAACGCGCCAATCTACCGGGAAAATGGGAACTGCACAAGTTAAGAAAAACCGGAGCGACGCTACATTATGCTGGCGGTAAGGGCGTGCCTTTGGCGACGATCAGTCAGTGGTTGGGGCATAGTAGCCTTCAGATGACAGAAATCTATCTGGATGTGAAGTCTACGGCACCAGCGCAAGAGCATATTCAACACATGATCGGTGCGGGCGCTCTGGCGGCACACATCTAGAAACTATTTGTCACTCCCCCTGATAGTCAGTATTAGTCAGCGGGAGTCAAGATGATGCAAACACCAGATGTCTACACTTTATTGAAAGAGCCCAAGCGCCTGTTAACGTTCGAAGAGGTAGCTGCCTGAACGGAATCCTTGGTTTCTCCTGCCTTCACGGACATTGTGGGGATCGGCACTGGAAGGAGTTCCGCGATTTCTACGACAGTGAGCGCAGCCTTTATAGGTTCCCCATCGAAATTGAGAACGACGATTGGAACTGGATCGAGACAGACGATGGATTTGAGCAAACTGCTACTGGTGCTGATCCGGTGACCCGAGTCCTCAACGAGGTGGAGGCTGCTACCAAGGCCACCATTGAAGCCGTCCTGCCTCCGGAGTCGGTTGACCTGACAATGCCGGAGGATGCCCTGTACGGGAGGTTGGGTGAGAGCGCCCGTGCGTTGGGCACTCCGTTGGGCCATGCTTACCCTGCCGTTTTGGTTGTCTTTTCCAGCATCCCAACGATGGATTACATGTGCGGCACCCGTATCGGAATCTACGCGGCGATTATCGCTCCGGTGGGGGCGGGAAAGAATACTTCATTGGACCGGGCTACGAAACTCTTTGGCCTCGAACGGGGCAAGGATTGGGCAATCACCACGGCCTCCAGCGACCGGGGACTGATGCAGAAGATCGGCTCCAAGACGACAGGCAAGGGGGCAAAACGGGAAACCGTGTCGGGTCCGAAGAAGTTGCTCCTGCGGACGCCAGAGATGAGCGCCACGCTGAAAAAGGCGGCCATCGAAAGCTCGACCCTTTCAGATATGCTGTGCGAGGTATGGGACTCCGGACTGTGGGAATGCTCGGACAAATTGGGCACACAGGAATGCGATTGCCGCTTGAGTTGGGCTGGAGGGGTGCCCGTATCGCAGGAAGACCCAGACTCATTCTCAGCATTGTTCAGCAAGTTCACCAGTTATGGACTGATGAGCCGGATGATTTTGGGCTACAGCCCGGTGCGCTTCATTTATCGAGACGAGATCGATGACCACTGGGCTCCCCCGCCGACTGGAGTGGAGTCGATCAACCTTAACCCGATTGAAGCTTTCGTGGAAGCGTTGGACAATTCGGTTGCAGGCCCTTGCGTTGAAGGCTGGGAGCCGGAGGCGCAAAAGATGTTGCGTGAGTGGAAGCGGCCGGATTTGGATGGGCGCATCAAATACAACCTCAAAAAGGTTGCGCTCCTTAGCGCCTCTGCGAACCGGGACAAAACGGTCACCGCAGCCTGCCTTGCGGCAGCGATCAAGTTCATGGACTGGCAACTGAAGCTCCGGGAAATCTTCCGTCCCAGCGAAGCGATTGGCACACCAGAGTCCACTCTCGCCGAGATCATAATGCGGAAGTTTCGGATCATGCAGGGATGCAGCAAGGATAGGACTCAAATCCTATGGCGCAAGGTAGCCCATGATATGAAATGGCTGCGCCATGGCCCCGCACTGCTGAAACGCACCATTGAATCCTTGGTCGCCGTGGGAGAGTTGGGTTGGGGCACCAAGGAAAACAGCGAAGGCCAACTGGTGAAGGACGAACGCCGGGTTATTGTCAGGTTCAAGCAATCGGAATAGCCCCCCCGTTTCCTCAAAAAGGGGATGCGACAAAAAGTTTTGCCTCATCCCTCACTCTCTTTAAAGACCTCGCAGGCCGAAAAACGAATCCCCGGAGGCTGTCATTTTTCTCCACGCCGAACAGGTAATTTTGCCTATAACGAAGAGAGAGAGAGTTTGTTTTTTATTATTATTGGATGGGGGATGGCAAGAGAACTAGTCCTTACCCATGGATGCTGTAATGTCATACACATTTTCACGTGAGAACTCTCCCCTCGGCACATTCGGCTGTTTCCGTCCATTTGTCCGATGAATCCGCACTACAGTATTAGTAAGTATGACCCGAAGAGAATTCCAAGACCTGATCTATGAATCACCGCAGGCTGCGACGGTATTCCTCGATTTTCTAATTCGCATGGGATTGGCGACCCGCCAGAGCGAATACAACAATGGGGGCCGAAGAGACGTGTATCTTCTCACCGAAGTTGTGAAGCAGGGCTTGGGTGTTTCCAGCGGCACACCATAATTCGAGTAATGCCGTTCTTCTTCGTCCACACCTTACGACCGTCCACGCCACTGACCAGCGTAGCTTTAGCCCGCCCGCCCATCGGAACGTCTCGATACACAACCCGTTTGCTACTCGCATTCAGCACGTTTGCAGGACTGATGAAGGTTAATTCGAGGACTTTCAGAACCCTTTGGTGGAGGTGCAGATCACCTCAGTTCCGGGACGCAATCTTAGGCCGCAAATTAACGAATTGCGGTTAACACCGTGAAAATTGAGATTCATCAAACGATGCGTAGCTTCCAAGTTTGCATTAAACGGGCCATCGACAGTTAATTTCTGGAGAAAATAAAATGCACGCGAGACCGCAAGTGAAAGAAATCTTAATCGGTAAAAAAATGCAGCGGTGGTTGATGATCGCCAAGTACCCGAAAGTGTATCCACAGTGGCCGACATGGCGAGCGAGAAAAAATTACCAACGTCTCTGCGCCCGGTACCCGCACATCATGACGAAGTTGGGCCTCACCGAGTTCTCCGTGTTTTAGCGAACCGTTTGCAATGCACGGCCACGCTTCCGGTGCAGATTACCCGGAGGGGTTTTGAGTTTAATGGCCTGATTACAACCATCACAGTTTGGAAGCGATAGACCGTTGGATTTCTTTCGTCACTTGCGTTTCAGAAGCGATTTCATTCTCATAAAGCAAAGTGCGTTTCGTCCACGGGAGAATGTTTCAGGTGAAGATGTCAAGGGTTGCGGTTGCCTTAGATGCTTGGTCTAAGCGCCAAGCGGAGGCACGCTGTCTGCCCAATCTCGGCCGCGGCGGCACCTTCGTCACGATATTTATTACTTCCTACTTTGCTGCCCAGATTGGGGACGCCCTGCTGGTGATCATTTTGTATGGCCCGGGTGCCTTCTTCAGCCAAGGCATCCGCGTGAGCGATTGGAAGCATGGCGTTCTCTCCAACGGCGCGACGGTAGGCCCGTTCACCGGGCTCATGACATTCGTGTGGTGGGCTCCGCTAATAGCATGCGCCGAGATTGGGGCGGGGTTCCTCTCCTCGTTCTTGCGCGCAAGGCCGTGGTGGTTATCCGCCTTCGCTCAATTCCTAGGCGGGGCTATGCTTCTGACGTTCTCAGGCTGGCTGTTGTTCCGTGATGGTTTTCCGTTGATCCACCCCATCCCGCTCGCCGCGCTGATCGGAGGTGGAGTCATGACATGGAATGCAATTCGTTCTGTGGTGACAGCATAACGAGCCCTAAAGCAGTCTGTAGTTGGCGTAGCAGTGCGCCGCGAAAGGCGCTGGACTTCGGCGCAAGCAACTCCACCGCCCTCCAGTTTGCACCCGATTCCTGCTCGGCGGGACCTGCGATAAAGTGCCCCAACTGTTGCGTCAATTAATGTGCAGTTTAAAGTAAGGGCGGGTGTTGGCATAGAGTGTTATATGGAAAACGCGGAGACCATTCAGATTCGGCTTCTCGAAGAAAGCGACCCGCCGAGCATCGCTGCCGCGTTCAAGAAAATGGGGTGGAAAAAGCCTGAGGCCCAGTACCAGCGGTACTTGCAAGAACAGATGGTGGGAACTCGGACCTGCTTCGTCGCTACCATTGACGGGCAATTCGCCGGGTACGTGACGGTAAACTGGCGACCTACCTACCCCGGATTTGCTGACCTGAACATTCCTGAGATTCAAGACCTCAATGTGCTCACGATGTACCGCAGAAAAGGTATCGCAAGCCGCTTGCTGGACCGCGCAGAAGCGGAAGTAGCCCGGCGTTCGGGAGTTGTGGGGATCGGAGTCGGACTGCATCCGGGGTACAACGCCGCTCAGCGGCTCTATGCGAAGCGGGGCTACATCCCGGATGCTCGCGGCATTACGTACCGAAATCGTTTCGTGGAAGAGGGCGCAAGCGTGGTGCTTGACGATGACTTCGTGATGCATTTCACAAAGCAGTTACGAGCGGAGTGATGATGATCCGCTGCGTAACTGGCGTAACAGTGCGCCATGAAAGGCGCTGGACTTCAGCGGCGGGCAAAGCGTGAAATCGCATGTTAACCGCAACTACTGACTGCCCCATCCTCTCTCAGGCTGTTTGCTTGATCCTGAGGTCTTTACCCGGTTCCCTGCGCTGGCAATGACTACCTCGCGCCCGTCCGTTACGCGGGTGATGACAGCGCCGATGGCATAATCGCCTCGGTCACGGGCACGCTTGGCTTCCGCGATTGCCAACTGCATAAACTTCTTCTTGGGTTTGTAGGAAGCCGCGATCATGCAGGGATCATATCGCACCGCGAGCGTTGTTGAGACTCGAAACCTGTTCCTCGGTCGGCTGCGGCACCGCGTCCGGGCGGTCGAGCAGGAAGACTGTAACTTGCTCGGAGGGCTGCTTGCCGACATTCACGGCGCGGGTGAACGCGCTCGCTCTCCAACACGGGCGATGCCGTTTTCGACATGGCTATAAAGGTGGCTGTCGTTAGACGACCCGCATCTCATTCGGAGTCCCCCAACGCTGCTGTCACTAGTTCTGTGTCCATGTATTCAGTGAGTTCTTTCACCTTGCCCTCCGCAATGCGGAAGACAAAACAATATGTGTTGTTGTAAGGTCTCCCCTTCTTGGTAGTGTTGTTCCCGCGAGCCTCAACCACAACGTGGTCACCTTCAGCAATGAAGTGGTGCGCCGTCGTCCTAATCCTGCCGCTGATCTTAGAACGCAATGTCCCGAAGAGTTCGGTGAGGACGGCCTGCTTCCCGTCATATGTCTTGGACCATTTTGTGCTGCCAGTAACAGTCCATCGGAAGTCATCGGACATGCTCTCGACGAAGGGTTCGGAATTCCCTTTCGATAGCTCACCAAAAATGTGTTGCATGAGTTGCTTGTTCTCAGATGCGCTCATGTGGATGTCTCCTGAAATGTATACATGGCTTCGCCAGCACCACTCATTGGAACAACTCGTAGTGCGTCACCTTAGGTTCAAATTCGAGCAGGTACTTTTCGTCCTCCGGATAGTATTTGGCAACCTCAATGTCGGAGCCCGCAAAAGCGGCAATTGCTTCCCGTGACTCCCAAAAGGAAAGCGTGAGGAAGTGCGCTACGTCATTGTCGATCCGGCGAAGAACCCACGCCCCTTTATTGCCCCTCGTCGCTCGGTAGGCGGGGATGCCAGACTTGAAGAGATATGCGAGATACGCCGCTGCATCGCTTGCCTTCGTCTTCCCATGCCAAATTCGAGCTATCATTGATTCGCCTCGCTTGAGTCACCAGAAGCCACTAGATACAGGCTTCCTGCCAAATTTTCGATCTCTGGATCAAAGCTCCATAATGCACTCAAGTCTGGCTACCTGCGAACGATCCCATGCGCCAGAGTCAACGCAGGCGTAGACTCTTGAGCGACGCGCGAGCCGATCCTCGACTGATGTCAGGCACGATGACCAATTCAAGAACCGTGATCCCTGAAAGGTCAACCCGAAAGTCCTCGATCTCGCGCATTGTGTTAGGGGGACTGAAATTCCACTGCTGGCGCACAATTTCTCGAAACGAGCGTCCGCCATCTGGAGAGCATCGCAAGACGAATTCGTGGGTACGCTCTGTCTCGGTTTCTTCGAAGACGAGCGCGATGCGTGTAAGTCTTTGCGGCTCATCGAAGATTAGCCGAATGGTTTGAGTGCCAGAATCGGCGGCACGCCAGCCCCGCATTTCTCCTGAGACCAGCGCAGACTCGACCGGATATTCCTTCTCTTCCGATGTGACCTCGACTACGGCTGCACGGTCGAGGTCTAGCCAGCCTTCGTCGTCAGGCGTACCAGCCTGCGGAATCGGCGTGATTAGGGTCTTGCGCATAACGTCAGTTTACCTCCAATGCTGGGGCTGGTGATCTGCAAGGAACGACCCACGCCTGAGCTAGAGAAACTGCACCGCTGTGCCCCTTAGTTCAAGCGGCAGCGGAGTAAAGAAGACCTCGGGCTTTGTGAATCAGCGCGGATGGGCGCTCAGATTTTGAGACAATTTCCGAGATTCCAATTAACCGGGCTTGGTACTCCGCGAGCTTGTCCCCAAATGCACTGTACAGAATCAGCGGCACCGCAGGCATGAGCCGTTTTAAAACACGTGCCGCGTCAAAGCCATTCATTACAGGCATGGAAAGGTCCAGCACGATCAAGTCGGGGCGCAACTCTTGAGCCTTGTCAATTCCTTCTTTTCCGTTCTCCGCTTCTCCGCATACTTCAAAGTCCGCTTCTTGCCTGAACAACTCGTAGAGCGCATGACGGATAAACGCACTGTCATCCACGATCAATACAGATTTCCGGGCGGTGAGAGTCACACAACTTCACTCCTGTTGCATTCCAGCATACGGCACCTTCCGCGCTCACCAGTGCAATCCTTCTGCCAACGGCCTCCTGATCTCCTAATCGCTGATCTATATCGACTTCTACCGAGCCAGAAGGGATCGCTCTGGGAACATAAGCGGGAAACTTTTTCGTGCCTTGGGGAAGGTTCTCGCGGGGCCAGAGGGAAACAAAGAATGTTTCCCGCAGGCGCGCATACAGTCGCTACTGTATGCATGGCGGCCAGCTGGATGAACACCGAACCGAAGTGTGCTTTTGCTAGCCCAGCAGTGCAGACCTTAGCTCGTTGGAGCCATTCCCAAGGTAAGTATCAAGGCATACGGTGATTGTGAGCAGCTTTCGGAGGGAGGGCTGTTCAGGCGATGCGTCCCGCGACTCGATTGAGTCTGGGGCGCTTTCCTTTATGGTCCGGGGAGAGGGAAATGAGTTCGTTTCGAGAACCGAGAGACCGAAGCACGCAAACCGGACTCGCATCAGTTCTTGCTGTGTTAGTTCTTGTGGCGACCGTAAACTTCTATAGATTTTTCCGCTATTTTCCAGCGTAAGAATCCTGCACGTGCTAATCGTTGCCGCCGTCGTTGGCCGGTTCGGGAGGTAGATGTCGAAGTTGCTCGCTCGCTCGTCGGTGTATCGGGCTGCCAAATCGGAAAGCGGGCATCTGCCACCATTGGCGGCGAGCACGCCGCACAAGAAGCTACCCATTCCCCAGATTGTGCCTTCTGTCAACGAAGGCAGTCAATCAGCAACTTTGTGCGTACTGTCACTGTCGGTTGTGAGATCAATCACATGCGTTGACTTCAATTTCTGCTATGCTCCGTCAACTGTTCGCCGAGGGAGACCTCATGACTAGCGAGGCTGGAGCCGCGCATCTTCGGTATGTCCTTGAACAGCGAACCGAAAAAGTTCGCAAGCCGAAGTCCACGGTGCTGTTCCGAAGGGGAGACAAGGCTTCCGGCGTGTTTCTCGTTCTCAGCGGAAAATTGAGCTTGGACTTGGGTGTGGATTCGGCTCTAACCCGTTCCTATGGCGCAGGTGCCTTAGTGGGTCTGCCGTCGACGATCACCCGCCACAACTACAGCATGACTGCCACGGTGACGGAGGATGCCGAACTCGGTTTTTGGACACCCGACGCCTTGGAGTCATTGCTCCGTAACCAGCCTGATCTTTGCCAGCCGCTTCTTGTGATGCTGGGAGAAAAGGTCGCAGACAACCACGATATCGAGAGGGCGTGGCTGGAGGCATGACGGGAGAACGCAAAATGGAAGACCAGTTCGAAACTCTGGAGAGTGCGCACGATTTTGTGGCTCTGCTTGCCGAGACTGCGGCTGAGGCGAAACGTGAGCTTGAACGGGACGTGCAGCGTGAATCGACTGGTTCCCGCCGTGTGGATGCACTCAGACTCGCCGCCTACAAGGTGGACAAGCTCGAACTCCTTCTGAATCGAAGCCGCAGGATTCTCAACGATCTGAGGACGCTGAGACGCCTTTTGTTTGAGGAGCGAAAGATCGACAAGGGTAACCCTGTTGAGGCAACCGACCTGATGCCCCTTTCGCCACCGCGGTTGAATTCGTTTGCGGAAGAAAATCGTTCCGGGCAGATACCGGAAGGATCGGCTGCTGCCTAATCATCCGTCCCGATCTGGCTGCGAAACAAAATCCCGCATTGTGATTCCCGTCACTGCCTTCCAACGGATCAGTAAGGTAAAGTCTACCGATAATGCCGTCGCTGCTGGTCATCGACGATCACACCTGCGGATCACGAACACTCGTCAAGACACTAAGGTCAGTTGGGTACATTGTTGAAATCGCGTTAGACGAGCGGGAAGCGATTGACCTGTTCCGGTTGTGCGCAGCGGACGCCGTGATCATGGACTGCCATCCTGAAATACGCGAAAGACCATTAGCGCCAGTCTTGAGACAAATAAGCCCGGATACGCCGATCATCATGGTTTCCGGCTTCTGTGGATTGCCGTGCAACCGACTCAGGGACGCGGACGCCTGCCTCCAAAAGGGAAATGTTACCGCATTGCTGGAAACCCTACGTGTGATGCTCTGTTCGCGAAGCTACGGACTGTGCCAATCCATAGCTGCTTAAAGTTGGCCAGAGACGCAAGGCGTCTGCCAATCTCAGACACGAAGAAAATCAGAGTCGTTCAACGCTTCTCATGGGGTAGCCCGAAAGGGTCTCGCCAGCACGCCTGCAAGTTATTGAGGAATAAAGTACGGAATCTTCGGGTGAGGGTGGTCAGCCGGGTAAAGGTTCTGCGCCAGTGGTGGCCTCGGAATGGGATGGCTTGAGCATCACCAAGGGACTGCCCTAACTTGGAGGCAATTCCTATGAGACGTTCTCTCACCCTCTCGGCAGCGGTCGTTGCCCTGACATTGCTCATACCCTCGACGCTTGTCGGCTGGGGTCATGAAGGGCATGAGATTGTAGCGTCACTAGCCCAGACCCGCTTGACCGAGAACGCAAAGAATGGGATTCGCTCCCTGATCGGCGATGCGAGCCTCGCATCCATCTCGAACTGGGCGGACGACGTTCGACCAGACCGTGACGAGACCTATAACTGGCATTTTGTTGATATTCCCAAGAACGCCTCCGGATTTTCCGACGAGCGGGACTGTTTCCTGCTCAACAGTAGACACAAGGGTGCGGCAACCGACCATCAGAACTGCGTGGTGGATCGGATCGAACTATTCAAAAAGGTTCTCTCCGACACCAATGCGTCACGGGACGACCGCATCGAAGCGTTAAAGTTCCTCGTTCACTTCGTCGGCGACGTGCATCAGCCAATGCATGCAATCGGGGAGGCGGCGGGCGGGAACGGGGTTGCCGTTACACAATTTGGCTCAACTGAGTGCGGGCGGCATTCGTGCAATTTGCACGGTGCTTGGGACACCGGACTCATTGAGCACACGGGCATGGCACGAGATGCATACGTCGCTCATCTGGAGAAACTGATCTCAGATGAGCACCTGACCGCCAGCGGGAACCCTGAGGACTGGGCGAATGAGTCACACAGGGATGCACAATCGGCTTGGTTGCCTGATGGCGCTCAACTCGATGAGAGCTATTACCAGAAGGAAATCAAGGTCGTTGACCGGAGGCTCGCCCTTGCAGGCTTGCGCCTTGCTGCCGTCCTGAATGAGGCTTTCGCACACATGCAACATAAGGACTCGCACGCCGCTAGCTATCTGATGGAGAGGTAATCGTGGCACGCACAAACGGAAATCTCAAAGAACGCCTCGCCCGTTATGGCCAGATCACGATCAGCATGATCGGCAGGAAATCCGGCAACACGATCTCGATTCCGACTCGATGCCCGTCCAATGCGATCCGCCGCCAAACGGAGACATTGAGAAGCTGCCATGGAGTAATTAGGTGACGCGGGCGGAGCAGAGTGCCCCCCATACACTCGCATTACTTCTTTGGCTGTGATTCGGGTTTCTCCTGCTTTGGTGCGGGCATTTGCCCCTGCTCGCTGGTAGGAGGAACGATGCCCTTGATCCTCATGTAAGTGACGAGGTTTCCGTAGTGCTCCATGTTGTGACCGATGTTGACACTCAGCACGGCAAATTTTGGCACATCGTTCCCGAAAAACTTCACCGTCTGAGTGGCTGTGGTGTCGGTCATGGCATCGTAAACCTTGTCACAGTATGCGAATCCGTCTTTGAGTGCAGCGACGAGATCGGCTTTCGACGTTTTGGTCTTCTCGATTTTCAGGTCAGGGTTTTTCTCGCCGGAGGCAGTGGAGCAGAAAAGATACTGGGCATCAGCGAGATGTCCGATGATCTGTCCATAAGCGCGTACCGTATCGACGGGCTTGAAGCTGTAATTCTCCTCTGGCATTTTTTCAGCCGAGCGAAGCAGGATTCCCTTTGTCCGTTCGTAGCCGCGCTTGTTGATGGCGCTGAACGGATTGTCGGAGGACTGCTTTTCCTGAGAAAAGGCGGGCAGAGCAAGAAGACACAACAGAATTATCGGAAGAGGTTTTCGCATGGGGTTTCTCCTTTTCGATTGGTATGCAAGGGTAGCAGAAAACTCGAAAAGGCTTGTTAACGGACAGAAACGCCAGCCGAATCAAAGAACCCTTTAATCCGAGCCCCGGTTATCGTGGGACCGCAGCTAACTCCACCATTGATCACATTGCCTTTGAGATACGTCTCGCTGATTTTGCAGGCGAACTGAAGAGGCTGAGGGGTTTGAGACTGCAAGTCCAACCTGCCGAGCACGCATGGATGCACTGGCGCTCGTCTTGTGTGGCCGATCCCGAGGGCAAAGGTAGAACGGGTCTGCTACGACGGCGGTGTGTGAGACGCGGCCCGTGCCTTCATCAATGGACTGAGACCCAATGCCTCTCTTGCAGTCGATGGTCGCCGCACTCGGATTGGTATGAGAAGTGACTCGGCGTGTTCGCCCGCTGGGGTGTGAGCGCACTTTTCAAACCGGCTCAAGGATGATGACGGGGATATGCCTCTCTGTGCGCTCTCGGTACACCTGATAGCCGCCGTACTGACTGGCGAGGAACGGCCACAGGCGCTCGCGCTCCTCGGAGGTCGCCTCCCGTGCCCTCACCCGCCGTATTTCCGATCCGAATTGGACTTCTGCCTGAGGGTTGGCACGAAGGTTGAGATACCACGAGGGGTAGTACTTCTTCCCGGCATTGGACGGAACCACAACAATGGATTTTCCCTCTCGGAATCCGAAGATCGGAGCGGTTCGGTGCTCGCCGCTCTTCCGCCCAGTTGTAGTGAGGAGAACGACTGGGCATCCCACCGAGCGGCTGAAAATCCGTTCCCCCGACAGCCGATAGATTGCTCGATGGAGCGTGTAGAAGAGGCGAGTGGTAGCCAGTTCCCCCAGCAGCACATACCCGAAGCGGTGCAGTCTCCTCATGCGGGGGTCTAGCTCTCCAATTCCCCTAGTCGAATTACAGGGGACTCAGGTCGGCAGCAGATGCTATACCGCTGCCAGAGCCGAAACCACGGGCTGTGGGCGAGCATTTCATCGTGCCTTCGATTCGCAGCCGTGAGATCACTTTGGCTCAGCGGTCGGATGTCCGGTACCGCGAAAGTGCGCTCTAGCCATTCGATTTCGGCAATGTTTTGTTCGGCGTCCATTCCGTCGGAATGATCCAGCAGAAAGCGGCGAGCGGTCAAACGGAATCGGTCGCCGCGATCTCGTAGGCGTTGTGGAATGGTATCAGAGAGGTGCGGAGTCTGGCAGGCGCTCCTAGTTGAAGTGTACAGCGGCGAAGCTAACCATCTGCGATAATTTCTTGCCTACGTGCGGGCGCTACCGACTCTCGCGGAGAAAGCAGATCGTCGAAGAATACTTCGACAGCGTTTCGAGACCAGATACTATTGGGGATCGGGAACTGGCACTCCCGACTTCACATCCGTGTTGTGATAGGCGGTGATCCTCCATTCGCCTCCGTCCTTCACCACGACCTGCAACAAGCGTGTACGGAGGCGTCCCTTGTCATCGGTATTCGTCCCCGGAAACAGCTTTTGAATTCCGGTCACTGACGTGAGCACTTCCACAACGGCAACATCAGGCCGTACGAACTTCAGGGAAACAATATCCTGCTTGAGAGTACTTCCGTGGAAAGGTCCCTTGAAGAGGTTGTCATGCTTTTCGATGAACGGTTGGCGTCCGCTGAAGAATTCCCCTCGGATGTTCGTGAAGGTGCCATCGGCAGCGAAATGACGCGAGTAGGCGGCGGCATCGCTGGAATTCCAAGCAGTGATCTCTTCTTGAATGATGTTCCGAACAGCGGTTTCGTCGGGCGAGGCTTGGGGCATAGCCGCGATGGTCGCTGCGAGAGCTATGGAGAGTACAAGCAGGTAATTCATAGAAGCCTCCGCTGGCGAGGATGATTTTAACTCCATCGCGGGCATTACTCCTTCATCACTTCATGGCATTCGGTTCGGACAGCCGCCATTTTCTCTGGCACTGGCATACTGAATGTTTCGCCGGGACGTGATGACATTGCTCGCAGGCATTGCTCAAATGCAGGCTTGTTAAAGAAAAACAAAATCATGGCGGGCTCATTGGAAACATTCGCCACGCCGATCCAGTTTCCATGCGGGATGAAAACCGTGGCTCCCGTTCCCGCGTCGTATTCACGTCCAGCCAACGTGACCCGCACCGCACCTTTGTGGACGAATATGACTTCATCTTCGTAGAGATGCTTGTGGGTCGGAATCCTGTTTCCCGGTGGCATCTCCTCTGTCCCAACAACCAGTGCGTCCGACCCAGTGGTGGCGGGATCGACCTTGAAGATAAGCGGCTTGTCACCAAGTAGCATCCAGCGGTCACCTTCGTCCGCCTGAAAGACCGTTGAGGTGGGTTGTTTTGGCACTGGCTTCGCATTCGGGGTTGGTGCTTGGGCCTTGTTCGCGTTTGGTGCAACAGCAGGTGTGGTCTGAGCGGGTAGTGGCAACGTCGTTAGAAGCAGCAACGCCGCAAGATGAGCATGAATCCCCATATACCCTCCGTTTGGTGATGTGAGATTCTACTCGCACCAAGCACAAGTGTTGACCTTCCCCTCACCCCATCTTGCAGGAACCAGAGGATTGCAAGGAGTAGAATGCTGGCTGACTGCTGGGTCTACCGCTCGTTCACCGAGGGTAAAATATGCGTTACTTCACCTGCCTTTTGGTTGCACTCTGCTTACCTGCCAGAACGGTCTGCGCTTCAGACCAATCGAAGCTCTCGCCCGCCCAACAGGAAGTGTTCGATGCCCACAAGGCACGCGTGGAGGCTGGTGAAAAGCGGGACTACGCGACCTACTCCCGTCTCGTAGCGGATGATTGCATATACAGCGACGACGATGGAGTCCTTGATACGAATCCCAAGGCCCACATCACGGAACACTGGAAGCTGCCCCTTGCGTACGAACACGGAGTGAATCCGCGTGACTATGTCGTCCACGTCTACGGCAGTACAGCCGTACTGAACTACCGCCTCACCTTACACGAGCAGTTTACGGATGCCGATATCATCAGTGAACAGCGTTATACGGAGACGTACATCAAGCAAAATGGCTCGTGGCTGCTCATTGCGAAGCAGTGGGGTAATCTGCCTGTAAATTTCCACAAGCGGGTTGCCGTGGATACAAGCGTCTATAAAGAGTATGTTGGCCAATATGAGTGGCGTCCGCTGGATCAGGCGGAGACCGTGTCGGTGAAAAACGGGAAGCTATGGACAGACTTCGGCGAAGATATGGACGAAGAGTATGTTCCGTTAGGGTCTGAGACGTTTTTCGTGAAGAATGATCTAGGAAGCGTGACGTTTGTCCGTGACGCTCAGGGCCATGTCACGGGCTACACCTATCATCGCTGGGACGGACAGGAAATCCACGCCAAGAAGATCAGGTGAGCAGGCAAGTTGCTAGATTCGCCCCACTCGACACCCCAAGGAGTGCAACATGCCAGCATCGAAGGACAACCTCAAAGGCCGCCTCGCCCGCTACCGCCAGATCAAGCTCGGCGTGATCGGGAGGAAGTTCGGGAAAACAAAGCTCCACCGCAAGAAGGATTTGTAGGTGAGCCGAATAGCTGTTGTTGTCTGGACGATCTTGCGAGTCGTTGCGGCAGTGCTGGTCGCGGGCTGGGCCGCTTTGCACTTGCGAGTGCTGGATCGCGTAATCGGCTTGGGACTGCCGGAATGGCTCAAACCAGCGGGGATGGTACTGCTTGTGGTCGGCGGGGTCGTTGTTCTACTCTGCGGCGGAATGCTCAATACACCGGGCATGATCCCAACGAAGTTCATCGTTTTTGGTCCCTTCCGCTATGTGCGAAACCCAATGTCTCTGGGGGGTGTGACAATGATGTTTGGGTTGGCGCTCTTCTGTCGGTCCATTTCCATTTTGCTCTTTTCTGCGATTCTGTTCCTCGCTCTGCACGGAATCGTGGTCTTCTGGGAAGAGTCCTTCTTGGAGCAGCGGTATGGCGAGAGTTATCTGCAATACAAAGACTCCGTAAATCGTTGGCTTCCGACCTTCCGACCTCGACCCGACATCAGTCATCCTTGATCCAGACAGCTATGGACTTATAGCTCGACCATCGGCTTTTCGCCTCGCGAGGATTCTCCTCTTATGAACGACGCCTCCAAATCGTCAGTTGTTTTAGATCGCGACTCGACGAAGAGAAGAGCAAGGGTCCTACCGATCCCCGCATCCGCTGCCCGTAGGTGAAATTTTGAGCCCAGCGAGAAACCGAGTGTAAAATTTAACGCAGAACAGGACAAACTCCATCAGGAAGGAATTACCAAACTATGACAAGGCTACGGACTCTCGCCCTGCTAATTGTCGTTGCACATTGGATCGTCGCGATCTGGCACCTGTTTCTTGCGGCAAGCGTACTCCCAGCCCCAAACAACAGCGTTAGTTGGCTGGCAGTAGGTCTGTTGACCTTACTACATGGGGGCGTATCGATTGCATTATGGAAGCTCAGCGACAAGCTTATTGGTTTGGTCTCGCTAATTTTCTTTTTGGCTGCCTTGAGTGCCGATCTTTATGAGCACTTTTTGCATGCATCTGGAAACAATGTGTTCATGGTCGCGCCCGGTGATTGGACTGCGTGGTTTAATGCGAGTGTCTTTATCCTTCTTGCCCTCGAAATTTTGGGATGTTCCCTTGGAGTTCTGTCGCTGGGCGGTAGGACAAGGAAGCACTCAACACCGGAACCTAATTCAAATCTCCCCAAGCAAGGCCATACCAGTCTTTCCTCCAGCCAATTCAACGCGCTCATGCAGGCGAAATCTTGAGCGCAGCGACCGGGCGGAACGGCGTTACTACCGCCCGTGATTCGCAGGCAAGCAGGAATCCGTCGCGATGTTAAACGACGTTGCGAAATCGTCAGTCGTTGTGGATCGCGAGCCTGATCAGGACCAGAGCCACGAACCATCCGGCCCCCGCATCCGTTGCCCGCTCTGTGCTTGGACGCCGTGCAAGGATGACCTGTGGTCTTGTAGCTGCGGCCATGAGTGGAATACGTTCGAAACGGGCGGGATTTGCCCGGCGTGCCTCCACCAATGGACCTCGACGCAGTGCCTCAAGTGTGGCGGCTGGTCGCCGCATTCGGAGTGGTATTCCGAATAACTGGAGGGACTGATGCGCGAAAGCTCGACTACCCCTGTTCCTTCCCATTCTGAGCGACCTACCACGATGGCTGATGATGTACTGACAATTTGTGCGATTAGCGTTATCGCCGCGATTCTGACGAATGTACTCCATGAAGGCGTGGGACACGGGCTGATGGCTCTGTTGACCGGGGCGAAATCCGGCGTGCTCACGACGGTCGCGTGGTCGAGTGCATTCGGCTCACATCTAGTTGAGGGGGCGGAACTCTAGTAAATCTGGCGGCTGCTCTGCTGTTTTGGTTGCCCTTGCGCGGCACCAAGAATGCAGCCATGCCTCTTCGATACTTCATGCTCATCGCCTTTGCGTTCAACTTGTTTACGGGGACTGGATACTTTTTCCTTTCAGGTGTGACCGACTTCGGCGATTGGGCGGCTGTGATTTCAGGGCTGTCTCCGCACAAATGGTCGGTATCCGCCTGTACAACGGGGGTGCAGGGCTTATAATCTGCCCCAAGTCTCACCCTTTGGTTTGTGTAGCTACGCCCAAGGTCTAGTTGCAGGGGAGAGATCGGGAGTGTCCATGTCATCGTCTTCCTCGATTTCAGTCATGGAAGCATCGGTGACTTTCGTCTTCCTTGTCCTTGTGTCAGCCTTGGCTCTGGGTTATTTGATTCCTCCCGCGATTGTTCCCGCATCTGCATTGGCAAATCAGTTCTCCGCCGAGCGGGCATTTAGGCATCTGGAGTTCATCTCTCGCGAGCCCCATCCGACTGGCTCGGCCGCAAATGCAGGTGTACGCGATTACATCGTCGAGCAACTCAAGTTGTTGGGTTTGAAGCCAAAAGTACAGAAAGCGGTCGCCGCGACCTCATGGGACATCGGTGGAGCACCTTACGCGTCAGGCGTCGTGCAGAACGTTGTAGGGCGAATGAGCGGCAGTAACAGCAAAGGCGCGGTGCTTCTCATGGCGCACTATGACTCCGTAGCGACTGGACCGGGGGCAGGTGACAATGGCAGTGGAGTCGTGACTCTGCTCGAAACTTTGCGGGTCTTGCGAAACGATGCACCGCTGACAAATGACTTGGTGTACGTCTTCACTGATGGCGAAGAAGACGGGGGGCTGGGAGCACAAGCGTTTGTGGATGAGCATCCGTGGATCAAGGACGTGTCAGTTGCGCTGATAGCCGACGGCAATGGGTGTGGAGTAGTAGCCATGAGCGTCTTCGATCATTACAACGGCTGGCTCGTTCGGGAGTTTGCTCGTGCACTTCCGCATGTTCTTGCGGCATCCATTGGCGACGAAGTCGCGAAACTATCGGGCGGGGCTGCCAGCGGAGATCACCTACAAGTTTCCCAAAAGGGAGTGCCAGTTCTGGGCCTTGGTGCCGCTGGGTGCCAAACTTCGTACCATACGATGCAAGACAACTTCAGCCAGCTTGATTCCCGTACCCTACAGGATTTAGGCAACTACGTACTCCCACTGGCTCGCCACTTCGGCAATCTCAGTCTGGAGCGCATCCCGCAAGACAATGTGATCTATTTCCCGTTCTTCGGGCATGTGATTCATTACCCGGATGCGTGGGGGCTGCCCCTTTTTATCGGAACAGTGTTCGTCCTTGTCTCCGTTGTGTTGCTTGGCTTCAGGCAGAAAGTCCTGACCGTGCGCGACGTGGCGCTGGGCTTCCTGATCTGGATAATCGGGGCAACCGCTACTGGTGGGCTAATTGCCTTTCTTTCTTTGGCGCTGCTGAAGCTGCAACTAATGAATCGCTCATTCACATCGGCCTATAACGCCCAACTCTACGCCATCGCATTTGCCGCATTGGCGGCTGCCATCGCATCAGGTATTTGCGCGGTATTCCCTCGAAAGATTGGAAGCAAGAATTTTGCCGCTGGAGCGTTTCTCTTCTGTGGCGCACTGATGCTTCTGACCTACGCTCTAGCATCGGGCGCAACCTACCTCATCATGTGGCCGCTAATTTTCGCTCTGCTCGCTATGGGATATGACGTTGCGCTGAATCGGACAGATTCGCAGCAACTGAAAATCGTACGACTGTTTTGTATGGTGCCAGCCATTGCTCTTTTCGTCCCTTTGATCGGCTACTTGGGGATCACGACCGTAGACCCAGCCCAGAATTTCGTCCTACTGGGGATTTTAACGACGATCCTGTTTGCGCTGCTGGCTGCGCCAATCGTGAGAATAGTGACGCGCAATAGAATGCTTTTACCCGGAGCGTTTTTTGTAATCGCTCTCGTTTTCATCGCGGTCGGCGCTTTGAGAAGCGGCTACGACACCGAACACCCGAAGCCCGACAGCATCTCTTATTGGCTTGATGGGGACGGTGGGAAGGCGTCATGGATCAGCTTCGACGAGAAACCGGATGATTGGACTGCGCAGTTCTTAACGACTCACCCGCAAAACGATAAATTGGGTATCTTTGGCGCGGCAGGTGGAGATGCCGTGCTGAAGTCTGCCGCTCCTAACCTCTCGCTTCCGCTGCCCGCTGTCATAACTATCGAGGACTCGACGACAGGTGGCGAGCGCACACTTCGATTGCAGGTATCCTCGCCCCGCCACGCAAGAGTGATTTGGGTCATCTGCCGCAATGCCGCCGTGCTTCGGGCTACGCTCGAAGGCAGAAACGTCCAAGTCGGGGAAGCGGACAGGCGCAACAAGCTCTGGGGATTCATTTTCGTTGGACTGCCGCCAGACGGAGTTCACTTCGATCTCACCGTGAATGCCTCCGAAACTCCCCAACTCACCGTCACCGACCAGTCCGATGGTCTTGCTGACGTTCCGGTAATTAACGTCAAACCAAGAGGGAGGGATCGTATGCCTTTACCGGAGGAGTGGCCTTTCTTCGATTCCACTACCCTAGCGAGTCGAACGTTCTTGATCGACAAGCCTCTCCGGAACGAATAGGCGTAGGACATTCACCCTCGCTCAATTCATTCTTTCATTACTTCATGACAGGAGAGCATAAATGGTACTGACATCGAAGTTTTGTGTTTCTGCAAGCAATGCCGAAAGACCCGTGAACAGCCGACGAACCTTCCTCAGACTCGCGGCTGGAGCCGCAGTAGGAACTGCGGCGAGACCCCTTCTAGGTCAGCCCCAGAACTCGGCTGCGCCTTCTGCTGAGATGTTTAAAGGGTTCAAGTCTCAGAAAATCCAGACCACCGGGGCGACCATCAACGTGATTTCGGGAGGACAGGGTCCGCCCCTGCTTCTGCTGCACGGCAACCCGGAGACTCACGTGATGTGGCACAAAGTTGCACCTCGGTTGGCGACGGAATTCAACGTGTTCGCCGCCGATTTGCGTGGATATGGCGACAGCAGTAAGCCCGATGGCGGTGAGAATCACTCCAACTACTCGAAAAGTGCGATGGCATTGGATCAGGTCGAATTGATGAGCCACTTTGGGTTCGAGAAGTTTGCGGTAGTGGGACACGACCGTGGCGGTCGAGTCGGACACCGAATGGCGCTCGATCATCCGGACCACATCACAAAGCTCGCTGTGCTTGACATCGTGCCGACATACGACCTGCTGCATCGGGTCACGAATGAAGTGGCTACCGCTTTTTACCACTGGTTCTTTTTGATTCAGCCGTCGCCTTTTCCAGAGACCCTGATTGCAGGCAACGTGGAGTTTTACCTCAAATACATGATGTTCCGCGATATGGCACACAAGGAAATACCCGCGTGGATGGGAGAAGGCGCGTTTTCCGAGTACCTTCGCTGTTACCGCGATCCGGCTGCCCTTCACGCAACTTGCGAAGACTATCGAGCGGGCGAGTCAATCGACATGAAACATGACGAGGAAGACCTAAAGCGCAAGATCAGTTGTCCTGTTCTCGCGTTGTGGGGCAAGCAGGGGGCAGTGGGAAAGTATTTCGACGTGCTCTCCGTCTGGAGAGAACGCGCCGATAATGTGAACGGGAAGGCGGTCGCGGGGAGGCATTTCTTACCGGAAGAAGCTCCCGACGAAGTGCTCCTAGAATTGCAAGCATTCCTGAAGTCCTGAGCGGGGAGTTGTCTTTTTGCGTGCAAAAGGTTTTCTGACGCTGCGCCAAGGCTGCATTGGGTCGATGGTGGTCATCGTGCTTGTTTACGCGTCAGAAGGTATGCGGGCAAGTCCTGCGGAGGTTGACCTTCCCCTTTCTTCGACCTAACATTCCCGTCAATGGCCACGCCGTCCCAGCCCGTGGGTCAGACGGTCTCCCATTACCGCATCCTCAGCAGGATCGGCGGCGGGGGCATGGGCGTGGTGTATGAAGCAGAAGACCTCAAGCTAGGTCGCCACGTTGCCCTGAAGTTCCTTCCCGACGAACTCGCCCACGACGCACAAGCCCTGAGCCGCTTCCAGCGGGAAGCCAAAGCCGCGTCCTCTTTGAACCACCCAAACATCTGCACAATCCATGAGATTGACGAGTCCGATGGGCGAACCTTCATCGCCATGGAACTGCTGGAGGGGCAGACGCTCCGGCACCAAATCAATGGCAAGCCGCTGGAGATCGAAGCAGTGCTCGATCTGGGCATCCAGATCGCCGATGCGCTCGACGCAGCACACTCCAAGGGGATCATTCACCGGGACATCAAGCCCGCGAACATCTTCGTTACGAACAGAGGTCAGGCGAAGATTCTGGATTTCGGGCTTGCGAAAGTCACCCTGAAGCCGGAGATCGTTGCACTGAGCGCGGCGACCATCGAGTCCGAGCAACATCTGACGACTCCCGGCAGTGCGCTGGGAACCGTCGCCTACATGTCGCCGGAACAAGTGCGAGCCAAGGAACTGGACGCCCGCACCGACCTGTTTTCCTTCGGGGCGGTGCTGTACGAGATGTGTACCGGAACCCTGCCATTCCGGGGCGACACGTCGGGCGCGATGTTTGATGCGATTTTGAATCGTGCGCCAGCGTCAGCCGTTCGGTTGAATCCAGATATTCCAGTGGGGCTGGAGCATGTCATCAACAAGGCTCTGGAGAAAGACCGCAACCTGCGTTACCAACACGCAGCCGACATGCGAACGGATTTGCAGCGGTTGAAGCGGGACACGGAATCGGGAAAATCGGCTGGAATAATCGGAATCGTCGGTGTACCGCAGCGAAGATGGTGGCGTAAGAAGGTTGCAATCAGTGGAACTGTTCTCTTTATCAGTGCGCTCGTGGTTGCGGCAATCGTTTACTACAACCAGCGAACAAGTAATCCCGGCCCCATCGATTCTGTCGCTGTGTTGCCGCTCACTACGAACAGCACCGACCAGAATACTCAGTTTCTCAGTGATGGCATCACGGACAGCCTGATCGAAAGCCTGTCGCAAATTCCGCATCTCAAAGTGATGTCTCGTAGTTCGGTATTCCACTACAAGGGTAGGGAGATTGACCCTCAGGCCGTGGGTCGGGAACTCAAAGTCAAAGCTGTGCTCACGGGGAGATTGGTGCAGCACAATGACAATCTCTTCTTGAGCACCGAACTCGTGAACGCGAGTGATGACAGCCATATCTGGGGTGAAGAATTCAATCGAAAGGCTTCCGATATTCTGCCTTTGCAGCAGGAACTCGCGCAGATCATTGCCCAGAAACTCCGGGTCAAGCTGTCCAGCGGACAGCAGCAGACATTTGCTCGGCAGGGGACGCAGAATCCCGAAGCTTATGCGCTCTACGTCCGAGGGCGCTCTTCTTGGGATCAGCTAACGGAGAAAAGTCTGAAAGAAGCAATGGATTTCTTCCAGCAAGCCATTGATAAAGACCCCGGCTACGCAGCCGCCTATGCCGAAATGTCACGCTCGTACACGATGCTTGGGCACTCCGGTTACCTGCCCGGAACGGAGGTTTACCCGAAGGCCATCGCCACCGCCAAGCGTGCGATTGATCTGGATTCCAATCTGGCCGAGGGGCACGTCGCCCTTGGACACGCAGCATTCATCACTTGGAACTGGGCGCTTGCGGAATCAGAGCTACGACGCGCGATTGAACTGAATCCCAGCCTCTCAGAAGCTCACCTTGAATACGCTGTGTACCTATTGAATGTCGGCAGAGTACCGGATGCCAGTACGGAAGTAAGACTCGCACAAGAATTCGATCCGCTTTCACTCGGTGCGAGCAATATTCAGGCATGGGCGTTTACGGCTCAGCGCGACTACGACAAAGCAATCGCACAGTGGAACAAATCTATTGAGGTGCGCCCAAACTCCGCCCTCGCGCACTATAACCTGTTTGACCTGTACAGTATCAAGCTGATGCATGCCGATGCGGTGGCGCAATTGGAGCAGGCGCTCACGCTTGACGGCAGAGGACTAGAGGCGAGTGCTGTGGATGCAACTTACAAGCGTGACGGGTACAAGGGAGTGTTGCGAACGACAATTCAGATCAACGGCAACCCTTCTTCGAAACATTACGACCCGGCCGCTGTGGCGCAGGCTTATACGCTGCTGGGTGACAGGGATCAGGCGTTTGCGTGGCTTGACAAGGCGTATGAGGCACGTTTGGGTTTGAACCTCATTAAAGTCAATCCGGTGTGGGACAATCTCCGCTCTGACCCTCGATTCACTGACGTGTTGCGGAGGATGGGGCTGCCGCAGTAAGACGCCGATGTAATGCACGGCTGGTCAAAAGGTATACCGGGCTGACCATCCAAATCCGAAATTCTGGGTTAATGGAATCACTCGCTTGCGGCTCTCGCGGCGTAGCCCTTTTTGACCACCAACTCCCAAGTCCAAGAAAACCAATGAGTGGCGTCAGGTCTTGGAGTTTTGCTGTGCTCATTGACCCTTTGCCGTTACAGTCCTATGATTCCCGCCAATGGGCACATCTTCCCAGTTTGTGGGGCAGACTATCTCCCACTACCGCATCGTCGAGAAGCTGGGCGGCGGGGGGATGGGTGTTGTCTACAAAGCCGAAGACGTGAAGCTGCATCGCTTCGTCGCCCTGAAATTCCTGCCCGATGAAGTAGCCAAGGACGCGCAAGCTCTTGCCCGCTTCCAGCGTGAGGCGCAAGCGGCGTCGGCGTTGAACCACCCCAATATCTGCATGGTCTTCGAGATTGACGAGCGCGAAGGTCAGCATTTCATCGTCATGGAGTATCTCGATGGCATGACGCTGAAGCATCGTATCGGCAATCGTCCGCTGGACACAGAATTGATTCTCTCGCTCGGTATCGAGATCGCCGATGCTTTGGATGCGGCGCACGCTGCTGGTATCGTCCACCGCGACATCAAGCCCGCGAACATTTTCGTCACGAAGCGGGGGCACGCCAAGATTCTCGACTTTGGGCTGGCGAAAGTTGTCCCGGTAGGGAGCGCGGCGATGGGGGTAGCAGGCGGGATGTCGCAGGCGACTATCGAATCGAGTGCCGAGCATTTGACAAGTCCGGGGGCAACGCTGGGAACCATCGCCTACATGTCGCCGGAGCAAGTCCGTGCTAAGGAATTAGACACACGCACTGATTTGTTTTCGTTCGGTGCTGTCCTCTACGAAATGGCGACTGGGACGTTGCCATTTCATGGGGAAAGCACGGGGGTCATCTTCAAAGCCATTCTGGACGCGGCTCCTACCCCCGCCGTACGGCTGAATCCCGACTTGCCGCCGAAGCTGGAAGAGATCATCACGAAGTGTCTGGAGAAAGAGCGAAACCTCCGCTACCAGCACTCTTCGGAAATCCGTACCGACCTGCAACGACTGAAGCGGGATACGGAATCCAGCAAATCGTTTGCGATGAAAACTGGGCAGCTTGACCTTTCTACTCGCAGACGCGGCTTATGGATAGCTGTGGTGGCAGTCACGCTCTTCGCGGTGTTGGCAGTGAGCGGCTATTTCTTCTTTCATCGACCGCCCACTAAGCTTACCGACAAAGACACGCTATTGTTGACGGACTTTGTGAATACCACAGGCGATTCCGTCTTTGACCAGACGTTGAAACAGGCACTGACGGTGCAATTGGAGCAATCGCCGTTCCTGAACCTTTTTTCGGAGCAACATGTCCGCGAGACCCTGAAGTACATGGGTCTTTCACCGGACGAGCGGGTGACCAAAAGCCGGGGCTTGGAGATTTGTCAGCGGGAAAACCTCAAAGCGATTCTCGTCGGCTCAGTCGCCAGCTTGGGGAGTCAATACGTGATTGGGCTCGAAGCCCTCAATTGCCAAAACGGGGACTTGCTTGCCAGCGAACAGGCACAGGCGGCAAGTAAGGAGCAGGTTTTGGATGCAGTAGGAAAAGCAGCCTCCCGAATTCGAGAAAAACTTGGGGAGTCGCTCGCTTCCATTCAGAAGTTTGACAAGCCTTTGAGGGAAGTCACTACCTCCTCGTTTGAAGCCCTGAAAGCTTACAGCGCGGGCGTGGAGGCTCGAATAACAGGGAAAGAATTGGATAGCATTCCTCTCTTTGAGCGGGCCATCGCGCTTGACTCGCAGTTTGCCGAAGCTTACCACGAAATTGCTGAAACTTATTACAATTTTGGCGAGAGTGAGCGTGCAGCCGACTACGAGAGCAAGGCTTACAATCTGCGAGATCGCGTGAGCGAGCGGGAAAAGCTCGACATTACCAGAGGGTACTACTGGATGGTGACAGGTGCACTCGACAAGGAGATGGAGGCCGAGGAATTCTGGAAGCGGGAATATCCGCGTGACTTAGGAGCAACCAATGATCTTGCCTTCAACTATAGCCATTACCTCGGAGACTTTCAGAAAAGCGTCGAGCTGTCCAACGAGGCTCTGAGGGTTGATCCCAAATTGCCGTACATTCCGGGAATCCTCGCTAGGGCCTATCTTGGGCTGAATCAGGTGGATGAGGCGAAGTCAGTGCTTGATCAGGCGCTTGCTCGCAAAGTGGATAATTCGGATGTGCGTGGCTCTCTTTACGAAGTTGCCGCTTTGCAGGGGGACACCGCCACAATACGAAGCTTGAGGCAATGGAACGCTGACCAGCCTGCGGAAAACAACATTTCGGATACTGTCATTTTGAGCATCATGCAACAGGGCAGTTTGAAGGAGGCTAAAAAGTTAGTGGAGGGTCAACTTCAGGCTTTGCAGCCCGGCGGTTTCGACGAAGCCTCCTACTCTGCGATGATTGCGCTGACCGAGGCAGAACTGGGGGATTACGGCGAGGCCCGTGGATATGCCGCTTCCAGCGCCACGCTGTCCCGGAGTCGCACCACCCTTCCTCTGCTGGCGATTGGTCTTGCCCTTGGAGGGGAGTCCAAGAACGTGAAGGTTACAATAGAAGAACTGACTCGCCGTTATCCCTCCGACACTGGAGTGCAGAGTGTTTATATTCCCATTGCACAAGCTGTTCTCGAATTGACGCAGGGCGATTCAGAAAAGGCGATCAAACTCCTAGAACCGACAAGACGTTATGAATTTGGGCGGAATTGGAACTTTCTTCCTTTGTATATTCGCGGCCTCGCCTACCTCAGTGGTCATCAAGGGAAAGAAGCTGCCGAGGAGTTTCAAAGAATCGTGGCCAACCGGGGCGTTGCGTCACTCGCACCTGAGTGGGCGTTAGCCCACGTCCAACTCGGTCGTGCCTATGCGATGGACGGCAACGTCGCCGGAGCGAAAACCGCTTATCAGGATTTCCTCACCCTCTGGAAAGACGCCGACCCCGACATCCCCATCCTGAAGCAAGCGAAAGCCGAGTACGCGGAGCTGCAATGACAGCATGAGCGATGAGATTGTGCGAGTGCCGTTCGCTCCGTCTCTAGGGTGTGATAAGTCGAAGCATTTTCCGGCGTCTTCGGGCTTCCCATTCCTCGCGGGTGAGTTCAATCAGGTTGGAATTGTCGCAGGAGCTTCGGGTGTGAAAATGTCTCCCGATGTTCCCCTTCGTCCAGAACGGGCTGCCTTTCGACAAAGTGCCAGCAGCTTTACGGTTCTCCACTTCTTCCCAGAACTCGTGTGAACACTCCTCCCGGTGATGAACGAACAACCCCCACAGGTCTCCGTCGCTCATGATTCGCAGTTTCAGACGAAGACAGTCGGTTCCCGGCACCCTGATACTCATTGCTGACGCCCCAAAGGCGGACATTTTACCATGCCAATCCGCTGATCTGTGGTCATTGAATGGAACTTGCAACATTCGAAAACACGTTGTTCGCGTTGCTTCCGACCAAGCGGATCGTCCCAACCACGAGCACGAGAATGACTGCCAGCATCACCGCGTATTC